>Ga0157372_10007891_pt1 | contig 11314 bp, 8 predicted proteins | sample C55metaG_FD_115307 | JGI IMG/M metagenome (GOLD analysis project Ga0157372, IMG submission 115307) | Corn rhizosphere microbial communities from Kellogg Biological Station, Michigan, USA - C5-5 metaG | ecosystem: Host-associated > Plants > Roots > Rhizosphere > Soil | place: USA: Michigan...
CCGTCTCTGACCTTTCATGTCAACCGTATCTCGGCTCGCCATCCGTGGCGCCGCAATCGCGCTCGGCGCGTTCACGCTGTTGTCGTGCACGGAAACTACCGCGCCGGCACGTCGCTATGCGGTGCTCGATGACGATGGCGGGAGCGATTGGCAGACCGTGAGCGTGGGCGGCGATCATAGCTGCGCGCTCAAGACCAATGGCAACGCCTACTGCTGGGGAAGCAACCAATACGGCCAGTTGGGCGTCGCGCGGTTCGACACCACGTGCGGCAGCGGGAACAGTCAGTATCGATGCGCCACTACGCCGCAACAAGTCCAACCGGGCGTCACGTTCGCCTCGATCAGCACGGGTGAACGACACACGTGCGCGATCACCACGGCGCGCGAGGCGTACTGCTGGGGTGCGAACGACCAGAATCAGCTCGGGCAGCCCGCATTCAGCGGTCCAACGCTGCTCCGAGTTCCGGGCTCTTTGCCATGGGCGCAGATCAGCGCGGGGTCGTCGCACACGTGCGCAGTCCGCACCGACGGCGCGCTTTTTTGCTGGGGTTCGAACGATCGCGGGCAGCTGGGCAACGCTGATTTCTCCAGCGGGTTCTCGCCGGTACGAGTCGTCCTCCCGGCTCCGGTGGCCTCGGTCAGCGCTGGCGAGCATCGCACATGCGCCCGCACGACGAACGGGACTGTCTACTGCTGGGGCGCTGTCTGGACGTCACGTGACAAGGGGCTCGAGATCACGCGAACGCAGTCCACTCCGCAGGTCGTTCCGGGCGCACCGTCCATGGCCTGGATCAGCGTCGGCACCTTCACGACCTGCGGCTCCGACGCGTCCGGATTCGCGTATTGCTGGGAGGCCAACCCACGCGGCGAGATGGGTACCGGCAATCAGACAGGCAGCACAACGCCGCAGCGCGTTGCGACCGACCTCGAGTTCGTGCAGCTGAGCGCCGGCATCGTGCAGAGCTGCGGCGTCGTCATCAGCGGCGTCGGCTATTGCTGGGGCGACGATTCGTTTGGTCAGATCGGCGTATCGCCGTCGGTGTTGGTCGAACGGTGCGATTCACAGCAGCTCCCGTGCACGACGACACCCGTCCGCGTCGCCGGCCGCCAGCAATTCACCGAGATCAGCACCGGGTTCGGTAGCCACACCTGCGGCGTGACGATCAAAGGCAATCTCTATTGTTGGGGGCTTGGCGTCTCAGGCCAACGTGGCGACGGGATCAAGGTTGCCGCGACCAGCCTCCCGACGCTCGTGGTGGAACCAACTGCTCGTTAGACGCGTACCTCGCTAGCTCTACCCACGGCGCGTCCGTCATTTAGATTACGCGGGCCCTTCCTCGATCGTCTCTCGCGAGTCTGACGCGCATCTAGTCGCGTGACGTTCCGCCAGCCTCCGACCCTCACACCATGCGTCTGAATAGTAAGTTTTTGCAGCGAGCTCTTCTTGCGTTCACGACCGGAATCTTTCTCGCGTGCGCGGCACGCATTTCGGCGGCGTCGGGGGCAACGGTCAGCGGTCCAATTTCTATTCAGACAACGCGCTAGGTCTCCCTCAGGGCGGCCATCGGCGTCTCGGCAAACACATCGCGGCCGGTCATGAGTCCGATCGCGACCGCCAGCGCGATCATCGCCACGGCGACGACAAGGGCCGGTACGAGCGCCGGTACGAATGTGAGCCGGAACACGAAGTGGACGAGACCCCAGCTCGCGGCCGTCGACAAAACGACACCCGTCAGCGCGCCCAACGTCCCGAGCAGCATATACTCGGCGAGCATGATGCGGCCGATCTGACGACGCGTTGCGCCGAGCGTCTTGAGCAGCACGCCTTCGCGAAGCCGTTCCCGCCTGGTTGCTGCCACGGCACTGAACAGCACCGGCACGCCGAGCGCGAGGCTGATCAGCGCGAGGAAGCGTACGGCCATCGTCACTTTGCCGAGTACGCTCGCAACCGTCTTCTGGATCAGCGTGAGATCGAGGCTCGAGACGGTGGGGAAGCGCGAGACGACATCCCGCTGCAGATGCGCGACCGCAGTCGCCGTCGACGCATGCACCAGAATCGCGTACTGCTTCGGCGCATTCGCCAACGATTTCGGATCGAACACGGCGAAAAAGTTGGGCGAGAAGCTCTGCCACTTGATCTCGCGGAGGCTCGTCACGAGAGTGGGTATGAGCACTCCTTGAACGTTCCATGTGACCGTGTCGCGCAACTTGACGCCCAGCTCCTTCGCGACGCCTTGGTCGAGTGAGACTTCGCCAATCGTGTCGGTGCGGCTCAGGCTGAACCACTGTCCGGCGACGAGATGTTCGGATGCCGTGATCGTATCGCGGAAGGTCGAGCGAAACTCTCGCCGCAGCGGCCACGAGCTGCGTGCCTGTGATCCACGACCGCCCCGACCACTATCGGCACCTTGCCGGCGCGATCCGCGTTGTTTGTCGAGCTCCGCGATGATCTCCGACGTCGGCCGCCCGTTGATGGACGCGATCCGCATCGCGATGATGGGGGTCTCGTCGATCAGCTCATGACGCTCCGAGTGAATGATCGAGTCGATGCCCGCGCGCTGTGATTCCTGAACGTCGAAGAATACGACGTTTGCGCGTGCCTCACCCAAACGGACGTCGAGCGATCGAAGAATGTTATGCTGCACCTGATACAACGTTCCCATGAGGAACACGCCGAACCCGAGCGCGAGCACGACGGCGCGCGTTTGATTGCCTGGTCGATAGAGACTCGCGATTCCTTGCCGCAGCGGGAACGGCCACGACGGACGCAACGAGCGGCGCGCTGACCACGACAATCCTGCCGCCGTCAACCACAAGATTCCGATCGCCGCGCCAATCGCGAACGTGAAGCCGAAGCCGCGTTGAATCGTGTTCGCTCGGCTCAAACCGAGCTCCAACACGCTGGCGGCAATCGCGAACGAAAGTAGAATGCGCAGCGGGTCCCGGCGCGCGCGGCCGAGTGCATCGGCGTCGGGCTCACGCCGCAACGCCTGCAGCGGCGACACGCGACGCAGCGCGACGAGTGGTCGCAGGGAGAACAACAAGGCCACCCAAACCCCGATCGCCAGCCCCAGCAGAATCGAGGATGGTGCCAAGCGGACTTCTACGTCGACCGGCAGAAAATCCTTGAGCCCATACGGCATCAAGAATTGGATTCCGACGCCGAGCGCAACACCCACGAGCGCGCCAATGAATCCCATGACCGCGGCCTGCGCTGTGTAGATCGCCAACACCTGCGAGCTCGTCGCGCCCAAGCAGCGAAGGATCGCCACGGGATCGATCTTCCGCATGACGAATGCATGAACGCCGCTCGCGACGCCGATGCCGCCGAGTAGCAGCGCCACGAGTCCGACGATCGCCAAGTAGTCGTGCAGTTGATCGATCGCACTCGCGAGCCGTGATTCGTTGTACCCAGCCGCGCGCACCGAACCATTGGTGCCCTGCAACAGCCGCTTCGAGAAGCGCGCCGGCATGATCTCGGACGAGATCGTAGACGGCAGCTTGAACAGCGTCTCGTATTCGGCGCGGCTTCCGAAGACGATCAATCCGGTTTCGGCGACGTAGCGCTCCGGGATGTAGACGCGCGGTCCGATCGCCGCGCTGATGCCGACGTCGCCAGGAACACTCTTGAGCGTTCCTGTAATGACGAACTTCGCGTTCCCGAGCGAGAGCGTGTCGCCGATACGCGCGTCGAGCGAAACGAGGAGCGATGGGTCGACGACGACGTTCTGACCCGACTGGAGCGCGCCCCACGCCGGGTCCGGATCCGTCGTGATCTGACCGTAGAACGGATAGCCCCGCGCCACGGCGTGTACCTGCACGAGCCGCGTGCCGCCGCTGCGCGGCACCAATGCCATCGACACGAAGTTCGTGGCTGTGGTTGTCGCGGCGCCGCGACGCGTGAGCGAATCGATCAGCGAATCGACGGCTTTGGTGCGCGGAGCGTTGCGTGTGAGCATGACGTCGCCGCCCAGTAGCGCGCGCGACTGCTCGTGCACGGATCGAATGACGTTCTCCGAGAACGAATCGATCGCGACGAGTGCCGCGACGCCCAACGAGATCGACGACATGTACAGGAGCAGTCGCCGCCGTGCGGTGCGACTCTCACGCCATGCCAGGGCGAAGAGCTGCCGCGTTCCCGCCATTAGGCCGCCCGCTCGGTGCTCGTGTCGGAGACGACCCGTCCGTCGCTCAAGCGAATGATGCGTTGCGCGTGTCCGGCGAGCGCATGATCGTGCGTGACGAGAATGATCGTCGTCTTCGATTCACGATTGAGCGCTTCGAGCAGCTCGACGATGTGCGCGCCGGTATCGCTGTCGAGATTCCCGGTCGGCTCGTCGGCAAAGAGAATGCGCGGCGAATTCGCGAACGCGCGCGCAATCGCGACGCGCTGCTGTTCACCGCCCGACAGTTGCGTTGGGAAATGGTCGAGCCGGTCGCCCAGTCCAACGCGCGTCAACAAGTCGCGGGCTCGGTCTGCCGCGCCGCGGTCGCCGCGCAGCTCGAGCGGGACTTGAACGTTCTCGAGCGCGGTGAGGGTCGAGATCAATTGAAAGCTCTGAAAGACGAAACCGACCTTCTCTCCGCGAAGCCGCGCGCGCTGATCTTCATCCATCCCGGTGAGATCGGCGTCGTCGAGGATGACCCGGCCGCGCGTCGGCGTGTCGAGCCCTGCCAGCAGGCCGAGCAGCGTGGTCTTGCCGCTGCCCGACGGGCCGACGATGGCGACAAAGGCCCCTTGGGGTATAGAGAAGGAGACGTCGCGCAGAACGGCGAGCCTATTCTCGCCGCTGCGATATTCCTTGGACAGATCACGAGCGACGAGCATGATAGGCCAGATGACCGGGAATCGGGTCGCAGGACGCCGGGTGCGGATTGGCGCGGCAATTCTCATTGCCGCCACGAGTGCGTGCACCGGCGAGCACAAATCCAACGAGTCGAACGAAGCGAACGGTTCGCTGGTTTCGGCGGGTACGCCGAAATCTAACGCTGCGCCTTCGCCGTCCGCTCGGCCCACGCCGGGTGCGTTGGCGACAGCCCGACGGACCGTTTTGTTCGTCGGCACGAGTCTCACCGCGGGCTTGGGACTCGAGCCCGACAGCGCGTATCCGATGTTGATTCAGCGCAAGATCGACTCGGCGGGATTGCCGTTCGAGGTGACCAATGCAGGCGTGAGCGGCGAGACGTCCTCCGGCTTGCTCGATCGACTCGACTGGCTGTTGCGCGGCAAGTTCGACGTGATGGTGCTCGAGACCGGCGCGAATGACGGGCTGCGCGGACTTCCGCCGGCGACCCTTCGCGCGAACCTCGAGCGAGCGCTCGATCGCATCAAGGCCGCGCGACCCGACGCGCGCATCGTGCTCGTCCAGATGGAGGCTCTCCCAAACCTCGGGGCCAAATACGCCGCGGAATTTCACGCGGTGTATCCCACGGTCGCGAAGGAGAAGGGAGTGACGCTGATGCCGTTCTTACTTGCTGGCGTTGCCGGAGACCGGGCGCTCAACCAGGCGGACGGCGTCCATCCCAACTATCGTGGCGAACGAATCGTCGCGGCGAACGTGTGGGCCGGTCTCAAGCCCGTGCTGACCTCACTCACACAGGCGCAGGCGCCATAGCACAGCTTGACCAACAATGTTGGTCGATCTAAGTTTAAAGGCTGTCTAACTTTACATCCCGCTCGACCTTAGAATCAGGCTGATCCATATGGCAATCCCGGCAACCCAGATCCGTCGCGGAATGGTCATCGTCTTCGAGGGCGATCCTTGCCGCGTTCTCGAGTTCCGACACCACACGCCCGGCAACCTTCGCGCAATGGTGCAGGCCAAGCTCAAGAATCTGCGCACCGGTTCCAGCTACGAGCATCGCTTCCGCGCCGCCGACTCGATCGATCCGGCGTCGATGGAGACGCACGATCTCGAGTTTCTCTATCAGGGTGGTGATACGTACCACTTCATGAACACAGAGAACTACGACCAACTCGAGATGGACGAAGAGATGCTGGGCGACAATGCGCAGTGGATGCAGCCGGGCATGAAGATCCAGGCCGAGTACTACGACGGGAAACCGGTGGGGATCAAGATGCCGAACTCGCTGGTGCTCGAGGTGATTGACACGGCGCCGGTCATGAAGACGGCAACCAAGACGGCGTCGTCGAAGCCGGCCAAGCTCGAGAACGGCGTCACGATCAACGTTCCGGAATTCGTTGGCACGGGCGACAAGGTGAAGGTGAATCCGACGACCGGCGAATATCAGGAGCGCGCGAAGTAGCGCGAAACGGTTGGTCGACCGAAGCGAAGTGAAGCGCGCGCGGTTGATCGGACGGCACGGCGGAATTACAATGCAAGTCTGCATCATGCGATGCGAAATCGGTGTCGTGCACGTCGAGCGATACCACCATGGTGACTGTAGCTCAATCGGTTAGAGCACCGGTCTGTGGCACCGGGGGTTGCGGGTTCAATTCCCGTCAGTCACCCTGCAACACCATTTGGTCGTGGACGGCATTACTCTCTAGGTCGGTAGCTCAATTGGTAGAGCACTGGTCTCCAAAACCAGCGGTTGGGGGTTCAAGTCCCTCCCGGCCTGCGTGACGCACGATGGAAGCGTGAAAGGGTCGGGATGTTTGACACTGGCGGTATCGTCTAGGGGACTAGGACGGGGCCCTCTCAAGGCCCAAACACGGGTTCGAATCCCGTTACCGCTATTCGTGTGATCGTGACGGCCCGTTCGTCTATCGGTTAGGACGGCACCCTTTCACGGTGCAGAGAGGGGTTCGACTCCCCTACGGGCTACGTGAACGGTGGAAGGGCAGTAAGGTGGGACGGTGGGACGGTGGAACGCGCCGCTAGGCTAGTAGCGTTCCGCCATTCAGCGAGCGAAAGCGAGCGGCCGTTTCATCGGCAGTACCCAGTACTTGGGGGCGTAGCTCAGCTTGGTTAGAGCACTCGACTGTCACTCGAGAGGTCGCGGGTTCGAACCCCGTCGCTCCCGTGTTGGACAGCTCACAGTTGACGCGATTTGGTTCGGGATGAAGGGCTCGTGTTGCATGTTCCGAATTTCTGAAAGCTGATATCTGAAAGCTGGTAGCGAACATCGCAGGAGCAGGTTGGTTTGCCCTGGTGGTGAAATTGGTAGACACGCCATCTTGAGGGGGTGGTGCCGCAAGGCGTCGCGGTTCGAGTCCGCGCCAGGGCATTTGTCGACACAACAGCTTGCCACAGTAGCTCAGGGGTAGAGCACTCGATTCGTAATCGAGCGGTCGTCGGTTCAATTCCGACCTGTGGCTCTGAAACAGCGGCAGCGAACGGCGCCCGAGGGGGCGCCGTTCTCATATTCATGGGGTTCATGGGCGGTCACCCACGGCGCTTCGTGTTGAATCCGGTCGTCACGCTGATGCTCGCACCGCGTCGTCCGGGCGCGACCGCCAAATTCACCGGCACATTCAGATTGCCGAACGTATGAGTGACGCCGCCGGCGAACGCGATCTGGACGCCCGCTCCCGTCAGCGTTGGACCGATCGCTGCTTCCCAACCGTTCGGCCGTCGAACGCCGACCAGCCAGCTCACGCTCGGCAACACCACACCTTGCTCCATCCCGCCCGCAAGCGCGACGAGCTCGGTCAGCGGCACCGGTGCAGACCGCACACCCGTATCGAAGGCGTGCTCGAACTGCCAACCAAACAGCGACACCAACGGGGAGATGCTCCGGCCGGAACGCTCTGCGGTCACACTTCCACCGATCAGATATGCGGCGCCGACGCGCGGTCCCGATCGATGATCGTCGTCGAGGAGATCGGCGCCCGACATGCCGCCCGAAGGTCGCGGCGTGACGACCGGCGGCAGCGCGATTGGCGGCACCGTACGCGGTGGATACTGCGCTCGACCCGGCTGAACAGCGCCTAGCGTCAGTACGGTCGCAGCGAGCAGTGCATTGCGAGAGTGCATGGTCCCTCCGAATGAAGACTCCATGCAGTGTCGCGCCGCGCGTGATGACGACACATACGTCATTCGTCGTAGACATGGGCCGTCTCGCGGTTCCGCGGCCTCGACCGTATATTCGCCGCTCGTGGGTCACCGCGGCGAGGCGGCTCGAGATCGATTGCGACAAACCGACTGGTGAGCGTCGCCAACGCACCGATCGGTTCGGAACTTCAGGGAACGATCATGCGACTTGGCTCGATAGCCGCCGCTGCAAGCACGAGGACGTCTCTCGCCTCGCTTTCTCTGTTGCTGCTCGCCGCATCGTGCGTAGTGCCGCCACGCGAGCCCACGCCGAGCGCGACGCCGGAACAAATCCCAGCGCTTCAGGCTGCGCTCGCGAAAGATCCCAATAACGTCGCGATTCGAATTCACCTCGCCGAGGCTCAGCGGCGTGCCGGCCAACCAAATGCGGCGGCAACGTTGTTGGAGCCGGTCGCTGCGAGCACTCCGATCGCAGCATTCTATCTCGGCCTCGTGCGAGAGGATCAAGGCCGCGCCGCCGATGCTCGGCAACTATATGAGGGGTACCTCGCTCGCGCCGCAGCCGGCGAGCTTCGCGATCGGGTTCGCGACCGACTCACTGTGCTTGGCCGGATCGAATTGCAGCAGGCGGTTCGGTCGGCGCTGGCGCGCGAGCGCGAGCTATCGGCCCGGCAACCCGAAGCGCGCATCGTCGGCGTTTTTCCATTTCTCACGACCACGAGCGATCCACAGCTTCATCCGCTCGGCACCGCCTTCGCCGAAATTCTCACGTCCGACCTTGCCCAGACCGAACGCCTGCATGTCGTCGAACGAGCACGGGTTCAGCAGTTGCTCGATGAGATCAAGCTCGGTGAAACGCGCCGAGTCGATCCGGCGACGGCAGCACGCAGTGGGCGGCTGCTCGGTGCGGGCACCATCGTGCAAGGTCGAATCGAAGGAGCGCCGAACGCTCTCGCATTCCAAGCGGCAGTCGTTCGCGTCCAGACAAACGCGAGCCCAGGCAACCCGCTGCGCGAACGCGACGCACTTGCGCGATTGTTCGACGTCGAGAAAAAGTTGGCGCTCGGCATTTACGATCGAATGGGCATCCAGCTGACGCCGGCGGAACGCGATCGTGTCACGCACCAGGCGACGCGAAACGTACAGGCGCTCCTCGAGCTTGGGTTTGGACTCGAGGCTCAGGATGCCGGGCACTTCAGCGAAGCCGCCGCGCATTTCACGCGCGCCGCGCAGCTCGATCCGGCATTCGCGCTGGCGCGTCAGCGCGCCACCGAAGCAGAAATCCAAGCGCGCGCTGACGCGTTCTCCACGGCGTCGCTCGTCCAGCTCGCGCTTGCCGACGTCGGTAGTGTCGGCACAGTCGGCGGTGGAGTCACGCGACGCGTCGACGTGTTTGCGCCGATCGAGCGATTGGTTCCGGATCCCAGTGTTCGCGATCCGTCGGCCGAAGCGCTTGGCGGAGAGGGCATTGGTCGTCATGCGACCGCGGAGATCGTGATCAAGCGGCCGACGCCATGACAACGAGTCGAGCTGTACAAGTGCGTCGTCTCCCCTCGCGATTGGTGTTGGCCCTAGGTTGCGTCGCACTCGTCGCGACGGGTGCAGGCGCACAAGTCTCTGACCCAAGAGCTGGCGCCGGCGTATTGATGGAGAGCTACACCTTCAAGTCTCCAGCGCAGGTCGACGTCCAGAAGATCTCGCTGCTCACCGTACCGATCTCCGTGCGCGTGTCGCTCGCGCCGCAGTGGGAGCTCGGGGTAAACGGCGCGTACGCGTCCGGCTCGCTGACGCGGCAGAGCGGAGAAGCCGCGACCATCTCGGGACTCACCGACACCGACATCCGCCTCACGTACGCGACCGCCGGCGACCGCCTTCGAGTGTCGGCGGTCGCGTTGGCGCCGACGGGCAAGTCCAAGCTCAGCGCCGCGGAGATGGATGTGATGGGCGTGGTGGCGGCAGACTTGCTGCCATTTGCAATCTCTAATTGGGGTTCTGGCGGAGGACTTGGCATGAGTGCGGCGCTGGCGCTTCCAGTGAGCGATGCGTCGACGATCGGGATCAGCGGCGGGTATGTGTTGGCTCGCAGCTACGAGCCGCTCGCCGCGACCTCATTCGCCTATCGCCCAGGCCACCAGATGCCGATGCGCGCCGCGGCCGATCGCACGTTCGGGTCGTCGGCCAAGGCGTCGTTGCAGCTGTCGTATTTGCATTTCGGTCAGGATCAGACCGCAGGCTCCAATTTCTATCAGACCGGCGACCGGCTGCAGGCCGTTGGCTCGCTGGCGTTCGCGGCGGGTGACCGCGGCACGGGACTCCTGTACGTCGGATACTTGCAGCGACAAGAAGGGAAGTATACGAGCGTCGTGCAGGTGACGCCGGCGCAGAACCTCGTGTATGCGGGCACCGGCTTCCGGCAACGAGTTGGCGGCGTCGTGCTCGTTCCGACGCTCGACGTCCGCGTGCTTGGCAACGATGCGGGCATCGAGCAAGGTCGCACGATCTCCGCCGGTATCGGCCTCGAGGTTCCCGCGGGCAATTTCGAGCTGTTGCCGTTGGCGCGCGCTCGATTCGGTCACTTGACCGTGCGCACGGCGCAGGAAAGTGATTTCACAGGACTCGAGTTGGGGCTGAGCATCCGAAACCGGTCGTTCTCCCGATGACGATCATCACCCGACGCCTTGCCGCCATCGCGATCGCGGCGATCATGTTAGAGAGTTGTCATGACGGTTTGCTGCACGCTCCGGCGGCGCCCGCGCCCGCGATGGTGACTATGCGTGCGTCGATCAGCCGCGCCGCGGGCGGCGCACCTCAGGCCTACGATCGCGCCGACCGGCTGTTCGTGCGATTCCGCGCTGGTGACGACGTTCGCGTCGAGCAAACCATACCCTTCTCGCCGTCCGCGGCTCAGACCGTAGTGTCCGTCGACATTCCGCTCCGTCAGTTGACAGAGACGATGACCGCCGAGTTGGAGCTTCGTATCGGCGATCGAGCGCTGTTTCGTGGCTCGGCCGCCCCGACCTTGGCGGCCGGTGTTTCGACGCCGGTGGACTTTACGCTCGCGCCGGTCGTGGCGGCAGTGAACTGCGGGACCGGCGCCGTCCAGTTCTCGGCGTACGGTCAGACGGCGCAGCTCTCCGGCGCGGCGCTATTCGCGACCGGTGACACTATTCCGGACATCCCCGTCACCTGGTCCACCGCGGCCAATGCCGCGGTGAGCGTCGGGGAGAAGGGAGATGTAACCGCGCTCCAGGATGGTGACGCAGTGGCGACCTGCGTCGCGTCGGGCTTCACGGCAACCCGCGCGGTCCATGTGTTCGGCGTCGTCCGCAGCGTCCAGGTCGCGCCCGCGTCGGCGA
>Ga0157372_10007896_pt1 | contig 11310 bp, 3 predicted proteins | sample C55metaG_FD_115307 | JGI IMG/M metagenome (GOLD analysis project Ga0157372, IMG submission 115307) | Corn rhizosphere microbial communities from Kellogg Biological Station, Michigan, USA - C5-5 metaG | ecosystem: Host-associated > Plants > Roots > Rhizosphere > Soil | place: USA: Michigan...
AAACGAAGCGCCGCGCGCGACGAACCGAACATCTCCCAGCAGCCGCGGCGGCCGCAGCCGCACACAGGACCCGTTGGGTCGATGGACATATGCCCGAACTCGCCAGCAAGTCCGTTGAATCCGGAATGCATCTGCCCGCTGGCAAGTATTCCGGTGCCGATTCCCTCGGATACCGCAACGAGGACGGCACTGCGAACCCCCGTCAGATGTCCATACCAGGATTCGGCGAGCAGGCACGCGTTCGCGTCATTGTCCATTTCCACCTGTAACTTCAAAGCTTTCTGCAAAGCGGCACGAACGTCGAAGTTCTTCCAGTGCAAGTTCGGCGTCAATAGGAAACGCTGCGTTTCAGGATGCACCCTGCCCGGCACGCTGACACCTATTCCCTCAAAAGACCTGTCGGAGTGGTGATCGCGCAGCATCCGCAGACACTCAATAATGCGTTTGATAGAACCCTGTGCATCGGATACGGTCATCACTGTTTCGCGCGATAGAAAACGGCCGGCAAGGTCGATTACTGCGACGATCGCGCGCTGCGGCCTTAGATCAATTGCAAATGTAACCAGCCGATCGTTCACCTCAATCATTGTCGATGGGCGTCCACGCGAACGACGCACAACAGCTCCCTCACGGATCCAGCCTTCTCCAATTAGTTGGTCCACGATGATGGAGATTGTGCTCGGTTGCAATCCGGAAAAACGCGCAAGTTCCACGCGTGACACCGGTTGCCGAAAACGAATGAGCTCAAGCACGATATCTCGGTTGATGTCCCGAGCATTTTCGCTGGACGCCAGTTGCACTGAAGACAGATCAATCCGGCGAATCCCGCGGACCCGGGATCGTCCTGATCCAGCGGAGTTTCCCTGCTGACCATTTGTATTCATCAGTTATTTATTTTACGTGCATAAATAAATTATGAAAGGCCAATTACCTAGAATTCTCTAGTCCATTTGACCCTGGTAAACCCAGCCTGCCTGAATTACGCGCCTCACTTTCCGGGTGTCCACTGAAGATCGTGACTGCTTCTTTCGCCCCAATGAGAGATCGACGCATTCTGTGGACGAGCGCCGGTCGTCGTTTCGAGACAACGGCGAGTACAGGGTGCTTTGCGAACACAGTGTCTCGGGGCGACTCCCGCTTAGCTCGGGAAGGGGAGGGAGGACGCGTGGACCAGGGCGGCAGGAAGCAGTGTTCCTTTCGGCGTATGTTTCGGAAAGCCTGCAGCAACGCGTAACTCTGCAATATCGACAGTTCAGGTCAGACCTGAATAGGCGAAAAGGGGAGTGCAGTCTTGGAACTTGGAGGGCTCCCGGACTCGAGAGCAAAAACGAAAAGCGTGCGAGCAGACCCGCCACATCGCACTACAGCGTTCCCTGTATGAAGGCTATCCCGGCAAGCGGCTGCCCACCGCCTACACTGATTTTCACTCTGGACTCGGGAATCTCGTCGCGTACCAGGGTAAATTTCACCTCCCGGCTCTCGCCCGCGCGCAGATGAATCCGGTGGAAACCACGAAGGCTGCGGATCTCCTCGCCGGGGGCACCGCTGATGTACAACTGAACTACCTCATCACCCTCCCGCGCGGAAATGTTCTTCACCGTAGCGCGGATCTCGGCACCGCTTGCCGTGCGCCTCGCCTTCAGGCCCGAATACGAAAAGCTCGAATAGCTCAATCCATAGCCAAACGAGTAGAGCGGCTCACCCGCGAAGTAGCGGTAGGTATGGCCTTTCATGGAGTAGTCGGTGAACGCGGGAAGCTGGTCCAGGCTCTTGTAGAACGTCACCGGCAGGCGCCCGGCCGGGTTGTTGGTGCCCGCCAGAGTCTCCGCAATCGCTGTCCCGGCCTCTTCACCGCCGTACCAAGCGGCCAGCACCGCTGTCGCGTTCGCGGCCGCAGAGTTCGCGCTAATCTCGCTGCCGCTTGTCAGTACCACAACGACGGGCTTGCCCGTCGCCATCATTGCCAGCACCAACCCCTCCTGCGATTCTGGTAAATCGATGCTGCTGCGATCATGCCCCTCCCCCTCGAGCGAGGAATTCAGGCCGACGAAGACCACCACTGCATCGGCGTTCCTCGCGGTCTTCTCCGCCTGCTCCAGCAGCACGCCGGCTGGCGGGATCCAGTTCAGCTCCGCGCCGCCTCCTGGGCCGTTCTGCTGATATTCCACCCGGATGGAGTAGCTGTGCCCAGCCTCCAGATGAATTGGCGGCGGCCCGGCGCGGCGCACGCCCTGTCCCTGACCAGGCCCGAGCCCTACCGGACGAGGGCCCCTCGGGCCACCGGAGGTCATCTCCTTTCCGTCGAGGAACAGCCGAATCTTGCCGTCGCGGTTCCACTGTCCAGTCCGTGCCGTCAGGACATAGTCTCCAGTGCCCGGCGGGGTCAGGGTTCCGCTCCAGCGTATTGAATACTTGTTCCCGTGAATCGCGCTCATCACGGCCAGCTCTTCCATGTTCGCGTCGTAATAGAGGCGAGATTCGGTGCGGCGTAGCCTCGGTTCTCCCTGGAAGTCCGGATTGTCGTAATACTCCGCCAGCAGCCCATGTCCGCTTGACTCCGGAGGCGTGAGCGCGTCCGAGGACACCAGCGCGCCTGTGGCAGCCGTATACGTTGCGCCTAAAGCGAACTCCACCTTCTGGGCAGAGAACTGCTTGACGATCCCTTCAAGCGGAGTCACTTGCTTTGAGGAAATACCGTTGTAGTTTCCCAGCAATCCAATCGGGTCATCGGCTGAAGGCCCGACCACCGCAATGGTTCGCACCGAAGGCTTCAGCGGAAGGAACTCGCCCTGGTTCTTCAGTAGCACAACCGCCTCACGTTCCGCGGTGAGCGCCAACTGCCGGTGTTGCGCAGAGTCGTTCTCAGAATATGGAATCTTCGAGTAGGGCACGCGTTCCGGCGGATCGAACATGCCCAGGCGGAAGCGGGCCGTGAACAGCCGCTCCGCCGAACGAGTGATCTCCGCCTCGGTGATGTGGCCGGCCTTTACCTGATCAATCAGACTGCGGTATTCGCCGCCGCAGGTCAGGTCCGTCCCCGCCTTCACGGCGACGACTGCCGCCTCGCCCTCCGTGTTGACATATTTATGGCTACGGTAGATGTCTCCCACGGCGCCGCAGTCGCTCACCACGTACCCGCTGAACCCCCATTGTTCCCGGAGATGCTTTTCCAGCAGATCGCCATTGGCGCATCCTGGCGTTCCGTTCACCGAGTTGTAGACGCACATGATGGAGTCCGCTTTACCTTCAACGATCGCGGCCCGGAACGCCGGGAGATACGTGTGCTGCAGATCGTATTCAGTCGCCTTCGCGTCAAAGACATGCCGTAGCGGCTCCGGCCCGCTGTGCACGGCATAATGCTTTGGCGTGGCAACCACCTTCAGATAGTGCGGATCGTTGCCCTGCATGCCAGTCACGAAAGCAACGCCCAGGCGGCTGGTGAGGTAGGGATCCTCGCCATAGGTCTCCTGTCCGCGACCCCAACGCGGATCGCGAAAGATATTAATGTTGGGCGACCAGTATGTCAGTCCTGCTGTGCGGCCGGGTGCGGCTCCGGGCGCCACCTCCTGAACCGGCGGTTGGCGCTGTGCTTCGTTGTATTTCGCGCGCGCCTCGGTCGAGATCGCATCGCCCACTCGATGCACAAGGTCGGTATCCCAAGTGGAACCGAGGGCAATAGCCTGCGGAAACACGGTTGCACGGCCCGAAGCTACCCCGTGCAACGCCTCATTCCACCAATTGTAGACGGGTACGCCGAGCCGCGGGATCGCAGGCGCGCTGTTCTGCATCTGCAGCACCTTTTCCTCAAGTGTCATGCGGCTTACCAGGTCCGCAGCGCGCTGCTCCGGTGGCAGGCTAGGATCCTGATAGGCGGCGGCCTTCTGTCCCAGCGAAGGCAACGTAAGCATCACGAGCGAAGCACACATCAAGCAGCGTTGTTTCAAGATTTGCGTCTCCTGTGCAGTGACCGACAATCGACAACCACTTCAGTGCTCACGTGCCCGTCCGGTCTCTTCAATATTGGTTGGGAGCTCCGGGCGTGGGAATATGATCGGCGATTTGCGTCCCGCTAGCGTGGGTGTGTTCGAGGGCGGAAGTTAGCGTGATGCCGGTGCCGGCGACCTGGGTACCCGCAACGTGGGCAAACTTGAGCGGCTCGGCGACGGCAACGGTCGATGCTCCTCTCCTGCCCCCGGCAATCACCGCCGTTTCCGTGTTTGCTCCATCGTCGATGGTGATCGTCTGACCTGGCCGGAAGCCGAACGCGTTGGCGACAGGAATCAGTTTGCCGCCGACGTCAACAGCGGACGCGATGGTGGTGGCCCCAGGTGCGCCGACGTTTGCAATGACAGCCCTCTCCTGATTCGCACCGGAGTCAATCAGGAGTTTTTGGCCGTCGTGGAAGCCCTCGACGCTCGAAACCTTGATGTTGGACGCACCCGCAGCGGAAGCCGCCGCCAATGTGGCCGCTGCCTGCGTGTGGAAGTCGGCGCAGTTGCTGTCGTTATCCGCACCGTCGGGATAACGCCCGGTACTCTTGTACGGTTCGGCGGGGGTGGGAGCGAAGCGTCCGAACCCGCCGCCCGAACCGGGCGATGATGCACGGCAACCGTTCTCGCCGGGGCCACCACCTCCCTGGTAACCCTCCGCGGCCCAGGGATCCACCACCAGCCCGTAGTTGAGGCTGTCGACCACCATGCCGGCTGCGTCCCGCAACACGATACTGCCAGCGCTTGGCGAGAGAGCCGGGCCGCCGAACCACTGGTTGGGAGCGAGCGATTCCTGATCGCCGGTCGAGGGGTCAGCGGCGCGCTGCACTACGGCATCGATGGCGTGGTTTCCGGTCAGCGCGGTGTCCAGAGTAATCCCGGTGCCCAGCGCCTGGATAGGCTCGTTACTCGAGTGGGCAAAAGCCGTTGCCGGCTCGAAACTGATTCCCGTTCCTCGGTCGTTGAAGGGAAGGTTGGCGGAGTGATGGAACTTGAGTGGAGCCGTCAGCTCGAGACCGGTACCTGGGTCTACAACGTTTTCCCCGACGGCATGCTCCGCAGTAAGGGCGGGAATAAAGTCCACACTACCGCCTGCGGCTCCTGAGGTATTTACTGCTGTAATGGTGACTGTATTCCAGTTCGCCGGCGTGCCGATAATGAGATGATCGCCAACGGCGAAGCCGCTCGCGTTGCGGACGTGGATATTGGTTTCGCCGGCGGGTGCCTGCGCGATCAGACTCGAACGAGTCGTCTGCGTTCCCACGCTCTTGACGGTCACGGTTTCGATACCGTGGCCGACGCTGTCGACGTCGAGACGGATCTTGTCGCCGGCGGAGATATTGGCGACGGAGGTCACCTTGATGTTGGTGGACCCGGCGGGCGCGTCTGCTCCCAGCAAGGCCTGTGTGCCCTGCTTACCCACGGCGGTGACGGTTGCGACCTCATATCGTTCCATGCCGCGCGCAACGGCTGGATAGGTGGCTCCATAGCCAAGAGCGATCTTCTGACCGACTTCAAATCCGGCCGTGCTGGTAACGGGCACGTTATGCGAGCCAGCGGGAATCGTAATGACCGGGCCCTCCGGCAGTGGTTCCCACAACGTAGTCGCGCTGGTGGCCGGCGTTCCGAGGTTTGCAATCTTGTGGCTTTCCGTGCCGGAGCCGGTATCGACAGCGATGGTGTCGCCGATGTGCATCCCGGCGGTGTCGCGAACGTAAAGGACGGTATCGCCGGCGTGCGCAGGAACTGCAAGACCGGAGTTAGCCAAGCCTAGCAGGTAGAAGCCATGCGATGTCAGCTTGGTTCCTGCCGGAATCTCGACCGAGGAGAAGGTGGCCTGCTGGGTAGGGTGTTCCGTCAACGTCCAACGAGAGAGGTCAACGTCGGCAGAGCCGCTGTTGTAGAGCTCAATGAACGACTGCTTGGGGTGGGAGCTGAACTCGTTGATCTTGACGGGAAGGACATTGCGCACCTTCTGCGCCATCCGTTCGGACTGCCTGCCGGTTGCAGCGGTCCAAGAAGCGCTCGCCACCAGATCGCCGTTGAGCGCGACCTTGCCCGAGGTGATCTTGAAGGTGGCGCTCACACTGGTGCCGGGCGCGAGCGGTCCAGGGAAGGTGCTATCGCCAGCGGCGACGGCGGTCCAACCAGCCGGTGCGGACGCTCGGAGGCTGACGTTTGTCGCGGGCGCATCTGTCGTATTCGTGAACGTCACGACAGTTTCCTGCGAGGACCCCGGCGTGAAGGTCTGCAGTCCCGGCGGAGTGGCCGTCGCCGTAGTGGGCGCAAGGCTCACGGCCGCCACCGCATACCGGGCAGCCACGATATTGGCCTGAATGAGTTGGTCGGTAGCGTCGGTCGGGAAGGTGTTCGCGGCGGTCACCGCGCCCTCGTAGAAGGTGCCTTGCGAGCCGTTGCTATTATCGCCGCCGTTGCCCAGCAGAATCGCGCCTTGTTTCCGCATTGGGTCGTAGCCGCCATCAACCCGCGGTCCATCAAACATGACGGACAGAGTTCCCTGCTGCGAGTTGCCGCCCAACGTCGTCCAGTGATGGGGTTCGCCTTTAGCCATAGCAGTGACGAAGCGCCAGGATATGTTCGGCAGATCTTTGCAGAGCTTGGAAGAGTCGTTCTTGTTGACGCAGCCCACTAGATTATTCTCCTGGTCTGTCATGATCCAGGGACCGGGAGGGTTGCCGTGGTACCAGGGAGTGGCGTCGCCGAAATAGGCGGTTTCCATGGTGCCGGCATCGTCGTCGCGACTGTCGATTTCGGCGTTGCCGTAGTCGAAGCAGCAGCCGGCGTTGAAGTGCTTGCCGCTTACCACCCAGTACTGGCCCTCGGCCTGGTCATCGACAGCAACCCCCTTCGGATCGTCTTCGCGCATGCCCATGCCGGGCTCGATGAAGACTCCGTACACCTTGTGACCCGTAATTGAGATCGGTGCCATATCAGCTACAGGAAGATTGTTGAAGCCACCCATGGCCGGGCCGCTGAATGCACCACGCGGCGCCTGAGTCAGGTCGTTGTGTTTGCCGGACTGGTCGTAGATGGTTGCGATCCAGCAGTAGGTGTTGGCGCAGAATACATCCTGCGCCGCGGCGTCGGCGTATCCGCCCGGGTCCGACCCGTGGGCCTGGACGATGCCGATGTCGAGAGTCTTGCCGTCCGACTGGCGCAGAACCTGATACAGAGGGCCGTTGTAGGAGGCGTACATGGCCCGTGTGGTGCTGTGCGCGGCCACGCAGGGATCGCCGGCTTTGGCATAGACGTCACAGGGACCCTGCGGTCGCGGCGGGGCGGCTGCGGCAGGGGACGCCAACAACAGCGTGATGCCAGCCACAATAAGTCCACTTGCGGCGGTACGAACCCAATCAATAGCCGTTTTCATGTTCATCTTCCTTCTTCTGTCGCATGGAGTATTATGACCCGCACTGCCGCGCAAGGCGGGCACGTGCATCGCGAAGGGGTTGGGTTTCTACTCCGGCAATGCTTTTGTACCGTTGATCTGGAACGAGGTATTCACTGCCGGTGCGCCGGTGTCCGGCTGGCCTCCGCCGATCGAGATGGTGTATTTGCCATGCGAGATGATGGGGTCGCCGTTCGTAGTTACCATCATCAAGTCGCGGTCCTTCAATTGGAACTCGACCTGCTGCGACTCTCCTGGCTTGAGGTGAATTCGCTTGAATCCGCGCAGAGCGCGTAGCGGGACGCCGGGTACGTCAGGAAAGCTGAGGTAGGCCTGGGCCACCTCGTCGCCCTCACGGTCTCCGGTATTGGTGACGGTGACGGTGGCAACCAGCGGGTCGCCTGCGTTTATCGTGGCCTTGGCTAGACTCAAGTTGCTATAGGAAAACTTAGTGTAGCTGAGACCGTAGCCGAACGGATAAAGCGGCTTGCCATTGAAATAGCGGTATGTCCGGCCTTCCATCGAGTAGTTCTCAAAGTTGGGTAACTGGTTGAGATCCTTGTAGAAGGTGACCGGAAGGCGACCGGCGGGATTGTTCTTGCCACTCAGCGTCTCGGCCACGGCGGCGCCGCCCTCCTCCCCCGGATACCACGCTTCGAGGACGGCGTTCGCGTGATCATTAATCCAGTTGACGGCCAGTGCGCTGCCGTTAATGAGAACGGCCACGACCGGTTTGCCAGTGGCCGCGACTGCTTCTACCAAGGCCTCTTCTGGCCCGGGCAGATCGATGCTCGTGCGGTCGCCGCCGAGGAAGCCGGGGATATTGACCGGCATCTCCTCGCCTTCGAGAGAACTGGTGATGCCGACGACGGCGAGCACGACGTCGGCAGTTCTTGCCGCGGCTATAGCCTCGGGAGCAGGTGCGTCATTCACCTTGGCCCAGATGAGCTGCGCGCGGGGACCGGCGGCTGCAGCGGGATTGGGCCCGCCGCCGGAGTTCACGAAAATGCTCAGCTCCGCCTTGCGGCCTTTCTCGAGGTGGATGCGACCGATTCTCGCGTCCGGCCCGTTCTGCATGGGGACCGCTGCGCCGTCAATCATGATGCGTGGGAAGCCGCCGCCGCGAATTCCAAGGAAGTAGTCGCCGGAGTCGGCTGCCGTAATGAAACCCGTGTAGTGGACGATGAAGGGCCGGTTGCCGACCTCGCTGGGCAGATTGCTGCTGGTGATGTCAATGTTGGGCTCCGCCCGCGTAGCGATGACGGGCAGGTTGGCCGGCGGGTTGGCTCTGCCGCCGCCAAAACCGCGACCGCCGGCGAATTCACTGTATTCGGCCTTGAGGCCAGGTTTGCCGTCGGGGGTGGTGAGATAGTTGTTCGGAACCGGAGTTCCATCGCTGCGCAGGAATTGGGTGCCGGGGATGTAGGTGATGCTGGCGTTGGGGAACTCCGCTTTGAGACCTTCCATCACGGAGACGATATGGGTGGGCGTTCCGGCGTAGTTTCCGATGAGAGGGCGGGTCTGGTCGGCGAGCGGGCCCACAACCACAATCTTCTTCATCTCAGGCTTGAGCGGCAGAGTGCCATCGTCTTTCAGCAGGACCATGGACTCGTTCGCAAGTTTGCGGGCCATAGTGCGGTGCTGAGCGCTATCAAGCTCCTTTTCGTCGATCTTGTTGTACGGCACCATCTCCGGCGGATCGAACATGCCGAGCTTTATGCGCGCGGTCATCAGCCGGGTGACGGCGGTATCGATCGCGGCTTCTGAGAGGAATCCCTGCTGCACGGCATCTATGAAGGGCTTGTAGTCGGTATTGTTTCGGCCGGGACCTCCGCCGTAGCACTCGTTGTCCATGCCCCGCTCCAGCGAGATGGCCGAGGCCTGGGCCTGGGTGGGCCGGAAGTGGTGGCCGGTGAATATGTCGCGGACGGCATCGCAGTCGGAGACGACGTATCCCTGGAAGCCCCACTTGTCGCGCAACTGGTCTTGCAGAAGGAATCTGCTGGCACAGGCGGGCTCGCCGTTGATTGCGTTGTAGGCGCACATGATCGAGTCGGCCTTGCCTTCGGTGATGGCGGCCCGGAAGGCGGGCTCGTAGGTGTCGACCTCGTCATGCTTCGGTACGTCGACGTCCGCGAAGTGACGGGTCGGCTCTGGCCCGCTGTGCACCGCGTAGTGCTTCGGGGTCGCGATGGTGAGGTAGTAGCGTGGGTCGTCACCCTGCATCCCGGTGACGAAGGCGACGCCCATGCGCGCGGTGAGGAACGGATCCTCGCCATACGTTTCTTGTCCGCGGCCCCAGCGAGGGTCGCGAAAGATGTTCAGATTCGGGGCCCAAAAGTCGAGGCCTCCCTGGATTCCAACATGATTCTCGCGCACGCTCTGTACATGCTTGATGCGTCCTTCAATGCCTATGTAGCCGCCCATGGTATGCACGTTCTGCGTGTCAAAGGTTGCCGCCAAGCCGATCGGCTCCGGGTACTCGGTGACGCCCTGGTTGATCACGCCGTGCAGGGCCTCGCTCCACCAGTTGTAGGCATCAACGTGAAGTCGCGGGATGGCGCGAGCTCCGTTGACCAGCTGTGAGGCCTTCTCTTCGAGAGTCATGCGACCCACGAGGTCGGCGGCCCGCTGTTCCGCCGGCAGCGCGGGATTAAGGTAAGCAGGTTGATCTGCGCTCTGGCCCGACACCCGGCCCGTCACCAGCGCCGCCATCACGATTGCAAGTATCCGCAGCTGTGTTATTCGCATGTTTCTCCTGTGAAAACCGGACTCACTCGCTCAAAACCGCGCACGTCTCTTTCCCGCAAAATCGTGACCCGCGCCCCAGATGCGGACGGTTTTTTCGTTTGCTTCCGTTGAAAGCATGCGATGAGCGACGGGGAGAAGTATATATCGAGACGCAAAATAATTGTCGAATTCGTTAAGCGAGGTGGATTAGGCTATTGCTCGAGGTTTAATTGGCGCGTGAAGCATATCCGAACTCCGAAACATCTCATTTGGATATTTTGTATTCAGTTTCTGGGCGGAGCAGTGGCATCCAGCTCGGCCGCAGTCGTGGAATATAAGAAGTTGGGCAATGGAGCTGCTCTCAGAGTCAATGGCGGCACGCTTTGGGTTCGGTTTTGGTCACCGGAGATCGTCCGCGTCACTTATGCCTCGACGACTGAACTGCCGGAGCTTAAGAGCCTCTCTGTGACTGCTACTCCGGAGAGCGTTCACCTGACCCGGGAGGAGAGCGAGCAGGCCTTCATACTGGCCTCGCAGAGGATCAAGGTCAGGATCGACCGGGGGAGCGGTGCCGTCACCTTCCTCGATGCCGCTAACCATGTGTTGCTGCAAGAAGCAGCCAAGGGCCGGCAGATTGTGCCCATGACCGTGACCGGCGCTTCAGTTACCTCAGCAACCCAATCGTTTGATCTGGCGCTGGACGAAGGGATCTACGGCCTCGGTCAGCATCAGCAGGGCGCGTGGAACTACGACGCCGAGGGCAGCTTCAATGTCAGGCTTGCCCAGGCTAATACAGAGGTCGGCATTCCGGTAATGACTTCCAGCAAGGGCTACATCCTCCTGTGGGATAACCCAGCGGTCACAACGATCTCATCCGATCCTGCGGGCGGTGCGAGTGCCAGCTCACGGATTCTTCACTGGTCATCCGAATACGGCAAGGCTATCGATTACTACTTCTGCTACGGCGATGGGACGATCGCCACGGCGATGGCAGCCTACCGGCATCTGACGGGCGAGGCTCCCATGATGCCCAGATGGGAGTTTGGCTTCTGGCAGTCGAAGGAGCGCTATGCCTCGCAGGAGGAGCTACTTGGCGTCGCCACAAAGATGCGCGAGCTCAAGGTTCCCATCGATGGCATTATTCAGGACTGGCAATACTGGCCGGCCGGAAGCAATACCTGG
>Ga0157372_10007899_pt1 | contig 11306 bp, 5 predicted proteins | sample C55metaG_FD_115307 | JGI IMG/M metagenome (GOLD analysis project Ga0157372, IMG submission 115307) | Corn rhizosphere microbial communities from Kellogg Biological Station, Michigan, USA - C5-5 metaG | ecosystem: Host-associated > Plants > Roots > Rhizosphere > Soil | place: USA: Michigan...
AATCAGGATTGCGTGTACCGTGGCCGTTCCATGCGTAAATGCGCCTTTCAGGAATGCGCTCGCCGATCGTATTGCCGATGAGCCCGTATGCGGCATATTCCCACTCCGCTTCTGTGGGCAGGCGGTAGCGCGGCAAAAAGATCCCGTCGATCATGGTTACCTGCCGTCCCGATTTGTTGCTTGCGCTCGGAATGGGTTTCTTTGTTGTTCCCTGCCATTTGCCTTCGAGGTACTGGTCGGTATTAAAATAATCTTCTTCTGTAGGCGATGCGTTCCAGTCGATGATGCCTTCACGCACCAGGATATATTCGTTCACGCGGTCGGTGCGCCAGGAGCAAAAATCCGAAGCCTGCAGCCAGTTCACCCCAACCACGGGATAATCGCGATACGAAGGATGCCGCAGGTACATTTCCACGAAAGGCTCGTTGTATGCCATCCGGTCGCGCCACACATTGGTATCGGGAAGCGCTTTTTTCACCACATCGGGAAAGTTGGCGCCAAACACGCGCGAGGTCCAGTGCAGGTACTCGAGGTAATCGAGGTTGCGGATCTCGGTAAGGTCCATGTAAAATGAAGCTACGGTAACACGGTGCGGAATGTTATTCCAGTCGTAGGTAACATCCTGCTCGGTTCGTCCCATGGTAAAGGTGCCGCCTTGTATGAACGCAAGCCCGGGGCCTGTTTCCTGGCCTTCGTAAGGCGAAACATCCATGGTTGCGTTTTGCGGGTTGTTATAGGACCAGCCTGTAACCGGCGATACTGGCGTGTTGCAGGATGTCATCGCTATAGCGAGCACACCTGCAGGAAGAAAGAAAATTGTTCTCATGAGGCCTGGGCTTTTTTTGAACCGTAATGCGTATATAACGGCGGCACAAAAAAAAGATACATGCGCTCAAAAATTATTAGTAAAAAGAGTGTATTGAAATGAAATACCCCGGCAGGGGCATCCTTTTGTTATTTGAGAGTGTCTTCGATATTCTTCCCTTCATCCTCCAGCGTTTTATTCACATCAGCGATCTGCCGCTTCATGCTTTGTCCGGCCTTATCGATCTCCGATTGGATCTCCGACGTATGTTTTTTTATTTCGTCGGCAAAGCCTTCCGTGCTTTTCGAGATCTCTTTCTGGATCTGCTCTTTGGCATCGTTGATCTCCCGCAGCCCTTTGCCCAAACCCTTTGCGATCTCCGGCAGCTTATCCGAGCCGAAGAACATGAGGAGCACAATTACAATGATGAATACTTCACCTCCACCAAGATTCAGAAAAAGAAATACAGCGCTTAACATCAGTCGGGAATTACGATGCAAAGTTACGCAATATTCAGAAATGTAAGTCATTAAAAAATGAAGCCCGGTATTCAGAGAACACCGGGCTTCATTATGAAATTAAGCTATTAATTATTGCTTGTGCTCCTTATCAGCTTTTTCCTTTTCGAGGTCAATTACGATCGGAGTTGCGATGCAGATCGAAGAATAAGTACCGATAACGATACCGATCAGCAATGCGAAGGAGAATCCTTTGATGGTTTCGCCACCGAAGATGAAGATCGCAAGTAATACGAAGAAGATCGTTAAGGATGTATTGATGGTACGGCTTAATGTACTGTTCAATGCAAAGTTGATCACTCTTTCGCGCTCGTTCTTATCGAGATCCGATTTGTTGCGCTCGGTGAGGTATTCGCGGATCCTGTCGAACACAACCACCGTATCCGTCATCGAGTAGCTCATTACGGTTAAGATCGCCGCGATGAAATCCTGTGTGATCTCCAGTGAGAATGGCAGGATGCCGTCGAAGATCAGGTAGAAGGAAAGAACGATGGCAACGTCGTGGAATAAAGCCACAACCGCACCAAGTCCGTACTGCCATTTCTTAAAGCGGACGAAGATGAACACGAACATCACGAGGCAGGATAACAATACCGCCCAGATCGCTTTTGCTTTGATGTCACGGGAAACCGTTTCACCAACTTTGTCGGACGACATGATGTGACCGTTTCCGCCAACCTGCTGCAGCCCTTCTTTCAGCTTCGCCTCCACTTTTGCTTCCGCATCCGTTGAAGCGTCTTCGATCAGGTAAGTGGTGGTGATCCTCATACGGGTGCTTGAGCCGTATGTTTTTACTTCCGGCGCTTCACCGAAAGAGGTGGTAAGCGCTTTGTTCACGTCTTCGGTTGACCTGAGCTCGTCAAACTGAACCACATACGAGCGGCCTCCTTTGAAATCCACACCCAGGCTGAATCCGCCTTTTTTCACATAACAGAAAATACCTGCTACAATGATAAGCCCTGAGAACAGGTAGTACAGTTTACGTTTCCCGACGAAGTTGATATTGATCTTTTTAAATGCATTCTCCGTCATCGAGTTGGAGAATGTGATCACTTTATTTTTGTTCAGCCAGCGGTCAAACACCAGTCGAGTGATGAAGATCGCACAGAACAGTGAGGAAATGATACCGATGATCAGGGTGGTTGCAAAGCCCTGGATCGGACCTGTACCGAATACAAACAGGATGATACCTAATAATAAGCCGGTAACGTGTGAATCGATCACCGAGGACATCGCATTTTTATAACCTTCCTTGATGGACATGGCAGTTGTTTTACCAAGGGCCAGCTCCTCGCGCACACGCTCGAAGATAAGGATGTTCGCATCCACCGACATCGCAATGGTAAGTACGATACCTGCAATACCCGGCAATGTTAATACCGCCTGGAAGGAAGCAAGGATCCCGATCACGAAGAAGTTGTTGATGATCATGGCAAGATCGGCAACCCAGCCGGCCTTGTTGTAATAGAAGCCCATGAACAGGAACACGAGGATCACCGCAATAATAGTGGAAAGCAATCCTTTGCTTACTGCTTCAGCACCTAATACAGGACCTACAACAGTTTCCTGAACGATGTGCGCAGGCGCAGGCAGCTTACCGGCTTTCAGGATGTTCACTAAATCGTCTGCCTCTTCATTCGAGAAATTACCGGTGATGGAAGAAACACCTCCGGCGATCTCATTCTGAACCGTTGGGAATGAATACACGCTGTTGTCAAGAACGATAGCGATGGATTTGCCGATATTTTCTTTTGTAAGGCGCTTCCACTCCTGTCCGGCCTCAGCCGTCATCGACATGGAGATCTGCGGAGATCCGCCGCCGGCCTGGTCGAACACTTTACGTGCATCTGTAATGATATCACCGGATAACGGAGCTTTGCCTTCCCTGTTTGTTACGCGGATCGCGATCAGCTGAACGGTGGTTTCTTCCTTATCAAATGCTTTGAACGTCCATAAGAACTTTGTACCTTTTTTGAAGATCGCTTTTACTTTCGGATTGCTGAGGTACTCATTCACTTTACCTGTATCGCTGATCGCAGAGTAACCTACAACCGGGCCGCGTCCGAGAACCGGCTGTCCTTTTTCATCACGGCCGATCGCTGCGCTTAACACTGCGAACAATGGATTTTCCTTACGAAGGCGTGCAATGGTGTCGGCTTTTGTTTCGCCCGCTTTGTTTGAATCGCCCTTCACCGTTTCCTTACCCAGCTGTGCGGATAATGATTTGGCTGAATCCGCCGGTGATTTCAACGTGTCGGCTTTCGCCAGCTTCGGATCTGCAACCACCGGCTTGATGGTATCGCCTTTTCCGGCAGCAGCAGTTGTATCGGCCGGTGACAGGATCTCTTTCAGGCGTGTGTTCGCCTTATCAAGCAATGGATAGATATCTTCGTTATCGTAGGTTTCCCAGAACTCGAGGTTAGCGGTTCCCTGTAATAATTTACGTACGCGCTCCTTGTCGGTTACACCCGGCAGCTCGATAAGGATACGGCCGGAAGAAGCAAGACGCTGGATGTTTGGCTGTGTTACACCGAATTTATCGATACGGGCACGCAGTGTATTTTCGGAAGTTGCAATGGCATCCTCGATGCGCTCGCGCAAAAATTTCAATACATCTTCGTTGGAAGTGTTGAAATCAACCTTGCCTTTTAATTCAATTGTCTGGAAGTTGATCGCCAGCTTTCCGCCGGGGTTCAGCTTGTTGAACTCTTCGCCGAAAATGGTCACAAAATCCTTGGTGGATGTTTTCTGAACTTCCTTCGCTTTGTCAAGCGCAGCTAAAAATGACGGCTCGTTGCTGTTGTTGGACAATCCTTTGATGATCTCGGCAACGGAAACTTCAAGCGTTACGTTCATACCGCCTTTTAAGTCGAGGCCAAGGTTCAGCTGGCGCTTTTTAACGTCATCGTACGTGTAGTGTGCAATGCCAAGGTCGATCACCGTTTTTCTCTTCAGAGAATCGAGGTAGTAATTACGCCTTAAGTTCCTTACCGAGTCGAGGTAAGTGTTCTTAGAACTTGATTTCTGGGCTGCTTCAACCACATCTGCCTGCGCAATATAATTATCGGCGAATGCATCCGCATCCTTCTCGATACCGTTTGCCACCCAGGTAAACATTAAATAATAAGCACAAGCGAGTGCCAGTAAAATTGCAAACAGCCTGATAACGCCTTTGTTCTGCATAATTGTGATTAATTAAAATTTGTATTGGTTCCAGGTTAACAAGCAGCTGATCCGCTTATTTAACACTCTGATTTTTAAATAAGGGTGCAAATATAGAATAACAATTATTATTTACCAATTTTATCCGCTTTTTGGCTCATTATAACAAAACGGAGCCGATTTTAGGCACAATCACAGCAATTGCTTAGCTTTGTAATACTTATCAATACGCCATGAAACGGATCTTTTATTTTTTCGCCCTTCTCCCCGCCTTCCTGCTAACGGAGAAAACAACTGCCCAGCCCTTTTTTCAGCGGTACGACAGCATTGACGTGAAGATCAACTCAAATTTTGTGGACAATCCCTGGGCTGGCGGACTTAATTTCGCACAGAACTCGCAGATCGACCTGAACATGGACGGCATCAAGGACCTTTTTACCTTCGACCGTACGGGCAACAAGATCCGGACGTTCATCAACCACGGAACGGCCGGCATGGTGGATTATAAATACGATGCATCCTACGAAAGCAAATTTCCGAAGCTCCAGGAATGGGCATTGCTGTACGATTATAATAACGATGGCCTGGAAGACATTATCTCCTACTCCTGGGCAAGCGGCGGGTTCGATGTGTATAAGAACATCTCTACCGTGGCGGGCGGACTGCAGTTCCAGCTGGTGGTTACACAACAGAAATCCCTTTTTAACCCGAGCAGGTTCAACAATTCGGCGGCTTCTATTCCCGATGGCGGGGTAAGCGCAGGCTGGGACGGCGTTTCGGGATCCTCCGGAAGCTTTGCAAGCCGCGTGATCAATGTAACAAGCCTCGTTACAAGCAACTGGCACCTTACTTCTGTTTGCCTCAACATCAATCACCCGGATGATGACGACCTGATCGTTTACCTCGTGAACCCCTGCGGAAATAAATTACGCCTGATCAAAAATGCCGGCGGCGGCGGAAGCAACTTCACCAATACCTGCTTCGAGCCGGGAGCCACCAATGTGATCGGCTCCGCCGGATCGAACACCGCACCATTTTCAGCATCCTATGCACCCGAAGCCGGCCCCGGCGCATGGGCGGCATTCCTTGCCTGCGGTAACCCGAACGGATTGTGGTACCTCAACGTAGGCGACCAGACGCCGGGCAACGCCGGAACACTTGCCAACTGGGCGATCACCTTTTATTCACCCATCCCTTCCGGCCCCATCGGCCTTACCAACCTGTATGTGAGCTCGGTCGACCTGCCTGCCTTATCGGATATCGACAACGATGGCGACATGGACGTTGTCACCTTTGTAAGCACCGGAACTTTCCTCGAATACCACCAGAACATGAGCATGGAATTTTACGGTGTGCCCGACAGCCTTGTATTCATGTCGAAAAGCCACTGCTGGGGAAATGCCATGGAAGATCCGCTGAACAATGATTACACGCTGCATTCCAGCTGCACCAACGTATCGAACCCCGGGATCATCGAGCACAGCGACGGTCACCGCTCCTACGAACGCCATTCGGGCTCCTGCCAGCTATGCATCGACCTGGACAATGATGGCGACAAAGAATTCATCGTAGGCGATGTTTCGTTTTCCAACCTTACCATGCTTACCAACGGCGGAACACCGAAGGTTGCCAATTTTACGGCGGTAGACACACAGTTCCCTGAAAACAATACAAGCACCCTTCCGGTAGACCTTACGCTTTTCCCCTGCGCTTATTATTTCGATGTGAATAACGACAGCCTCAAGGATCTGATCGTAACGCCCAACTCACCGAGCCTTGCCGAAAATTTCAACTCGGAGGTGTATTATCAGAATATCGGCAGCAATGAAGTTCCGGTGTTCGATTACCAGCAATCCAACTTTTTACAGGATAATATGATCGAGGTGGGCGAAGGCGCATACCCGGTATTCTTTGATTATGATAACGATGGATTGAAGGACCTTTTTATCGGGAACTACGGCTATTTTGTGGCTCCGTCCTCCTATACGCATAAGATCGCGCAGTTCAAAAATATCGGCACTTCCACTGTTCCGAAATTCGAGCTCATCAGCCGCGATTACGACGGCTTCGACGGCACGCTCGCCCCTCTCAGCACACTGGGCCTCATCAATATGATCCCAACCTTCGGCGATATGGATGGCGACGGCGATGCCGACATGTTCATCGGCGGGCACAACGGAAGGGTTCATTATTTCCGGAATGTTGCCGCTCCCGGCGCCCTTGCCAAATTTGTGCTCGTACAGCCTAATTTCACAGACTCCTCCAACGACTCGATCGATGTCGGCGATTTCGCCGCTCCGCAGATCTTTGATGTGGACAACGACGGGAAGAACGACCTTGTGATCGGCGGACGAAACGGAAAATTCGCCTATTTCCATCATTCCGGAAGCGCAACTGCTGCAATCCCCGTATTGGATTCGGCCAGCAACTTCTTCGGCCATGTGAAAGTGAACCAGCCTTCTTACTATACCGGATACAGTCATCCTTTCATGTTCAGACAGGCAGGCGTTACAAAGTTATTATCCGGCTCGGAGCAGGGATACCTGAAGCTCTTCGATCATATCGACGGGAACCTCAACGGCACATTCGGACTTGCCGACTCTGCAGTGATGGGCGTACGGGAAGGCGAACGCACCTCCGTATCCGGCACCGACCTTAACAACGACGGCTATCTTGATATAGTGGTAGGAAACTATCAGGGCGGTGTTGCGTTCTTTAAAGGAGTGAGCGCCCTGAGCACATCCGACAATCTCGGCGGCAACAGCCACTGGAACATGGAGGCATTCCCGAATCCGGCAAATGGCACGCTGAACATCGTGATCCGCAATGATAATCACAGTAATTACCGCGTGGAGCTGTTCAATGTAATGGGACAACTGGTATTTTCAGAGCAGACGGCGAGCACCGCCTTTTCAATGAGCACGGAGCATTTTGAACCGGGAGTGTACATCTGCAAAGTTACAGAGACGGGTACCGATGGCAAGATGAAGGCGGGAGCGCTTGCAAAACGCATCATCATTCAGCATTAAAATTTGTTGGGGTAGTAATAATTCGCTCCTCCGGAGCTCCCCAGATTTTTTTAGTGGATTTGATGCAATTAATAAGAGATACTCCTCCGGAGCATTTTTCTTGCGATTGTTTGTGCTTAAACAGGCCGCTCCTACAGAGCTTGAAAAGAATCCCGTTCATCGTTTTTATAAACAGGTAGCTCCTACGGAGCTGTTTGTTAAGAGCGAATCTCTTATGCTTAAAACCCATTGTAAATAATTCGCTCCTCCGGAGCTCCAGATTTTTTTAGTGGATTTGATGCAATTAATAAGATACTCCTCCGGAGTATTTTTCTTGCGACTGCTTGTGCTTAAACAGGCCGCTCCTATGGAGCTGTTTGTTGAGAGCGAATCTCTTATGCTTAAAACCCATTTAAATAATTCGCTCCTCCGGAGCTCGAGATTTTTTAGTGGATCTGATACAATTAATAAGATACTCCTCCGGAGTATTTTTTTGAAGAAACACTCATTGCTCCGGAGGAGCATATTATTAATAACAAACCCGTTCAATTAAATTCAAGAGCTCCGGAGGAGCGAATTATTAATCCCCGGATTATTTCTACCTTTGCAAGCAATGCAAAAGCAGCTGAAAAAATATTTTTCATTTCTTTTTTTACTTCTCTTCCTCTTCCCGATGGTGGAGAAGCAGCTGCATGCTTTTGAGCATCGCGATGAAGCGCATTGCTCGGCTACCGACAAACATTTTCATGAGCTGGAGCACAGCTGTTCGATCTGTGATTTTACTGCAACCGACTCCGGCACCGGCACAGAAAATCATTTTTCATTTGTCATCGCGGAAACCAGCTACGCTTACAATCCTTTCACTTACTATGTAAACGGCGGTTCCCCGCTTATACACTTACCTTCCAGGGCTCCTCCCATTGCCTGATCTTATTTTAAATCCCCGGTGAGCTCATCATCCCGTGCATTCATTACCTGATCAGTCGATACCTCTTCATGAAAAAACTATTTTATCTGCCGGCAGCAGCATTCCTGCTTTTGCCATTCATTATTTTTTCCGCGCCCATTCCCGGCAACGGAAAAACCCAGCTGTCGGGAAAAGTTACCGATAAGCAAACAGGCACGACCATCCCGGGTGCTGCCATCTATTTTCCCGATATGAAAACCGGCGCGGTTACCAACGCGGAGGGCATTTATCTCGTGGATAATCTCCCGCAGAAAAAACTGCTGGTACAGGTGAGCTTTCTCGGCTACAAAACCATTATTGAAACCATCGACCTTTCCACCACTACTTTAAAAGATTTCGCGATGGAAGTTTCTGTAAAAGAGATCAACGAAGTAGTGATCACGGGACATTCGCAGGCCGGAGAAAAAAACAGGACGCCGACACCGGTAACCAGCATTTCAAAAGTAGAGCTGCTCCGGAACTCATCAACCAACATCATCGATGCCATTGCCAGGCAGCCCGGCATTTCGCAGATCACCACCGGCTCCGGGATCTCCAAGCCGGTGATCCGCGGACTCGGCTACAACCGCGTGGTAGTGGTAAACGACGGCATCCGCCAGGAAGGACAGCAATGGGGCGACGAGCACGGAATTGAAATTGACGAGTTCACCGTGAACAAGATCGAGATCCTCAAAGGCCCGGCCAGCTTATCTTATGGCTCCGATGCTATAGCAGGCGTGATCAACATGCTGTCGGAAACCACCATACCGCAGGGAAAGATCGGGGCGGGACTGATCGCGAGCTACCAGACGAACAATGGTGCAGTAGGCTATTCCGCGAACATAGCGGGAAATTTAAAAGGATTGATCTGGAATGTGCGCTACAGCAACAAGCTTGCACATGCCTATCAGAACAGGTACGACGGCTATGTATACAATTCGGGCTTTAAGGAAAATACGGTCAGCGGTGTGCTCGGGCTGAACAAGGCATGGGGCTATTCGCACCTGCATTTCAGCGTGTATGACTTTACCCCGGGGCTCGTGGAAGGCGCCCGCGACAGCGCTACCGGGAAATTCATAAGGCCCGTTGCAGTGAATGACAGCACGACGGGCACCGAGATCGTTGACAACGAGGATCTCCGCTCCTACGATACGGGTATTCCCTACCAGAAGATCTCCCACTACAAGGCAACGCTGAACAACAGCTTTTTTGTGGGCAACGGAAGCATAAAGGCCATCGTAGGATTTCAGCAGAACCACCGCAAGGAATATGGCGATGTGCTGAGACCGGATGCATTCGGATTGTATTTCCTGATGAACACGGTGAACTACGATCTCCGTTACATCCTGCCTGAAAAGAACGGCTGGGACGTTTCAGCCGGCGTGAATGGCATGCAGCAGAATTCACAGAACAAAGGCGCTGAATTTCTCGTTCCGGAATACAGCCTCTTTGATCTCGGCGGCTTCGTGATCGTTAAAAAATCATTCAACAAGCTCGACATCAGCGGCGGAGTGCGTTATGATACACGCAGCGAAAAAACGAAGGACCTTTACCTGGATGCTAACGGTGAAAAAACAAACACGCCCGACAGCGCTTCCTACCGGCAGTTCTCAGCGGTCAGCGAACTGTTTTCCGGGATCTCGGGAAGCATCGGTGCTACGTACCAGTTCTCCGACAAGCTCTTTGTGAAGCTGAATGCGGCACGCGGGTACCGCGCCCCGAACATCGGCGAGCTGGGCAGCAACGGCGTGCACGAAGGCACCATGCGCTACGAGATCGGAAATGCGCAGCTGAAGCCGGAAACCAGCTTCCAGGCGGATCTTTCGCTGGGGCTGAACACGGAGCACATCACCGCCGAGATCGACCTTTTTAACAACTCGATCGATCACTTTATTTTTTCGCGCAAGCTGAACAGCGCATTCGGCGGGGATTCCATACGCGATGGCATGAGAGCATTCCAGTTTGTTTCCGGCAATGCAAATTTATCCGGCGGTGAGATCATGGTCGATATTCATCCGCACCCGCTCGACTGGCTGCACTTCGAAAACTCATTTTCGTATGTGCAGGCGATCCAGCGCGGACAGCCTGACTCCACAAAATATTTACCCTTCACACCCGCTCCCAAGCTGGAATCGGAGCTGCGCGCGGATATTAAGAAAGTGGGAAAGTATATGAGCAATGCGTTTATCAAGATCGGGCTGGAGAATTATTTTGCACAGCATAACTTTTATTCAGCATACGGGACCGAAACGGCCACACCTGCTTACATGCTGCTCAACGCGGGGATCGGCACAACGTTCACTTCCGGCGATAAAACCATCTGTTCGTTTTTCATCAATGTGAACAACCTTACGGATGTTGCTTACCAAAGCCACCTCAGCCGCCTGAAATACGGTGAGCTGAACTATGCAACCGGCAGAACGGGCGTTTACAACATGGGAAGGAATTTCAGCTTTAAGCTCCTGATCCCGCTCGACCTGAAAAAATAATAATAAGGGGCACAGAAGCAAAGCAGCCTTTTATTTTTCCATACTTTTGCATCTGTAAAACAAAACGCTTGAGATCATTCGTTATCATATTGCTTGCTTCTGCATTCCTGCTTCAATCGGCTTCCTCCCTGCTGATCGTGGCAAATTACACCATCAACCGCGATTACATCTCAAAAAACCTTTGCGAGAACAGGGCTAAGCCAAACATGCACTGCAACGGAAAATGCCATTTAAAAAAGCAATTGCAGAAAGAGGAGAAAAAAGAAAATTCATCTCCGGGGAATATGAAGAACAAATCTGAGCTCCAGTTTTTCTCCGTTTATCAAACGCCTCTCATTATTGCGGAGCCTGGGGTGCAGAGCAAATGCTGCATCCGCT
>Ga0157372_10007901_pt1 | contig 11305 bp, 8 predicted proteins | sample C55metaG_FD_115307 | JGI IMG/M metagenome (GOLD analysis project Ga0157372, IMG submission 115307) | Corn rhizosphere microbial communities from Kellogg Biological Station, Michigan, USA - C5-5 metaG | ecosystem: Host-associated > Plants > Roots > Rhizosphere > Soil | place: USA: Michigan...
ACCCTCGTTTTCGTTGGGATGATGATGTCTCACAGTGCAGACCCGGCAAAGGTACCGAGCGCATCGGTTAACATTCAGCCGCAAACTGTCATTCAGATCTCTCAACAGGATGAGACCGAAAGGATCGAAAAGTCATTTCCGCTCAGTACAAATGGTCGCGTAAGTGTTTCAAACGTCAATGGCTCGATCAACGTCATCGCATGGGAAAGAAACGAGGTTAAGCTTGTCGCTGTGAAACATGCCGATACTAAAGAACACTTGGCGGGCGTCGATATTAAGATCGACGCTCGTCCTGACTATTTTAGCGTTGAAACCGATTACGGTGATGATCGCGGATGGAAGACGGATTCTGATCGCCGCTGGCGGAACAATAATAACGTCACAGTGGAGTACGAACTGACTGTACCCCGCGGTGCGATGCTCAATGAGATCGAAACCGTTAACGGCTCGGTCGCCGTCAATGATTTCTCAAATGTCGTGAAGGTTTCCACAGTGAATGGAACTGTACGCGCCGGCAACCTTCGCGGCATGGCCGACCTCTCTACGGTAAATGGTGACGTCCTTGCCGATTTTGACAAACTCGCCGCCGGGAGCAAGATCGCGCTCGAAACTGTGAATGGACGCGTTACGCTGACCATACCTTCTGATTCCAGTGCAGAGGTAAAAGCGGAATCGGTTAATGGAGCGATCTCAAATGACTTTGGTCTCGAAAACCGCAAAGGTAAATATGTCGGTAATTCGCTTCATGGCCGGCTCGGAAGCGGCGATGTCTCGATCAAACTTGAAAGTGTTAACGGCACACTCGCTGTCAAACGTAAAAATGATGGGCGATCATTGAGCCCGGCTACGAATCTCCTTCCTCCAAAAGGCGCAGACGAAGATGGTGACTCTGACGACACGGGCGGGGTGGATATCCGAAAAATGAATCGAGACATTGAGCGAAATGTTCGCGATTCGCAGCGAAAGGCGATGCAAGATGTCCAGAAAGAAGTGGGTAAGATCAAAGTCGAGGTCCCTAAGATAAAAGAGGACGCATTAAAATCAATAGAGGAATCAGTAGATACCAAAGAGATCGAAAGAAGTGTGCGCGACGGTCTCGCTCAACAACAGACAGCCCTGGCCGGCATCAGGGACGCGAATTTTTTGATCGGGGTCCCACGTGTTCAGACAAAAAGCAATTCCTTTACCGTCAAAGGCATGCCCAAAGTTACGATCGACGCAAAAGGCTGCGCGGTACGAGTGAAGGGTTGGGACAACTCGGAAGTAAAATATTCTGTTTCGCAGGTGCGAGGTGCGATGTCGAATGCGGCGCCGAACGTTGTCGAGACTCATACTGATTCGACAGTCACGTTAAAAGTCACGGAAAGTACGAAAGCCGGTCAACCGCAGTTCGGTCTGAATAACGCCACGTTAGTACGTATAGAGGTTTTTGTTCCGCGCAAAGCAAATTTAAAGATCATTTCCGACGAAGAGATCCGGCTTGATGGAGTTTCGGGCGAACTCGAGATCACTGGCGGTGATGAGCCCGTAAACGTGCGGGATTCTGGCGGCAGCCTTAATGTTTTGAACTCGGACGGTCGCGTTCGGGTGATAGGTTTCGATGGCGATATTACGGCCCGCACCGATGATGGCGATGTTTATCTTGAGGGCAAATTCAACAAACTAACTGCAAAAGCAGGCTCAGGTTCATTTACGATCACCCTGCCATCGGATTCGAATGCAGATATTAACTCAAACACTGAGATTCAGGCGGACGGTTTCAAACTCACGGATCGAGGTTCTAATAAATGGCGGCTCGGTTCCGGCGGCCCTAATTATTCATTCAGTGTCGATGAAGGGAACGTTACTTTTCGAAATTCGTCGTTACTGAGCGTCAATTAATTCCTAGTACGGCCGCTTTCGATAAGTAGCAAATATTTTTTGAAACTTTATGACTAGAATCGCGTTCTAGTCAATGTCATTTATTCTGATTTTATAGTCCGTTTTTATTAACAGTTGCAGTAATGAAATCGTTTTACCTGTTTTTATTCATTCTATTCAGCCCTCTTGCCGTTTTTGTTAATGCTGAACAAGCGTCAAGCCAGTTAAGCTCTCCGACTTCTGGCGACACAAAGCCCAGTAAACCGGTCGATACTAGAAACGGAGGAAAGGTTGTGGTGCCTCCCGAAAAGGCCCGGCCGGCTAGGATCTCAAAGCTAACTTCAGCCATCACGATCGACGGAATCCCAAACGAAGAGGCATGGAAAACCGCGGCCGTCTTTAAAGACTTCTACCAGACCGGCCCAGGTTACAACACAGAACCCTCAAAACCGACCGAAGTTTTGATGATGTACGACGAGCATTATCTATACGTGGCCTTTAAGTGTTGGGATGATAAGGATAAGATCCGAGCTTCGGTGGCCAAGCGTGACGAGGTCTTTGGTGAGGACAACGTGCGCATGTGGTTAGACACCTATGACGACCAGCGTCGTGCATATGTTTTCGGTTTCAATCCGCTCGGCATCCAGCAGGACGGAATTTATACTGAAGGCAAAGGCGCCGACTTTTCCGTCGATATCGTGATGGAATCCAAGGGCGTGATCCAGGATTGGGGCTGGTCGGTCGAGGTCAAGATACCTTTCAAATCGCTCCGGTACGCCGCAGGTAAGGGAAAGAAGTGGGGATTTAACTGTGCACGAAATATCGATCGATTAAACGATGAGTTTGACCAATGGTATCCCGACGATCGCGATGTCTCCGGATTTTTGATCAAATTCGGGAAAATAACAGGATTAGACGATGTTAAGTACGAGCATACGCTTGAGCTGGTCCCGAGCGTCACGCTCTCACAAACAACACAGAGGAAAAGAACAATTTCCGCTGCCGGGTTTGGAAATCTTGGCCCATACGATCCGATCTTTAATCCGATCGGATTGCAAGATCCGGGCCGGGTTGTAAACGATCCAGTCAGGCAAGATATCGGCCTCAATATCAAATACACCCTCTCGCCAAATGTTACTTTTGATGCTGCCATCAACCCTGACTATGCAGAGATCGAAGCTGATGCTCCTGTCGTTACAGCGAACCAGCGGTTCCCGATCTTCTTTCAGGAAAAGCGGCCGTTCTTCCTTGAGGGAAAAGAGATCTTTGATTCGCCGCTGCAGCCGTTTTATTCGCGGACGATCGTTGACCCTGACTTTGCCACAAAACTGACCGGAAAGATCGGAAAGAATTCGTTCGGACTGCTCGTCGCATCAGACAACGCTCCTGGCAATTTTTCCCAGGATGAGAGAGGCGAGTTAGAAGCCTGTCACGATCGACAAGAATATTCGAGGAGCATCGGTCAGACTCCGCAAGTTTGCGGACTTGATCAGTTCGTTGACAAGAACGCATCCTTTGCGATCTTGCGAGTTAAGCGAGATTTCGGGAAAGAAAACAACTTTGGCTTCTTTGGAACCGCTCGAACCTTTCCAAAGAACCGGAACTTCGTTGGCGGCTTTGACGGACGTTATAAAGTGAACCCAAAAACGGTCATGACGTTCCAGGCTCTCGGCACACACTCGCGGAAGTTTTTCTATAGCCCGGACCAGGACCAGACAACATATCGAACTGGTAACGGCATTGGCTATTACTGGAGTCTCGATTACACGACGGACCTGCACGGCTGGTACGCCGAGGCGAGCGGCCGGACACGGGACTATCGGGCGGATGCGGGTTTTACAAAACGAACCGATTCAAATACGTTTTTCTTTGTTAATCGACTGAGCACCAAATCAAAACCAAAAGCGGCAGTTATACGAGCCAATTTTAGTCAGTTTGTCCGCTATGGGGTGGACTTCAAAGGTCGCACACAGCAGTGGCTTTTTGGCGGGAACGCCAACTTTTCGTTTCAACACAATTTTTCGATAGACACGGAAGCGGGCCTGGGCGCCGAAAAGATCTATGAAGATGAATTCGGGCCCAAACGGAATTTGGCTCTTAGCCGAAACGGTGAGTTTTTCGGCGCGCCGTTTAGATCGGCGACTCAGCCATATTTCAGCGTCAACTTCAATCAGACGGTTAATAAGAAGGTGTCAGTTTATGGTTTCATCGGATCGATCTTTAACGCGTTCGATTACGACTTCGGTGCGGGAGAGAAATTCCCTCGTGTGAGCCAGGCTTTCGTCGATTATCTCGCCAGTCCGCAATACGCTAACTATCTCCATCAGTTACAGATCTATCAGACAAGTCCGGTTGGAGATCACCCGGACTTGTTCTCAATTGCTCCGCCCCCGAATCTAGATCCGGGAACAGGTTGGCAGTTCGACTTAAGCCTCGGCGGCGAGTACAAGCCGGTCGATCCGTTCCGTATCTCGCTCGACTATACAAAGAGCAGACTGAAACGCGATGACACCGGGAAGCTTTCTTACGACACCAATATTTTCACGTTACGGTCAACCTATCAATTCACGCGTTTCACCTACGTTCGGGCTAGGTGGGACTACGATACATTGCAGGCGCACATATCGGGGCAGTTTTTGTTTGGCTGGAATCCAAATCCGGGAACGGCGTTTTATGTAGGCTATAACGACGATTTTAATTACAACGGTTTTAATCCTTTTACCGGCCATTTTGAGCCGGGGTTCCAGCGTAACGGCCGGACATTCTTTATTCGCGCGTCATATTTGTTTAGAAAGAGCTTTTAGCTCACTCCTTCTGTTCGCAGGTTGGCAGCGGGTTCCGACGGACCGGCTGCCTTTTTTTGTTCTATAGCGGCCGCTTTGAGAACCAGTATGCACGTGTCTGCATCAGTGATCTCTCCACGATGGACCATATCGCAAGCCTCGAAAAGTTTAAGCTTGACGGGTTCTATGCTTTCAGTTCCTTCGGTTTCCTGCTCACCAAAAGTCAATTTCCGGGCAATGAACTGTCTCGAAGTGCTTTGGGTGATAGACGTCAGGCTATATATGGTCCCGAGATCGCTCCACTCTTCAGCCTCAATTCCAAGCTCCTCTTTTAGTTCGCGTTTTGCGGCCTCAAGCGCACCTTCGCCCTCGATTGAACCTGCGACGACCTCGAGGTCTTGTCGGCCGATGGCGTATCGGAACTGACGTGTAAGGTAAATGTTGCCGTCGTCATCGACCGGTAGTATCGCAACGCCCGACTTGAACCGGATAGTGGCATATTTGCCGTCGTCACCAGTGGGCTTGATGACATCATCTTCAAAAACGGCGAAGAAGTGGTTTTCAAATACTTTCTTTGTGCTTTTGATGATCCACTCACCGCGGTGCTTGTTGTTAGAACTTTCTCCTTTCATTGAATCGTTTTGTCAGCAAATTACGCGCCATTTTCACCTTTTAAGCAATTGCTAAAAAACTTCTTGTAATTTATTAAGCACTTGTGTATAAATATATGCGGTCAAACCATTTCCGCCCTATCACACAACACCATTTCGGAGGTCAAATGAAGTCAGCAAGAGGTTTATTGAGCCTTGTTCTCGTTCTATCACTCGGCATAATATCGTTCATTTCGCTCCCGCCGCAGCACGTTATTGCACAAGAATCGAACAGTGCGTTACAGCGCGGTTATCGTACCGGCTACTCGGACGGATATATGACTGGCTACCGCGACATGTTGGATCAGAAATCCAGAGACTTCTCCACGCATAGCGAATACGCGAGTGCCGACCGAGCCTATAGCAAAACCTATGGCCCTATCGACGAATATCGGACGGGTTACAAGCACGGATTCGAATCGGGTTACAGTGCCGGATACGAAAAATCGGATTTCAACTCAGATATACCGGCTGATCTGACCGCTGATCAGCCAACAATCGAAACAAACACGCCACCGTCGACAGCCGCTGTTCCAACAGTTCCGGCCTTGGCCGAGCCGGCAGCACAAGCTGTACCCAATTCGCCGCAAACGAATGAGCCCATTGCTTCAGTGCAAACCGCTGAACCAACAACGACCGCCATAACAACCCAGGCGATCACGATCAATACCGGCGACGGGACAATGGTAATCGCTAAGGACACTGAACTTATTCTGGAGCTTCAGACCGAATTGTCGACAAATAAAAGCAAACCGGGCGACAAATTCACTGCCAAGGTTGTTTCGCCGCGCGAACTCGGTGACGCGTTGATCGAAGGCCGTATTAGCAAAATTATCAAGCCGGGACGCATAAAACGTCGATCGGAACTCTCGATGACGTTTGACCGTATCGTCATCAATGATGCCCGCTGGGGCAACTTCGCCGGCACGTTAACTGAAGTTCTGCCTGTCAAAGGTGATAACGTCCGCCGGGTAGACGACGAAGGAACGGCCGTTAGTAAGAGCACGCTGAAGCCAGACATAATAAAGGTCGGCGTTGCTACAGGATCAGGAGCAACTATTGGCGCGGTGACCGGCGGACCCGTAGGTGCAGCTGTTGGAGCCGGCGTCGGCGCAGCGTTTGGCGTTGGTGCCGTTGTTATAGATCGCGGCAAAGACATCCGTTTGAATGTAAATCAGCAGCTTCGCGTAAAGTCCGCATACGATACTCATATCCGTTAGACTGAATTACAATTAGTTCGTGCCCGAAAACGACGAACTAGTTTTACAAGAAAACTCGCTCCCGACCGTGATCCAAGGCGCTGTCCAGCAACGGCGCCTTTTTGCATTCTATCTTTACCTTCCGCTCGTTTTTCTAACGTCGGCTCTCTTAGGTGGTCTGCGGTTTTCAGCCACAGACGGAACTTTCATTTTCCTGAAGCCGTCACTGGTCTGCTTAGTGCTCGCAGCGATGTTGCTGATCTTATGTGCGCGAGCAAATCTGGTCGCAATCGGGGAATGGTTTTCTGAGGAAAGATCGTTGGTCGAAAATGTCGCTCACGGCGTCATCTTAGCGAGTGTTTTTGCTGCCTCGACCCAGATATTTAACTCGCTGATACCAGAGCAAGGGGTTCCATACTGGGTGATCACATTCTGTTTTTTCTGGACGCTTTGGAATAATATCTTCGCTGACTTTGATACCCGGCGTCTGGTGCGAAGTCTTGGCGCTCTATTCGCCTTAGCATTCGTGGTGAAATATCTTGTGCTGCTAAACCTGGCTGCTCCGGCAAATCAAAGTTGGATCGAAAACATGATCCAGAGTCCTTCGAGATCAGCAGCGGCGTGGTTGCTGGACGTTCCGCAGTTCTCAAGCGCAACAGGATACATTCAGTTTTTTGCCGTCGCACTGTATATGTTGGGTCTTTACTTACTACCCTCGGCCCCCGCACAGCGATCCGAATAATGTTGAAATTCAGTGTATTACTTTTCCTTTTGCTCTCCGTTCCCGCGGCGGCCCAGTCGCCTTCCAGAATTCTGAAAAAGGCCGAAAACGCGCTTGGCGGCACAAAAGCTCTTCAGTCGCGAACATCGGTGCGGCTGCTGGGAAGGATCTCGCGTGTGTCGGACGGAGCGAGCGGAAGGTTTGCGCTCGAATCGAGCAGGCCTAATTCACTGCATGTTATATACGACATCTTAGGCGACGAGATCGAAATTGGATATAACGGCCGCTCAGCCTGGCGACGAACCAAGAGTACTGGATTGAAAACCCTCACCGGGAGCGAAAGCCTTATAATGCAGGCGATCTCCACTTACAAAAACTGGCTGTGGTTGAACGCCAAGGCGAATAGGTCACGTCTTATTTATGGAGGCAGGTCGGTTGTCGGTTCCCGCGACTCTGAACTCGTTATTTTCACTACACCAAAAGGCATTGCGTCAAAGTTATATTTTGCATCGGAGACCGGCTTGCCGATAAAAGAAGAGTTTGGAAACGAAAGCTGGGAATATGACGATTATCGATCGATTAAGGGCGTAAAGATTCCGTTTGTAATGCGGGCGATGATCGACGGACAAATGTACGAGATCAAACTCGATGATGCCGTCCTGAACAACCCGGTCGCTGCAGCGGTATTCGATTTTCCAAAGGCAGATAATGAGCCGTTTCCCGACCTCAATAAACTATTGGCTGAGCTCCGGGCAAATCAGGACCGCATCGAAAATATGCTCGATAGTTACTCCTACACTCGCAAAAGCATAAGTCGCGAAGTGGCTAAAGACGGTACGATGAGGGAAATTGAATCTGAGACCGATCAAATGTCCTTTTATAAGGGTTACAGGATCGAGCGAAAGATCGAAAAGAACGGAAATCCGCTAACGCCGTCCGAGCAGGCCGACGAAGACAAAGCTGTCGCAAAACGTGCCGAAGACATCGAGAAACGAATTGCCAAGGCCGATAAGAACGGTGCGAATGAAAACGACCAGCGGACAGTATCCATCGCCGAATTGCTGCGAGCTTCGAATTTGATAAACCCTAGGCGCGAGCGGTTTCGGGAGCGGGAGATGATCGTTTTCGATTTTGAACCCAACCCGAAGTTTGATTACAAAAACGCTAAAAGCATGCTCAAGTTTTTTGGAAAAACAGCGGGAGTGATTTGGGTCGATGAAAAGGACAAGCAAACCGTACGCGTTGAGGCATTTCTCGCTGATGATTTTTCGATCGGCGGCGGATTGCTTGTAAAACTTAAGAAGGGAGCGACCTTTGTCGCCGAACAAGAACGCATCAATGACGAGATCTGGCTTCCGTCGGTTATGGAGATAAACCTGAACGCAAAAGTCCTGATGCTAAAAGGAGTAAATGTTAATCAAGTCGTGAAAGCCTATGACTATCGAAAATTCCAAACCGAAGTCAAAGATGCAAAGGTCAATGAGGTTCAGAAACCTTAACGAGGAGTGATCCGCAAAAGAATAAGCGTTCCCCCTCGTCGTACCGTTATTGTTTGGAACGAAGCCGTCCCCTTGTAAGATGTCGTTGAATCAATACTGCGACCGTCTAATGCCGTAATAACGTCGCCCGTCTTTATTCCGGCGCTTTGGGCAATTCCATTTTCCGTCACACTTTTTACTTGCCAGCCATTATCAAACTCAACTGACATTCCGGCATTGTCGAGCATCGACTTGACGGCAATACTTGCCTTGGGATTAACACCCTCAGGCAGCGGCAATTGCGTTTGACCCTGGCCTTTAACATATGAACCCGGCCGGTTTGGATCGGTCGTTTCAGGCACGTCGAAGGATCCGCCTTTATGCTGGACTTTAGATTTAGGTGAAGGCTTTTCGCTTACTTTCGCGATAGCCGGTGCCTCAGGATCTGGCGCAACGGTTAAAGTATTCTCAGGAAGCGGATTTTCCGACTTTGACGGAGTCGAGCTAACGTTGGCCGCAACCGTCTCTGGACCGGGCTGAGCCACTGTCGGCAGACGCAATTTGAAAACAAAGAAGGTCGCGACAAGGACAACGATCAATGCCGGAACTGTGTACGCGAACGCGGGAAATGAAAAGAGCGACGTACTTTTGGGCTCGCCGCTGGCAATCCTAGCCATGACGCGGCGCTCAAAATTAGCCGGTGCCTCCACATTTTTGAGGCCCGCTACCAAGCGGCGTACCGCCTGTTCATCTTTGTCGAGCATTTCCTGCTCATTGTGGACTTCCCTATTCATCACTTCACAAAAAACCTTTCAACTTTTCTTTCAACAGGCCGCGACCGCGGCTGATCCGCGACTTTGTCGTGCCCAAGCCGAGCCTCATTATTTCCGCGATCTCTTCGTAGGTGCGGCCGTCTACATCGCGAAGGAGGATCGGAACTCGATACTTTTCCGGCAGTGCCGCGATCGCACGAGCGATCACCTTGCTCTGTTCATCCTCCACCAACGTTTCGTCCTGCAGCTGACGTTCGTCTTTCGGCTGAAACTCGGTCGCGTCCTCACCTTCGGACTGGAACAATCCGGTTAAGGACAAGAGCCGTCGACGTTTTCGCTTGCGTATTTCGCTGATCGCAAGATTCGTAGCGATGCGATAGATGTAGGTCGAAAACGCAAACCCCGTGTGATAACGATCGATCGCGAAGTAAACCCGAACGAATGTTTCCTGAGCGAGATCGATGGCCTCTTCGTAATCATTCAAAAATCTATACAGGTAATTGACGATCGGGTTCCTGTATCTCTGGACGATCTCGGCAAATGCCGTTTCGTCGCCCAGCTTTGTTGCTTCGATCAGGGCATGGTCGGACCGGTTTTCTTCAGCCACGCGTGATCTTCTGACCTCCGCAGTGAAAGCTCCAGCCATGTCCAGTGCCATACATTCATACCGTTTTACAATAGTTTTTTGATCAAAACAAAAAGCCGCCTTACCTTATTTGCACGTGCGGAGGCAGTTTTTGTTGCAATTTGTTAGGATCCTCTAATTAACTACAGGACTTACGTTTAGGACCAGGAAAACACGGCCGCCATCGGCTTTTGGCAATGCGACAGTACCGATTAGAATGGGCGAATTTATCGTCGCGGTCATTCGGTCAACGGTGAGTCCGACGTTTTCGTACTGGATGGGAGCGCTGTTAGCCGATTGACCGACGATTACGGGGACATGGGCGCCAAATCTAAAAGAGTTGATAAACACGCTGTTTGCACCGTTTGCGGCATTTCTGAGTCCGGTGATCTGCCAGTCGAGAAAGGATGGTGTGCTTGATTGGCTATTGCCGTCAATGTTAGCAATGCTCTTGTAAGCGATCGTACCGTTGTTTCCGATGCGGCCGACATAGGTGTCACCCAATCGCAGATTGGTGAAACCAAATGTCGAACGGAGCTGCTTCGCAACTGACGAAAGCGCTGCGGGTAGCTCGCCCTTCTGCGACGAATCATTCGATCCCGCAACAACGCTAAGAGTTACCTCAAAGCTCGACTCCGCCGCGATGCGCGGGTCGCTTTGGGCGAGACTTCCACCGGCCAGTACAAGTACCGAGAGCAGGATAGTGACCAAACTTAAGTGCTTGCGCATAAAAATTCTCCTAAATAATTAGAGTCATAGAACTTCTGACCTAATCACTTAAGAGAATTCGTAAAGTTGCAAATTATTTTTATGTGCCTGATTTGAAAAGTTCGTCGTCAACCTTTTGGCCGTAGGTAACGGTGAGCACATCGCTTTCTTCGACAACCTTATCGTTTGCAGTGAGGACCGTGTGATAAGGAACGAGGGTGCCTTGGGCGTAATTGTAATTATAAAATCTTCGGCGATATTTAATGCCGTCTTCTTCGTATTCGAGCATCATTACCCGATAGGTTTTTGAGCTCACGTAAAAACGTGTCTTGCGGCCCGCCTTGTCCGTAACGTCGATGAAAAAGTAATCGACGCCCATGATCTTTTCATGCCCTGCAAGTTCTAGGGTCGAGCCATTTTCTTTGTACCTTAAGAGAGCCTCGAGGCCATGGAATATTCGATTTTCAAATTCCTTCGTGGCGTCGCCGCGCGGTGAGAAGACGGCATC
>Ga0157372_10007903_pt1 | contig 11304 bp, 14 predicted proteins | sample C55metaG_FD_115307 | JGI IMG/M metagenome (GOLD analysis project Ga0157372, IMG submission 115307) | Corn rhizosphere microbial communities from Kellogg Biological Station, Michigan, USA - C5-5 metaG | ecosystem: Host-associated > Plants > Roots > Rhizosphere > Soil | place: USA: Michigan...
AGCGGTGTGCAGACACTGCTCGACGGTACCCTCGCGCCGATGCTGGACGCTGTCGCCAGTCAGAAGGGCAGCATGAGCTACGCGGCCGGCGGACGTTTTGCTGCTGTATGGAATGGTGCGGGCGACGATGCCGATCACGCTACGCATGCCTGCGAGGCGGCGCTGCGCATGCTGGCGAGCCTAACACAGCTGAAGGATACGCATGGCGAAGGCACGCCATACGACGCGCTGGAGATCGGCATCGGTATCGCCACCGGCACCGCGGTCATCGGCAGTCTGGAAGGACGCGGCGACTTGTCCGTCAGCGGCGAATGCGCCGAAATCGCGGATCTTTTGAGTGAACTGTCCACCCGCTACGGACCAGCCATTATCGTGAGCGAAGATACGCGCAATTCGGCAGAGAAGAATGTCGCGCTGCTGGAAGTCGATTCCATTGCGGTGGGGCCCTCCCGCACGCCAATGAAAGTCTACTCCCTTTATGGCAATCCGCTGGTGCGCGCCGCACCGAAAGTCCGGGCGCTGTCGTCGTTTCACGATCACCTGTTCCAGGCCGTCCGCGCTCAACGCTGGAACGATGCGCGCACCTTGATCGATCAATGTAACAACCTCTCCGGCGCCATTCCGCAGCTTTACAATCTGCATCTGGCACGCGTCGGCTGGTACGAAACACATCCTCCGCCACAGGATTGGGACGGTGCTTTTCGACCGCCCATTCTGTAGTCCTTGTGATGCAAAGTCGGCGCGCGTTAGCCTGCGCGCGAGGCGAACAGAGGTTCCCATGTCACCATCGTTTCGCGCGCTGAAGCTCGGCACCCTGCTACTCGCTTGCTCCGGCGCGGCTCTCGCCAGCAACCACCCGCCGCCAGGTCCGGTGCCGCCGGCCAACAACCAGAAGCTTGCGCATGACATCTTCCACGACATCGTCGAAGTTCGCTCCGTGCACGATGTGGGCACCAAAGGGGTGGCGGACATTCTCGTCCGCTATCTAAAAGCGAACGGCTTCAGCGATTCCGAGATCAACGTGGTGCCGGAAACCAAATACCCCCGGCAGGTGAATGTGGTGGTGCGCCTGAAGGGAAAAGGGAAGGGCAAGCCCGTCATGTGGATCTGTCACATGGATGTGGTGGATGCTCGGCCCGAAGACTGGACCATGCCGCCGTTCAAATTCACGGAAAAGGATGGTTACTTTTACGGCCGTGGCACGTCCGACATGAAGGATGAGGATGCGGCGGTCGCCGCGTCGCTCATCCGGCTCAAGAAAGAGCGTTTCGTCCCTGATCGCGACATTGTCGTCGCCTTCACTGCAGACGAGGAAGTCGGGCTCGAGCAGGACGGCCCGCATTTCCTTGTCACGGAGAAGCGGCCGCTGGTGGATGCGGGCCTGGTTATCAATCCGGATGGGGGATCCGGTGAAATCCTGGACGGCAAGCGGCTCGATTTCAGCATCGAGACTGTCCAGAAAACCTATATGACATTCAAACTGGAGACGACCAACAAGGGTGGTCATTCTTCTGAGCCGCGGCGCGATAACGCAATTTATGAACTCGCCGACGGGCTTACGAAGCTCTCGCAGTACGAATTTCCGTACAAAACCAATGCAACGACGCGCGCGTATTTCCAGACCATCGCGATGAGCGCGTCCGGCCAGAAGCGGAGCGATCTGCTTGCCATGGCGAAACTGCCGGTGGACGAAGCGGCAGCGGCGCGGTTGGCGAAAGACACATCGCTAAACGCCATTCTTCACACCACCTGCGTCGCTACCATGCTGAAGGCCGGTGTGCAGGAAAATGCACTGCCGAGCAGCGCCGATGCCATCGTCCAGTGCCGCGTGTTTCCCGGCGAAAGTGTTGAGCAGACGCGCGCCACCCTGGAGAAGGTTGCTGGCGATCCCGGCATCAAGGTGACGCTGCTGGAACCGGTGCAGGAGGCAAAGGAAACCGTGCCTGATCCCAAGGTGGTGGCGCAGGTTACGAAGGTGGTACATTCCATGTGGCCCGGCGTGCCGGTGATGCCGGAAATGGCAGCGGGCGCAAGCGATTCGATCTTTACCCGCGCAGCCGGTATGCCGAGTTACGGTGTGGGCGGCGGCTGGTTCGACATCGCCGATATTCGGGCCCACGGCCGCGACGAGCGCGACGAGCAAGGTAATTTCTATCAGACGGTCGAGTTCACCTATCGCTTGATGAAGGAACTGGCCAAAGCGGGGTGATTGCGCCCGCTCAAGTATTCATCAGCGATTTGGCAATGTGCAAATGCTTGCGCAGCGTCGGCAGCTGCTTCTGCGCGAGATCGCCCACCGGACCGTTGTGAGACCGGGCCATCGCGGAGAAGTCCCGAATATCCTGCTTGTGGTCGTCGATCATGTAACCCACGAACTCGCGGTCAAAACTTTTGCCGGAGAGAACGCGCAGCTTCACATACTCGGCATCTGCTTTCAGCATTGCGCCGGACGGCGGCTGCACTCCCAGCTGATTTGCCACGCGCGAGGCCTGCTTCTTCGCCTTCATATGGTCGGTCATCAGCGTGCGGCCATATTCGCGCACCGCGGGGGTTCCGCCATTGCGCGCCGCGAGCCGGCCGAGGCAGATCTCGGAATTGTCGCCTTTGATGGCATCCTTCAGGAAATCCTGCCGATTCGAGGGTCCGGCGAGTGCACCGCTGCCCGCCGTGAAAGCCGCAACCAGAGCGGCCGCGCACGCAAAGCTCCGTTTCATCGCAAATCTCCTTTCACCTGCCATATCGTGAACGGCGAGCGGTACACAGCTGTTCCGTTGGGTTTGCGGGGAGATGGCTGGCCGCGCTATACAAAGCGCGCCACGCACCCGTAGCTCAGCTGGATAGAGTGCTGCCCTCCGAAGGCAGAGGTCACAGGTTCGAATCCTGTCGGGTGCGCCATGCTGATCCAGATTTATGAAATCACCGGTCCGGAAGAAACGGCTGCGCTCTGCGCCATGGGCGTCGATCACATCGGCGTGCTGGTGGGCGACGGCAGCTTCCCGCGCGAGCAGTCAATTGCGAGGGCGCGGGATATTTTCGCCGGCACCCATTCCGGCGCGCGGCGCTGCACGCTATCCCTTTCGGGAGAGGTGCAGCAGATCGCGCAGATCGTGACTGCGCTTCGACCGGACATTCTTCACCTCGGCGCGGCGCCGGGTGGCCTCCTGCCTTCCGATCTTGGGAGGTTGAAGGCGGCATTTCCGAGCCTCACCATCATGCGAAGTATTCCGGTGTTCGAAGAGAGCAGCATCGCGATCGCTCAAAGGTATGACGGCGTTGCCGACGTTCTGCTGCTCGACAGTTACAGTCCAGGAGACCGGCAAATCGGCGCGGTCGGCGTCACTCACAGCTGGGACCTGGACCGCAGGATCGTTCAGAGCGTCCGCTCGCCGGTTATCATCGCGGGCGGCTTGGGGCCGGAGAACGTTGGCGCTGCCATCGCGGCCTCGCATCCTGCTGGGGTCGATTCCAAAACATGCACCGATAAGGCGGACGGCAGTCACACCAAGGACGTTGCAAAGGTCCAGGCATTCGTCCGCGCGGCACGCGCTGCCTCGTGCTAGGGTCACACATGGCGCTCGCCAATCCCTTCATCGTCCTCTCCTATGTCGGTGGGCCAGCGGTGCTCACCAGCGCCACCAGCCTGCTCGTCCTCAGTACCAGCAACCGGTTTGCTCGCGCCGTAGATCGCTCCCGTCTCCTGTCGGAGAAATTATCGACGCCCGGGGCAGATTGCCGTCCTTCCTTCCGGGACGAGATGCCCGAAGTGCATCGCCGGGTTCTTCTGATTGGCCGCGCGCTGGTGTGCTTCTATTTGGCAGTTGCCTGTTTTGCGCTGGCGACACTCGGTTCGATCGCCGGAGCGGTTATGGGGCAGGTGCTGAGCAGCCCACTCGAATCCGCCTTCACCATAGCGGCATTTGTGACAGGTTTAATCGGCTTCTGCGCCTTCATTACCGGTGCAGGAATGCTGGTGGGCGAAAGTCGCACAGCGGTGCGTTCGCTGTCGCGCGAGTATCGCGAAGCCATTTCGCTCACGCTGCGAAAAGACATTTGACTCTTGCGCTGCACGGAACGTTCAATGCGGATTGACCGTTGCTCGTGATTGAGCGGAGAAGCGCCTCAGCGGCGCACATTGGAGGAGGACCTTCATGGCAAGAACGAAGTCAAAATCCGGCCGCAAGAGTGGCAGTGGCCGCAAGGCAATATCGAAACGCGGTGGCCGCAAGACGTCCGCATCCGCACGCTCCAAGACCGGCGCCCGCAAAGCGGCCAGCAAGCGCGGCGGACGCAAAACAGCGAGCAAGCGTGGTGGAGCACGGAAGACAGCGCGCAAGACAAGCAGCGCACGCAAAACGGCACGCAAGACAACCGCACGACGCGGCCCATCCCGCCGTGCCACAGGATCAAGCGCGCGGTCCACACGCACCGCGGCGCGCAAGACGAGCCGTTCTTCCGGCCAGCGCGGGCGTAAGTCTCGCAGCAGCCAAACCTCCGGCCAGGAGAACATGGGCGACATGGGGGGCGAGAGTGAAGGCAGTGGCGGCCGGAACGAAGGCGAGGGCAGTTATACCGCCTCGCGTCATTTTCGAACTGCGCAGACAGGTTTTATCCAGCGTAACCGCAGCCGGATCGCCCGCATGGGCAAGGAAGCCGAAGCCGCACTGGAAGGCCGCGAGGGCGACGAGCTGAAGAGCGCGGAAGACGAGGCACGCTCCCATTCTGCCGGCGACGATCAGTGGTGAATTTCTTGACAGCCGCTCCACAGGGCGGCTGTCGCGCCCTCACGAATAATCGCTGCTTTCCACCCACAGCGCTGCAAGAGTTTCCAGGCCGAGGCGGTCCTCCTCGCTGAACCGATTGCAGATCGGGCTATCGATATCGAGGACGCCGACGACTCCGCCTTGCTTGAGCAACGGCACCACAATTTCCGACCGGGAGGCCGTGTCGCAGGCGATGTGGCCAGGAAACTTCTCCACGTCCGGCACCATGATCGCTTCCTTTCGCTGGGCAGCCGTCCCGCATACACCGCGACCCATGGGAACGCGCACACACGCCGGCTGGCCCTGAAACGGTCCGAGCACGAGATCATCGCCCTTGAGGAAATAGAAGCCAGCCCAGTTCACGTTTTCCAAGCCGCCATACAGCAGGGCCGCGAGGTTCGCGGCGTTGGCGATGGCGTCGCGTTCGGCCTCGAACAGTCCGCGGGCCTGCAGGAAAATCTCGCGATAAATTTCCTGCGTCGTCCCGGTGGGGCGCTCGGTGGCGAACATCAGGTGTCCTTCGGCCTGAAGGCGAGCGCCGCGCCGTTCATGCAATAACGTTGGCCGGTGGGCGCCGGACCATCCGAAAACACATGCCCCAGATGTCCACCGCACCGGGCGCAGTGCACTTCGGTGCGTGTCATCCGCAAGCTGCGGTCGGTGGACGTGCCGACGGCGCCGTCCTTCGGGCGATAGAAGCTCGGCCAGCCGGAGCCGCTTTCGTATTTGGTTTTAGAGTCGAACAAGGGTTGATCGCAGCCGGCGCAGACGAACTGGCCTTCGCGTTTCTCATGATTCAACGGGCTCGCGCCGGCAGGTTCGGTGCCATGCTTGCGCAGCACGCGATAGGCATCCGGCGATAATTCGCGCCGCCATTCCTCATCGCTTTTTTCAAGGGGAAAACTCTGGTCCTGCATGCGGAATTCTCCTGGTACCCATCGTTAAAGATAGGTAGGCCGCCTTCGCGATTCACGCTTTAAGTAGGCAGGTGCTCTATTGGAAGGGCACCGGCGGCGACAGAACGCTTCTTCCGGTTTGGGCGTTCGCACATTACACCCGGGTAGCCTTTCAGCGGAATAAGCGACTCTCCCCGATATGCCCATTCCGGCGCCTCTTCGATATGCAGATGGTACCGTGGTTCCCGGCCGGTGCGCGTTTCGAAGATGGCGCGGGGGATATTCACCCATTTGGGTGCATGCACGCGTTCGTAGGTGAGAGGCGTGCCGCAGGTGGCGCAGAAGGTGCGCGTTGCGCCCGCTGTGCGGTCTTCAAAGCGGCGGATGCTCTTGGCCCCTTTCACCACGCGAAAGCGGCTCTTCCAACTGCCCACATAGGTTGCGCAGGCGGAAGCATGCGCGCGGCGACTTACGCCGGAATGGTCGTGCCAGGCCCAGAATGCGGGATAGTCGATCTCCAGCCGCACCGCGCCGCAGAGGCAGCTGGCCTTGGCGACGCCGGAGGACTTTCGAGTTGGCTTTTGCGACATGGAATCTACTTCCGGTCGTTGAATACGTCTTCGATTTTGCACTTGAACAGCCGCGCGATGGAAAAGGCGAGTGGGAGGCTGGGATCATAGCGGCCGGTCTCGATCGCGTTCACAGTCTGTCGCGAAACATTGAGGGCATCGGCAAGGTCACCCTGCGTCATGTCGCGTGCCGTCCTGAACTCCGGAAGCCTGTTCTTCATGGCTTCACCGTTCGGCATGGTCGGCGATCTGCATGATGGCCGTGGTCAGGGCCCACGAAACGGCAAGCGTCGGCCACGCCCAGGTGATGGCGAGCGGCGGAAGCCCCGCATCCGTCAGGAAAGCGTAGGTGACGATCACGCACGAACCGATTCCAAACGAGATCGCCAGCGTGACAAGAAATTTGTGCCGCTCGAACTCGTCAATGTGGCGGTAATACCGCCAGACGGACACAAGCATCAGCCAGATCGGGAGTGCCGGCAGCACCTTTGCGGCGGAGCCGAGTTCGGGAGTGGCGGCATGGGCCACTAGCCACGGGCGTATCCAGACAGCGGCGACGTATAATCCCATCACGATGGCGCATTCAAGAAGGTAAAGGCGACCGGCATATTTGACGGGCGCAATGGCAGCTTGCATGGGACGCTCCTGTAAAGCATCCTTTACATAGGCGATGGGTACATTTGTGTCAAGTGTCCTTTACATGCGAAAGCCATCGCCGTCTCCCGGGAATGGATCGACAACTAAACGATCCGGTAACCAAATAGGCGCTATATGAGGCAGACGGCGCTCTCGGGATGGATTGTATGAATAAAGCCATTGAATTTTTCACGGCCACTATCCTGCTGACGGCGTTTATGACCGGTCCGGCCTTTGCCTATCTGGATGGCGGTAGCGTGAGCATGGCGCTACAAGTGGCCGTCGGCGCGGTCGCAAGCGTACTCGTCGTCGCCAAAGTTTATTTCGCCCGTATCGTCGGCATCTTCCGCCGGCTCCGGCTGCCGCTCCGCGCCACGCAAGCCGATTCCGACTCCAATTAATGTTTGAGGCCGGGTCTTTTCGGGACCCAGCCGGGCGGGTGCTTTGCCGTGACGGCAAGGTTCTGCGCGCCGTGTTCGAGGCGGGCGCCGCAGATTACCGTGCGGCCCGCATTGCAGGCATCTATGACCGCGAAGTGGCGCGTGGCAGGCTCGTAGGCCTTAAGGAGATGGACCCTTCGATTCTTGCAGGTATCGAACCCGCTCCACGCGCCGTCCTGGAACATCCACGAATCCCATTCATCTCCTATCCCTACGAATGGACGTTTTCTGGCCTGAAGAAAGCGGCCTTGCTTCATCTCGATTTGCATCTCGATCTGCTTGCCGGCGGATTCAACCTCTCCGATGCGACAGCCTACAATGTCCAATTCCAGGGCACGCGGCCGATTTTCATCGATCATCTGTCGTTGGTTCCATATCGCGACGGCCAACCGTGGACCGGACAGCGGCAGTTCGCGATGCAATTTCTTAATCCTCTGATCCTTTGGGCCCGGCGTGGCATCGCGCCCAATGCCTGGTACCGCGGAAGTCTTGAAGGCATTGCACCAGACGAACTTGCGCCCCTGCTCCGTTTGCGGGACAAGCTTTCGTTCACGGTGCTGGCCCATGTCGTTGGCCAACGCTGGATGACGCGCCGCGCAGTGTCTGCAGGTTCTAAAGGAGAACGGCGGCCTGAGCGTAGGCTGCCGAAACACGCGCTCGAATCGATCCTCCGGACATTGCGCGATTATATCAGCCGCCTGTCCTATCCTGGCGGAAAGACCGTGTGGTCGGACTACGCGTCTCACAACAGCTACGATTCGCAGCAACGGGCTGCAAAGCACGCCTTTGTCGCTGGCTTCGCCCAGGCAGTCCGGCCGGCGATGATTTTCGACATTGGATGCAACACTGGCGATTTCACCGAAACTGCGCTCGGCAACGGAGCACAGTCGGGAATTGGCTTCGATTTCGACTTTGGCGCGCTGGAGCAGGCATTCGCCCGGTTCGAGAAGCAGGAACTTCGCGTGCTCCCACTTTGGCTGGATGCCGCCAACCCGAGCCCATCCCAAGGGTGGGCGTTGCGGGAGCGGAAGAGTCTCGCTGAGCGCGCCGATGCCGATGCGTTGCTTGCGCTCGCGGTCATCCATCACCTCGCGATCGCGCGCAACGTCCCGCTCGATGCCGCCGTCGATTGGCTGATGAGCTTGGCTCCTGCGGGAATCATCGAATTTCCGCCCAAGTCCGATCCAATGGTGCAACGGTTGCTTTCGCAACGGCCGGATATTTTTCCCGATTACACGGAAGAAGCTTTCCTCGCCCACGTTCGCGCGCGCGGCGCAATCGCGGCGCAGCACCGCCTCGGCGAGAATGGAAGATTGCTCGTCCATTATGAGAGGCGGCGATGAACCGGGTTCTCGCAATCGTCTCGAAGCTTCCGCTTGCGGGAATCGCCATTCCGCCGCTCGCTGCGATCACCTACTGGTATTCCAACATGAACCGGGTGCTGCCGTGGAGGGATGCGTTTCCCACGATTGCGGCCGTTCTGGGGATAGGATTTGCGCTGACGGCGCTGCTTAGGGTCGTGGTGGGCGGCTGGGTTCGAGCAAGCCTGATCGGGGCCATCGCGGCCGTCTACGCACTTTATCTTCCCGCTGCCGTTGCCATTCTCGATCCGCCGGCATGGATTCGAATTGGCATGCTGGCGATCCTGGCCGTTGTTGCGGTCGATCTCGCGTGCAGGCTTCCGCGCGAAGTTCGAGGGCTTGCGGAAATCAACGGCGCCGTAAATGTAATTCTAATCCCGGCGATGCTGGCGATGTGTAGCCTGGTAGCGGCAAAGGACATCAGCCGGGAATCGGGGCGTCCCTCAACAGAAGACGTCTTTCCGGCGTTCCGCGGCAGTGCGCGGGCGGGAAGTCCTGACGTGTGGCACATCATCCTCGACCGTTATGCAAGCCAAGAGACGCTGCAACGCGTCTATCGCTTCGACAACCGTCCCTTCCTGCGCGCGCTTGCCGCGCGCGGGTTCGCCATGAAGGAACATGCGTTCTCAAATTATCAGCGCACAGCTCATTCCGTGTCCTCGACCCTCAATGGCGTCTACTTGGACGCCTTGGGCCGCCGCATGCGTGCTCGGCAGGCCGATTGGGTTCCTATTTATCGAGCGCTGACCGACAACGCAGCTATCCGTTTCTTCAAATCCCAAGGCTACGCCACGACGTTTGCCGGCTCGTGGTGGAATCCGACGCGCGAGAGCCGCGCCGCGGACCGCAATCTCAACTTTCGGGACATGCCGGAACTTGCGCGCTTGGTGCTGGATAGTTCCGTGTTCGGCGCCGTCTTCGGCGGCTCCTCGCTTCCCTATTTCGACGCTCGCCACGACCAGTGCCTGCGCGAACGTTTCAAATTTGCGGCGCTCAGGCGAATTGCGGCTGGAGGTGAGCGCAAGTATGTCTTTGCGCACTTTCTGCTGCCTCATCCGCCTTACGTAATAAGCGCCGATGGAACCTGCCGTTCGCTCAATCAGGCGACGTCCGCCACGCGAAGGGACAATTACATTGGGCAAATTGAGTATGCGAACCGGGAAGTTCTGAAACTCATCGACAATATCGAGGCCGGCCCTCGCCCGGCGATCATCATCCTTCATGGCGATGAAGGGCCGTGGCCGCTTCCTTATGTCGGAGACGAGCGATTTCCGGGCGCCGATCCTGTTTCCGTGGATTGGCCAAAGCTGAACGATGGGCAGCTACATGAGAAAATGGGTATTCTGCTTGCGATGAGAGCGCCCAAGGGTTTGGCCGCCGTTCCTGTTCCCGACTCGCCGGTGAATATCTATCCGACGATATTGCACAATTACTTTGCGGGGCGGATGGAGCATAAACCGGATCGGCACTATCTGTTTGTAGCTGACGACAAACTCTATACCTTTGACGATGTCACGCCGCGGTTGAGCGTCAGAGATCCTGCGCGTGTTTCCGCCGCCGGTGTTTGCCTTTGGCGAGTGCCACGATCATGCCACGCAGGGTCTGCACCTCCTGATAGGTGAGGCGGGCTCGGTGAATCGTGGCGCGGATCGCGCGGACCATCGTCTCGCGCTTTTCGGGCGGAAACAGGAACCCGCTTTCCTTCAATTCCCGTTCCAGGTGATCGAACAGATCGAGCAGTTCCGCGCGCGTGGGCTTGCGGTGGATAGGACCGTGTTCAAGGCGCGCAGGGGGCGTAACATCGGCTGCACGGAACCATTCATATGCCGTGAGCAGCACCGCCTGACCGAGATTAATGGAGGCAAAATGGGCAGTGGGAATCGTGATGACGCAATCGCTCAGCGAGATTTCATCATTGTCGAGCCCGGCACGCTCGTTGCCGAACAAGATGCCGACTTTCTCGCGGCGTGCAGAGGCCATGCGCAGTCGCCTGGCGGCTTCCGCAGGCGTGAGCACGTCTTTGGTGATGCCGCGCTCGCGCGCGGTGGTCGCATAAACAACGTTCAGATCGGCCACTGCCTCGCGCAGAGTGGCGAACACGCGGGCTTCCTCGACGACATTCGCCGCGCCCGCCGCCATCGCCATCGCCTTGGCATCCGGCCAGCCGTGGCGCGGGTTGACGAGCCGCAGATCGGCAAGCCCAAAATTCGCCATTGCGCGCGCCGCGGCGCCGATGTTCTCGCCAAGTTGCGGGTGAGAGAGGATGATGGATGGCGCGAGCATTGGTCTCTTTGACGGTGTCGGATCACATCGCTATACCGCGCGGCGCCCAGCATTCGGAAGGCCTGGATGGAGAAGATCAAGGTTCAAAATCCCGTCGTTGAACTCGACGGCGACGAGATGACACGTATTATCTGGGCCCTGATCAAGCAAAAGCTGATCCTGCCATATCTGGACCTCCAACTCGATTATTACGACCTTGGCATCAAGCACCGCGACGCCACGGAAGACCGGGTGACGATCGAAGCGGCGGAGGCCATCAAACGCGTGGGCGTGGGCGTGAAATGCGCCACCATCACGCCGGACGAGGCGCGGGTGAAGGAATTCGGCCTCAAGAAGATGTGGAAGTCGCCCAACGGCAC
>Ga0157372_10007905_pt1 | contig 11303 bp, 17 predicted proteins | sample C55metaG_FD_115307 | JGI IMG/M metagenome (GOLD analysis project Ga0157372, IMG submission 115307) | Corn rhizosphere microbial communities from Kellogg Biological Station, Michigan, USA - C5-5 metaG | ecosystem: Host-associated > Plants > Roots > Rhizosphere > Soil | place: USA: Michigan...
CTCCGGCCCGTCCGCGCCTCTTCGGAGACGCCGCGCTGCGACCAGGGCTTCGTGCTGGTCGTGCGAGAGCGGGATCAACGCCCGATGCCGTCTCATTCCGGCGAGCGTACCCTGCGCCTCCGTCCGGCAAGACCCGTCACCGCCTGTGATGGCGTTCCCGTGCCAGCACTCCGGACGTGTCTGCGCCTTGCGTCAGGGTCCGCAATTGCGCCTCGAGAGCCGAGGCCACGGCATCGAGCAACTCGGCATCGGCGCCGTCCGTCTGGGACCTCCGGTACCGGGCCCACTCGATGACCCACGTGAGCCGGCCGGCGAGCAACGTTCGAGCTGCCTCGCCCGAGAGCCATCCGTCCGGGACCCAGTTCAAGCGGATGTCCTTCGCCAACGCGCGCACCCTGCCGTCCGGTGCGATGCGAGACGTCACGAGTTGCGCCGCCAACCGTTCTGCCCAGCCCCGCCACTCCTGCACGGCCTCCGCAAGCCAGTCGGCAAGCTCGTCGTCGTCCGTCACCACCCACCGCACGTGATCACCGACCAGGGTGAGGCAGATGAGGTCGCGCAACTCGTGTTGAAGCGTGTTCTCGTCTATCCATCGTTCACGACGGGCGCTCACGACACCGGCGCCTTCTCTCGCCTGGGATGCACGATCACGACCGGGCAGGCAGCGTGATGGGCGCATTGCTGGCTGACCGAGCCGAGCAAGAGCCCCACGAAGCCACCGTGCCCGCGCGAGCCGACGACGAGTAGGTCGGCGCCGGCGGACGCCTCCACGAGCACGCCCGCAGGCGTGCCCTGGATCGCCTGCAGCTTGATCTCGACGTCGGTATCGGGCAGGGCTTCGCGCACACTCGCCTCCAGTGCAGCCTCGGCAGCGGCCCGCAACTGCTCGATATCCGCGCCGACCAACGGCACATTCCCTTCCGGCCCGACGTATCCGATGTAGCCGTACTGCCAGGCGTGGACTGCATGGATCGTCGCGCCGCGAAGACGTGCCTCCTCTGCGGCAAACCGGAGCGCTTCTTTGGCGCCCGGCGAATGGTCGACGCCGACAACGATGACGCTCATCGCCTCGCCGCCTCCTTCCAGGTCGTCTCCATCACGTTCGGCTCCTCTCCCGTGGTGCGCGTGTCGTTGAGGTGATACGGGCGGCCTCCGACGCGGCACGACGCCGCTCCGACCGGCCACTCGCTGTGCCAGTCGTCGATCGTCGCGAGCGCGTCCGAGAGCGCTTCTCCGCGGCTGCCCGGCGCACGGGCATGGATGGTCCACCGCTCGTGGTCGTGCTGGACGAGGAAGGAGTGGAACGGAATCAGCAGCCTCGACAGGTCGAGTGCCGCCCAGCGACCCTCGACTTCGATCTCGATCGTCGTGTCGGCTTCGTCGTGCAACTGGCCCTCCTCGATTCGCTTGCCATGAGCCTCGCATCGGTTCGTCGATCCCGGTATGCGGTGGCCGCCCCATCAATCGGGAGTCGCGACCACATCTGCCTGGTTGGTGGGGAGAGCCGACCGACATGGGGCGGCGAGCCCATAGTCCTGCCGGCTCGACCGAGCGATGCTCGAGAGGAGCAAAGGAGGCGAGGATGGAGCCCTACGAGACCTACACGAGCGTTGTGACGGCGGCGAGCGTGGCCCTGCTGCTGATCACCGCCGGCGTTGCCAAGAAGCACCTCATCTGGAAGCTGCCCCGGCCGCTTCCGGTTCGAAGTCGGCACCGCAGGCGATAGCCGGTTCGCGCCGGCGCCGTTCGCGGCGCCGGCGGCGGCATCGACCTCTCTACGGCTGAGGGTCAGGCCCGAGGCGGCGTCGGGCGGCGTCGCGTGCAGCGAGCGCGTGCGTCAGGCAGATCATTCCCCGATAGCGACGCACGAGGACGACGATCACTGTCGCCGACAGGAGCGTGCTCACCTGCAACAGGACGAAGATCGCGTCGTGCCGATGAACGGCCAGCGCTCCGATCATGAGGCTACTCGCGAGCCACATCGCCCAGGCGCGACCGCTCACGCCCGCGGAGCAGTGCTGTCGCGCGAGATGAACGACCTGGGGGAGATAGGCGAGCACCGAGATGACGATGCCGGCAACACCCAGGAGCTCAAACACGTGGTTGCCCGGGCTCTGCTGGATCGTCGACCTGATCGGCCTCGTGCGATCGAACGTCGCTCGTCTCTGTCGACTCGGCGCGCGCCGCTTCGCTCACGGCGTCCGGAGTTCCACCTTCCCATTCCCAACGCATCAAGGCGTCGTTGCTCATGTCTCTCGCTCTCGATCGTGAGATGTGCCCGACCTACGTCTGACGAGCGCCGAGATCGAAGCGCACGATGCCGCCTGCGTTGCTGACGCCGGCGCCGCTCCGACGACCGTCGCGGTCGCCCCGAGCCGCTCGTCCGGGGTTCAGGCCGTCCTCGGCACCCGGAGGGACGACGACGACCGGACACGGCGCGCGCCGCGAAACCTCGGCGGAGATGCTGCCGAGCAGCGACGAGCGGGGGCCGTGTGAACCGACCACGATCATGCTCGCGTCGGCGTCCTCGGCGGCCGCGACGAGACGATCGGCCGGGTGGCCCGTCTCGACCAGCCACTCGGTGCTCGAGCCGGCGTCGCTCGTGTCGGTCATGAAGAGCTCGAGCCTTTCGGCGGCGGCCTCGAACGTCTCGCGCGACGTTCCCTCGTCGACGACGCGCACGAACACGAGCCTCAGCCCGAGCTTCCGGCTCAGCCCGCGCGCGACAGCGGCTGCTCCCCGGGCCGATGCCGACTCGTCGACGCCGCAGATGATCGAACCAACCATCAGGTCTCCTTCGTCGTTTCTCCGACGTTCGCGGCTCTCGACGACGACAGCTATCGGGCGCGGCACCCATTCGGACTCGAAGCAGGCTCCATGTTCTCGGCCCGGTGTCGGAGAAATGGGCTCGTGGCCCGATGGCGGGCACTCCAGGCGGCAGGCAACCTTGGACGAGACAGAAGGAGGGAGGAGGGCGCCATGAGCAAGACGAGGACGATCGTTTGCGGAGTCGACGGCTCACCGGGTGGACGTACCGCGGTGCGTGTCGCCGCGTTGCTGGCTCGCCAGTTCGACGCCCGTCTGATCGCGGTGCACGTGCTCGACCGCCTGATGACCGCTTCCGAGACGGCGGAGCGTGCGGCCGCTTCGATCCTGTTCGAGGAAGCTCCCGACGCCGGTGCAGAAGTGCGGGGCGAGGTGGGTGATGTGGCGGCGCGGCTGGCGGCCGTCGCGAGCAGCGAAGGGGCGGCGATGATCATCCTCGGCGCTGCCAGTCGCGGCCGCTCGCGCACGCTCTTCAGAGCCAGCTGTGCGGCCGAGCTGGCGGACCTCACGAACGTGCCGGTCCTGGTCGTCCCGACGCAACAGGTCGCCGGCGAGGCCGACGCCGCCGAGCTCGTCGTGACGGGGGGCGATCGCTAGCGCGGGCGGTCGGCCGCGACGAACGCACGCAGGCTGTCGTGCTCTTCGCGGCAGGCGGGGCAGCCCTCGAGATGCGCGCGTAGGCCGGGCACCGCCGCGTCCGCGTCCTTGCCGGCAAGCTCGAGCTCGACGTAGCGGTCGAGCTCCTCGAAACAGGCGTCGCAGCCGATTTCCGGCTGCGACGGCCCGAGGAGCCGTCCCAGCGTGTTCTTCAGATCGGGCCTTTCCATCATCTGTCCTCCAGCCGATCGTCGAGCGCGAGGCCGCGCTCCTCCAAGTGTTTGCGAAGCTTCCGCCGGGCGTCGTGCAGTGTCTTGTAGAGCGCGCCGCGGTTCGTGTCCAACCGTTCGGCGAGAACGTCGATCGGGACGCCGTTCAGCGCGAGCGCGACGAGGACGCTTCGCTGGTGGGGTGTGAGCACATCCGCGATCGCGCTCTGCAGCGTGGCAAGAAGCTCATGCTGCTCGGCCTCGGCGTCGGGCTCGAGACCGGTGCTCGAGAACAGCCCCCAGCTCTCCGGCTCGAGCGGCACCTCGCGCCCCTGCCAGGCGCGCTTTCGCACCTTGGCCGCTGCTTCGAGCAGCGCGAACTTGTACACCCAGGTCGTGAAGCGGCTGGCGCCGCGGAAGTCGTCGAGTCGCCTGAGGACGCTCATGAGCGCGTCGTCGGCCGCCTCGTTGGCGATGTCGTCGAGCTCGTTTCCACGCAGGTGCGGGAACGTCGCCCCGCGGCGCGCGACTTCGAATCTCGCCGCGCGAAGAAGGAGTGCATGCAGGCGCGCGATTGCCTCGTCGCGCGTGCCCTCGGCCCGCAGGCAGCGAAGCCACTCCAGTGACTCGGCGTCGTTCGGCCCCGGGAGGGACGCCGGCGGCGCGACCGACGGGATCACGGATTCCACGGCGCCCACGGTAGCCGCATCGAGGACGCGCAGCCGCTGCCGCCGGCCGGCGCCCTCGTCGAGCGGTGTCTTCGTCGCCGTCGGCATCCCGTACGTGGTTAGCGGAACCGAGACGGGAACTGCTTGACGATCCCGTCGCTGAGCATGTCCGACATGTGGAGGATGTGCCGGTGCACCTTGTCGTACGCGGCGACGTCGGCCGTCCAGTTTCCCTTGAGCCTCTCGACTGCTTCGTCTGTCGTGAGCTTCAGGTGCATGTGCATCTCGGCTTTCATCGTCGCGAGCGGCCAGTACCGTGGGTTGACGCTGTTCAGCACGGTTGCGATCTGGTCGGCGTTCTCGTTCCAGCGGGCCTGCGCGTCCGCGAGCTTGGCCTCGTCGCCCGCCTTGGCTGCCAGGACCAGGTCCGCGGCGATCATGATGTGCGCGCGAAGCTGCCGGGTGAGCTCGTTCCCCGCGGCGGCGCCATAGAAGGGCTTCACGGCGTTCCCGATGTCGGTCTGGTTTCTGAGCAGTCGCGCGACGGTTGCGTCGGTGTCGGGCGTGCCCGACTCGAGGCTGATGATCGCAAGCCGCGTCCAGGTGACATGGTCTTCCCAGAGCTTGCGCATGTCGGCGTGAAGCGCGACGCTCTTCGCCGACAACAACGGCGTCGAGTGAGCGTTCATCACCATCGGAGCGGTGGCCTGGTGCGGCGCGTTGCCGTGCGCCTGGGCCGTGTCCATCCCATGCGAGACGGCAAGCGCCGCGAGTGCGCTGACAAAGGCGACCAGCGCCGTCAAGGCGATCGGAATCGGGCGCGCTGCCCGTGTGGCGGTACTCATGTCGATGGTCCTTTCGGTGGTGTGAGGGGAGTGAAAGCCGGGCGTCGCACGAGGCTCGCCGCTGCGACAGCGCCGATCCCCTCGACGACCTTCGTGAAGAGCGCGAGACCGTCGACGGCTTCCACATCGGGGTGGAGCACGGGCACTCCCGTCGTGATCGCGAGCCCGTAGGCGGCGATCAGGCCGATCGAGATCGCGGCCGCCGCGACGAACGCGGTCTGTGACGGCTTGCGCGTCAGGGCGAACGCGACAGCGAAGAGCAGAGCCGTCGCGGCGACGAAGCCGATGCCTGCTCCCGTGCCTTCCCGGAAGTGTTGCTCGACGAGGGCACCGTGAATCCCGGCGCTGATCGCGCAGGCGACGATGACGATGTTGATCCGTCCTCCGGCAGACGTCATCGGAGCCGTCGCCGTCCGCAGTCCGAATCCGGTGGTGTGAAGCATTGCCCTCCTTCGTTTGCGCCGGCTGCTTGGTGTCGCGCAAGCCGGCCGTCTTACCCAGCCGCTCTGGGCGTCGACCTCGACGAAGGACTCAGCGTGGGGGCATCGGGACGTCCGTGGCTGCCTTGGTCGCCGCCGAACGACACCTGTGTGCCGTCACTCGCTGACGGGAATCTCGACCGTGATGCGCGTGCCAGCTCCGGGCTTCGACTCGACAGCGAGCGACCCGTTGAGTGATGCGACCCGCTCGCGCATGCCCACGAGCCCGAAGCCGCCCTCCAGCGTGTGCGTCTCGGAGAAGCCGCACCCGTCGTCTTCGACATCGAGGGCCACCGATCGTTCGCGCGACGCCAGGATGATGCGCACGCTCGCCGCCTCGGCGTGCTTGACGACGTTCGTCAGGGCTTCCTGGATGACGCGGAAGATGGTGGTCTCGAGCTTCTTGGGCAGTCGCGCGCCGGGAGCAAGATCGATCTCGACGTCGATCTTCGGTCCGCCGCGTCCTTCGAGACGACCGGCCAAGTCTTTGACTGCGGGCGCAAGTCCGAACTCGTCGAGTGCGGCGGGGCGGAGCGCAAACGCAAGCCGGCCGACGTTCTCGAGCGCGAGCTTCGCTTCCGCCCGCAGCGTCTCCGACGCCTGATGCGTCTCCGAAAGCGTCGACGCTCGATCGATTGCCGAAAGGCCGAGCAGGACGGCGGTGAGCGCGGAGCCCGTCTCGTCGTGCAACTCGCGTGCGATTCGGCTCCGTTCCGCTTCCTGCGCCTCGAGGATCGCATCGACGGTTTCGCGCGACGCGCTCCGACAGATGAACCGCGAGGGCGGCGCGCGCGCCGAATGCCTCGGCAAGCCGAATGTCATCGTCCGTGAACCGTGGATCGGGTCCCACCTTGTTGTACGCCGAGATGATCCCGAGCTCCCTCCCCTCGAAGACCAGTGGGATGAGGAGCGCGGTCACTCCGTCTACCCGGCCGGCCAGGACCTGATCGACTTCGGGGTCCGCAAGAAGCGCATCGACACGCTCGCTCTTGCCGCGCGCGAGCACGCGCGGGTGCTTCGACCCAGGAGGCATGTCATAGCCGATGACATCTGTGGCAGCCTCGCCATCGGCGACGGCCACGCGAAGAGCGCCCGAGGATGCCGGAAGGGAGATGAGCACCACTCGTGCGCCGACCAGCTCGCGCAGTCGACGTGCAACGAGCTCGAGCAGTTGGGCGAGGTCTCGCTCTTCGAGGACGCTGCGCGTGAGCTCGTCGAGCGCCTCGAGTTGCCGAATCCAACTCGTCGCCCCCTCGTAGATCTGAACCTTTTCGATCGTGAGCCCCGTCTGGGCCGCAAGGAGCGCCACGATCTCTTCGTCGCTTTCGGTGAAGGGACCGTCGTTCTTGTCGGCGAGGTAGAGATCCCCGTACACGATTCCGCGGACGAGGATCGGGACGCCGAGGAACGACTGCATCGGCGGATGTCCAGGCGGGAAGCCGAGGAACTGTTTCTCCTTGGTCATGTCGGAGACGCGCACCGAGCGCGCCTCTCGAAGCAGCAGGCGGAGCAGACCGTGGCCGGCTGGGAGGTCGCCGATGCGTGCCCTCGTGCTCTGGTCCAGCCCGGTGGTGACGAGGCGCTCGAGGTGGGCCCCGGCGCGGTCGAGGATGCCGAGCGCCGCGTACCGCGCATCGACGAGCCGCGCCGCGGCATCCACGGTCTTCTGCAAGACGTCGTCCAACGAGAGCTCGGCCCCGACGGCGAGGTTCGCCGCGGCGAGTTCATGGAGCCGCCGTTCGCGGTGTGTCGTCCCGGGCACGGTCACTCGACTGCCACCGTGCTGCGGCGCCGTACCGGTGCCTCGTTGTCGACCATCTTGCACTCCTGCCCTCGAACTGCAGGGCCGGCGCGTTGCTCCGCCGGCCACACGACATTCCAGCCCACGCTGCTGTAGGGCGGATCGTTCACGGACCGGGGGATTCGGCCCGCAGGCACGTCGTGCGGCCCACGTGGTTCGGGGCCTGTGCGAGGACTATATCCGTCGGAGAGCCTGCCTACACGTCTTGAACTGCCCCAGACAGCGTTGTAGAAGTACGTCACCCGAACCATCCGTCGCCCACAGAAATGCCCGATTACGAACACCTTCGCGTGCTGATCGCGAACGAGAAACGGGAGCGGCTCGAGCTACTCGCTCAGGTCGTCGCCGGGCTGGGTCATGAGGTGATCGCGCGTGAGATCTCCGTCAAGGAAGTCGGCCGCGTTACGGCCCGCGAGCATCCGGACGTGGCGCTGGTCGGGCTCGGATCGAGCTCCGAGCACGCCCTCGAGCTGATCTCGGAAATCGTTCGAGACGCTTCCTGCCCGGTCATCGCTCTGCTCGCGAGCCAGGACCCCGACTACGTCAACGAGGCTGCGACCCGCGGCGTCTTTGCGTACATCGTGGACGGCGGACCTGCCGGCGAAGAGCTACGGAGCGCGCTCGCGATCACGCTGCGACGCTTTGCCGAATACCAGAACCTGCAGGGCGCGTTCGGCCGGCGGGCCACGATCGAACAAGCGAAAGGGATCCTGATGGCGCGGCGCGGGGTAGATCCTGAGAAGGCGTTCGAGATGTTGCGCGATCACTCGCAGCGCTCGAATCGCAAGTTGATCGAGGTGGCGGAGGCGATCGTCCAGAGCCACACCTTGCTGCTGCCACCGCCGGGATCGGGCGGCGAGACGCCGTAGCTCGCTGCGGGCGCGGCGCGCCGCGCGTTGGGGTGCGCAAGCGCTGAAGATGGGCGGCAGCCCCGATGTCAGCGTTCGGCGATCGAGCCGAAGCTTGGCCGTGTGGCGACCACCACCGCGCATCGGGCTGCCGAAGGGCCGCGGTAGACGTGGAGCAGTTGAGCGCGACCCGCACCGAGTTGATCGCACGGCGGCTGCAGATCGGCCTGGCGACACAAGGCCGAGACCTGCTGAAGGAGAAGCGGGCTGCGCTGGTGGTCGAGTTCGGGCACTTGAGCACCGGCGTCCTGGAGGCCGTGGAGCTGCTCGGCCGCCGGGCGGCAGAAGGCGCAGGTGCGTTGCGCGACGCGGTCGCGTTCGACGGGCCGCAGGCGGTCGACTCGGCGGCGACAGCCGCGGCGAGCGACATCGCGACGAGGTTGTCGCTCAGGATCGTCGCCGGCGTTCCCGTGGTCGAGCTGGAGCACGACCCGGTCTCCCGCGCGCGCACCAGCCGCGGATACGCGCTCGTCGCGACGACTCCGCGCATCGACGTCGCCGCCGCCTCCTTCGAACGGCTGCTCGATCTTGTGCTCGACGTCGCGGCGGCCGAGCTCAGCCTGCGGCGGCTGGCGGACGAGATCTCTCGCACCACGCGGCGCGTCAACGCGCTGGAGCACATTGTCGTGCCGCGCCTCGAGCGCGAGCGCGACGCGATCGAGATGGTGTTGGCCGAACGCGAGCTCGAAGATCGCATCCGCCTGCGGCGGGCGCGGGCAGCGGGTCGCCGTCACCGGCACAGGGAGGCGGCTTGAGCGAGACGCCGAAGGGTGTGCTCGGCTCGGTGCGCGAACTGGAAGGCGCGCTCGAGTCGACCGCGGCGACGCGTGCTGCCGCCGAGCGCCGGCTCGAAGAGGCTCGTGCGGCGGCCTCGCGGCTGCTCGCCGGGGCGCAGGAAGCTGCGCACGCCGCGGCCGCCGAGCGTCGGCGGGTTGCGATTGCCGCTGCCGACGCCGACGCCGCCGAGATCGCTCGCGTAGGCGCCGAGACCGCGGCGCGCGTGCGAGCAGATGCGCAGGTCATCTGCTCGAGAGTGGTTGAGACCGCGCTGGCCCTCGTTCTCCCGGCCGACGACGAGAGCGAGGTATGAGCAGGTGCTGGTCGCGATGACGAAGGTGCAGATCGTCGGCCGTAAGCGCGAGGTCGAACCGATTCTCGGCCGTCTGTACGGGCTGGGGTTGCTCGAGCTGGGCAGCGCACCCGAGGAGCCCGCGCTTCGGCTCGCGCCGTACCCCGGCGAAGACGAGCGTGCCGAGCGCGGCCGGGAGCAGCGACTCCTGCTCGTTCAGCTCGACGGCCTGCTGGCGCTCACCGGCGATCCCGCCGGCACGATCCCGGCCGTCGAGGCCCCGCCGCCGGAGGAGCTCAGCCGAGAGCTGAAGACACTCATGCCTCTGGTCGAGCCGCTTGCTGCGCGTATCGAGGATCTCCGCACCGAGTCCGCGGTCCTGCCGCGCTACATCGAGCCGCTTCGCCGCCTGCTTCCACTCGTCCCCGAGCTCGCAGAGCTCGACGAGAGCGAGATCCGCGCCCTTCAGCTCCAGGCCGTCGCGCTCGTCCTCAATACCGGTGACGAGAAGATCGTCGACGTCCTGCGCGAGGCTCTTCGGGCCGACCTCGGCGATCGCTTCGTGCTCGTGGCCGTCCGCGTCGACTCCGACGCGATCGGCTGCGTGCTGGTGACGCCGCGAAGCGTGTCCGACGGGGTGCAGGCCGTCCTCGGCCGTGAGCGCGTCCGCCCCCTTCCTCTGCCGTCTCGCTACGAGAATCTTTCGTTCCGGGGTGCGGTCACCGCCATGGAGAGCAGGCTGTGTGAGATTCCCGCCGAGCTCGACCGGGCGCTCACGGAGCTCCACGCCCTGCTGGCTCCGCGCGCGCCGGCCTGGCGAGCAGCACGACAGCGACTCATCGGCGACATCGAGCAGCTCGATGCGGTCGGGCGCGCCGGGGTGACGGATCGCGCGTTCGTGATCACCGGTTGGGCGCCGAGCGAACGCGTGCCCGACCTGCGCCTCGAGCTCGAACGCGCCGCCGGCGGTCAACTCGTCGTCGACGAAGTCCCGACACCCCGCGCGGTCGAGCCTCCCGTGCTGATGCGGAACCGCGAGCTTGCCCGGCCGTTCGAGTTTCTCGTGCGCTTTCTCGATCTCCCGCGCTCGGGATCGCTCGACCCGACCGTGCTGATGGCGCTGTTCCTGCCGCTGATGGTCGGCGTGATGGTCGGCGATCTCGTCTACGGCATGCTGCTCCTCGTGATCGCGCTCGTCGTGCGGCGCCGCTTCGCCGGCGAGTCGCCGGCGATTCGCGATCTGAGCCGCGTGTTCGTCGCGGGTGCGGTGTGGGCGATGATCTTCGGAGCGCTCTTCGGCGAAGCACTCGGAGACGTCGGCCACAAGCTCGGGCTGCCCGCGCTGTGGTTCTACCGCGGCGGTCCGGATGCTGTGACGACCTTGCTCCTGTTCGCGCTCGCACTCGGAACCGCACATGTCGTTCTCGGTCAGGTGCTCGGCCTGTGGCAGTCGGCGCGTGCGCGCCGGCCGGTGGAGCTCGTCAACCGTTCGGGGTCGCTGCTCGCGCTTGGCAGCGTCCTCGCGCTCGCGGGCTTCGCCGCGGATCGGCTCCCGGGCGCGACGGCCGGAACGCTGCTCGCGGGAGGAGGTGTGGGGGTTGGCCTCGTGCTCCTGATGGTGGGTCGCGGCGCGCTCGGCCTCGTCATGGGGCCGCTCGAGCTCGTGGGCACTCTCGGCAACGTGCTCTCCTACCTCCGTCTCGCCGCCGTCGGTCTCGCCTCCACGTACCTGGCGATGGTCGCGAACGAGCTGTCCGTCGTCGGCTCGATCTGGCTGGGCGTCTTCGTCGGGATCTTCTTCCACGCGCTGAACCTCGGGCTCGCCTCGTTCAGCCCGATGATCCAGGCGCTCCGTCTGCACTACGTCGAGTTCTTCAGCAAGTTCTACGAGGGCGGCGGAC
>Ga0157372_10007910_pt1 | contig 11301 bp, 5 predicted proteins | sample C55metaG_FD_115307 | JGI IMG/M metagenome (GOLD analysis project Ga0157372, IMG submission 115307) | Corn rhizosphere microbial communities from Kellogg Biological Station, Michigan, USA - C5-5 metaG | ecosystem: Host-associated > Plants > Roots > Rhizosphere > Soil | place: USA: Michigan...
GAAAGGGAACCAAGGGTTGCTGAATTATACACCGCTAACGGACGTCTATGTACATATTGGAGTCATAACAAATCTGAGCACGAGTTCCAGCAACTGGAAATATACCCCCTTTACCTGGGGGACGACAACTGTCGCAGCTAATGCTCCTTCTGCTGGCAGTAACAAGTGGAAGTTTACGATCACCGGTAGTCTTCGCACTTTTTTTGGAATCACTGATCCAAACGAAACCATACAAAAGATAGCCATACTGTTTCGCAATGGAACCGGCGATAAGGCCCAACGCAATACCGACGGGAGTGATATGTATATTCCGATTTATACAAACAGTCTTGCGGTCCGCATTGATCAACCACCAACACAACCGAAATACGTCCCCACACCGGAGCCACAGACATGGACTGCCGGAAGTAATTTTTCGGTGACCGCTAATGCCAACAAGCCTTCAACGATAAAGCTGTACCACAACGGTACAGTGATCGCAACGGCCAGCAACGTTCAAACCCTGACTGGCAATTCAACTGTGACCGCAATTGGAAACCAGCAGATCGTTGCGGAAGCCAATGATGGCAGTACCACCAAGTACGACACGCTGAACATCTTTGTATCGCCCAGCGGTTCGCCGATTGCTGCGTTGCCAGCCGGGGTGAGAGATGGTATTAACTATGAAGTGGGTGATACTTCCGCGACATTGGTATTAAGAGCTCCCGGTAAAACAAAGGCGGTAGTGATCGGTGACTTTAATAATTGGATCCAGAACATCAATTACCTGATGAACAAAACGCCGGACGGCAAGTTCTTCTGGTTGCGCATTCATCCCTTGACCTCCGGCACCGAATATGCGTACCAATATGTGGTAGACGATACCATTAAGATTGCGGATCCGTACACAGAAAAAGTTTTGGACCCTGCCAATGATCAATACATATCTTCCACGACGTATCCAAACCTGAAGCCTTATCCTGCCGGCCAAACGGGCATCGTCAGTGTCCTGCGAACAGCAGAACCAGGTTACAACTGGACGGTAACGAACTTCAACCGCCCCGATAAGCGAAATCTTGTGATTTACGAATTGCTTGTCAGAGATTTTGTTGCGACGCATGATTGGAAGACGGTGACTGACAGCTTGAACTATTTGAAGACTCTGGGCATCAACGCCATCGAGATCATGCCCTTCAATGAATTTGAAGGCAATATTAGCTGGGGCTATAATCCTGACTTCTATTTTGCTCCCGACAAATACTATGGAACGAAGGCCACCTTGAAGACCTTCATCGACTCCTGCCATAGAAAAGGTATCGCGGTGGTTATGGACATCGCGCTGAATCACTCTTTTGGTTCTTCGCCGATGGTGCAGTTGTATTGGGACCCTGCCAATAATCGGCCTGCCGCGAACAACCCCTGGTTCAATCCTGTGCCCAAACATGCCTACAATGTGGGATATGATATGAACCACGAAAGTGCGGATACAAAATATTATTTCGGAAGAATTGTAGAGAACTGGTTGCAACAATATAAAATCGATGGTTTCCGGTTTGACCTTTCCAAAGGCTTTACACAAACACAAACCTGCGACAATAGCGGCAACAATTGCAATGTTAGTGCATGGAGCAACACGGATGCGTCCAGGATCGCGATCTGGAAAGGATATTACGATACCCTACAAAACAAGTCGGCCGGCTCTTATACGATTCTTGAACATTTTGCTTCTGACGCCGAAGAGATTGAGCTATCGAACTACGGAATGCTGCTTTGGGGCAATATGAATTACAATTACAGCCAGGCCACCATGGGCTGGCCAACCGACTGGGATTTCTCGAGAGCTATCGCTTCTGCAAGGGGATGGGCCAAACCCTACCTAGTGTCCTACATGGAAAGCCACGATGAAGAAAGAATCGTTTACAAGAACCTCAACTTCGGTAACTCGAACGGTGGTTATAATATAAAAGACACAGCAACTGCCCTAAAGCGAATGGAACTAGGGGCTGCATTCCTGTTTACAATACCGGGACCGAAGATGTTGTGGCAATTCGGCGAGTTGGGGTATCACTATTCTATCAACACCTGCCAGGACGGGACAATTGATAATAATTGCCGCCTTTCTCCAAAACCCATACGTTGGGATTTCCTGAACGACCCGAGACGCAAGTCGGTCTATAATACGTATAGCAGTTTAATTAATCTGCGCTCACATCCCTGGTACAAGGAAGCCTTCATGTCTGGCACCATTGACAAGAGCCTTGGCACGGCGGTTAAATGGATCAAGGTTTCTTCGGGCGACAGTTCACACCTGCTTGTAGTGGGTAACTTCGACGTGATACAACAGAACGCAACAGTCACCTTCCAAACGGCAGGCACCTGGTACGATTATCTGAACAACACTACATTTTCTGCAACGGGCGCACCGCAGAATATTTCACTATTGCCAGGACAGTTTTATGTTTTTGTCAACCGAAATGTAAACAACCTTACTGCTACTCCAGTAAGCAACGTTCCGTGGTATGGTGAACTTAGCACAAGGGTCTATCCAAATCCTTCTACCTCCGATTTTACAGTGGAAGTAAGCCTGCCCCAGAGCACGAATGTGAACATAGGAATGTACAATACGCTGGGTCAGTATGTGGAAACTCTGTACGATGGATTCGAGGTCAAGGGGACGCACCAAATCTTTCTGAAGAAGAAAACTGGTTTAAATGGCAATTACTATTTGAGAATCACCACCAAGTCCGCAACCAAAACGATTCAAGTCACCCTGCAATAAAACATATGTCAAAACTTCGACTGAAAAACGCTGAAATAGAAAAGCGTACACACCTTGAATTTTTCAGGATCGCACTTTCGGTAGACTGCGTGATCTTCTGCTATGACACTAAGCAATTAAAGGTTCTCGTATTCGAATCCGACTTCGAAGAGTATGCGGGCCTTTGGTCTTTGATCGGCGACCTTGTACAACCCGAGGAAGACCTGGAGGAAGCTCCCTACAGGATCTTGAGAGCAAGGGCGGGTCTGCATGACGTATATATGGAACAGGTGCACACATTTGGAGGTGTGGACAGGCACCCCTCGGGAAGGGTTATCACAACTGCCTACTACTCCCTGGTAGACATCAAAAACCACAAGCTGCCAGCGAATGAAACGAATCTTCACTGGCACGACGTGAATGATATAGATAGAATGGCCTTCGATCACAAGGTCATCCTCGACATCTGTCTTATGCGCCTGCGGGAAAAAGTTATGGAGCACCCCATCGTGTTCAATCTTTTGCCGGAGAAATTTTCTCTAAGGGAATTGCAGGACCTCTACGAGGCCATACTCGGTGTAGATTTAGACCGCAGGAATTTCAGGAAGAGAATAACCCTCAAGAACTGGTTGGTAGACCTAAATGAAATGGAGGAGGATGTCCCACATAGGCCGGGCAAGTTGTATAAACTCCGAAACCAGCTAAAGACTAATGGTAAAACATTAAGAGCCAGGCAACAAAAGTTAATGGTTTAGGCAACTAAACGTTTATGACTCTTGTCATTTATTGGGAAAAAACCAAAGAATATTTTTGGATGAGTTGAAAAATCACTTAACATTGTGTCCCTAATACACATTACTGCTTTAAACTTCTTTTAAATAAATTTTTGAATTGCTTATGAATATGGGAAAACTGCTCTACTCGATCGGAGTGCCTGTGCTCCTACTTTTCTCCTTCGCCAGCTTCGCCCAGGACAAAGTCATTACAGGACGAGTTACGGATTCAATTGGCAATGGTATTGCAAATGTGTCGGTCACAGTAAAGGAAGCGCCTTCAAGAGGCACTACCACGGCTGCGGATGGACGCTATTCGCTTTCTGTTCCTGCCAATGCAACAAGGTTGGTGTTCAGTTCCGTAGGTTATGCCTACCGGGAAGCACCGATTAGTGGCAACTCGGTTAACGTTAGGTTGACCGGAACTACCTCCGATTTGAATACGGTAGTAGTTATCGGTTATGGTACTGCCAGGAAGAGAGATCTTACAGGATCGGTGGTAAACGTGACCGCTAAAGATTTCCAGAAAGGCGCTATCGTGACGCCGGAACAATTGATTGCCGGTAAGGTTGCCGGTGTATCAATTACTCCAAACAGTGGAGCCCCGGGATCAGGAAGCACGATCAGGATTCGTGGTGGTTCTTCACTGAATGCAAGTAACGATCCACTGATTGTTATTGACGGTATGCCTCTGTCGAATTCAGGAGTGGGAGGTGTAGCCAATCCTTTAGCATTGTTGAACCCGAATGATATTGCCTCTTTTACCGTATTGAAAGATGCTTCTGCCACCGCTATCTACGGTAGCCGTGCTTCTAACGGTGTGATCCTGATCACTACAAAGAAGGGACAAAGTGGTAAACCAAGATTCAGTTTCACTACACAGGAATTCGCAGGGGTTTTGCAAAAGGAATTCCCGGTACTTAATGCACAGCAATTCCGCGACCTTGTGAATGCTCATGGTAGCACAGCTCAAAAAGCTTTGATGGGCGGCGCCAGCACTGACTGGCAAAAGGAAATTTATCAAACAGCCATTAGCAGTGACAATAACTTAAGTGTTACCGGCTCGCTGAAGGATCTGCCTTACAGGTTGTCTGCGGGATATTTGCATCAAACAGGTATTTTGAAGACCGGTTATCTTGACCGTATCAGCACGAGCCTGAACCTGAATCCAAACCTGCTTGACAATCACCTGAAGGTTGATTTCAACGTAAGAGGAACTTTCTCTAAAAGCCGTTTTGCCAACCAGGACGCTGTATGGGGAGCCAACCAGTTTGATCCTACGCAACCGGTATATTCAAAGAGCAACCGTTATGGCGGCTACTGGGAAAGACTGGATCCGGCTACGCCTTCAGGGCTGACTTCTCTTTCGCCGAAAAACCCTGTTGGACTGCTGAACCAGAAACATGACATTGGACATGCAAACAGGTTAATCACCAATATTGCTCTTGATTACAAACTTCATTTTCTGCCAGACCTGCATGCTGTAGTGAATGGCGGTTATGATTATCAGAAAGGATATGGCGACGTTAATTGGGATGATAGTGCGGCATCCGTTTACAAATCATTCACCTCGCCATATGATAACTCAGTTCACAGCGGTTACAGAAACCACTATGAAGATGATATCAATAACTGGTTCAGCAATTTCTACCTGAACTACACGAAAAACCTGGATGCCAGGAACAAGATTGAGGTTATGGCTGGTTATGAATACCAGGATTACCTGACCACCCACCACTACTTCAATACATATGCGGGTGATACTGCCATAAGAAATATTCCGCAGTATAAGATTGACAAACCCGAATACCGTATTCAATCTTTATTAGGTCGATTGAATTACTCTTATAACAACTTCTTGTTTTTAACCGGTACATTCCGGAGGGATGGTTCTTCACGATTTGCACCGGCGTATCGTTGGGCTAATTTCCCATCAGGAGCTTTAGCTATAAGCCTCGATCAACTTGGAGGGCTTAAGGGGTCGAAAGACCTCAGTAACCTGAAGCTGAGAATTGGTTATGGTATTACAGGTCAGCAGGAAGGTATTGGTCTTTATGACTACATTTCTTATTATGACCTCAGTAACGATAAAGGAAGGTACCAGCTTGGAAATACCTACTACCAGATGTACAGACCTGGTGGATACTATGCCAACAGGAAGTGGGAGCAAACGGCAACCACTAATATTGGCGTTGACTGGGGCTTCTTCAACAACCGTTTGACCGGTACCATAGAGTTATATAAGAAAGAGACCAAGGATTTGTTGAACCAGATCACTCAGCCTGCGTTTACCAACTTTAGCAACACTATTGTTGCCAACGTCGGAACGATGGAAAACAAGGGTGTGGAATTTACGCTTGGTGTTACGCCGATAAAGCACCGAGATCTTGTTTGGGACTTCTCGTTCAATGCTACTTACAATGAAAACAAGATCACTAAGCTCGACATCAACGACATACCAAACTATGTGAACCAGATCGCCGGTATCGGTGGTAATGGCGGTGTCATAGCAAATGCGGTTGGCTACGCAAGGGGAACCTTCTTCGTGTTCAAACAGATTTACGACAGGCAGACGGATAAACCAATTGAGAACCTTTATGAAGATGTAAACAGGGATGGTATTATCAACACGAGCGATTTGATCCTGTTCAAATCAAGCATTCCTAAATGGTTCTTCGGTTTCAGCACGAACGTGAACTATAAGAAATGGACTGCATCGCTTACTTTGCGTTCCAATCTTGGTAACTATGTGTTCAACAACGTGGCTACTAATGGAGCCTATAATAAGTTCCTGTTCTCTTCTTACCTCGCTAATCAAAGCTCAGATGTCCTGAACACGAATTTCGAAGGTGTAGGTAACTTCTACCAGTCGAATTACTATGTTCAGAATGCATCCTTCCTGAAGATGGATAACATCAACATAGGTTATAACATGGGAAGGGTAAGTAAGACTGTGAACCTGCGTCTTAATGCCGGTGTGCAAAATGTGTTCACTGTAACGAAGTACAAAGGAATAGATCCTGAAATCAACGATGGTATTGACAACAACGGATACCCCAGGCCCAGAACATTCACCATTGGGGCCGGCCTTGATTTCTAATTCTATTCATTTCAACAAACGAATTATATGAAACAAAATATTTTCATCGTCATTTCTGCTTCAGTGCTTGCTGCACTGAGCTTTACATCCTGCAAAAAAACGCTGGATTTAAAACCAACCAACGGTGTGACTGTGGACGTTGCCTACAGCACTCCACAGGGATATAAAGAAGGTTTTGCAAAAGTTTATGGCGCCTTCGCATTGACCGGCAACCAGGGTCCTGCCGGCAAGCCGGACATTAGTACAACAGTTATCGATGAGGGTAACTCGGATTTTCTACGCATGTTCTGGAATGTGCAGGAACTGAGCACCGGAGAAGCAATTGACAATGCTTCATGGAATGGTAATACTGACGCCGGTTTGCACGATTTCCATAACATGAACTGGTCAGCCAGTAACCCAATGCTCGAAGGTTTGTATGTGCGTTCGGCCTACCAAATCCTGTTGGCGAATGAGTTCATGAGGCAAGCATCTGATGCAAACCTTGCAAAAAGAGGAATTTCCGGAACCGATGCTGCCACTATCAAGTCTTATATTCCTGAAGTCCGTTTCCTGAGGGCTTACCAGTATTGGGTGCTAATGGACTGTTTTGGTAATCCTTCATTCGCCACGGAGAACGACGCCATTGGTGCGTCCATGCCGCCACAAATCAAACGTGACTCCTTGTTCAGGTACATTGAGGGACAGCTTAAAGACATTGAGAATACGCTGCCTGCTCCAAGAACAAACGAATATGGAAGGGCTGACAGGGCTGCTGCCTGGGCATTGCTGGCAAGAATGTACCTGAATGCCGAGGTGTACACCGGACAAAAGCGTTATAACGATGCGGTGACCTATGCCAAGAAAGTAATTGATGCAGGATACAGTTTGGAGACTAATTACAACTGGTTATTCCTGAACGATAATTACAAGTGCACCAATGAATTCATCTTTACCATCAATTATGATGGTCAAAAATCACAGAACTATGGTGGTACTAACTATATCGTTTGGGCCGGTTCGGCGTCCGATATTGGCGTGAGCAGAGTAGGTGTTTCAGGATGGGCTGGTAACCGCACGACGAAGAATCTTCCTAATCTATTCCCTGATTATACAGGTACTGCAGACAAACGAGCTAACTTCTTCACTACCGGTCGAAATATTGAAGTTGTTGATAGAGTAGCCGATGGATTTGCAGTCACGAAATTTAAAAATCTGAACAGGGATGGCTCGCTTGGTTATCAACAGCAAGACCTGGGAGTGGGTATTGATATGCCTTTGTTCAGATTAGGTGAAATTTACCTGATCTACGCCGAAGCAGTATTGCGCGGCGCCACGAACGGTGACGCTACTACCGCCCTTGGATATGTGAATGCTCTTCGCACAAGAGCGGGCGTCACACCAAACCTAACTCCATCGCAGCTGACACTTGACTTTATACTTGATGAAAGAGGAAGAGAGCTCTATTGGGAAGCCCATCGTCGTACTGACCTGATACGTTTTAACAAGTTTACATCAGACAGTTACCTCTGGCCATGGAAAGGCGGTGTTCCAAACGGAAGAGGAGTGGAGTCCTTCCGCAACCTTTACCCCCTTCCTGCTCCGGAAGTTAGTGCGAACAAAAACTTAATTCAAAACCCAGGTTATTAATATGCAATTGCTTCATATGAAAAATAGATTATCAATCCTGCTTTCTTCCTTTTTGTTGCTACTGCTGTTTTCATGCAAGAAGGAAGAGACGAAACTTTACTATGAAGGTGGAACCAAGCCGGCGCTGACCGCGTCCACCACTAATGTTACACTGGAGCCGGGACTGGAGGCGAATACAGCTATTGCTTTGAATTGGACCAATCCAGAGTACCAGTTTAGTAACGGTAGCAACTCTCAAGACGTCACTTACACACTCGAATTGGATACAGCAGGTGCCAACTTTGGCAGCAGTAAAAAATACACCACGGTTATATCGAAGGAGCTTTCGAAAAGCTTTACAGTTGCTCAGTTAAATGATATCCTTGGTAACACGATGCTGCTGCAGTTGACTCCAAGGCGTCTTTATAACATGCAAATGCGAATCATTTCCAGCATTGGCACAGGTGCAAAATTGTACTCTAATGTTATCTCCTTTACAACCACTCCTTTTTCTCCTCCACCTAAAGTGGCTCCGCCAACAAACGGAACGCTTTGGGCAACTGGCGATGCATTTCCTTCAGGCTGGCAGAATCCTTTGGCTTCACCGAACGATGCCAACCAGAAGTTTACCAAGGTATCGAATACTTTGTATGAACTGACGGTAACCTTGCCGGGTGGTGGTGGCTACAAGTTGATTCAAATAAATGGCGATTGGAGCACTCAATACCATATGACTACTGGTACCTGGGACGGAGGTTCATTTGAAAAGAAAGATTCTGACCCTCAATTCCCTGGCCCTCCTGGTCCGGGCAATTATAAGATAACCGTAAACTTCCAAACCGGAACTTATTCCGTAGTTAAACTATAACACTAACCTGGTTTTTATGAGAATACTATTCAATACATTAATATTCACCATGGGACTGGGCTTCTTGATCAGCTCCTGTGATAAGATAGACACCGTTGCCCAGCATCCCAAGGGAACAACTCCTGACCTCGGGGTGAATTCGGTAACTCTTGCACCGACTGTCGCCGATTCCAACAATAAGGTTTTGATTTTGACATGGACCGACCCGAAATATGCGACCGATTCAAACCACATAAAGTTTATCGTGGAGATCGACAGCGCCGGCAGGAATTTTTCAAAAGCAACAACTAAGATTGTGAGAAAGTCGGATACGACTTCGTTTACGGGAAGAGATTTGAATGCTATCCTGTTGAACTATGGATACACTTTGGGTAAGCCTGTGAAATTAGACGTAAGGGTGAAATCATCCTACGAGAACAACAATGAGATATATAATTCAAACGTGGTAACGCTGTCTGTCACACCTTATGCCGATCCGGCCAAATTGGTGACAGAGAAAACAACCGTTACAGGTACTTTGGCGACAGGAGGCCAGCACTCAAACACGTTTACATGGTCACCTGCTTTCCAGAGCTATAGTGGCACTGTAACTTATGTCCTCGAGTATGATTCTGCCGGCAAGAACTTCGTCGCTCCCCAGCAGATCCCTAACTATGGTGGCGCGTCTGTTTACAGCGCATCCCTGACCCAATCCGACATGAACAACACCGCTATCAACTCCGGAATACCTATGGATAGTAAGACTGGTAAAGTTGAATACCGGGTAAAAGCGACGACCGCTGGTGGCGCTGTGGCTTATTCAAACGTTGTTAATGTTACGATTACAACTTACATTCCATTATTGCGCTTCTATATGCCGGGCAGCTACCAGGCAGCGACAGGCAACGGAACCGATTGGGATCCGCCGACAGCCCCTGAATTGATTCGCGACCTTCGGACGCCCGTGTACAATAAGTTGTACTACGCTTACATGTATTTACCTGCCGGAGCCCAGTTCAAAATTACACAAGGAAGAAGCTGGGATGTGAACTATGGTGGCAGTGGTGGCACATTAGCACAAAACGGAGCCAACTTCAGCGTTGCTACTGCCGGTGTTTACCGCATTAGCATCGATTTGGCAAACATGAAATATGACATCAGCCCCGGAAGAATGGGCTTTGTTGGTGGAGCTACGGGTGCCGGATGGACACCGCCGAACGTATTCCCGACCTATGCTCTTGGTGCTCCTGCCGATAACCTCTTTGTTGGTCTTACCGACTTCACAACGGGCGGTTGGAAACTTATTGATAATAGCTCCTGGAACGACGGAAGCAATTCAGTGACCGAAACAAGGAGTTATGGCTCGAATGGTGGCGATGGAAGTACAATGGAAGTAAACGGTCCTAATTTCCCTGATATCACAACTGCAGGACGTTACCGCGTTATATGGGATGGTCGCGATAAAGACAATATCAAATACTTCATCAGCCCTGCTACTGAAATGCGCCTCGTCGGAGACGGTATTAACCAGGCGGGGGTGAACGATTGGGATCCTGCCTCCTCTCCTCAAATGACTTATGCAGGAAACGGAGTGTGGACGATCACAATCGATCTGAAGGCTAATAAAGACATCAAATTCCTTGCAGGTAACGCATGGGGTGCTTTCGACTATGAAGACAACAGTGGTCAAAGCCAGGCGGTAGGCGTACCAAGAAAGATCAAGTGGGAGGGAGGAAATAACTTTAAAACGCCAGCAGTGGCCGGTACTTATACCATTACGCTTGACGAAAAAGCCCAGACGGCAACCATAAATTAACCGTCTCAATTCTCATACAAAGGCTGTCCTTCCCGGGCAGCCTTTGTCGTTTGGGAACGTGGGCTGCACCATGGAACAGGCATGCCAAATTGCTAAATAGAAAAGGCACCCTTTCGGATGCCTTTCATTTAAGCCTCGGAAGATCCAGTTATTGTTTAAAGAATATAGCGTTTGCCAGTTGATGTGGTGAGCTCACAATTACCGAATAGATTCCCGCTGGTAAGGTGCTCACATCAAACTCCCAGGTATTCGTTCCCATCAATGCGGGCCTGCTATAGGTTTTCAGCAAAAGACCGCTGGCATTATAAATGTTGATCGTTACCTGTTCCTTCAAAAGGGAAAGGAAAGTAGCGTGCAATGTCGTAGTCACAGGATTGGGCGTCAGCACTAATCTTGGCTTGCTTTCTCCCGCCACCACCA
>Ga0157372_10007914_pt1 | contig 11299 bp, 11 predicted proteins | sample C55metaG_FD_115307 | JGI IMG/M metagenome (GOLD analysis project Ga0157372, IMG submission 115307) | Corn rhizosphere microbial communities from Kellogg Biological Station, Michigan, USA - C5-5 metaG | ecosystem: Host-associated > Plants > Roots > Rhizosphere > Soil | place: USA: Michigan...
CGCCCGGCGAGCCCGAACGCGCATCGCGCGGGCGGCGGTTGCGCGACGGCATTCCGGTCGATGCCGTGACGTGGGCCGAGATCGCCGCCGCCGGCGAGAAGGTCGGCGTCGCCGCGGCGACCACCGAGCGCACGGCACGCGGCTAGCCAGGGAGACGTGATGCATCTCGTCGTTCGAGGAGCGCGGATCGGATCGCGCGTCGTCGTCGCGCTCGCCGGCATGCTCGCGGCTGCCACCGCCGCGGTCGCTGCGCCGCAGCTCGACAAGCTCCGCGTGCCGGCCGGATTTCGCGTCGAGCTCGTCAGCGACGCGGTGCCGAACGCGCGCCAGATGGCGCTCGGCCGCCACGACGCGGCGCAGGCGATCGTCTATGTCGGCTCGGCCGGTGCGGGCAAGGTCTACGCGCTGCAGGTCGGCGTCCCCGGCACGCGCGCGACCGTCCACACCGTCGCGAGCGGCCTGGAGGTGCCGTCGGGAGTCGCGTATCGCGACGGCGCACTCTTCGTCGGCGCGCTCGAGCGCGTGCTCCGCTTCGACGGCATCGACGACCGCCTGGCGTCGCCGCCCGCGCCGCGCGTCGTCAGCGACCGTTTCCCCGGCGAAACGCACCACGGCCGCCGCTTCATCGCGTTCGGCCCCGACGGCAAGCTCTACGTCCCGGTCGGCGCGCCTTGCAACGTCTGCCTCCCCGACGATCGCCACGGCGTCATCCAGCGGATGAGCGTCGACGGCGGCGGCGAGATCGAGACGGTTGCGCGCGGCGTCCGCAACTCGGTCGGCTTCGACTGGAGCCCGGTCGACGGCACGCTCTGGTTCACCGACAACGGCCGCGACATGCTCGGCGACGATCTTCCCGCTGACGAGCTCGACCGCGTCACGCGCACCGGCGAGCACTTCGGCTTCCCGTTCTGCCACCAGGGCGACTCGCCCGACCCGCAGTTCGGCGCGCGCCGGCCGTGCAGCGAGTTCACCGCGCCGGCGGCCAAGCTCGGCGCGCACGTCGCGGCCCTCGGCATGCGCTTCTATCGCGGCACGCAGTTTCCGCCGTCGTATCACGGCAACGTCTTCATCGCCGAGCACGGCTCGTGGAACCGCAGCAGCAAGGTCGGCTACCAGGTCGTTCGCGTCGCGGTCGATGCGCAAGGGCGCGCGGGAACGCCGGAGCCGTTCCTGACCGGATTCCTTCAAGGCGAGAGCGCCTGGGGGCGCCCTGCCGATGTGCTGCCTCTTCCGGACGGGTCGCTTCTCGTCAGCGACGACTCCGCAGGGGCGATCTATCGGGTCCGCTATCAGCCGTAGCGTCGCGGGCGATCAATACCGCTTGCCGCGGTCGCGCAGCAATTGCGCCGACGCGAGAGCCGACAACAGCGCGAGGATCAGGCACGCCCACGCCACCGGCACGTAGCTGCCGGTGCGATCGAACACCGCGCCGGCGGCGACCGGCCCGAGCAGGTTGCCGAACGCGGCGCCGCTGTAGAGCGTGCCGAGGATGCTCGAGACCGCGCGCGCGCCGAACAGGTCCATGCAGATCGCAGGCATCAGCGAGACGATGCCGCCGTAGCTGAGGCCGAGCCAGAGCGAGAACGCGGCGAGCGCAACGTAGCCGCCGGCGACGAGCCACAGCACGTAGCACAGGCCGAGCGAAGCCTCGAGGAGCGCGATGCTCGCGATGCGACCGAGTCGGTCGGCGAGGCCGCCGATCGCGAAGCGGCCGACGATGCTGCCGACGCCGATCAGGCCGACGAGCCCGACCGCGCGCGCGTCGCCGATGCCGAGGTCGCGCGCTGCCGCCGAGACGTGCGCGAAGGGGATGAACATCGCCGGCGCCGCGAACACGCACGCGACGTACATCCACCGGAAGCGACGGCCGCGCAGCGCCTCGCGCAGCGACGTCCCGCTCGCGTTGATTCGCGCCGCGGCGGCGACCGGCGCGCGCCGCAGCAGCAGCGTCGAGCCACAGCCGGCGACGACGACGGCGGCGGCAAGCGCCTGCAGCGCGTGACGCCAGCCGACGGCGTCGATCGCGGCTGTCGCGACGAGCGGCAGCGCGAGCGTGCCGACACCGATTCCGGTGCTCGCGATGCCGGCGGCGAACGCGCGTCGCTCGACGAACCACGGCGGCACGCTCGCGATCGAAGGTGCGTACGCGAGCCCGATGCCGACGCCGAGGCCGGCACCCCACGCCGCGTAGATCCACGGCATCGACGGCGCGACGCTGCTCGCGAGGAGCCCCGCGGCGATGCACAGCATCCCTGCGGTGCAGACGGCGCGCGGGCCGAAGCGATCGGCGAGCATGCCGGCGGGGGCACCGAGCAGGAAGTAGAGCAGCCCCGAGAGGCCGAAGACGAGCGAGACGTCGGCGCGGTCGACCGCGAACTCGGTCGCGAACGAGCGGAAGAACGCCGCGAACGAATACGCGACGCCGAAGATGACGGCGAGGCAAACGAACGTCGCCCAGACAACGAGCCAGCCCTCACTCGGCTCGCCGTGCCGACGAGACAGAACGGGGCCGGTCGCGCTCAAGGAACGAGCTTCGCGCCGGTGATCTGCTCTTGGGCCTCGACCAGGGAAGGCACGAACTTCTTGCCGTGGCCGAGCGCGCTCGCGAGGACGAGCGACTGGTGCACCGCTTCGCCGACGACGGTCGGGATCGCGAGGCCTTCGGCGAGGTGCGTGTAGTAGCGGATGTCCTTGCGCGCGTTGTCGAGCTCGAAGCGGAGCGCGCCGAGGTCGCCGTCGAGCGTCTTGGCCATCATCTGGAAGAGGCCCGAATTGACGGCGCCGGCAGAGACGAGCTCGACCAGCTTCTTCGGCTCGATCCCGGCGCGTTGGCCGACCGCGAACGCTTCGGCCGTCGCGGTGCAGATCGCCTGCGCGATGAAGTTGTTGAGCAGCTTGACGACGTGGCCCGCGCCAGGGCCGCCGACGTGGAAGACGTTCTCGGCGAACGCGCGCAGCACCGGCTCGATCCCGGCGAACGTCGCGGCATCGGCGCCGACCATGACGTTGAGCCGGCCCGCCTCGGCCTCGACCGGCGTGCGCGCGAGCGGCGCGTCGACGAGCGTCACGCCGGCCGCCGCGCACGCTTCGCGCAGGCGCGCGGTCGAGTCGGGCTCGCTCGTCGAGCAGTCGACGACGACGAGGCCGCGCCGCGCGCCGGCGAGGACGCCGTCGGCCGCGGTGAGCGACGCTTCGACCTGCGGCGATCCCGTCACGCAGAGAAAGACGAGCTCGCATGTCTCTGCGAGCTCGGCCGGGCTCTTGCGCTCGACCGCGCCGGCGGCGAGGAGATCGGCGACGCGGTCGCGGTTGCGGTGCACGGTCAGCGCGAGCGCGTGTCCCTTGGCGAGGAGGTTCTTCGCCATGCCGTGGCCCATCAGTCCCGATGCGCCGATGAATCCGATCGTTGCCATGTGCGACCCGTGGAGTGGTCGCGGCATTGTCGCGGCATTGCCGCGCCGGCGTCAGCGCCGCTGCATCGGAGCCGGCCGAGGGAGGTGCAGGTGGCTCACGCCGCGGCCCAGGCGGTGATGTGCGACGCCTGCAGGGCGCCCGACTGGCGCTTCACCTCGTTGCCGTTGCGAAACATCACCAACGTCGGAATGCTGCGGATCGAATAGCGCGACGAGAGCCGGGGATTGGCGTCGCTGTCGACCTTGGCGAACACCGCTTTGCCCTTGAGCGCCTGCGCGGCCTGCTCGAACTGCGGCGCCATCACGAGGCACGGTCCGCACCACGACGCCCAGAAGTCGACCACGACCGGCAATTCGCTGCGCGCGACGAAGCGGTCGAAGCGCGATTCGTCGAGCGCGACCGGCGTGCCGTCGAGGATCGCGGCGCCGCACTTGCCGCAGACCGGATCGTCGCCGGCGCGATCGCTCGGCACGCGGTTGGCCGCGTTGCAGTGGGGGCAGACGACGAGCATCGCAATTCCTCGGCATCGACGATCTCGCCAAGGCTAGCGGCGAACGTGCTCGGCTGCCGCGCGTTCGCCCGTCGGCCCGCATCGCAGCAGGGCGACCGGGCGGAGCGGATCAACCGCCCGCGAGCGTCCTCACGAGGCCCCACGCGAAGTAGCCGCAGATCGCGGCGATCACCGCGCCTTCGACCACGCGGATGCCGATCGAGCTCGCCGGCACCCACGGTGCCAGCGGTTCGGCGAGCGGCGCTTCGCTGGCCGGCAATGCCGCGGCGCGCGCAACGACCTCGGCGGTCTCGGCGATCGCGGCCTCGGCGGCGATCGCGTCGTCGGCGAGCGCGTCGACAGCCGCTGCCGGGGATTGCGGAACGAAGCCGCTGTTCAGGGGACCGAAGATGGACGGGGTTCGTAACATGAGGTGCCTTGTCGACGACGTTGTTGGCGATGCGGTTGTGCTCGCGGCGCCGGCGGATTCTCGACAAGTCGATCGCGGCGCGTGGCACCGGGTGCGTGCGGAAAACCACGCGAGCGAGAAGACGCGCGAACGCACGAGGATTCGTTCACGAGGCCGTGTTGCAACCATGCATTGCAGCGTCCGACGAGCGGATGCCACGCGCGGCCGCGGATCGGTTAGCGCGACGCGCTCGAGGCCCTACACTCGACGCGCACCTTTGCGCAAAGCCATGCACGCAGAGCAGAACGAGCTGATCACGCGCATCGGGCCGGGAACGCCTTGCGGCGCGCTGCTGCGCAGCTACTGGCACCCGGTCGCGCTGCTCGACGAGTTCGACCCGCGCCTCGATCCGAAGATGGCGCATCGCCAGGTCAAGGCGGTGCGCGTGCTCGGCGAGGATCTCGTCCTCTTTCGCGACGGCAACGGCCGCTTCGGCCTGCTCGATCGCGCGTGTCCGCATCGCGGTGCCGACCTCGCGTTCGGCCGCTGCGAGGACGACGGCCTGCGCTGCCCGTTCCACGGCTGGAAGTTCGCCGCCGACGGAGCTTGCCTCGAGACTCCAGCCGAGCCGCTCGGCTCGACGCTGCACCAGCGGATCCGCCAGCGCAGCCGCCCCGTGATCGAGCGTGCCGGCGTGCTGTTCGCGTGGCTCGGCGGCGAAGGCGCGACGCTGCCCGAGCTGCCCGCGCTCGACTGCTTCGTCGCGCCGCCGAGCCACAGTTTCGCGTTCAAGGGCCTGTGGCACTGCAACTGGCTGCAGGCGTTCGAGGTCGGCATCGATCCTGCGCACCCGTCGTTCCTGCACCGCTATCTCGACGACGGCTCGCTCGCCGATAACGACGCGTACGGCCGCCAGTTCCGCGCCGCGAGCATCGGCGACGTCGAAGGGGAGCGCTGGCCGATGACGCGCGTGATGCGCGAGTTCCACCGCCCCGAGATCCGCTTCGAGGCGATCGCCGAGGGCGTCCTGCGGCTCACCGCGCTCAGGCCGATGACCGAGCGGCTGACCCACGTGCGCGTGACGCATGCGCTCTTTCCGGCGACGTTCGTCATCCCGCTCTCGGAGAAGATCACGATCACGCAGATGCACGTTCCGGTCGACGACACCCACACCTACTGGTATTCGTTCTTCACCGGCTTCGCCGAACCGCTCGACCAAGAGGCGATGCGCGCGCAGCGACTCGCCTGCGTGACGCTGCCCGACTACGTGCCGATCCACGGCCGCCACGACGACTGGCGGTTCGATCCCGCCGAGCAGCGCATGCGAACGTACCTCGGCATGGGCGAGGACGACATCAATCTGCACGACCAGTGGGCGGTCGAGAGCATGGGCGCGATCCAGGACCGCACGCGCGAGCACCTCGGCACGAGCGACAAGGTGATCATGGCGAATCGGCGCACGCTGCTGAAGGCGATCGACACGGTCCGGACGGGTGGTCGGCCGCCGCTCGTGCTCGACGCTGCCGCGGCGGCGGCACTGACGGGTCCGGATACGATCGACTGCATCGCGCCCGCCGAGCGCTGGAGCGAGTTCTGGAGCGAGCAGGCGGCCGCGAAGCGCGCGGCGGCGACGTGGCTCGGCGGCGCGCGCCGGCGCGACGACGCCGAGCGCGTCGAGGCCAACGGGTGAACGGCGGCGGCGCCGACGAGACGGCGCGCGCAGCGGCGTGCCGGACCGTGCTCGCGCGGCTCGACGCCGAATCGATCGAGACGGTGCGCGTCGGCTGGTGCGACCTGCACGGCGTCTTGCGCGGCAAGACGCTCACAGCCGGTGCGCTCGCAGGCGCGCTCGCGAGCGGCGTCTCGATGGTGAGCACGATCCTCCTCAAGGACACGTCGGACCGCACCGCGTACCGCGTTTTCGATCCGGCCGCCGCCGACGCGCCGCGGGGCTTTCGCTTCGCCAACAACGTGGTGCTGCGGCTCGATCCGACGAGCTTTCGCACGCTGCCGTGGACACCGGCCACCGGCTGGATCCGCGGCGAAGCGTGCTTCGACGACGGCACGCCGGTGCCGATCGACACCCGACGCATCCTCGAGGCAGCGCTCGCGAGGCTCGCCGCCGCCGGCTACGGGTTGCGCTGCGGGCTCGAGGTCGAGTTCCACGTCTATCGTCTCGTCGCACCCGACGACGACCCTTCGCTCGACCCGGCGCGCGCCGGGTGGCCCGGCGAGCCGCCGCAGCTGACGATGGTGCACCCTGGCTACAACCTGCTCGCCGAAGGCTGGGCCGACCTCGCCGAGGAGCCGCTCGCGATCGTGCGCGCGACCGCTGAAGGGCTCGGCTTGCCGCTGCGATCGCTCGAGATCGAGCTCGGCCCGAGTCAGCTCGAGGCGGTCTTCGATCCCGCCGACGCGCTCGTCGCGGCCGACAACATGGTCCTCTTTCGCAACGGCGTGCGCCAGGCGCTGCGTCGCGCCGGCTACCACGCGAGCTTCGTCTGCCTGCCGCCGTTTGCCAACGTGATGGCGAGCGGCTGGCATCTGCACCATTCGCTCGTCGAGCTCGCGAGCGGCGCGAATGCGTTCGTGCGCCCGTCCTCGGCCGTCGACAGCAGCGATGGTGACGCCGCGCACGTGCTCTCCGACGTCGGCGCCCGGTGGCTCGCCGGACTCGTCGCGCATGGCCGCGCGATGGCGCCGTTCTGCGCGCCGACGATCAACGCGTACGCGCGCTTCCGGCCGAATGCGATGGCACCGCAGTCGGTCGTCTGGGGCCGCGACAACCGCGGTGCGATGCTGCGCGTCCTCGGCGGCGCCGGCGACGCCGCGACGCGGATCGAGAACCGGCTCGGCGAGCCGATGGCCAATCCGTATCTCTACTTCGCGGCGCAGATTCACGCCGGGCTCGACGGCATCGAGCGCGAGCTCGTGCCGCCGCCCGCGTCCGGCTCGCCGTACGCAGAAGGCGGCGAGGCGCTGCCGACGAACCTCGGCGAGGCGCTCGACGCGCTCGCGGGCGACGACGTGCTGGTGCGCGCGTTCACGGCGCAGGTCACCGACTGGTTCACGCGCATCAAGCGCGCCGAGATCGCGCGCCATGCCACCGCCGACGACTCCGCGGCGTGGCAGGCGCGCGAGTACTTCAGCCGTTTCTGAGCGAATGGCGGACGCGCCGACGACCGTCACGGTCCAGCTCGTCGAGCCCGACGGCACAGGCCACGCGCTCGTCGCGCCGATCGGCACGAGCCTGATGCGCGCCGCAGTCGCCGCCGGCATCGACGGCATCAAGGCCGACTGCGGCGGGGTGATGACGTGCGCGACGTGTCACGTCTACGTCGACCCCGGCTGGCTCGCCCGACTGCAGCCGCCTTCGGGCGACGAGGACGCGATGCTCGAGATGACCGCAGCGCCGCGATCGCCGACGAGCCGGCTCAGCTGCCAGCTGCAGCTCACGCCGGCGCTCGACGGCCTCGTCGCGACACTTCCGGAGACGCAGTACTAGGGCGCGCCACGGCGGCGTCGCGACGGCGAAGCATGAGAAAGCCCCAGCGGCGGCGCGCCGGTGCGCATCTTCAGCTCTTGCCGCCGCCGCGCCGCGCTCCGGTCGAGCCGGTCGTCCCGCTCGGCAGCGTGCCGGCGTTCGGCGGCACGCTCGTGCCGAGTGTCTGCGACGACGTGCTCTGTCCGGTCGCGGAAGCCGCTCCCGAGGCCGCCAGCGCTGCCGGAGCCGGGTTGTCGCTGCTCGGCGGCTGGTAGGTGTTGCTGCTGCCGGTCGCGCGCGTCGAGTTGCTGAGGTCCGTCGGCGTCGAAGCGGCGGACGTCGGCGTCGCGGTGCCCGGCGCCGATGCGTCGTCGGGGCGGTTGCAGCCGGCGATGAGCGTCAGCGCCGCGGCAATCGCGGCCGGCAGGACTGTGCGTAGCGGAACCATGCCGTCGGCCGGCAAGGGCGGTGCCCGCCGGTCGACGGCGTGATCGTCACGGGAACGTGAACGAGACGTTCGGGTCGCTCGTCGTCGCGTCGACGTCCGCGGTCTTCGTCGTTCCGGCCGCGGTCACCGCGACCGTGTAGCGTCCGGTCGGCGCCGCGTTGTCGGGGCTGAAGACGAGCGGGTTGCCGCCGGCGACGTAGGGGGCGCGAATCGGCGCCGCAGTCGGCACCGTATAGGCGAGGCCGCCCGTGGTCGCGTCGGCCGGCGCACCGGCGGTGGTGACGTTCGGACCGCCGGTGTACTTCTTGACGATCGCGACGCGGGCGTCGATCGGCGTCGTGCCGGTGGTCACCGTGCCGGTGATGGTGTGCGACGGCGAGGCCGGCGGATCGATCGGCGTCGTGTTGGTGCTGACGTCGGTCGATGCGGCCGCGGTCACCGGCACGCCGGTGACGACCGCAGGGACCGCGCCGAGCGCGCCGACGACGAGATCGTAGGTGCCGACGGGAACCGGGTAGAGGATGAAGTGCCCGGTCGAATCGGGATTCGTGGCCTTGAAGATCGTTCCGTTCTGCTGCACCGAGACTCGCGTCGTCACTGGATCGAGCGTCGTCGCGACGAAACCGGTGACGCGCTGGCCGGTCGCCGACAAACGCTGGATGACCGAGAGGCGCGCGCTCAAGCTGTAGTTGCCGCTGGCGCCGAGACGCAGCACCGAGTTGCAGGCGTCGAAGTCGATGACGTAGTCGGAGACCTGGTCCTTGGTGACGGTGATGCTGACCGGGATCTTCACGATGCTTTGCGGCGTCGCCGGCATGCCGAGCGCCGTTTCAGTGCCGACGATCGGAACGACGGAGTTGGCGAGCGGCGTCGACGCATCGAGGACGAGAGCGAGCTGCTGGTACGTGCCGACCGGTACCTGCACTTGACCGAGCTCGAGAACGGCGCCGTTCGTGAGCGTCAGCAGGTTGACCTTCTGCGCCGGGCTGAGAACGACTTCCCACCAGCCCGCGTCGCCGTCCGCGGCGGTCGCGCTCGCATTGAATCGCACCTTCTGCACGGTGACGTTGATCTGGTTGTAGCCGCATGCCGCAGCGTCGGTCAGCGCAACCTTGCTGCAGCCGGCATCGGTGACGGGGGTGCCGCCGCCACCGCCGCCCCCGCCCCCGCCACCGCAGGCAGAAAGCAACGCTGCCGAGGCGACGGCGGCGACGTTCAGGAATCGTGCGAGTAAAGACATGGTGGTACCCGTTGGTTCAAGAGGGGCGCGCACTCCGCCGGACGATTCAAGGAATCGCAACGGACGTCGACGCGGAGTTCAATGCTGCGAGGGGCAGCCTATTTGCCAACCACCCGCTAGAACGTCAACTCGTACCTGTATCCCTTGTAGGACAGCACCGCGGACTTGAGCTTGATCCGCTCGAGGACGAGTTGCGGGGCGAGCTGGTCGCCTTCGTGGAAGATCTGGCCGTTGATCATGACCATCCGGCTCGCCGGATCGCCCGAATAGCTGGCACCGCCGATGACGAGCTTGGGCAGGTCGCGGCGAACGTCATCGGGCAGCTCGGCTTGCTGGTACACCCGGCCGTCGCTCGGCGTGCGGCCGGCCTTGGCGTCCGCGGCTTTCGGCTCGGCCACCTTGGCGGTGGCGGTGTTCGCGGCGGCGGCGTTCGCCGGAGCAGGTGCGCCCTCCGGCTCGACGTTGCGCCGCGCAGCGCGCTTGGGCTCCGGCGAATGCTTGGCAACTGCGCGCTGCGGATGCGCGGGCGCGGTCGGTGCGGCGGTCGCCGGCTCGACGGTGCCTTGCGGCGACGGCGGAGCCTGCGCCGCCGTGGCGGGCGGCGGCGACGTCATCGCGGCGGGCGGTGCCGTCACCGCCGGCGACGGCGTCGTCGGCAGCAGCACCGGCGCGACCGGCGACGCAGGAGAGACCGAGCCTTCGACGACGGGCCGCGGCGGCGTCGACGTGCCTCCGCCGCCGCCGAGGTTCCATGCCACTGCGACGACGAGCGCCGCTGCGAGCGCGACGACGGCCCACACCAGCATGCGCGGGCGTTGCGGCTTCGCCGCGTCGTCCTCGACATACGCGTGCTGCTGCGACGACAGGCCGGGAACGGCGCCGCGCTCGCGTTCGGCGTCGGCGCGGCGAAGAGCATCGAGGATGTACGACATGCGAGTCCTCGATCAACGGGGAGCGGACGCGCTCGTTGCGGTTCGATGCGCGACCGCCCCCGCGGTCGGCTTCGTCGCCGCTGCCGACGTCGACGCGCGTGTCGGCGTCGTCGCGGGCGTGGTCGTGGGCGTGCTCGCGGCCGCCGAATGCGACGCCGCGGCCGCCGCCGACGTCGCTGCCGACGCCGCTGCCGATGCCGCGAGCGGCGCAGGGTTGGCGGCCGCGACCGCCGTCGGCGCATTGCCCTGCCGCCAGCCGCTGTAGAGCGCGAACGCGGCGAGGACGGCGACCGCAAGCCCGGCGCCGATGACGATGCCGACGCCGGTGCCTCGCGTGACCGGCGCACGGTCGGGCGGCGTCGAATTCGGCATCCGGCCGAAGACTTCGCGCCCCGCCTTTTCGACCATCGCGTGGTCGATCGCGTGCTTGCCGTGCGCGTACGCGCCGAGCATGACGCGGTCGCACAGCAGGTTGATCCGCCGCGGCACGCCGCGCGAGATCTCGTGGATGCGCTGCAGCGCCTTGCGGTCGAACGGGATCGCACGCGTCATCCCGGCGACCGAGAGACGATGGCGGATGTAGTGCTCGGTCTCCTTGATCGTCAGCGCCTTCAGGTGGAAGCGCGCGATGACGCGCTGCGCGAGCTGCTCGAGGTCGGGCCGCTCGAGCATCGTGCGCAGCTCGGGCTGGCCGATCAGCACGATCTGGAGCAGCTTGCGTTCGTTGGTCTCGAGGTTGGTGAGCAGCCGCAGCTGCTCGAGCACCTCTGCCGAGAGCTGCTGCGCCTCGTCGATGATGAGGACGTTGTTCTGGCCGACCGCGTGCGTGCGCAGCAGGAAGTCGTTGAGCGCGTCGACGTAGGTCTTGACGGTCGCCGTGCC
>Ga0157372_10007915_pt1 | contig 11299 bp, 9 predicted proteins | sample C55metaG_FD_115307 | JGI IMG/M metagenome (GOLD analysis project Ga0157372, IMG submission 115307) | Corn rhizosphere microbial communities from Kellogg Biological Station, Michigan, USA - C5-5 metaG | ecosystem: Host-associated > Plants > Roots > Rhizosphere > Soil | place: USA: Michigan...
CCGTCATTCAGCGATTTCCATTCATTTTCCATATCCTGCAGGTTATATCCCCAAGCCATTATCATTTCTTCGAACACGAAGGGGATAAGCTTCTTGCCAAAACGCGCCATCACAACACGATCCAGGCGTTGCGTTGCGTCATCGCTCAACTGAGGGTTGGGTTTTAGCAATTCGTTGCCAGTTTCAATAAGAAACAGGTCGTCATCGGTTATCGTATCAATGTCCTGCGCACGCGTAAGATGCTGCTCAGCATCTTTCAGTAACTTCTGCGAAGCGCGTAACCGCAGATAATGTTCGAAATCGTTGATCTGAATATTATCCAGGACGTCCTTAATACGCGTTGAGAGTTGGGCATATAAGGTAATCAGGCTCGCCAGATCAACAGCACTCGCTGCTTCCCCGCGCATCTGATTGCGCGCTTCGCGTAGTGCTTGCTCATGCTCACTGGCCTCATCCATTTCTTCAGGTGTAAGAAACAAATCTTTAAGTTGTTTGGCTTTATTAATTGCCCACTCAATGGCCTTACCAATACGTTTTGCCAGATCACTCTTATCCCATTCGGCCAGCAGCCCCAACGCTTTATCCAGCGCTTTCAAAGCGCCACCCACCCACGGGAATTGTGGCAACATCTTTTCAGCTAATTTTGCTGCCTTTTGCACGATAGGGCGAATCACATTACTGATAAATGGCTTCACCTTTTCCCAGACGCTCTTTACGCTTCCCACAAAGGTCTCAGCTTTCTCCGCCATCCAGGAAACAGTTTTAGCTGCGGTTTCTTTAATACCATTCCACATCCGGCTAGCAGTGCTTGTCACTGCACTTGCTACGCTGCTGCAAAAATTACTGAAACCTGACCATAACCCCATGATTTTCTCCTTTTCTTCTTATTGGATACCTAATAATTTTTTTGCAGTGTTGACTTCACTGGCTGTACGTCCCGAATGATTGGCTATCGCTTGATGGGACGCTAATACCTGCTCTATAGCGCTACGTAAGTGAGTGATACTAAGCTGTGCACTTTTCCCACTAAGTTCTGCCTCCAGCAGTACTTTAGGTAGTGCCAGACGCATACAGGTACGGATCTCTCGTCCTGCCAGGCCTTCGGATAGTTCGCTTGCGGCGGTGAGAAGGTTTTCTCTTTCTTCAGCGAGTGGAATTTCAGCAACCAAGAATTTGTTCCAGAGATGGTAACGGGCTGTAAGATCAGGAAGCGTAAATTCAACGTGATAGCCAATACGGCTGCGGAACGCCTCATCATAGTTACGTGCGAAATTAGTCGCGAAAACTACAATGCCGTCAAAACGCTCCAGCTCGATCAGTAACGTAGAGCGCATCGCATTAACTTCATTATCAACGCCTTGTGTTACAGAGGAGAGTCGTTTCCCCAGTAACGTGTCGGCTTCATCGAAAAAGAGCAGCGCACCTTCCTCCTTCGCCTGTGTAAATGCGTTCTGAATATTTTTAGCTGTTTCTCCCATGAACTTACTTTCCAGTTCTGCAATACCAAGAGCAATAAAGGGCATCCGTAACTGCCCAGCCAGTGCTTCAGCACAAAGCGTTTTCCCTGTGCCGGGAGGCCCATAAAAATTTAGTATCGCTGTCGATCCCATAGGATCAACTACTGAAAAATTCCATTCCTGATAGATAGTTTTATGAAAACGCAGGCGAGCCATGCATTCATCGAGAGATGAGCGGGTGGCCTGGGATAAGATGACATCTTTATCGAGAGTAAATCTAGGGTCTTTCGATATATTTTTTTTGCCATTCTCGTCGCCATCTTGCAGAGACAACGACTGTCTAAACGGTGCTGAATTGTTATTGTGTGTTGACATAAAATCGTCATTCATAGAGAGATGTTTAAGATCCGTTAAACCAGGACTGCATTATCCCTGAAAAATTATAATATTGATAATCATGTGAAATATGATTTTAGGTGTTATCGACCTGTGACTTGGTCACTTGAGTAAAAAATTTAGGAAAATGTAATACTGCAGTTAGTGCACAGCCAGCACTGGCTATTACGTTATGCTGGTAACGATCTGTTGGATGTGAAGGTTCAGCCGTCAGTGGCGCTATTTTTTGAACATATGAGTGCATGAAATCGTCAACTACTGGCTATGAGAAGCCCTTTCTCTCTCGTTCTGGTGAACTGAAATTTCTGGCTCGTCTGGAACTGGTAAGTTATCTGGCCGTATGCCATGTGGAGTTTATTTTGATCCACCCCTTCAAAGAAGGTAACGGGTGTCTGTCGCGGCTACTTTGCGATGTGCTGTCGGTTCTGGCAGGGAAGGGCTTACTTGATTACAGCCTGTGGGATGAGCACAAGGCGTTTTACTTCAAGGCAATACAGGCAGGCGTGTCAGGGAACTACAGCCCCATGATACAACTGGTGAACGAAATCTTGCCAGACTAGCGGGCGAGGCCAACGGCTTTCGCCTGTGCCTGATTTTGTTTCAGTTGCTGCTCAATTTTTTGCACAGAAACACCGGTTTCGATCGCGGTTGAGCTGGCAACGGAGCGATAGATTTGAGTTCTGGTGATCTGAGTATATGCTGTTTTTTTTGTCATGTGCAGGGCCTCATCGTGAACATATTGATTTTAGTGTGAAGATAGAGGACATACAAGTCAGTTCAATCACAGTGAAATGATTTATCCTTTCTTTCATCAAAGAAATAATTTTAGGGCTAATTATACATAGCTGTGCCTAATATCGCCACACCTGTCGTTTACTGATAAGCAGCAGGTTGCGTAAGGGCAACACATCTCAAGCCTGATGCCTTGCCGCAGAAGGGTGGGGGGCGAAAGAGGAACACTATTTCACGCAGCGATTATAGTCTGATATAATTTTATTTATATATCAATGAGATGAGAAATATATATGGAAAGTGATTCTGAGATGATTAAATTTATTGAGGATTCTTGGTTTTCTGATGAACCTTATAAGCTGGATGATGCTAATGATTTCTATAATGTTTCGCTTTTCGCTAAAAAACACCTTATTCAGGTAGAGGAAATAATATCTCTATGGTTGATTGATAGAATTAATATTTATGCTAATCTTCGTTCCGAATATTGCAAAATTAATCGTTATCTTCATAAAAAAGAGAATCGCTACGATAAATCTGATATTGGTTATGGTAAGGATTTTTACCAGCACCAAAACAGCCCACAATGTAACGTAAGAAAATTTATACCCTGTAAGAAATCAGAAGTGAGAGAGTATTTGAATTTTGAAGGAGCCAGTGTTTTTAAATATAGTTATCATGGATATGCAAGTGGTTATTGGAGATTGCAGAGGACAAAAATAACGCACTTAGTCACAGGGAATTATAATCTTAAAAATGCTGATGATGGATGGGTTTCAATTACTGGCGAAGTTGATGTTTTTGGAAGAGATAATAAAGATTACTTGTTATTTAATAGAGATGTTTTCATTGGCTTTGAAAGCTTGTATATTTCATTATTGGACTGTAATTTATTGGTTAATATATTAAATCTTAATAATGATAAAAAATTGAAAGGTTATGAACCTCCACTTAATAGGGTTGCGATTGTTTTACTAATAAATGATCTTTTCAATATTGATGGTCAGGTGACTTACTCTAACGTGAGCACACTTCTCTCAAGTAATGGAATTAAGATAGAGCAAACTACGATAAAACAAATTCTCGAAGAAACATCAGAAAAAAGAGATAAGCCTTATCGATCCCATTCTAAGCATTCAAAAATAGCCTCATGCCTGATCACAATTTATTGCCAAGAAAAAAATATGACGACTACACCAGCCAAAGTAGCCCAAATACTGAATGATCTTGCAAGAACATCATCGAAAGAATGGAGTGTGACCTTTACTGCTGAAATTGTTAATAACATTATGAAATCAAAGTAAAAAATCACTCTTACTAATGCGTTAGTAAGCCATTAGTAAGAGTTCTTCAGCTTTCATCCACATCATCACTGATTCATGATGCACTCATCGAAACAACGGAGGCAGTATGAGTACAACATCAATCATTCCAACCCCTGAGCAACGCCTGAACATCCTGTACGTCTATGGGGAGAAAGGTGACCGTCTGGTGAGGGAAAAAGAGCGCCAGTATATCACTTCAATTTCCCGGTCTACAGCCTGGAAACTTGAGAAAGCTGGCAAGTTTCCTCAACGTAAATTGCTTGGAGCTAAGTCGTGTGCCTGGTTGCTAAGTGATCTTCTTTACTGGATAAACGAAAGGTAGTGGTAAACACTTCCTAATTCAGCATTTATTTTTTTCTAAAAATAGTGGGTGGATAACATGCATGTCTAAAAGAAATAAGAGTAAGAAAATTGAAGAGCTCAGTTTGGAGTTTCAAATATTACCTTCATTTGCACAACGATTAATAAGTTACATACATTTTAAAACAGGAGCTGCCGCTGAGCTTATTTTCACCGTATTAATCGGGGTGGTGGCGTATGCCTGTCAGGATAAATTTGATGTTCAGCTTAAAAATGGGAAAACTTTTACATCGCTTTATCTTCTGTTGTTAGCAAGGTCAGGTAGCAGGAAATCAACTGTATTCAAGATGTTGATGGAGCCAATCTATCGACTGGAAAATGAGTTGAGAAATGATTTCCTGCTAAAGAAGGAGCGCTATGAACTAGAGATTGCATCATGGGAAGTGGAATTTAAAGAGTATAAAAAACAATATAGTAAAGCTATTCGTCAGATAACTGGTGAAAGCGAAGCACGCAACAAACAGGAGGAATGCTATAAAAGAAAACCAGTTATACCAATAAGAAAGTATCTTACTAAAAATGATTCAACAAGTGAGGGACTTAGAAAGCTATTCGCGCAGGGATCTGCATCGCTAATATTCGGGTCTGATGAGGCCGGTGGGCCCTTCGACAGTAATCTTTTCCGCAATACACCTGTACTCAACTCTCTTTGGGGAGAAGGAAGAATTGCAGACAGTAGGGCTTCACGTGACAGTTACGATGTTGATGATGCACGGCTAACGATGCTGCTGATGATGCAGCCCGGTTTATTTGATGACTTTCTTGAAAAACAGGGTGAAAAAGCAAGGAATTCAGGATTTTTGGCTCGTTTATCGCTGGTCGACATGGAACAGATCCCTGAATTGATCTGTATCCCTGATGCTGGTATATGGACTGATGAACCAGGACTGGAAGAATTTTTTTCTATTGTCACCAAGCATTTGCACGATGGAATGAGGCGTAGAGAAAAAAATGAAGAGCGTATATGCATTATTCTTTCTTCTGAGGCACAAATTGTCTGGAGTTTACAGAGTAGACAAATTCAGGAAAAAATAAAAAAAGGAGGCGAACTACACCATTATGATGATTTTAGTGCTCGATTTATGGAGCATGCTTCACGGATTGCAGCAGTCATGCAAATGTTTATTACACCTGACTCACCAGTAATTACGAAGGAAACTTTAACATCATCATTCAAAATAACAGAATTTTTTATTAATCATCTTATCGCTAAGGTTGATTCTACTCGAAAACCTACAAGGGCTGAAAAATTGACATGCTACCTTGAAGACAATCTCGTTAGCAATGGTTCATACGACTTCAAAAGAAATGACCTTATTAAGAAAGGTCCATATTCAGTCAGAAATTCAGAAAATCTGATGCCTACTTTAGAACAACTTGAGTCTGAAGGTGTAGTGCAATTATTCGAAAGAGGAGGGGTTAATTATGTAAAATTTATTGGCTCTACGATGGAACCGAAAGAATTGGCTGAGAAGACTAACATCCCTGTTTTACACTCTGGATCGATTGCGATGAGTAAGCTACCTAACTTCGATTAACTTCAGAGCAATTAAACTCTGTCTGGTTAAATTTTTTTGACCTTAGCCCAGTGACACAGCGGATTCAGGTTAAATTACTAGTCAGGCCAATCGATGGATTTTAACTGGTATATGTAATATATCTTGTTGGTTGTTATATAACCTACACCTGTACATCCCCCTATAGGGATTGTATCCAACATCACATAGGTAGCGTGAGGGCCACCCATTAATCAAATATTAATATTTACAAACTTAAGGATTATTATGGAATCACAATATTCACTTAGTAGTGAAGAGTTCGATAACTTAGTAATGATAGCGTCCAAGATGTATAAGTCATCTATCGATCGATATATTCTCACTTCACTACTTAACATGGTGTATGACATCCTGGAACAGCATTACCGGATATTCGGGATTCGTACTGACCTGAGATTCGCCCAGTCTCATGTAGCGGAAGAGCCTGACCTTCCATTATGCTTCCAACGTGACGACCCGCAGGCAATCACTCGCTTTTCAGAATCACTGAAAAGTCAGATACGGGTGGATCACAACCGATCCGGGAGACCAGGAAATCCGACATTACCATCTTATGGGTGGTGCAGAGAACGGAATACTGGTGAACATCCCCATTACCATCTAGTGCTGCTGTTTAACGCTGATGTCTATGCGTATCTGGGGAATTACCAAGACCGGAATGCTAATAACATGGCCACCCGCATACAGAGAGCCTGGTGCAGTGCTATAGACCTTAACTACGATGATTACGCAGCATTAGCTGAGTTCCCACCCAATCCCATTTACAGGTTCAGCAGGATAGATGCTTTGGGTCGCACTAAAATATACTGGGATTTTCTGATTCGCTTGGCATACTTGGCGAAGATAAGGACTAAAGATATCCACAACGGTTACCGTAATTTTGGTACAAACCAGTTATTATGCCTGAACAGGCTTACCTGTTAACCCTCGTAGGGTGAGAGAAATCTCTCTCACCCTACCAGTGATTACGAACCTGGGATTGCGCAACCCTGTATCAGATGCTTATCCATAAAATCAACATTGCAGCAGGCAAGTTCGTGATAAAGCATACCTCAGTCACCTTTTAGTAGTACCAACACCGCTTTTTCATGGTTTTCAACGTTTTTGATGCCTTGTCCCTCAGGTCCCCATTCATCATAGCTCATCATGATGGCTTGTTTTAAGCTCTCAGCTCGCTCTGTTTCAGCATAGAATTTTTTCTTATCCGCAGGCGAATAATTACTGAGTCTTGAGTTGCTGCTTGGAGAAATCAGGCAAAGATTCCCGAAACGATGGACATCATCCCCCATTTTGTTTGCGCCCGAGGGATCTGTTTGAGGAAAGTAGTGCTCAACCGATGTTCGGCTCGGTGAAAACTGGAAGCCGTCAAAATGCTTCTTAATCTCGGGATTATTAAGCCCTTTACCATCAAATGATTGGCCAGCATTAAGATCACGCCACAAGCGATAATCGAGCAGATTAAACACATAGTTCTGCACTCCAGTACCACGATGCAAAGGATCAGTATTAAATTGCTCGTTTTCACCACAGATCTCAGACAGAAACTCACTGCTGAGCTTCTCAAGCGCCTCCAGATAAGCCGTTCCGTTTATGTCCAGTTCGTTCGAAGCAAGACTATTCAGAATGACCAGAGAGCGATTGAGCCATCGCTTGTAAACATAGGCGGGGTGTGAGACATGGAACATCGACAAGATCATCGCCAGTTGTCTGTTTACTCCAGACAACCCATCCTGGTCGAAAGAGTTGTTATAGCTAAAGCTCGAGTTTCTATCTCTTGAATAGTATTCCAGCGTCAGCAGGCTCCACTTTTCATCCTGATCGCGCTTAATGATATAACGGTCAAATAAAACTCTAAACTTCAGCAAGTTAAAAGCAAACTGAGTAATTTTTTCTCTGTCATTTTTTATGTTCTCAAAGGCCTGGAGCAGCTTTTTATCATCCAGAGAAACGGTATCGGCAACAGTCACTTTTAGAACATGCAGCAGAAAGTTGGAGAAATCGATAATAGAATCAAAGCGCTGTTCTTTGACTTTTTCATCGTCGTTATCCGTGTCATGGAAGCGTCGAGTCCCGATAATGTTCCGCAGTGTCGGTTTCTCGTCTGTGCCATGATGGGTTTCTGTCGCGCATTTTATTGCCTCAAAATCGGTTGGGAAACCTGACCATTTTTCGCCAAATAAAATCTTGCGAGCTTCCGGGCTAAAGCCTAACTGTACATAGCGCCCCATGTCTGCGCAGGCATCCCATATGGCTGAAAAGCTGTTTCTTGAAGCCATGTCGCCGCTGTAAACTGACATCAAATGTGCTTTCAGTACCTCATGTTTTTCCAGTTGCTCACCCCGGTTATTCATGATTTCAAAGTAGTGGTTGAGGTCAGTATCTTTGGGTACTGGAACCCGCAAAATAGTCACGTGTTTGAGCAGATACTTGCAGAAGTCGCTGGTGTCTATGTTATGGGTCTTAAAGTATCGCTCTATAAGGGTAAACGCAGCCCGTATTGAGGGTTCTTCCGGATCGCTCCTCTGCGCCTGTTCAAACAGATTTTGCAGCGTTCGTGCTGATTTAGGACGGCTGTCAAAGTCAAGATTGAGGTGAAGGCGCGATAAATCTTGTTCGCTACTATGAATAACGGTTTTTAAGTATGCGAGCAAAATCGACAGCGTCGTGTGCCTTTGCTGTCCATCAATCGTTTCATAAACGATTTCGTCTTTATGAGGGCTTTCAGCGCTATCCCGGATATACACTACTAGGCTGCCCAGATAGTATTTCGTCTCTTTTTGTTCTCCGGTTTTTTTGAGGTTTTGAACAGCATCGGCAATGTCCTGAATGAGCTGCTCGATCTCCGCTGCTCCCCATGCGTAGTTACGCTGGTAAATGGGAATAACATAATGACTGTTTTCGCTGAATAATTTTTCGATAGTCAGCAATGCTAAATCGTTACTTGTTGTCATCGACATCTCCCAGCATTTGAGCGATGGAATCCTGTACGGACCTGGCATTGAGAAAGCGGATATTTTCACATCGCTTTGGCTCGAAGCGCAGAACTTGTTGTGGGTGGATGGCTTTACCCATCACTCTTAACAGTCCTCGTGCCTCACGCGCATAGCTATCAATACTGTCCATGCCGATTTTTTGATATTGCAGTCGTAAGTAGTAACTCCAACAAAAACAAATTTTTGCCGCCTGAGCTAATTCATGGTCACCAAATTTATCGTAATAGGCCATCACAGCGCACATAAAGAGATTTTTGATATACATATCTCCCTTACGTGAGCTGCCGGAATAACGGGTATGTTTTTTTAAGAAATCGCCAAGCAACGCTTTCTCACCATCAAACAGGGTGTGATGCAAAGACTTGTAGTGCTGGATGTACTCAAAAAAGCGTTTTCCGTTAATGATTATCTGATTTATTTGAAACGGGTAAGACTGATGCTGCTTATCCCACTTCCTTGCGGGGTCGTTATTGTAATGTTCAACGGCAAAATCCAGGGCCAGCAGAGACTGCAGGTAGTGGTAATCACATGTGTAGAGGTTGATGCCTTTGAACACCTCAAGATTGTGGCGACTGAACTGGATACCATAGTCACCATCCAGCCAACGGCGCTGGCGGAATAAGAACTCGCCCATAATCAGATGAAGGCTGGCGGATTCATCATCCGGACTGACACCTTGCTCCCAAATTCTGACGTGATGGAGTCGTTCCGCCTGTCCGGTTGTCTCCATCATCTCGCGTAAATGGTATGCCTTTAGCAAATCATAAGGTGCCAGGGCTTTGCCTCTGGCATTTTGCGAGTCGAAAAACTGAAATGCTTCGCTTAAGTCATCCAGCGTCACTTCGATGAGTTCACATCGGTTACACACAAAATGCAGCAGTGATTGACGTTCATCATCGTTAAGCCCCACGAGGCGGCTTTCAATGACTTTGGCATTGTGCTCAAGGTTATTGATGCTCACCCTTGAAGCAAATACCTGCTCCAGCAAGGGGGATGAAAACTTACCGCGTTGATCGAGTAGTGTACAAAGTAGTGTGAGTGTCAGAAGTCGCTGCTGGCCGTCAACAACATTAAGTGTAATCGCATTAGCTGGCTTTACTTCATCGTTGTGCAATACCACCGTTCCAAGCCGGTAGCACTCTTTATCCCGGTGGCTTAACACGTCATCAATCAGTTGATTAACATGTCTGGGTTTCCATTTGTAGGGGCGCTGGTAGGAAGGAATGATAAGTTGCTGCCTGAGCAGGTCCCCGACTTTTTTTACCTGATAGGCTACATTACCCATAATGGTATCATCAGCTTATCATTCAAATCTGATGTCCTTTGTAGTTGAGCTTGCAGCCTGTCTGACAGACGGGAGTTTAGTCGATGGGAAGATGTCATTAGCTTTTTCCGTTTGTCTTCTTTTTAGTAAAGTTCGATATTGTTTCTCTGAAGGCTGCTACAACCTGATACATGTAGCAGGTTGTAGCAGCCTTCAGAGAGACAGACTTACCTTTTGTGTAAAATTTATTCATTGGATAAGAGCTGGGCCTCAACCTAATGAAATCTTTTAGACGCGTAATCTTTAGAGGGCACACTACTTAAGTAAGCGGCAAGTCAAAACACTTCACCGGTTTCCCGTCCTGCATTTCTACCAGTAATCGTGCAGATTGCGGCTGCTCAACCAACAATCCTTGTTGGAATTTCCCGAACGACGAATGTGCCTCTTCAATAGCCATCTTTTGCTGCATTAACGTCGTTGTCGTCCATTTCCGCAGTAATACTTTATTGGCATTGGTGGTATTGCTCTGTTCCGTCAGTGCACTGATACCTTGTATCCGCTGGTGAAGCTGACGCTCAATTTTGTCAACAACGCTTTCAAACTCCTGATAATTGTGAACAATGGTTTGTTGGCGGTGCCTGACGAGTGTTGTGTTACCTTCCGCATGAGTCAAAAGGTGTAACGCTTGCGCACGAACCTTCATTGCCAGGTCCCATTCATGGATTCGCTCATCAAGGATCTTTTGTTGGGTCTGGATCTTATTCGTAATCTCCGTGCTGCCAAAGAGTCCACGGTCTTTAAGCACTGCCACTTTGTCGCCAGCTGCGGTAATGTCAGTCAGCAAGTGTGCTTGCAGGGCGGAGAACTGGACTTCAATATCCTCCAGTTTTTGGCGTATTGCTGGCGAACATTTCTCCTCAATAACCACGGGAGTAATTTGCTGCAAATACTGTATGGCCCCAATGATCTCTGACTTGCGCGCGTTATTCTGGAATGCAGAAACTTCACGCACCGCCTCAACAATTTCCGTCAATTTTTTACTGATATCAGCCAAGTGCTTTTGCGCTAGCACGGCAGAAGCAACATTCAATAACATACCGGTATTAACAAGCTGACTGAGTTTGTCAGGATTCAGCAGAACAGCATGTTCTTTAATCCCTTTTTCTCCCAGGCTGAAGCCTCGGAAACCAGGGCCATCTTTTACACTCGCCAG
>Ga0157372_10007917_pt1 | contig 11296 bp, 7 predicted proteins | sample C55metaG_FD_115307 | JGI IMG/M metagenome (GOLD analysis project Ga0157372, IMG submission 115307) | Corn rhizosphere microbial communities from Kellogg Biological Station, Michigan, USA - C5-5 metaG | ecosystem: Host-associated > Plants > Roots > Rhizosphere > Soil | place: USA: Michigan...
CTGTGTAAACGAAAAAAAGACGCCCCACCTTGCGCTTGGGCGCAGGTGGGGCGTTTGAAACGCTCCCGACTGAAAGAGAGCAACGCGCTACGGCGTAAATGCTCCCGATACAGCCCCTGCACCACTCTTGCTTCTTGGCCGAGAATCTCGACCGTCAATCGACTTGTATTCGCCGAACGCGACGTCGATCCCACCGATCGAGCTCGACTCGTCGCGCGCCGTTTGCACCGGCGCGGACCAGCTCGCGCCACGCTGGGCAAAGCCCGGCTGTCGCGTGCGGTCGAGTTGGCGAAGGGTGAGTGAAGTCATGATCAGAGCGTGGAACCTCATGAATGCGGGTTATCTAGAGCTAGAAACGACAAATCGCGCCGCCGATGGTGGACTCGATGCGACACTGCCGTCGAGGTTTGTCGTGGACCGCGAATTTCTGCGGGACAACGACAGCTACACATCGGGACGCGACTCCCAGGGCGCCGAGTTTAAGCGGAAATCAGAGAGTTGTCAAGAGCATGCTGATCGAGTGTCAAGCGCCATTAGAAATGTCCCCTGAGCATGCTGATCGAAAAATTGCGCCGGTCGTCGGTGTTCAGGTCGGTACTCATTTGCCGACGGCCGGTGGCCGATCGTTTCACGACCCCGGATCTTCACACTCGATTCCCGCCAACGGCACGATATCGAACCGCTCCGCCTTGGGATTCGCACGCCACACTTGACGCACTTTTGTGAAACGCGTCACATTCGCCTCGTTGACCACGATCGCGACAAGCAGCGGATCCAGTCGTCCGTCCACATCGCACGACGCAAGCATCACGCGCTCATCGGCTGCGAGCGGTGGCAACGACAGCTCGCCGCGCCGAGTGCGCGTACCGTCTCGATGCATGCTGTCGAGCCAAAGCGCATCGCCGCGCGGCGTCATCACTCGGCGAAAGACATAATCGGTGTTGGGGACCGTTGCCCCGCCCTCGAGCTTGAATCCGCGCGGGAGCGATGCCCCCCGCACGGATTCCGACGCTGACGAGTGAGCTGCGGCCCTGGACGCCGCGATGGCTGTGTCAGTCGATCGCACCGTTCGCGCCGATTCGCCAGAACAGCCGGACACTGTTCCGGCCACCGCAACACCGAACAGGAAGAGCTTCAAATCGTTCATGCTGTACATCGCCTCTTGGCATCGATTGGACTAATGAGACGACCAAGAACGCGATCTGTTGCCGACGACGTTTGCGGGGTCGATCATGGCGAGCGAGTACCGGCGCGCCAGTCGCACGTTGCGGTGTCACCTACTTTTGTATCGCGAAACCGTTCATCGGTCACCGCGCATCGCGTGCGATCGGCGGCGACGAGTGTCGCCGGCTCTTCTTTCGCATCGACGCGTTTGCGGCTCACGTTCGCTTCCGTCGACCCACTGGCTCGCTGTCCCGGGACCCTGCCGTCGATCGCCGCCCGAGTTGGATCCATGGGATTGGCCCCAGGCTTGTTCATCTGCCTCGCACACGCAACAGATATCGTCGCGACCGCGAGAGCGATGGCGGAGACACGCAGGATGCCGAAGCGCATACAGGCTCCATTCGAAAGGGTATGGGCGGTGCTACACTGCGGCCGGCCACCAGGTGCCGAGCGCGTGCCGAACGACCCATGCCGGCCTAATCTTTCACGATCGCGTACAAGTATTGATCGCGCACCATTCCATCTTTGAGCGCGCTGCGGCGCATCAACCCTTCGCGTTGATATCCGACCTTCTCGAGCGCGCGACATGACGCGACGTTCGTCGTAAACGGCACAGCGAAGACGCGGATCAGCCTGCGCTCCTGAAGCGCATACTCGGTGACGAGCCGAATCGCCGACGTCATGATGCCGCGTCGCCAGAATTCCTCGCCGAGCCAGTAGCCGAGCTCCGCGCTGATGCGCTCGATGTCGTTGCCGAGATGCAGACTGATACCGCCGACCGCTTGGCCGTCGACGTCGATCGCGAAGCTCGGCGTGTCCGGATTCTGAAGTACGCGCGTGATATACTCGACGCCGTTTGCTTCCGTGAACGGATGCGGAAACCGGTCGCGGAGGTTTTCCCAGATGCGCCGGTTGTTACCGCGCTTCGCGAGGCTGCTTGCGTCTTCTGGCCGATAGGTGCGGACGACGCAGAGTGGCGATCGAAGCTCCATGGACGTCGAGAGACTTCAGGTCGGCGGATCGGCGGTGCAGCAGCCGACTTCGCACCCAACCCAGATTGGCGACTCGCCGCGTCCCTGCATCACACGGAACGACGCCTGACGAACGGGCGCTGCCTCCTCGCACGTCTTGAAATCGGCCCGAGCGCCGCGCACGTACGGATGATCGCACCCCTTGAACACGCCGGTCATGATCGACCTGTGCGAGCGCGATCCGGTGGTCGTCGTCAACTCTTCCAGACGCCAGGTCGCTCCTCCGCTCTGAGGCGCCGAGAGCACGATGAGATAATACTCATAGTTCGCGCCGGGGCGCATGCCGTACATGCTGTCGGCAACCTGGCCACGATTGAGGCTCCGGACCGCGACTGCCCCATTTGGCGGGAGACTTGGTCCCGCACTCAACGAATCCTCTCCGCTGACCGCGTCGACGCGTATCCGCGTCGAACGCGTGGGCTGCTGGCCGCGGCAAGCGGCCTCCCCTCGACAGCGGCGCTGTCTCTCCTGTCCGCCGCTGAACGTCAGCCCATGTGTGAACGTGTACAGCTCGTCGCCGCTCATCTGATCGATGGGTTTGGGCAGCGCACCGGGTTGCCGGGCAGCGGCCGTGGCCGCAACGGAATTCGCCGCTTGCGGCTGCGCGCTCGACGACCGTGCCGCCGTCGTGTCCGAGCGATCTGATTTCGCCCCTCCACATCCGAGTGTGCCTAGAGCGGCAACGGCGAACGCCAAGGCACATGCGGATCGTACTGTCAAAGGCTGCGTCACCTCGGACTCCCAAAGTTTGTCGTTTGAAGGAACATCGGTGATCTGCGATGCCACGTATCTAACGTGTTGGGGCTGCCAGCGCGCGCAATCGATCCAAAGTCGGACCGTATGACGGATCCGCGTGTTCCCACAGGATCAGCGCTTCCCGCGCCCGTCGCTGACGCTCGGCGATTTCGCCCCTGCTCGCCGCGATCTCGGCGCGAAACACGAGCGCGCGCCCGAACGCCGCAGCCTGCGCATCTTCCCGCGTCGACCACGGGCTGAGTGTCGGCAGCGCGTTGAGAACTCGGTCGAGCTGCCGGACCGCGGTCGCCGTATCGCCGAGCGATGCGCGCAACCAAGCCTCTTGCACTGTGAAATCGAGCGCGATTTCACCGGGCAGCACGAAGCGGCGCACTTCGTCGATCGAGTCGAGGACCGCTCGAACGAGACGACCATTTTTCGCCGCGGCTGCATGCTGCGCGACGTCGAGTGGCATGATCGCCGGCAAGCTTTCGAGCGCCGGCGAGCCGAGGCACGGATACGCATAGCTCATCGGTCGCACGAGGAGGTCGCGACGCATCGCGTCTCGCCGGGCGGGCTGGCTATAGCTCTCGAGCAGTCGGTCGATCTCGCGGCGCAACGCGAGCAGCGAATCATCGCAAATTCCGGCGGCAGCGCGGACGAACAACCGGCTCGACGCCACCGTGAGCGGTGGTGCAATGCCGAGGCCTGCGTTGTATTCCGACGTCGCGATTGAGCGCAACTGTGCGCTGCGATCGAGGCGTCCCGTGAGCGCGGCTATTCCGGAGAGCCGGCCTGCGTCTGTGGAAGTCGGCGTCTTCTCCGCCCACACCGAGAGCAACGAATCCGACAATGCGCGCGCCGCTTCGAATTCGCCACGCTTCAGACGCAAACGAACATCGATGGTTGCGAGTCTGAGCTGTTGGTCCGGCGATGCGCTCGCCGCGCGTGCGCGCTTCAGGGCGCCGCCTGCGCCTTCGGAATCCAATCCTAACTCCCCACGCGACTCCCGAGCCGCGGCCAACGCTTCGAGCGCCTCAGGATTTTGTGAGCCTGAGCCAACCCATTCTCGAGCGAAACCGAGTAGGATGTCTCGATTGCGTCCGAGCGCCTCGGGAAGCGTGGGCGACATGGTCCCTTTACTCGCCGAAAGATCGGCGAGCGGCACGGGAAGGTACGCGAGCGTATCGCCGACCAGCGACGGATGCGCGCCGAACGCCGGCACCGGTGAATCCGCCGTGCGGCCAAACCGGATCTGCAGCGATGCCGTCGGGAGTAAGCTCGCGATCATCGAATACGAAAGCGCGCGATGTGCCGCCGGGTCAACGATTGCCGCGCGCATGTACGCTTGTGCCGCGGCTGGCCAGCTCGTTCGGAAACTCCATCCGGTCGGGCTCCGCGCGTCGCGAACCACCAGCGAATCGAGCGCGAGACAATCGCCGAGGCCGTACCACGCCAGGGCGTCGAGCGAGTCCGCGCTTCGTAGGCGACGGAACGAATCGCACGCTCGCTCGTATGAGCGCTCGCCGAGCGCAATGAGCGCATCGCCGTAAAGCGAGTCTCGTCCGTGCAAACCGGACCGCAATGCGTTGATCCGCGCTGTCGCGATGCGAAACCGATCGGTGTCGAGACGGCGCTCGAGCTCCAATGTTTGCGCCAACAACAACTGCGCGGAAACAAATCGCGGATCCGCGTTCGTCGCGCGCGCCAACTCACGTTCCGCGTTCGGCAAGTCCCAGTTGTCGAACGCAGTCTTCCCCGCTTTGTACGAATCACGCGCCGATCGCGTCGCCGCCTCGAGCGTGTTGCCCGAACGATCGCGAATGATGCTCCGCAATGGCGCGGCGCCGAGCGATGCGAGCGCCAGGATCATTGCAACGGAGCCAGCCCACGCGAGCGGGTGACCCGGCATTCGGCTGAAAGCGCGGCGCGAGCTCGACACCCCGCGGCCACTCGCCACATCTTGCAGCGCCACCTCGATCGACTCGGCGAATGCACGCGCGTCGGGGAATCGCTCCTCCGGTGATGTCGCCAGCGCGCGCTTGAGCAGGTCGTCGACGTACGGCGGGACGTCGGCTCGCTGAGCGTGAAGCGGCTCGGGCGTCGTGCGCAGTCGCTTGCGCAACAATTCCGCCGGTGTCGAGCCGGCGAACGCGTGCACGCCGCCGATCATCTCGTAGAGGACGCACGCGAGCGAATAGACGTCGCTGCGGCCGTCGAAGCCGCCGTCGGATAACTGCTCGGGGCTCATGTACGCCGGCGTGCCGACGATCATGCCGTGCGCGGTGAGCCGAACGTCGATCTGCTCCATGACGTGTGCCACGCCGAAATCCGCGAGGCATGCGTGACCGTGGTAGAACAGAATGTTGTCCGGCTTGATGTCGCGATGAACGATCCCTTGATCGTGCGCGAACGCGAGCGCGATCGAGATCTCGTGCGCGACGCGCAGCGCTTCTTCGATCGGGATTTGCGGTTCGGCGTCGAGGCGGTCCCGGAGCGAGCCGCCGTCGACGAACGGCATCACGAAGTACAAACGGCCATCGGCGATGCCGGAGTCGTACATCGGGAGGATGTGCGGATGTTGCATTCCCGCGGCAACCTGGATCTCGCGTAGGAAACGCTCGCCGGCCCGGGTACCGATGCCGGACGTCAGCGTCTTGAGCGCGACGAGCCGATCGTGCTTGATGTCGCGCGCGAGATACACCGTTGCCGATGCGCCGCGACCCGTTTCGCGAACGATCAGGTAGCGGTCGCCCAAAGCCTCGATGAGGCCCGGAGGTATCGCCGACGACTCTACAGTTGCGTCGCCGCGGGTCGGGGAATCGTGTGACACTGAGAGGCCTGGGCTGGACCCGGCTCACGCCGGAAGCAATTGGCAATTCAATGCGGGCGCGTCGAGGTCTTCCATAGAGCGCGCGCCGTTGGTCCTCGCCGCCATCGGCCCGGACGTGCTCGCCGGACCCTGCCGGAAGCGTAACAACATTGTCAGGAAAGGGCTCAAGAGTCCAGCGTTTTCTTGCCTCGAAACGACGAAAAGCGCGCAATCCGGTCACCGGCGGCAAGATGTCACGCAAGGTCGCGGTCGCTGAGCGGCTCGCCTCGCGACCCAAGGCAGCCCACATTATGATCGACTTGTCTTCTCTGTGAGCCTGGAGGCTCGATGAACCGTCATGTGTGCCGTGCGTCCTTTTGCGCGGCAACCTTTGTTTTCGCGACGCAATCGCTGCTCGCGCAAGCCGCGGCCACGCAGTCGACGCAATCGATGCCGGTCGCGACGCAATTCGACAACCTGCACTTCCGCTCGATCGGACCGGCAATCATGTCGGGCCGCGTTGCCGATCTTGCCGTCTACGAAAAGAACACGTCAATCTGGTACGTCGGCGCGGCGCACGGCGGCGTGTGGAAGACGACGAGCAACGGCGCGACGCTCACGCCGATCTTCGAGGATCACGGCCTGATGTCGATCGGCGACGTGACCGTGTCGCAGACGAACCCCGATCTCGTCTGGGTTGGCACGGGCGAGTCGAACAACCGACAGAGCACGTCGTGGGGCGACGGGGTTTGGAAATCGACCGATGGCGGCAAGACGTTCGAGAACATGGGTCTTCGCGGCTCGAAGCACATCAATCGCATCATCATCGATCCGAACAACAACGATGTCGTGCTCGTCGCGGCGACGGGTCCGCTGTTCGGTCCGGGCGGCGAACGCGGCGTCTATAAGACCACCGACGGCGGCAAGAGCTGGAAGCGCGTGCTGTTCGTCGACGACGACACCGGCGCGAACGATCTCGTCATGTCGTACACGGATCCACGCACCTTGTATGCGTCGACCTATCAGCGACGTCGCACATCATGCTGCGTGAACGGCGGCGGTCCGGGCAGTGGGATCTGGAAGTCGACTGACGGCGGCGACCGCTGGACGCGCCTCACCAACGGCATTCCCAGCGGCCCACTCGGCCGAATCGGTCTCGACACGTATCGAAAGAATGGCGACATCGTCTACGCGTCGATCGAAGCGCCGACGCCTGCGGGTCGCGGTGCGCCAAGCGCCAATCCACCGGAAGCGCGCGATACGCTGCCGCCGGGCGGTGGCCGCGGCGGCGGTCGTGGCGGTGCGGGCTTCGCGAACGCTGGCGGTGAAAGCGGTCTCTATCGATCGAGCGACGGCGGCGCGACGTGGACGCGCGTGAGCCAGACCAATCCGCGCCCGTTGTATTTCAGCCAGGTGCGCGTCGATCCGAACAACGCCGAGCGGGTGTTCATGGGCGGCGTGAAGATGCAGATGACGATCGACGGCGGCAAAACGATCGAGGGAAACGCGTCGCTCGCCGCCCATGACGACGTGCACGCCATCTGGATCGATCCGAACAACTCCGAACACATGATGATTGGCGACGACGGCGGCGTGAGCGCGTCGTACGACGGCGCCAAGACGTGGAACTTCTTCGCCAACTTGCCGGTCGGACTGTTCTATCACGTCGGCTTCGATCTGGCGACGCCGTACAACATCTGTGGCGGCATGCAGGACAACTACGATTGGTGTGGGCCGAGTCAGTCGCGCCAGAGTACTGGCATTCTGAATCATGAATGGTTTCAGATTCAAGGCGGCGACGGTTTCGTGGCAATTCCCGATCGGCGCGATCCACGGTGGATCTACAGCGAGACGCAGGACGGAAACATCATCCGTCGCAACAAGGTGACGGGCGAGTCGAAGCAAATTCGTCCCGCACCGGCGAGCAATAACGTTTCGCCGGCGCCCGCGAAGGGTGAGACGTATCGTTGGCATTGGGACACGCCGATGATCATCTCGCCGATCGATCCCGGGACTTTGATCGTCGCGGCGAACAAAGTATTCGTGTCGCGCGATCGCGGCGATTCGTGGACGGTCGTGAGTCCCGATCTGACCACGAACGCCAATCGCGACACGATCGTCACCATGGGAGTCAAGGGAAGCGACATTCGGCTCTCGCGGGACGACGGCATCTCGCAATGGCCAACGATCGTCTCGCTTGCCGAGGCGCCGCGTGTGAAAGGCCTATACTACACGGGGAGCGAGGATGGTCTCGTGTACGTCACTCGAAACGGCGGCAAGACGTGGACCGACATCACGAAGAACATTCCGGGATTTCCCGCCGGCGGTTTTGTCAGCGAAGTCGTTCCGTCGTTGTATGACAACGGGACCGTATACGTCACCGTCGACAACCACCGGCTCGACGACTTCGCGCCGTACATCTGGGTGAGTCGAGACTACGGGCAGACGTTCCACTCGCTGGTGAACAATCTCGCCGGCGAGAACGTGCGCACGTTGACGGAAGACCATCGCAACCGTGACGTGCTGTACATCGGCACGGAGACGGGAATCTTTCTCTCGCTCGATCGCGGCAAGACGTGGCAGCGCCTCAAGGCGAATCTGCCCAACGTGCGCGTCGATGAGATCACGCTGCACCCGCGCGAGAACTCGATGCTCGTCGCGACGCATGGTCGAGCGATCTGGGTCCTCGATCACCTCGAGCCGATTCAGGAATACAACAGCGTGCAGCCGACCGCCGCGGCGGCCAAGCTCTTTACGCCTGGTCCGGCGCTCGAGTGGAAGACCAAGGATGATCGCAACGAAGAGTTCTGGGGACATCAGTACTTCGTTGGCGAAAATCCGCCGAACGAAGCGGTCGTTCAGTACTTGGTGAAGAAACCGGTGACCGATCTCAAGCTTCGCGTGAGCGATGAGAACGGAAAGTTCGTTCGTGATGTTGCCATTCCCGCGAACAAGATGCAGCCCGGCATTCAAACTATTTGTTGGGACATGCGCGCCGATTCGATCGCCGCGCCGACGACAGCGCCTGCAGATTCCGCTGGTGGAGGAGGCCGCGGTGGTCGCGGTGGTCGCGGCGGTGGACGCGGCGCCGCAACGCCCGCGGTTCCAGGCGTGCCGCAACCTGTGCCTACCGGCTACGGTGCAAAGAATGTCTGTGCAGCGACAGACAGCGTGCCCACTGGACGTGGCGGTGGTGGCTTCGGCGGCGGACAAGGACTCGGCGGCCCCGGACCCTACGTGCTCCCGGGGACATACACGGTGTCACTCTTCAGCGGCGGAAGACCGATCGATTCCAAGCCGCTGCGCCTCGCGTTCGATCCCGACGTGCATTTCGCCGCGGGCGAGCTCGAGAAGTACAACACCATCGTGATGGATCTGCACACGCTGCAGCGGCGCGGTGTCGCGATCGCGAAGGCGTTGAATGAGGTCTACCCGCAAATGACCGGCATCGCGAAGCAGTTGAGCGATAGCAGCGGCGCCATTCCAGCGAAAACCAAAACGCAGTTTGACTCGCTCAGCAAAGATCTCGAATCGTTGCGCAAGCGCTTCGGCGTGCCGCTGCCGGTTCCAGCCGCTGGGGGCCGCGGCGGTGGCGGCCGCGGTGGTCCGCCGCCGGACCCCGAGAACATTCTTGCGCGAACCGCAACGCTCAAGAATCAGCTCATGGGCATCTGGGAAACGCCGAGCGCTGCGATGGTCGCGCAGTATACCGAGGCGAAGACCGATCTGCCGAAGGCGATCGCCGACGCGAACGCATGGCTCACGCGTGCGGCCGCGGTCGGTCAGGCGCTCAAGAAATACGACATCACGCTCGCGGTTCCGCCGCCGGTGAAATGACCGGCGGCGCGTGCCTCACTTCGTCACTGCCGCGGATCTCCGCAACATCCATCCGTACAGCCAAACAATCGCCCCGACAAACCCGAGGACTCCGAGCCACGGCGCAGGCGCGAAGTCCTCGGGGACGAGCGCGATCGGCGCATCTTTCGATAAGGCTACGATCAAGCCGGCGTTGACAACGCCCCAAATGCTCTCGCCCACGATCAGCCCCGACGCCACGAGCGTACCCAACCGCTCGGCGCGCTCCGGATTGGGCATTGAGCGAACGCGCCGATCGTACCAGTGCGAGACTATGGCGCCAACGACGACGGCGAACGTTGCCGACATTGGGAGATAGATGCCGATGCCAACGGCGAGTGGCGGAATGCGAAGCTTGCCCATCGCCCCGAGCGCTGCATCGAGCAGAATCAGACCGACACCGATCAACGCCCCGATGCCGATCATCGTCCATTCGAGATGTCCGCCGATCACGCCTTGTGCGAGCGCGGAGATGAGCGTCGCTTGCGGCGCCGGCAGCGGATTTGGTGACACGACGTTCAGATTCGGCGCGCCTGCGAAGCCGTAGGCCTTGGCGAGCAGATTGAGCACGAACGGAATCACGGCCGCGCCCGCACCGACGCCGACGATCAGCGCGACCTGCTGACGCATCGGCGACGCGCCGACGAGCTGGCCGGTTTTGAGATCTTGCAAGTTGTCGTTCGAGATCGTCGCGCACGCGAACACGATCGCCGTAATGAAGAGCGCGAGCGCGACGAGCGCGTTCCGGTTCTGCGGCGTCGGCGACACCGCCATGACCAACGCCGAGGCGCAGAGGACGATCGACAGGATGCCGACGCCGGAGATCGGACTGTTCGACGCACCGATGAGTCCCGCCATGTAGCCGCAGATCCCGGCAATCAGAAAGCCGGCGATCAGCACGAACGGAACGGCGATCAGTGTGAGCGTCACCGCGCTTTGCGCTAGCACCGTCGACCGCGCGAACGTAAACACCAGCCACGCGGCAATGACCAAGCATGCTGCCGTGAGGGCGTAGATCCACGGTGGAGAGATGTCCCGGTCGAGATCGTCCGCCACATTCTTGGCGCGCGACGCGGCCAGCGTGCTCACGAGCCCACCGACTACCGGCTTGGCGAGCGTACCCAATGTGTAGATCGCGGCCACGCCGATCGCTCCCGCGCCGATGAAGCGCACTTGGGTGCGCCAGATCATGGTCGTGTACGCCGCGAGCGTCGCGCCGGCTGGCATCACGTGCGTCGCCGTCAAGATCGGCACCGCGATGGCCCATGAGATGATGAGTCCCGTCAACATCGCCATGCCGACGGACAATCCCACCAGATGCCCTGCGCCGAGCAGTGCGAGGGACCAGGCGAAGTTGTAGCCGGTCGACGCCATGGTGCCGACTCGAAAAAATCCCGTGAGCTCGCCGCCGATGATGCGCGTCGCACTGATGATCGCGAGACCCGCCGACGCAACCGATCCGAGGATCACGGCGACGAGTCCTTCTCTCGCTTCACCGGTTTCGTCTTTCGTTTCGCCACGCGTCCCCGATCCAACTCTCAGCACTTCGGCGGCCGCCACACCTTCTGGATACGGCAAGTCGGAGGTCGTCACGAGCGCTCGCCGCAACGGAATCGTGAAGAGCACGCCAATCACGCCGCCGCTCACGCAGATCAGAAAGGATTCCCAGAAGGGGAACTGCGTCCACCAGCCAACGATC
>Ga0157372_10007918_pt1 | contig 11296 bp, 10 predicted proteins | sample C55metaG_FD_115307 | JGI IMG/M metagenome (GOLD analysis project Ga0157372, IMG submission 115307) | Corn rhizosphere microbial communities from Kellogg Biological Station, Michigan, USA - C5-5 metaG | ecosystem: Host-associated > Plants > Roots > Rhizosphere > Soil | place: USA: Michigan...
CGCTTAACTCTCCGCAGCCTACCGAGCCTTATTTGGAATCTCAGCGGACCGCGCGGGGGTCAGAACCGGGTTCCGACCACACCCGAAACTGAGCATTAGTGAGCAGACTTCACGTGGCCGCGTGAACGACAATGTATCAATCTTAGCGCGGGGATCCCATACTGGAAAGTACTTGTGCGGCCAGGCGGAGATGCAAGTGCAAAATCACCATCGATTATACAAGGAGAAAACTTATGAGAAGAATTTTGTCGATAACGGCACTTCTTCCGTTATGTGCTCTGGCGATGTGGGCTGTGGACAACAGCAAGGTTCTGACTGCTGCCACTCAAACCGTCCAGAATATGACCACTGGCGGTAACCCAATTCCATCGTCGTTGCTGGGCAATGCAAAATGCATTGCAGTTGTTCCTAAACTGACCAAAGGCGGATTCATCATAGGAGGTGAACATGGCAACGGCGTGGTAAGCTGCCGGACGGCGAGCGGTTGGAGTGCGCCGGCGTTCATTACCATTACTGGCGGGAGCGTAGGTCTGCAGGCGGGCGGCGAGCATCAGGAAATCGTGCTGCTGATGAACAACCAGGGCAAGGAAGAACTGACAAATGGACACTGGGATCTTGGAGCGGAAGCGGTTGCTGCGGGGCCAACTGGCGACAGCGCAGGTGCAACTCAAAGTACCGGCTGGAAAGCGCCGGTTCTCTCCTACTCGCATTCTAGCGGGGCTTATGCGGGAGCTAATCTTCAAGGTTCAAAGATCGATCTTGATGACGACGCAAATCACAATCTGTACGGACCAAGCGCTTCGATCAAGTCGATCCTTGATGGTCAGGCAAAAGCGCCAGAGGCCGCACAGTCATTGCTGTCCGCACTCCAACGGGTGGCGGGCAAATAGGCTATAGAAGCGAAGTTTTTCACGAGAATAGGCCAGCCTCGTGCTGGCCTGCTTTCTGTTGGATCATCAAAAAGGTCCGCCCATCAAAGTGATCGAAAAAGTGAAGATGGTGATGGCGTTCGATCTAAGAGAGTACGTTATTGTCCACCACCTCTCGGCAAAAAAAGATCGGTGCTGCCTCAGAATCTCTTTGGCGGCATCTGAACGAAGAAGCCTATGGAAGGAGCTCCAAAGTGAACGAAAATTCAAGCGCAGTTCTGCCTGCCGTCGTCGAGAAAATCATCAAGCTTCCACATGAACCCGAAAAGGCGCAGGTTGCGGTTGAAGGAGGAGACGACCTGTACCGAAAGCTTCGCATTGAGAACACGTTAATAGACGAGAACGGTCGCGAGGTCAGCCTTAAGCCCGGCGCTGAAGTGGAGGTGACCGTCGAGGCCAACACTCAGGACACCACCCCGCAGGCCTGACGCCTTGGTAGCATTTTGAACGCCTAAATCAAGCTTTTCTGGTTGGACAGTGGGCAGTCTGGGTGAGAGGTCTATCAGGGTTTCGCCTGACAGACCGTGATCTGGATTCAGAATACATTCGTGTGTAGTCATGCCAACAGCGCCGAACCGCGGCGCTGAGGGCAGTCGCTACACTTGCCTGTAGCAATTAGGCCCAGGCTCCCGACGGGCCGAACACAAGTAAACATTCGTAGATTACTGGATGGTTTGCGTGGGGGGAGGCGCGGCCAACTCTCGTTCGCACTTCGGGCAGACTGGAAGAGAAAGCTGCCATTGGCTTCGGTTTCAATAACCCAAAACGGGCTGTCGAGTCGCTGCATAGGGAGGCCACACGTCTTGCAGTGCTGCTGCTGTTTTGGACGCTCAGACCGTGAGGTGAGGAGTTTTCGGACTGCGGCAAAAATGTCTTCTGACGTTTCCATTGGAGACGGGCCGAATGGCTTATCATCGCCGCATTTCTCTCGAGCAAATTTATTTCGTTCGACACAGACGCAACATGTTCTTTAAGAGCATCCACTGCTTTCGATTTAACGTGCTAGGCGACCAACGGATGATTCCTATCCGCATCAACATGACTGTCGCGTGAAGCCAAAACCTGTCTGTCTCGTGAAGCCCCAAATGCCGGTAGCGGGTTGTACTATTCCACCCAGACACACACCTTCTGAGCAAAATTGAACAGAAGTCTGATTATGGAAGAGCGATGCTTGTTTTATGAACAGGCGCGTTGAAAGATTCAAAACTTATGAACAGGTCCCGAGAAGCGGAGTTTACCGAGTCGCTCATCGCAAGCACCCGATGCGGGACATCAAGATCCTAAAAGATGGGCGCTTCCCTGCCTGCCCTAAGTGCTCATCATCGCTCCAATTTGTCCTTATCAGTGCGATACCTGCTGAATCGGCTAGAGAGCGCTTCCGATTCCTAATGCAACCTTCGGCACGAGTTGCTTAGTGAATCTTGATGAGCCAATTGCACAGCGAATTAACCGACGAACTTGATCGAATTTGGGAATTAAGGAAAGCCATTAATGATCTGACGATCGAAGAGATCCGGGCTGTCCCTTGTCCGAGCTGTGGCGCGAAGGCGGGACAGAAGTGCGAACTTCAGTCTGGCCGAGCTGCACCGAGCCACATCGGAACCAACGCCTAAGGGCCGAAGATTCATTGAAGAGCCGAACGACCAGGCGGCTTAAAGGCCCTTTCTGGCTTTTTCCTTCGATTGTGTTTGATCCCTTGAGTGCTGGCCATTTACATGCTCGCGAAACTCCGCCAGCACTGCGCGAAGAGAATCTGATGTCACCGGGAAAGACTCTTTGCACTCCGAGCATTCAAGCCTCGGAGGGTCAATGCTGACAATGTGCAGGCAGGGATTGTTTGGCATAACGATAATTTCCCAGAGGCAACGTTACCGCGTCAATCCCGCCAAACGCGCTAATCGCTGGCTTTGCGTGGCCCTGGTTCTCCATCTCTGGTAAAACTGTACCCAGGATATGAAGCCGGGCGAGGGAAAGCGTCTTTTGTTTGTCGATGACGAACGCGCAATACGCGAAACCCTGCCGGTCATTTTGCGAAGGTACGGATTGCGGTAGCAGTTGCCGGCAAGGTCGCGGAGGCCTTAGAAGAAATACGCAGGCAGCAGTTCGACATACTTCTGTGCGATTTAAATATAGAAGAGGAAAACGACGGCTACCATGTGGTCCGCCGCCATTCGAGCAATTGATCCGTATTGTATTGTCGTCGTTTTGACTGCCTATCCGGATGTGGAAAGCGCGATAGAGGGAATCCACGAAGGCGTTGATGGTTACATCATCAAGCCCGCGAATGCCGACACGCTTGTTGCATTGCTATCGGACAAATTGGCGAAACAACATCGGAAGACGCGAGATTCGCAAATATCCGGTCATCACTTGACCGCCAAGTTCATCTGGACTAATGAAAAAATAGCATTACTCCAGTATCGAGCGTATGTCTTTTTACACGCTAGTAGAGTTTATTAATTTCGGTGGAATCCATGTCCGGGGAAAACGATCTTTCATTAGGTAACAAACGTGTTCTGCTTGTTGATGATGAACCACGCATTCGCGCCACGATGCCACTGGTACTGCGGAAGTACGGGTTCGACGTTGCTGTCGCAGCCACGGTCCAAGAGGCCTTCGACAAAATACAAAGCCAGCACTTCGATCTGCTTCTCTGTGACCTAAATATTGATCGCGTCGGAGACGGATTCAGAGTCGTTCGCGCTATGCGGGACGTCAATCCACAGTGTGTCGCGATAATTATCACCGGATACCCATCTTTGGAAACTGCCATCGGTGGCATTCACCACGCCCTAGATGACTATGTTCTGAAGCCCACAAATACAAACGCACTGATCGCGACAATGCGAGAGCACTTGATGGCGAAGCATCCAGGAAACAATCTGCCCATTTAGTTCGTCCGCATCGGTGGGGCCCCTTTCGCAGCCGGAACAAAATCTTCCTGCGCGCAGCCGCTCGGAATCGAGTCTCAGATACTCGGCGGGGCGAGTATCGCGGTACGCTGCGCTAGTGTCTCGCCAGACGCGACTCTCTTTCGCCTATTGACGGCTCCGATACTACGTGGATTGCGTGTGCGGTTCTCGTCTGCAAGATCTTAGGTGGGTTTTGCCGGTCGCGGAGTGGGCTAGGCCGGATATTCCAACTAACACCGCCCTTCCCCTTAATCCGACGGTCCAGCGTCAACATCCGGCCCTTCGCCTTCCGAAGGCGTATGACGAACCTTTGGTTGGTTAGGCGACCCAGTGGCGCAGGCTCTATCTACGGTCTCAGCCGAACTTGCTGAGGTATGCAGATTAACCCTTGAGAAATATATATGCTAAACCTGCAATTGAAATAGAGCGCAAGAATAGGTTGCGCAACATCATCCCATCATCTCGCGACGGTTTGCTCTATTGCGATCACATCGAATCCGCAGGCCGCGAGCTTTTCGACCTCGCTTGCCGCCTGGACTTGGAGGGCATCGTTGCGCAGCGAAAATACGATCCCTACTTGCCGAGCCGAGAGCGCAATCAATTGTGAAGAACTACAGTTCTGAAAGACTGCTATGAGTATCTACATAGTCGCGTTCCCGCTTTTAATCGTTGCGTGGTTCTCCGGCCTGTTATTTTTCACCTGGCCGGCGGCTCGATTCACATTCTTCTCGTCTTCCCCCTGGCGTAGCTTATTTTCGCATTTCGTTCGAGGCAGGCATGGGGAAGCGGACCTGCGCATTACGAGATGATTCGCCAACGCTTCTTGCCGCCGACCCCGCTTCGATGGAACTTTCCACATTCTAGGCTGCCTGCACATGGGCGGGGGGCCAACTTTAAGAGCTAGAACTCCACCTTTGGGAAATTGAGCTTTCCATCCGGTCAAGACGCCGGGTGCCCGTTTTTCTCTGACTCAGCGAACCGCTCCCCACGTGCAACCTGTTGCTCTTCGGCGGTGTCGGGCGGACGGCTATACGAGTTGACCGCGCCAACTGATTGCTCTCCCGTGGGCACGATGACTCGCGCTATGGCGTACATTTCTGAGCTGACTGTGTCTTGTCCAACCCATCTATTGGTCTACGCAACTAAACCGCACGCGAGTTATCTCGCCTAAGAGGAAATCCGCGATTTGACTCGATTTCTTGTTCATCATGTGGGAGGACACATGCCAAACGAAGGACTGAAGGAACTGTATATCGACGAACTAAAAGACCTCCATAGTGCCGAGAACCAGCTAGTGAAGGCTCTCCCAAAGATGGCGAAGGCCGCCGCCTCCGAAGAACTTCGCCAGGGATTTGAGGAGCATCTCGAACAGGCCAAAGAACACGTCACTAGGTTGGAAAAGATCTTCAAGGACCTAGATGAAAGCCCCAAGGGCAAGAAATGCGTAGGGATGGAGAGTTTGGTAAAGGAAGGAAGCGAGGCGATTGACGAAGACTTCGAAGATGCCGTCAAAGACGCTGCGCTTATCGGTGCAGCGCAGCGCGTGGAACATTACGAAATCGCTGCCTATGGAACGGCGTCGGAATTTGCCAAAATTCTTGGCGAATCCGAACATGTGTCGCTCCTGGAACAGACTCTCGAGGAAGAGAAGGAAACCGACAAAAAGCTGACTGAACTTGCCAAGGAGATCAACCCACAAGCAAATGAAGCGCGCGAGGCGAAAGAACCTGGCAAGACACGCAAAAATGCGAAGCGGGCTGCATAAGATTTACTCGGCTTAGATCGTTATAGAAGAAGAGGCGGAAGCATGTTGTTGCCGCCTCCTTTTTTGTGTTTGCCACAGGCAGTTCTGATGACACCACTGGTAAATTCCGAAAGCCATACTGAACCGTCCTCGCTACCGGTCAAACTAAAAAAGCGCCCCTTGAATGTGGCCAAGCGTTTGGCAACAATCCTGGGGCCTGGCTTAGTAACCGGTGCTTCCGATGATGATCCCAGCGGAATCGCGACGTATTCTCAGGTGGGCGCGGCATTTGGTTATGGTCTTCTTTGGACCATGCTTCTCTCATATCCGTTAATGGCAGCAATTCAGGAGATCTGTGCTCGCATTGGCCGAGTTACGGGTTGCGGTATCGCCGGCAATCTTCGCAAGAATTATCCCAAGCCGCTGCTATATACCGTACTGACCGCAGTAGCTATAGCAAATGTCTTCAATTTGGGCGCTGACCTCGGCGCCATGGGAGACGCCATCCACTTGCTAATTCCCGGGAAGGTGAGCATCTTCGTTGGCATATTCGGAGTGATATCGCTCATTGCCATTCTGTTTGTTCCATACTCGCGATACGTGAAATATCTCAAATGGCTGACCTTATCGCTGTTTGCCTATGTGGGCGTAATTTTCCTGGTTCATATTTCTTGGGGAGAGGTGGTGCACTCAACACTTATTCCTCATATGCAATTCAAGAGACCATATCTGACTTCCTTGGCAGCGGTTTTCGGCACGACCATCAGCCCGTATCTTTTCTTTTGGCAGGCGTCGCAAGAAGTGGAAGAAGTTAAAAACAATCGGGGAGAGAAAGCGCTCAAGCGTGCTCCGGTACAGGCTGAATCCCAATTGAAGCGTATTCGCATCGACACCTACGTTGGCATGGCATTCTCGAACATTATCGCCTTTTTTATAATTCTTACTGCCGCATCAACGCTTCATGTTCATGGGTTGACAGAAATTTCCACTTCCGCCCAGGCCGCCACGGCTCTCGAACCATTGGCTGGTCGTTTTGCTTTCGCGCTCTTTGTTTGTGGAATCGTCGGAACCGGACTTCTGGCTGTACCGGTCTTGGCCGCATCCGCTGCATACGGAATTGGAGAAGCTTGCCGCTGGAACGCCAGTCTCGAGAGGGCGCCAAAACAAGCCGTGAAGTTTTACGCTGTCATTTGCGCTGCGACGATTGTGGGATTATCTTTGGAGTTCCTCCATATTGATGCCGTCAAAGCTCTATTCTGGGCGGCAGTCTTAAACGGCTTAGTTGCAGGACCGCTGATGGTCGTGATTATGGTCATGGCTTCAAGTCGCAGGGTGATGGGCAAGTTTGTCATAACGCGCTATCTCAAATATTTGGGTTGGGTGGCAACTGCAGTGATGTTTTGCGTTGGGGCGGGAGTGGTTGTTAGCTGGAAATAGCTGTCCGCGGAAATTGAATCGGCCAGATGGCGAGAGATATGGACCAGAACCGGGGTCACTGGAAATATCATAATTGTTCAGACGCCACGCTGCAGCAAGCTCACACTCGGATGCAAGCCGCTCGGTTGGGTAATGTGCGATGTCCGTACTGCAATGCAATCCTCCCCCGTTTGTGTAAGCAGAAGCATGTAGAAGTTATCACCTGTTCTTAACCATAGTGTCCTGAACTTGAGGATACAACCCACGAAAGCAATCAAACCGCACGTAAAAGATCCCCCACCGTTTCTACCCACAGTTGGTGTGCCTCACTAATCCCTGCAATGACTTACGGTGCCGTCCGTTGTCATCTAAGTTGTTGTAGGTACGTGAAATTCACAGACTGAAAAGGCTGGCGTCGGCGGTTCAACTCCGTCCCTGGCCACCATCATTCCAAAGGGTTTTTCGAATTCTACTACGCCGAAATTCACCCACAGTCTACCCACAGTTATTGCACGAATCCGTTCGCTTCGCCTTGTGCCAGCAACGAACGCAAGAATGTTCCCTGGGCTTCCAGCTTTTTGGGTGTGATGGCCTGAGCGTAGATATCCAGGGTGGTCCGAATGTTGCTGTGGCGCAGAAGTTCTTGTGCCAGTTTTGGATCGTAGTTGTTGGCCACCAGATGCGAGGCAAGGGTTCGTCGAAAGGTGTGAAAACCAACGTTGCCCTTCACCCCCGCTCTTCTGGCAGCAGGTTTCAAGTGGTCCGCCACGAGCATGTTGGCGCGCGGCGGTTTCCGGCCCTTCAGCTTAAGAGACGGAAAGATGAAATCCTCGTCCGTTGCGTAGGGGCTCTGGTCGCGCCAATTTGTCAAATGCGCGGCCAGTAGAGGATGCAAGGGAACGGGGCGTTTGGAAGCCTTTGACTTGGGCTTGCCGAACTGGCCATAGACCCAGGCCTTGGTCACCCGGATTTGCTGGCGCTCAGAATCCACGTCCTTCCACCGCAAAGCCAAAATCTCCGAGATACGCAAAGCCGTGGCTACAATCACCAACACCAGCGTGCGCTTCATGAGATCCAGTTGGTTGAGGATCGCAAACGCTTCTGCCAAGCTCAAGATAATCGGTTCAAACGAGCTAGTAGTTGACTGCCGAACAAAACGCAACGGATTACCCTCGTCCCCGCGAGGGGGCAAACTGTAACGCTGTCCGTGTTTGTAAACCAGACTCATCGCCTGCCGAATTTTGGCCCGCGTGGATTTTCCAGACCGTGTTTCCTGCCCAATTCTCTGAGCCATGTTTCCACCTCAATGGGATCAAGAGTCATGGCGACCTGATTTTCCCAACGAGGCAGCGCCCATTTGCGTAGGTATCGCTTGTAGGTCGTGATCGTGCTGTGCGCCTTCTCGATCTGTGACTCACTCTGATCCGGCGACAACTCGTATCGGCAGTAGTGTGAGACCAATTCGTTGAAGGTAACTGGGTGAGCACCCCGCGAACCACAAGCTGGGTTGTTCAGGTTGAGGTTGAGAGAGTCGACTCTGTGCCACGCGGCTTCCTCGGACGGGAACTGGCTTACGGTTCCGATGAAAATCGGAGTGGCTTCCACCCATCTTCCGTCGAGACCTCGACGTTTGCGGTAGCGGAGCATCCAACTCTCTCCTTGCTTGCGCATGACTCGCTTCAAACTGCCATTCTGAAACCGTGTCATTGAAAATTCCTTTCTTTGGCAATGACACGGACGGCACCGCAAGATGAGTCTATGCGAGCGCGTAGCCAGTCGTCGAGTTCCGAGAGCAAGAAGCGCCAGAACTTGCGGGAACCCGATCCGAGCGGATGGGCGGGGACGATGCCGGCGCGAGCTAACTGCTGTAAAGTTCGCGGATGGATGGACAGAAATCGGGCTGCTTCTGCAGCGTCCACGTAGTACTCGCGAGATTGAGTTGTGGCGAGGACTGAGGTTCGCCGGATCATACATCTGACTCCATCGAAGCTGCGAGCTTGAGGTCGGAGGCGTTCAACATTTTGCCGGGTACGGCATGTTTCCGCGCCCAGGTGTCAGGTGGGGCCGCATAAAAGCTCTTGGCTTTCATTCGCTTGAGTCCATCTTTGCGCATCCCAGCGTGGGTCTGCGGAGTTTCCCTGGACAGAGAACTAAATGGGGGCGTCTGCTCTCTCGTTCACGCACCTCTCAAGTCCCCAATAGGGGCAGCGTGATGTTAGGAGAAGATGGCGTCCTATACGGCCTGCTGCGCTTCAATAAGGCAGAGTACCAGCGGAAGTGAAAACCTCAATCTCTTATTCGGGTGGCGCTCGCTGCTGGTGGGCTGAATGTCGCCCCCGGGACAGTGTCCAGGCTCTTTCGCATGAGTTTGACTGTCTCCATGGGAAAGCTGGATGTAGTTGTCCGTGGGCCGCGTACAGGTTCGCTTGGAACGGATTCAAGAGCGCGGAGGTGCATGCAGAACAATTTTGGGATCGAACATTCTGAAACATTCCTGCGTAGCGGAAGGTGTTTTGCATCCGGGCACAAGGCTAGTCAGGGCCGCAACGAACGTGCGCCGCGTAGCGGTCGAGAGCCTTGACGAGACTTGGCGCTGGGTGCGACTTTGCTGCTAGGAAGGAATGCCGAGGCGTGTTCGATCTGTGGGCGAGTGGAACTAGCAGAGCGTCGAGAAAAAATGCAACTCATCGGACGTTGCCGAGATCGTCGAGACCGGTTCGGCAAGATCTTGCCGCTGATCGGAGATCGCAAACCTGCCAGCCGAACTGAAGACGCGGGGTGGACCACCGTGGCCGGGAGCGACCCGAAATCCCATAGGGCGTTTTGGCCCCGAAAAACGGGGACAAACCTGGGTCGCTCCCGGCCACGGTGTGGATTTTCTCGCGTCCGAATTGTTCTTGGTTTCAGCCTGAGAGTTCTGACGTTGCAACAGCTTGCAGCGCTTTGGCCCTAGACCGTGATGCAGAACGGAAACCGGATCGAGCGTTTTGGAGCGAGGGTCTAACGCGACGTGCATTTTTGTACCACAAGAAGTCGTAACTGTCGGGTAGAAGGTGGCTCCGAAAGCCTATCTCTTGCCGCAGGAAAGACGGACCTAAGAACGCGTTCAGGTCGAGTTCCGAAAGGCCCGCCGCGAACCATTTTTGATAGGCCGACTCGAAGGGTTCGCCCTTGTATTGCTTGTCGCCCGCGCGAAGATGATCCCGGTCGGCGCGGGTGAGGGAGCCATGTTGACGCGTCTCCCAGAGGCGTCGGATTTGGAAATAGCGCGCCAAATGCTCGGGGTCAAGACGGTTCGCATTCCTAAAAAGCGTGGTGAAAACCTGGGATGCGCGGTCAAATTTCCAGTAGCCTGGGGATGCGTAGATGAGTTCGAAGGCGGGCAACCGACTCAAGAAAAGCTGGTGCCGATTTAGGTAGTCGGCAAACCAAGAGATGCCATGATGGGCTGGGTCGCAATAGACAAAAGTGGGCAGAGCCGATACTGGTGTGCTTCCATTTCTGGCGGAAACGAAGAAGGGAAATCGGTCCTTGAAAAAGCGGCTCAAGCTCGGATCCAGGCTCTCCCTATCGGTTTGCCCTAGGAAAAGGCTGGCTGGTCTGTCGGGTTGTTCGTGGAAAAACTTGATTTTTTCTTCTTGCGATTCGAGGTATTGAAGATCGGGGTGAGACAAGACGAAGTCGAGAACCAGCAGCCTCCTCCGAATGAAATCGCTGGTGTGGGACCGATGATCACGAAGGTCCTGCTTGCCGATCAGATCGTAAATCTTGCGTGAGGTGAGCCTGAAGACGTAGGTCTTATAACCGTACTGGATTGCTTGGGCATGATTCTGAGTCAGCAGCTTGGTGGTGAAGCGATGAACAACACAGCCCTTGGTTTTGTGGGTGAAGCTGAGGAATTGGTGGCGTGTGAAATACCCGGAATGGGTAGCAGCCAGGTAAAGAAAACGAGCCTCTTGCTCATTGAAGCCATAGTCTCGCAACCTGTCGAGCTGATCCTGATGTAGGTCGAGACCAGGTTTGGCGTTGGTCTGCTGCTTCCTCGGTCCGCTTAGATTGCTGGATGCATCCTGCCATAGAGACATATGTGTTTGGAGCAGCATGTGGTGCTGACCTGTTCCGGCATCACGAGATTGAAGTTTCTTTGCATGCAAAGGCAGCAGCATACCTTCAATGGAACAGAGTACCAGCGGAGGTAAAATCCTCAATTTGGAAGACAAGATGGACGACTTGGATAGCAAGCTGCGCGCGGTCGAAGACTCGTGCGATTATCAATTCACAATTAACAAACTCAG
>Ga0157372_10007922_pt1 | contig 11293 bp, 1 predicted proteins | sample C55metaG_FD_115307 | JGI IMG/M metagenome (GOLD analysis project Ga0157372, IMG submission 115307) | Corn rhizosphere microbial communities from Kellogg Biological Station, Michigan, USA - C5-5 metaG | ecosystem: Host-associated > Plants > Roots > Rhizosphere > Soil | place: USA: Michigan...
TGATACCGATCGAAGGAACCGCCTGCACAATGGCGTTCACCAGCTGGCTGCCGGTCGCGGTGTTACCCACCGCATCGGTTACCGTTGCCGTCACGCTCAGGGTGCCATCGGCGATTGAAGCCAGCGCACCGGCAGAGAGTGCCAGCGACCAGCGCCCGTCGGTGACCGGTACCTGATACGCCGTGCCGCCGACATTCACCGTCACCTGCCCGGAGGTCAGCCCGGTAACAGTACCGGAGATAGTCTGCGCCGTCAGCGCTTCGCTCTGGTTAAGGAAACCATCGTTGCCAAACAGGGAGGTGATTGCCACCGTCGGCACATTTTTCACGCCGATAATTACCTGGCTACCGGCCGTGGTTGAACTGTTACCGTCCGGCGTGAGCAGCGTAATAGACGGCGTAAAGGTGCCATCCGCCAGCCCGGCAAGATCCGTCGGCGTCAGGGCAATAGCGAAGGTGCCGTCGGCATTCACGACGCCATTAAAGACTTTCGCGCCAATCGCCACCTGCACGGTACTGCCGATCGGCGCACCGCTGGCGGCCCCGCTGATGGTCTGATTGACCAGCGAATCGGCCACGTTCAGCAAACCATCGCCAAACAGCGTCACAGTGTTGAGTACCGGCGCCACCAGGTTGACCTTCAGCCCCGCACTCTGCGACGCCTGGTTACCATACTGATCGGTGGCGGTAATGGTCACGGTTTGCGTACCGCTGCCCAGCCCTTGCAGCGCGGCTTTCACCGCATCCGGCAGGTTCACCGACCAGCGCCCGCTATTATCGACATTGGTGGTGAAGGCGGTGGCATCGCCAATCTTGATGGTCAGTGCGCGCCCGGCAAGGTTGGTCGCCGTACCGCTCAGCAGGCCGCTGGCGAGTTCAGGAATGCTCAGCACGCCATCGCCAAACAGCGGATCGAGAGAGATAGCCGGCAGGTTATGGCTGACGACGTTAAAGCTGGCATCGCTCTTGATGACGTTGCCAAACTTATCGGTCACCGTCACGTTGGCAGTCGCCGTGCCGTCCGGCAGTGTGCTCAGCAGTTCAGCGGGAAGCGCGGCGCTCCAGTTACCCAGCGCATCCACGGTAGCGTTAATCGCCCGGCCGCCGAAGTTCACTACCACGCTTGTGACATTGGCGACATTACTCACCGTGCCGGAAAGGGTCTGCGCCACTGTGCTTTCGACGAGGTTAATCACGTTATCGCCCGCGATCACCACATCGTTAACCACCGGCAGGTCGGTCAGCGCCAGCCCGACATCCACCGTTTCATACCGGGTATTGCCATTGGCATCAACGACACTAACTTGCAGTTGCAAGGTATCGGTAATCAATCCCTGCCAGAGAGAAGGCGGCAGTGAGAAGCTGTAGGAGCCATCCGGCGCTACCGCCAGATCGTTAATGGTGAAGTCCGTGCCAATCACCGTCAGCGAGACTTTCGCGCCGCGATAATCGCCACTCACCTTACCGGTGAGCAGCTGTGTGACCAGTGATTCAGCAACGTTGAGGATCCCATCGTTAAACACCTGGTCGATGGCCACGCCGAGGCCTTTGTTCAGCGCAACGTTGAGGGAGAGAGTGTTGCTTGAGGTGTTGCCCGCTGCATCCGTTGAGGAGATGGTCACCACCTGCGGCCCGTCGGTCAGGGTAGTGAGGTCGAGCTGCGGGAAGGTGTGGCTCCAGTTACCCTGCTGATCGACCGTGCCGGTCCAGCTCAATGGCCCAAGCTGAATCGTCACGCTGTTGCCCGGCTCGCCCTGCCCCTGTAACACCACGCCAGAAGCGGCGTTAACGCTGTTCAGCACCGCCGGCACACCGAGGGCATCCACCGCCAGCAACGGCGAGGAGGCATCAACGGTGAACGCCTGTGTGGCGTTCGTCGCGTTGCCCGCCGCATCGCTCAGGGTGGCAGTAATGGTGTAGCTGCCGTCGCCGAGCGCCGCCATATCTGACTGCGGTACGTCGACCGACCATGTGCCGTTAGCCACCAGCGCAGTGTAGGTTTTGCCATTCAGCGTAACGGTGACCTGGCTGCCGTTGGCATCCGAGGTGCCGCTGATAGTCTGTGCCACCGCTTTTTCACTGCTGTTTATCACGTCATCGCTGGTAAATTGCGTCATCACCAGCGTCGGCGCGACGGTATCAACGATCACCGTCTGCGAGGCCGTGGCACTGGCCTGCGCATCGCTCTGCACCGTTATGGTGTAGTTACCGTCCGGCAGCGCGGCGCGCGGCACATCCAGCGTCCAGCTGCCGTCGGGGTTGACCGTCGCCGTGCCGAGCGTCGTTTGCCCATTCAGGATGGTCAACGTGGTGCCGTTGAGGTTAAAAGCCTGACCGGAGAGTCGCAGCGTTCCGCTGCTGAACTCGGTGGCGTTGACATAGTTGTCGCCAGCGACCAGATCCATATTCACCGAATATTGTGGCGGCGTGAGATCGATAGTCAGTGTGCCGCCGTTATTCGCCGTGCCGACGTTGCCCGCCTTATCAATCCCTTCAACGGTAATGGCACCAGCCTGCAGCTGTGCAAGATCGCCTGGCGTTAACACCAGCTCCCAGCTGCCATCGGCCAGAACGGTGGTCTCGAAGACTTTTCCTCCCGCAAAGGTGACACGCACCGTATCGCCGGTGGCTAAGCCGGTTGAGGTGCCGCCGATCGCCTGGCTGGTCTGGCTTTCTGCAAAATCGAGCAGATTATCGCCCGCAAACGGCGCAGTCACGCTTACCGTCGGCGGATCAAGCAGCAGCGTAGTGGTGATGCTGGCAGTACCGACGTTTTGCGCGCCATCAGTCACGCTGACAGTGATACTTTGCTGACCGCGCGCGGTAATGCTGCTCCAGTCATCAGCATCCATTGCCAGCGTCCACTGGTTGCCGTTCACCGTGGCGTTAAAGGTTTGATCGCCGATGGTCACTTTGACCTGCGCGTTAGCAGGGTAAGAGGTTGAGAAGGTACCGCTCAGCGTTGTCCCGGCCGCCGCTTCAGCTGCGCTGACATAGCCATCCGCGAAGACCGGCGCGGTGATGGTGACCGACGGCGGCGTCAGCGCGACCTGGTACTCAACAGTGCTGGTGTTGCTGTTGCCATACTGATCTTCGGCATAGATCGAAATCTCATGCTCGCCCGGGGCGAGAGATTGCAGCGTGCCGGCCGGGAGCACCACCGACCAGTTGCCGTTGGCATCGACGTTAGCGGTATAGGTAACACCATCGACGTCAATCTTCACCGTCACATACTGGTTCGGCCCGGTGGCACCGGTGAGACCCGCCAGCGTGACCTCACCTGCCGCTTCGCTAATATTGACAATGCTATCGCCAAACGGATTGGTGACTGTCGGTGCAGGCAGCGCAGTGTGTACCGTGACGTCCGGAGTTTGCTGCGCATCGGTGGTAGCCGTGTTGCCCGCGCGATCGGATACCGTGACGCTAAACGGCAGCGAGTCGTTATCGCTCAGCGCCGCTAAATCTGCCTGCGGAACCGTCACCGTCCAGTCGCCATTCTCATTGACCGTGCCCGTGTAGGTTTTCGTCCCCAGCACTACCGACACAGTTTGCCCGGTGCCAATCACCCCGGTGTTACCGGTGATCAGCTGATCGCTCTTGGTTTCAGCGCTGTTAATGGTGAAATCGCCAAAAGGCGTCACATAGTTGGCCTGCGGTAGCGCATTGATAATCGCTTCAAAACTGCCCTGCCCGGTCGACTGGTTATCCGCCGTATCAGTCACCGTGACGGTGACAGGTAGCACGCCATCCGGCAGTGCCTGCAACGTGGCGCTGTCGACATTCAGTGACCAGGTGCCATCCGCATTGATGGTCGCCGCCAGCGGCGCGCCGTTATTAATGCTGACGGTAACCGAGGCAACGCGCGACGGATCAAGGTTAAGCTGCCCGCTCAGGGTTTGTGTGCCCGCGGCCTCGGTGGCGCTGAGAATGCCGTCGGTAAAGAGCGGCGCTAATTGCGGCTCAGGCAGCGGATCGGTGCGGATTTCAACGCTTACCGGGTCAGAAACCGCCGTGTTACCCGCGCGATCGGTGACCGATATCTGCACATCGTGCGTCCCGTCGGTGATGGCAATCAACTGCGCCGGTGTCAGGGAGACGATCCAGTTGCCGTTGTTATCAACGGCGCCGGTAAACTGCTGACCGTTATCAAGGATGATGCTCACTGTCTGCCCAGGGCCGGACTGGCCGGTGGAGCCAGTCAGTTGCACACCGGCGTTGGCTTCCGCCTGGCCGAGAATATTGTCATCGCCAAACAGCGGTTCGGTGACCGTGGCCGTTGGCCGTGTCAGCACCACATCGAGGTTGCCATTAACCGTCGCCGGGTTACCAAACGCATCCACCCCGCTGACCGTCACGGTGTATTGACCGCTGGTGTCCAGCGAATCGCGCGGGATCACCGCCGACCAGGCACCATCGTTGACCTCACCGATATAATCTTTTCCATTGATGGTCACCACAACCGGCGTGCCGTTGGCAAGGCCGCTGGCACTGCCGCTGAGCGTGCTGTCGCTGGCAGCTTCACTAATGCTGACAATGTTATTGCCGAACATAGGGTCAAGGGTCATCGTCGGGCCGTCGACGGTTTTGACATTGATGTTGACCGGCTGCGGGTTGCTATTGCCTGCGGCATCGGTGGTGACGAAGGTGATTTGCGACGTGCCCTGCGGCAACGCCTGCAAACTCCCCGCCGGGATCACCATGCTCCACGCGCCCTGCTCATTGACCAGCGCCGAGAGCGTAGTGCCGTTGAGAGTAAGCGTAATCGTCTCGCCTGGGGTACCGGTGCCACTCACCGTCTGATCGACGGCCGCTTCGGCGATGCTGATATTGCCATCACTGAGGAACGAATTCGCAACATCCACCGCCAGCGTCGGCGCGCTGAGATCGACCGTCACACTGCTGCTGGCGCTCGCCGGGTTCAGCGCGGCATCGACCGCCGACGCCGAGACGACATACGGCGTGCCGTTGGCCGTCTCTTGCAGCGCCTGCATATCGGCCTGCGGCACGGTAATGGTCCAGTTACCGCTGCTGTTGACGCTGCCGGTGTAGGTTTTATCGTTAAATACAACGGTGATTACCGTTCCTGCAGCCAGCGACGTTGATGACCCGCTGATGTTCAGCGGCTGACCACGCTCGAGGGCGTTAATCACATCATCCTGCGCGACCGGGTTAATGGTGATGGTCGGCTGCGCCGCGGGCTGTGCGGCGAAGGTGACGTTATGGCTGGAGATGGTGCTGTTGCCCGCCACATCGTTCACCGTAACCGAGATGGCCTGACGACCATCCGGCACCTGCGCCAGATCGGCCGGCGGTACCGTTACCGACCAGCGCCCCTCGGCGTTAACCGTCGCCGTATAATTTTTGCCGTTTAAGGTTACCGTCAACGTCTGGCCTGCTTCGACATTCTGTGAAGAGCCGGAGATGGTCACTCCGCTCTGCCCGTTCGCTTCCGCGCGGTTAACAAAATCATCTCCGGCGACTTTATCGATCTGCACCTGTGGCGCGTTAGCAGGAGAGGCGTCGAGCGTAAAGGTTTCGGTTTGCGTACTGCTGTTACCCGCAGCATCGGTAACAGTAACGCGCACCGCGACCGGACCATCCGGCACGCCTGCCAGCGCACCGGCAGGGAGCACCACGCTCCAGGTGCCGTCCGGCTGGATAATGGCATCATAATTCTGCCCGTTGACCAGCACGATAACGGTTTGCGCCGACTGCGCATCATAAACGCCGGTACCGGTGATGGTGACCGCGCCAGCGGCTTCTGCGCTGTTAATAATGTTATCGGCGGTGACGTCATTGATAGCGAAGGTCGGTAAAACCGTATCGACGGTCATCGGCGCCGAACTGCTGACGGTGTTACCTGCCGCATCGGTCGCGGTTACCGTCACGGTATGGGGGCCCTGGGAGAGAGCACCGAGTTGTGCAGGCGTTAGCGGCAGCGTCCAGTTGCCGTTCGCATCCACCTGGGCGGTGAGCGGCGTGCCGTTATCAAGGGTGATGGTTACACTTTGACCGGCGCCAACGATACCGGTATTGCCCGCCAGGTTACCGCCTGCGACCGCTTCCTGAGCGTTAACCACGCCATCACCGAACGGCGCATTGACGGCAGGCTGCGGCAGCACGTGGGTGATGATAGTAAATGGCAGTTCGTTGGAGATAATCGCATTGTTGGCATCCACACCGGTGACCGTCAGCGTCGCGGTACCATCGGCAATGGCGGCAGCATCCGCATTCGGCACCGTCACCTGCCAGCCACCACCCGCCGTTACGGTGGCGGTGTACTGCACACCGTTCAGGGTTACGGTAATGGTGTTCCCTTCCGGGATACGCACCGACGTGCCGCTGATGGTCAGGCCATCAGCAATGTCTGCGGCGCTGATACGGTTATCGCCATCAACCGGGTTAATGGCAATTGCGCTGGCAGTGGTATCGACTTTGAAGGTGCTGGAGACCGGCGGCGAGGTGTTGCCCGCGCTGTCCTTTACCGTCACTGAAATGGTGTAGCTACCGTTGGTCAGGCTGCTGAGCACTGACGGAGCGACAGGAATGGACCAGAGGCCATCGCCGCCCACCACGCCGGTGAGTGTTTGCCCGTTGAGTATGACGGAGACCGTCGCGCCCGGCTCGGCCGGAACCGTGCGTCCGGTCAGGCTAAAGCCAGTGTTCTGCTCCGCCAGATCGATAATGTTGTCGCGGGCCACCGGATCCATCACCACGTTAGGCGCGGAGGTATCGACAGTCACCGTGCGGATGGTTGTCGTTACGTTACCTGCGCTGTCGGTGGCCGTGACGGTCCATGAACTGGCACCGTCAGGCAGAGCGCCAAGCGCGCCGCTGCCGAGGTTAACGCTCCAGCTGCCATTGGTGATGGTTGCCGGATAGCTTTTGCCGTTAAGGGTGATGACCACCGAAGCCGCATCGCCAGAGGTGGTGCCAGAAAGCGTGATACCGGCGGCGATATTGCTGCCGTTCAGCACATCGGTACCGTTAATCGGCGTAACGCTTAATGCTGGCGGGGTTTTATCCACCGTAAAGTTGACGGTGCTGTTAGCACTGTTACCTGCCACATCGGTCGCCACTACGGTCAGACTACCAGGCCCTTCGGCTAACAGCTCCATTGCACCCTGCGGCAAGGTCAGTGACCAGCTGCCGTCAGCATTCACCACGCCGCTGTATTGCTGGCCGTTCAGGATGGCGACCACTTTTTGCCCGGCGCCGACAACATTGGTGTTGCCGGTCAGCGTCTGGCTCTGGCCCGATTCCGCCAGGCTCACAATGTTATCCACAAAGGCCGGATCGACCGACACGCTCGGCAAAGTATTGATCGCTACCGTGAAGTTGTGGCTATCAAGCACCGTACCGCCGCTGGTGGTGACCGTGGCAGTTACCGTCTGGGTGCCATCTGCAAGCGCCTTCAATGCGGCCGGATCGACCACAGTTTGCCAGGAGCCATCCGCCTGAATCGTCGCCGCATAGTTCACACCGTTCAGCGTGACGGTAACGACCGTGCCCGCAGGCAGGCCTGCGCTGTTACCCCGGATGGTTAAACCATCAGCCGCTTCACTGGCGTTGAGGTAGTCATCGCTGGCGATAATATTGATCGCCACCGCATCGCTGGTGGTGTCGACATTAAAGCCCGACTCAATAGTGGTGCTCTGCCCAAAGCCATCCGTCACGCTGACGGTGAGCGTTTGCCCGCCATCGGCCAGCTTTTGCAGCTCAGCGGCAGGAAGGGTCACCTGCCAGTTGCCCTGAATGTCCGTGACCCCTTCGTAACGCACGCCATTTAAAATCACGGTGACGATACTGCCCGCCTCCGCGTTGGATGTGCCATGCAGGATCTGGTCAACTTTGATTTCGGCCGCATCAAGCGTGTTGCCGTCGGTAAGCGCCTGTAGGCCAATTTCCACACCGCTGGTTTTCACCGCGATCGGCTGCGTAACGGTGGTGCGGTTACCGGCCGCATCGGTCAGCGTAACCGTCAGCGGGTAACTGCCGCTTTGAAGCGCGCCCAGATCTGCCGACGGCAACGCGAGTTGCCAGTTACCGTCGCTGCCCACAACCGTGGTGTAGGTTTTGCCATTCAGGGTGACGACGACGGTTTGTCCCTGCTCACTGACCCCGCTTACGCCCCTTAAAACCTGATCCTGGCCCAGTTCTGCGCCGTTTAGTTTGCCGTCGTTGGTGAGCGGCAGCACGCTCAGCGCCGGGAATTGCGTATCCACAATTGCCGTCTGAGTGAGCGGGGCAGTGTTACCCGCCGCATCGCTGGCGTTCACCGTCACGGTGACGAGGCCATCCGGGATATTTTGCAGATCGCCGGCGGGAATGGTCACTTTCCAGGTGCCGTCGTTATCGACCGTCGCCTGGTAGGTTTTACCCGCCACCTGGACGGTGACGCGCTGTCCGATGCTGGTCACACCGGTGTTGCCGCTCAATACCTGATCAACCCCTTTCTCGGCGGCATTGAGATAACCGTCGCCAAACGGCGCATCCATGACCGGATCAGGCAAGCGGTGAACTTGCACATTGAGCGTGCGCGAGTCTTGCGCGCTCTGATCGTCAAGTACCACCGTAGCGGTGATGACATTTGCCCCATCTTCAAGGCGCAGTAAGTCTTCCGACGGAATGGTCACGCTCCAGCGCCCGGAGGCATCAATGCTGGTCACCGGGTAGTTGATGCCGTTGACGGTGACATAAATCGTCACCCCTTCGCCAAAGACGGTAGTTACGCCGCGCACTTCAAGCGGGTTTTCCGCTTCGCTGGCGTTGAGATAGTCATCGGTAGAGAGGATGGCGATGGCGACACCGGTCAGCGTGGTATCGACGTTAACCGGAACTGTCCTGACGATCGCATTGCCATCCGCATCGTTAACGCTGACGGTAAGTGCACTGTCGCCCTGCGGCAATAAGCCGAGATCGCCCGCAGGGATTGAGGTTTTCCAGCTGCCATCACCCATCACTTCGGCATAGTAGGTTTTGCCATTAAGGGTAATAGTCACCACCTGCCCTGGCGGGATGTTGTAGGTCTGACCAGAGAGCACCTGCGTGATAAGGATTTCGGCGCTGTTAATGATGTTGTCGGTGGCAACCGGATTGATGGTGATATCCGGGGTGTTGAAGTTGGTGCTGAAAGCGCGCGTCTCTTCGGAGACGTTACCGGCAATATCGACCGCGCGATAAAGCAGGGTGTAACTCTGACGGTCTTCCAGCAGCGCCATGTCTGCTGCGGGAATAACCAGTTGCCACTGACCGTCAGCATCGGCAATTGCGCTGTAGGTGCGGCCATTAAGCGTGACGTAAATCGTGCTGCCGGCATCCTCTGCACCGACATAGCCGCGGACGATTTTATCCGCCACATGCTGATCCTGATCGAGGACGTCGCCCGGCGTGAACTGAGTAAGCTCAAGCACCGGCGGCGTGGTACTGATCATGATTTGCGTATCCGCAGCCGCGGTCGCGCCCGCAGGGGTCACCAGCGCAAAGCGTAAGAGATGGAAGCCCTGTGAGAAGGTGTTCAGATCGGCTGGCGAGAGCCAGACGCCCCAACTGCCATCATCTGCAACGGTGGTGGTCCACTTTTTGCCGTTGGCGCTGATGGTGACAGTACTCCCGGCATGAATCGCTTCTGTCATGCCGCTCAGGAGCTGCGGCTCGGTTGATTCGGCAAGGTTGATGATGTTATCGGAGGCAATCGTGTTAATTCTGAGCGTCGGAACCACCGGTGTCTCGCCGCCGCCGTTATCTCCTCCCCCGTTGTCGCCACCGCCGTTATTACCGCCGCCGTTGTTGCCACCGCCATTATCACCGCCGCCGTTATTGTTATTGCCGCCTCCACCTCCGCTATTATTTGCTGCAGCGGCTACGCCCACAATACCGCCAACGGCCGCCAGGCCGCCGAGTACCGCCAGGGCCGACAGGCCGCTGGTACCGACCAGCGATCCCAGCGCTACGTCGCTAAACGCCGGAACGATGGTCTCTGCAGTGGCCGGCCCCGCAGCTGCCGCATAGGGGAAGGCGGCCTGATGTGTGCCCAGCTCATCTTCAAAAATCATCTCGCTGTGGAGACCCTCGCCATCCACGGCAAAGAAGCTGGTGTAGCGCACCGTGGAGCCATCTTTCATATGGACGATCAGGTCGTTTCCTTCACGCTCGAAGAAATTCACTGACTCCTGCGAAGCATTAACGCGGACGATACTGGTTTCAGTCAGATTTACTACTCTGTCGCTGCCTTTTGCATATTGCGCAACTACATCGCCAGTTTTTTGGTTTATTACATCGACGGAACCAGGAAGACTATTTTGCGGGGCCATATTTTCACCTCGGAAGCGAAAGCAATATTAGAGCGCCTGCGAGCATCTGTTTTTGCGCAGGATTACGGTTTACCAATTCACCAGGATTGACAGGAAGCGGATGTGGGACATACGAGATGAAAAATACCTAAGTCGTTGTTTTTCATTTATTATGTTAATCCATCATCATTTAATAAATTTTTACATTAAGAAAGATATAAACAAGCTTCTCTATTTAGGCAACGTTTTAAATCACAAATTGATAACAATTACCTTCGATACAGAATATATTTTAAGGGATATATCTCAAATTAAGTGCCGCTTAATTTTGCGCATAAATTGATTAATAGAAATTGAATTAATGACGCGAGAAATGTAAAGAAATTTACAATGTATAATATATTAGAGAACGCTAATTAATATTACCCTTAGTCTCTCTTCATATTTATTTACGCCTGAAATAATTGCTTTTCTATATAACTATCCTGCTTAAGCAGTTGGTTAGAAAACAGGCAGATGGTTGAAAGTAAAAACGTTGCGGATATGGACTGGCATGTCACGGTGAAAGTTTGCTATACTCCTTTTCACACTTTTGGGGCTGATTCTGGATTCGACGGGATTCGCGAAACCCAAGGTGCATGCCGAGGGGCGGTTGGCCTCGTAAAAAGCCGCAAAAAAATAGTCGCAAACGACGAAAACTACGCTTTAGCAGCTTAATAACCTGCTTAGAGCCCTCTCTCCCTAGCCTCCGCTCTTAGGACGGGGATCAAGAGAGGTCAAACCCAAAAGAGATCGCGCGGATGCCCTGCCTGGGGTTGAAGTGCTAAAACTAATCAGGCTAGTCTGTCAGTGGCGTGTCCTTCCGCAGCTGGCCGGCGAATGTAAAGACGGACTAAGCATGTAGTACCGAGGATGTAGGAATTTCGGACGCGGGTTCAACTCCCGCCAGCTCCACCAAAATTCTCCATCGGTGATTACCAGAGTCATCCGATGAAGTCCTAA
>Ga0157372_10007928_pt1 | contig 11287 bp, 10 predicted proteins | sample C55metaG_FD_115307 | JGI IMG/M metagenome (GOLD analysis project Ga0157372, IMG submission 115307) | Corn rhizosphere microbial communities from Kellogg Biological Station, Michigan, USA - C5-5 metaG | ecosystem: Host-associated > Plants > Roots > Rhizosphere > Soil | place: USA: Michigan...
CCCTTTTGCCGACTGCCGATGCTTCGGCCTGATGATGACGGAACTTACTCGCCCAGCTGCCGACGTCCGAGGTAGATTTTGTGCGGGTATCACCGCTACCATCCCATCCCGATTGATGGACCTTCTTGCGAGGCGAGCTTGCTGTTGATCGCACTGGGCGGGCAGCCAAATTCTCGGGCAAAGGCGTGAGAGAATGCGCTAAGCTCACTGTAGCCCGTATCAAATGCGACATCGGTTACCGACGCCTCGCCGCGTTGCAACCGTGCTGCCGCTGCCAAAAGCCGGATGCGGCGATGATAGCGCGACGGAGGAGCGCCAAACGCGAGCGCGAAGTAGCGCGACAGCTGGAAGCTGGACATCGCTGCAGCCTTGGCCAATTCCTCCAACGACACCGCTCGATCTTTATAATCGTGCAGATAGGCGCGCGCGCACTCCAGGCGGTTGTAGAGCGCCTGCCGGGTCGAGGGTTTGATCGCGTCCAGTCGTTCCATTGAGGCCGCCGCCAACGTCAGAATCGGGGGCAGCGCCGCGTGGATCTGCGCCATGAGCAACTCGAGGGGGTGATTTTGGTCTGCGTCGATCTGCAGCCGCTTCGCACCCTGCTCCAACAAGGCTCCAAGCTGACTTGCGTCCACACTCTGGAGCAGGGTTCGCGCCGGGAAGTTCAACCCGCAACTGGTTGACCTATTCGCCGGGAGATAGATCGAGAGGGCGTTCGAGTGCACACCTGGCCTGACGCAGAGGCGGTATGGCGTTCCGCGATCGACGAGCAGCATCCGCCCCGAACGCAGAACGATGCTGCGGCCATCAATCTCGTAGGTCTGCTCGCCCTCGATCACTAGGTGGATTGCAGATGCCTCACATCGGATCATGGTCTCACCGCCCGGCAAGCTCGACAGCACGAAGCTGCCCCTCGCAGCAGCCTGAAACTGAGCGCGGTGCTCAAACAGCCGTTCCAAGTTCGGACCGACCGACCGCTGCCGCAGCGCGCTTGGATCGCGCGGAAGGCCGCGATTCGGTGCCGAACGCGCGACCGGGGTGAGGGGGAATCTGTCGCCAAATCGTTGCCGCCGCGCATCGCTCGCACGACCGCGCACGACCGCGCCGTGCAGCCTGGGCGCTGCATCATACGGCCAATCGTTACCGGTGGCTGTGCCCAGCTCTTGCGAGCGGATGTGCTCGCTCCCGGTCCCCTGACTTGCCATCGCGATTCACCCCTCTCGATCCGAGCCTAGGCGGAAGGTCGAGCAGGCGTGGAGAGGAGCGCGGGCCAGTGGAAAATCGTCGCGGCGGATGCACCGACTTTGCGATAAATGGCTCAGGCCGTCGACGAACGGCGGTTGGAAGACGCGGCTCGTTGGATCATTTTTAACGTCGACCGATGGGCCGCTTATCTTGGCTGCGACCGGCGAGCGGGATTGTTGATCAATGCGCCTGGGCGAGCCGGCCTATAATGATGTTGGGCAGACCCGCTTGCGGTCAGCGATCGCCCTACGTGCCGCGCCCGGCTATTTCGGCGCGTACCTGCTTCACGTAAGTGCGGCCAACTCTGAGCTGCTCGCCCGAAGTAAGTTGAACCCGAAGGAAGCCGTATCCAGCGCTACGGATCGCGCTCACAGCATCGCGCCGCACGAGTGCCGACCGGCGGATCCTCAAGAATGCTTCAGGATCAAGCCGCGCCTGCATGCCCGCCATGGTCTCACGCAAGAGGTAGGATTTCTCGCCCGCATGCAATTGCAGATAGTCCCCCTGCGCTTCGATCCAATCGATCTCCGAAACACGGACCCGCTCGAATTGGTCGCGCCTTTGCGCCCAAATCTCGCGCTCGAAACGCGGCGCAGGCTGGTTGCGCGCCTCGCGCAGCGCCGCCACCACGGCCTGCAGTTCCGCTATTCTAAGCGCGCTGTCGCGCTCCGCCAGTGCAGCTCGCGCCTTGTCGATCGCGGCGGCCAGCCGCCCGATCTCGACCGGTTTGACCAGATAATCCACGGCCGAGACTTCGAACGCTTTGACCGCGAATTCGTCGAAGGCGGTGATGAAGATCACGAGGGGGACGTCAGGTCCTTTAAGCTGATCGATCACGCCAAAACCGTCGAGCGAACCCATTCTGATGTCGAGCAGCAGCAGATCGGGGTGGTTCTTCGCAATCGACTCAATTGCCTGCGGGCCGCTGCGTGCTGTGGCAATCAGCTCGACGCCGTCCAGTCGCCGCAACAGCAACTCCAAGCGGCGCAGCGCGAGCGCTTCATCATCAACCGCCAGGACGCGGATGCTCGGGAGTCGCGACAAATCCACACCTCGTGTAGCGAGCGGGATCAGGCACGCTCGATCGTTGTCTTAAAACGCAGTTCAGTCGCGGTCGAGAGACCGCTCTTAACCGGAAATGCCCATGTGTCGGCACCCTTAGCAGCGAAGGTAGAATAGTTGGCGGTGGTCGAAGAACGGAGCAGCAAGCCGAACAGCTTCCGCAGGCGCGGTATGCCCGGCGAGCTTCGTATCGTTTGGCTGCTGATACTTCTGTACTGGGTGGCGTTTCAGATCATCTTCTATAGCTACATCGTTCTTGCGAACCCTAAGGCGTCTCTGCACCCCGGAACTGTCCTATGGCGCATGCTCCTGTTCATCGTGCGGCCCAGCGAATTGATAATATGCACCTTCGGCGGACTGATCTGCTTCGGGCTGTACGCGCTCGTGCGGCGGCTGCGCGAACATCATGTCGCAGTCCAACTCACGTCCGGTCTGGTGGCGACACTGATCGCCGCATTCGCCTTCAACCTGTCTATTCAGCTGGTCTTTCTTATCTTCGATCCCGCGGTGGTGGACGCCAACGCGCGCGGCTTCTTCGGCAACATGGTATTATGGGTCGCTCCGTTCGGCCTGTGGACCGCCATGTCGCTTGCACTCGCTTACAGCATGGAGATCCGGGATCGGGAAGCGCGGCTGGCGCTGGTGCAGATCCAAGCGCACGAAGCGCAGGTCCGCGCGCTTCGCTATCAGGTGAACCCTCACTTTCTCTACAACACGCTGAACTCGATCTCTGCGCTGATCATCGACTGCCGCAATGATGACGCCGACGCGATGCTGATGCGCCTGTCTGCTTTCTTCCGCGCAAGCCTTGCCAATGAGCCGACCGAGGATGTCCGGCTGCGTCAGGAAATCGCGCTACAGCGCCTCTATCTCGATATCGAGCTCGTCCGCTTCAAGGATTCGCTGATCATCGAGATCGACGTCCCGGATGAGCTGCAGGACGCACTCGTGCCCAACCTTCTGCTGCAGCCGCTCATCGAAAATGCGCTCAAACATGGCGTGAATGACGTGGGGTGGCCAACCGTACTGCGGATTACCGCCCGACGTTTGGAGGAGCGGCTGTCCTTGGAAGTTTCGGACAACGGTCCGGGCGGCTCATCGCAGGGCGGTACAGGTGTGGGCCTCGAGAATGTCGGGCAGCGTCTGGCGGCGCGGTTCGGCGACAGTGCCGACGTGCGGGTGCGGGCCGGCCCAGCGGGATTCACCGTGCAATTGCTTTTCCCCCTAGTGATCGCGGAAGCCTGAGCCACGACCTTCCAAGCGCTTCGAGCCATAGGGCCAAAGGCGGCGCCTGGATCGATGTCCGCGCCAATCTTGAGACCCGCCACAAGTGAGTACGTCCTTAGGCAGCAACGACAGCCCGCGTGGACTGAGGGCTGAATAAGGCCGCCAACTTACGGAATGCCCCGAGGTGAGCGCAGAACGGTGCGCCCTTGGAGAATGGGCGCGCTGGAGAGTCAGCCGCCACGGGCACAACTTCCGCTGAACCCGACAAGCTTTCCAGCCGGAAAACAGATTGCCGCGCTGCCCTAAGAAAGGCGCGCTGCGGCGATATTTTGCATGGCTGCTGAGCTTGCGCACGCCGACTTCCTGCCGCGCAGCACGGCTCAGCTGCCGGGCTCGCCCGAAGCAACGCTGGACCAGCATGCTCGCCGTAAAAGTATCTCCCGTACTTACGTTCGCCTCGCGTCTGGCAGAGATGTCTCTGGACACCGCTGGTATCGATAGTATGTAAGATACTATCTGACGGGTTTGATTGGCGCAGGGGTGGGACTCCATGACGCCCGGATCCGCGGGGGCCGCTGAACCAGGCGCGGCGAGCAACAGGAGAACCGAATGAAAAGAATGTCACTCATGAGCGGGACGACGTTGGGTTCCGCTCTGCTCGTGGGATCGGCCGCCTTCTGCTGGACGGCCGCAGCTTGGGCGCAGGAGGCGGCTGCGCTGACGGCGCTACCGTCTGAAAGCGCCACGGCGACGCCCCCCGCGGAGGATATCGTGGTGACGGGCACGCTGTTCCGCCGGACCAGAACTGAAACGGCCTCCCCAGTCACCGTGCTCACGGCCGAGTCGCTTCGCGACCGCGGCGTCAATTCGATCACACAGGCGGTGCAGACTCTCTCTTCGAATAACGCCGGGACGATCCCCAATTCGTGGAATGCCGGAGGTTCGAATTTCGCCTCGGGCGGCTCGGGGATTTCGCTGCGCGGGCTGAACTCTTCTTACACACTCGTGCTCGTCGATGGCGTGCGGATGGCCTACTATCCTTATGCGGACGATGGCGCGCGCAACTTCGTCGACACCAATGCGATTCCGGAAGCGATCATCGATCGGATCGAGGTGCTGCGCGACGGCGCCTCTTCCACCTATGGTGCCGATGCGGTTGCGGGCGTGGTCAACATCATCACCAAGAAGCAGATCACGGGGCTGCACATCAATGGCTCGGGCGGTATCTCGCAGCGTGGCGCGGCGGGCGAGCAACGGGTGGATGCAACCTGGGGTTATGGCAGCCTCTCCGATCAGGGCTTCAACGTCTACGTAAGCGCTGAATACCAGCACAATTCGCCGTTGTTTGCGCGCGATGCACCTTACCCCTGGAATACGGCCGACCAGAGCGGCATCTGCGGCATTGCCAATGGCCAAGGCACGGTCGCCGCGGGGGCTAAGACCTGCCGCACCAACGGCATCCGCAACGGCATCCAATATGACGGCACCTTCGCCGGACAGCAGGCCACGCGTGTGCCGCTGGTTCGTCGCTACGTGGCGCCTGCACCTGGCACGGATCCGATCCTGGGCACGACCACGCCCGTCGAGGGTTCCCGCTACGAACTACTGAGACCTGAACTCGGTTGTCAGGGCCTTAAGTCGGTTACTTTGGCAGGGGATCAACTCACAAGCACACATGGCAATAACGGTGCCACGGCCAGCGCTCTCCAGTGCCAGGAGGACCTGGTGAACGAATTCTATGCTCTGGAGCCGGAGCAGCGGCGTCTGGGCGGCACCGCGCGACTGACGGTCAATGTCGGCAGCAATTCGCAAGCCTATCTCGAAGCGAATTTCTTCCAAGCCACCCAGCATACCTCCGCGCAAAACTATTCGACCAGTAGCAACTCCTTCACTACGGCTGCGGGTAGCCCGGCGATCAACCTCTTCAACGCGACGCTGCCGGTCTATATTTGCCCGCGCGGCACGACGGTCGCATGCACCGCCTCCAATGGGCAGCTCAACTGGAACAATCCGTTCGCCTCTCTCGGCCTATCCGCCCGCGTCCTCTACCTGTTTCCCAAATATCACGTCTATTCGCGTGCCCGCACCTATCGCGGAGCGGCCGGGCTGTCCGGCACTTTCGGTGGCGACTGGCAGTATAGCGTCGACGCCGTGCGTCGCACATTGACACGGTACTAACCTACAAAGGTGTAATCCACGCAGGCCATTACCTGGACGTGATCGCCGACGGATCGTTCAATTGGCTGAATCCCGCTGGCAATAGCCAGGCAACCTGGGACTATTTGACGCCAGAGAACCGCACGCCCTCACATTCGGATCTATACCAGGTCCAAGGCAGCCTCGCGCATTCCTTCTTCAGCCTGCCCGGGGGTCCGGTCCAAATTGGCGTCGGCATGTCCGCGCGCTACGAATCCGACCATTGGAACAGCTCCAACCCGGTCGATTCCGATGACCCACGCAACCGCTATGATGCGACCATCAATGGGGTGGGCGCGATTGGCCATCGCTACATTCAGTCGGGCTATTTCGAGGTGAATGCTCCTGTCTTGAAGCAACTCGAGTTCAACGGCTCGGGCCGTTATGATCATTATTCCACCGGCCAGAGCGCTTTCTCACCCAAACTCGGCGCCAAATTCACGCCTATCTCGCAGATCGCGCTGCGCGGCACCTGGTCTAAGGGCTTCCGTATCCCCAGCTTCAATCAGTCTTTCGGCCTTCCGACCACTGGCTATGTGGGCGGACAGGTTACCGCGTCGACGCCCGGAGCTGCGGCCTTCTTCGCCGCGCACAACAACGATTCTTACGCGACCGATCCCTACACCTACGGCCAGACGCAGCTCGGTAATCCCGACCTCAAGCCCGAACGGTCACGCAACATCACCCTTGGTATTGTCGCGCAGCCGACGCGCTGGCTGAGCCTGACCGCCGACTACTACAACATCCGAGTAAAGAACCTCGTGACTCCGGCGGACACGAGTGCGGTGCTGGCGCAATATTACGGCAACAACGGGGTGGTGAACATTCCCGGCGTAACCGTGATCCCGGGCGCGCCGGATCCGTTATACCCAAACGCACTACCCTTGATCGGCTTCATCCAATCGAGCTTCAAAAACGCGGATTATTCCAAGACTTCCGGGCTCGATTTCTCGGCTGAGGCGCGTATTCCGATCGCCGCGGGCATCCGCCTGACGAGCTCGATCGAGGCTACGCGCTTGCTCAGGCTCGAGACGGTGATCGGCGGGGTGGTTCAGCGATACGACGGTACGCTCAGCCCGTGCCAGACCACGTCTTGCTCGGGCGCACCGCGTTGGCGCGGGAACTGGCAGAACACGCTTGAACTTGGCGCCGCCAAACTGTCGACCACGATCTACTACACGTCGGGCTATGGGGATGAATCCATCGATTATGGCGCCGTCCGCGGGGATTGCTCGTCGGTGGCGGTGTATCGTGATACCGCAACGCCGGTGCAGTGCCGCACGAAGCGCTTTATTAATACCGACATGACGGCCAGCTACGAGGTCGGTGAACACCTCACGATGTATCTCAATGTCTTGAACGTCTTCAATGTGAAGCCGCCCTACGATCCGAACGCTGCCTATGGGGCCCCCAACTATAATCCGGCGTGGGCACAGGCCGGCATCAAGGGCCGTTATTTCCGCATCGGGGCGCGGGCCGACTTCTAAGGGAATGCAGGGGGTGGAAGAGCTTGCTCTTCCACCCTCTCCGACTCGCGGCGCGCACCACGTGGGGGAGTAGCGCGGGTTGACAGGGCTTCACTATCACAGCCCGGCCCCACAATATCGCAAGTCTCGACAAACGATTTGCTCTGGAAACCGGTTAAATTCCCGCTGCTCAACAGCGAGAAAGATCGCGTATGCCGGACAAGACAAGCGCTATGATCGCCGCCGCGGCTTCGCCGACTTTGCCGCAGCTGATCGAGAGCACGGCCGCGCGGATCGCGCGTGCTTATGCTGGCAGCGACGCCCCGCTGAGCGTCTCTGATCTGCTCGAGTTCACGGGCGAATTCGAGCAAAGTGTGATCGGCCGTCGCCGGCGATCACGGTCGATGGCGAGCCAGATCCTCCTCTGGTTCGAGCAGCTCCCGCGCGCAACCGCCGCCAATCTTACTGCGAGCGCGCTCGCCGAGCATACGCGCACCCTGCTTTACCTCCGGTAGATATTTACCGAGCGAGCAGGAGCGCGATCGCCTCGTTGGTCCAGGTCAGCCGGGCGGCGGTCGTCAGGCGTGCATGCTCGAGTTCGAGCTGACTCGGCAAATCGAGCGTAGCCTCGCGCAATAGATTGAGCCGCTCCAGTTCCTCAGATGCCTTGCTCCGCATGTCATAGAGCCAGCTGTGCAAATCGTCGGAAGATAGATTGCCGACAAAGGGTACTTTGGTCCGCCAGGGATCGCTCGGCAGGAGCTGACTCTGGTCAATCTCCATGATCCAGTTGCGAACCGCCTCGGCGCCGGCCGCGGTGCACGTCAGGTGTTCGGCTTTGCGGCCGCTGCCGAGCGCCTCGCTTGCAACCAGGCCGGCCCGCTTGAGCCGCTCTATCACGGGATAGACGCTGCCCGGGCTGTCGCTTGCGTCGCTGGCGAGCCGCTGCGTGAGCGCCTTGCGAAGGAAATAGGCGGTGGTCGGCTGCCACTTCTGCACCAGCGCCAGCACGTGGCATTCGTGGTGGCTTAGCCCCTTCATCGCTCGCAGCTTCGGTTGAGCATCGCGCAGCTATCGCACGGGAATGCTTTTTCGCAACCGCTAACAAGGCAATGACCTTCGGCACCAGCTATCCTGCTTGCCAGTGGATAGTGCGGGCGCAAGACCATGCTGATGAATTTGGAAAAAAGTGAGTTCGCGCCAGCCAGGTTCGCGGGCGCACCCGACACGATCGGTGTTTCCCGCGGATGTCTCGCGATGGTCTACGAGCCAACCGAATTTTACGTAGACGGACAACAGGTCAAGGTCTCGCCACAGGGCGCCACGATCCTCGAACTGCTCATGCGCGAGGGGCGTGCCTCGTTTGCGGCGCTTGGCGGGGCCATCGAGAGCGCCGGCGGTAGCGCCAAGGGGCTCAACGTCCAGGTCCACCGCATCCGCCGCCGGTTCATCGAAGCGGGGCATTTCGACCCGATCGAAACCGTGCGCGGCTGGGGGCTTAAGCTGCGTATCCCGCGCGCGAACGAAGCTTCGCGGGGAGGCAGCACAGAACCTTGGCGGCGCTAGTGCAGGGATCAGCCCAACTCGCTTCGGACACGGCAGACCAAGCAGCAGAGGTGGCAATATCCAGGCGCACCGGCCGGCGAGGTGCAGTCATGTGGCAGCTCGCAGTGGCCCTGGGAGCCGTTCGGATTATATTCTCCCGGCGCTTCACGCTCCCAATGCGAGGCTGGACTTCGGCCAACCCTGCAATACGTGCATATCCATGGTCCGTCGGATGATCCCCAGCCATCCCGAAGGCCCAGCCTTGTTTCGTTCAGATCGGACCTCCACCCTTATGTTCATGATCATCGGCACGATCAGACTGCCGCCCGAAAACCTCTCGCCAGCACGCGAGGTGATGCGGCGCATGGTGGATGCGAGCCGCGCTGAACCGGGCTGTATGCGCTACTTCTATGCCGAAGACCTGTTTGACCCGGGACTAATCCACATCACTGAGATGTGGACCGACCAGCCCGTAATAGATGCGCATTTCGCGACGTCGCATCTGCAGGAATGGCGCGCTGCTTGGTGGGCGCTCGGCATTGGCGATCGCGATCTTTGTCTCTTCGAAGTGACGGGAGGCCGGCCGATCTGAGGGTAGAGCCGCTCCGAACTACGGCCGATCAGCTGGGCTGCAAGTGTAATCGCGCTTAACTTATGTGAATTCGCAAAACTGCGAAAGGCATTGTCCGCCTGGCTGGCGTAGGCGATCCACGTGATAAAGGACGGCGATCTCCGACTGCTCGTTATCGATGACGAGCCACTGGCGCGCCAGCGTATCGCCGCTTTGGTCCGCCGCGTCGAGGGGGTCACTGTCGTCGCCGAAGCCGGCAACGTCGAAGAGGGGGTTGCCCAAGTAGGGGCGTTGAGACCCGATGTCATTCTTCTCGACGTCCAGCTGTCGCGGGCGACCGGCTTCGACCTGCTTCAGCGCTTGGACCCCGCGACAAGGCCGAAAATCATCTTTGCAACGGCCTACGACCGCTTCGCAGCTCAAGGCTTTGAGGTGGCCGCAGTGGATTATATCCTCAAACCGGTCGCTCTCGACCGGCTGAAGGTGGCGTTGGCGCGGGCGCGCGAGGCGAAGGAGCTCAAACAGGCCAAAATCCAGCACGACGCACTTGCGCGCGAATTGGCCGCGAAGCACGATACCGGGCGTACAAAGACCGTTTATGCCCAGGAATTCTGGGTCCTGCATCGCGGTGAACATCGCCGAGTACCCGTCGACACGATCGAATGGATTGAAGCGCAGCGAGATTATGTAAAGCTCGATGCGGGCCGCAGCCAATACCTACTTCGTGCTCCCATCAGCGACATCGAAGCCAGGCTTGATCCCGCCGTGTTCGTCCGGGTCCGCCGTTCGGTGATTATCCGCCGCGCGCAAGTCGCCGCCATAAAACGCGGCCGGTATGGCTCGCTCAGCATCACACTCTATAACGGAGTTGCCTTGCGTGTGGGGCGATCTTATGCCGCCTCTGTGCGGGCACTCTCCGCCACTATCAGCTGATCGCCACGGCCGATCGTGACCGCGCGCGTCGTCTCTTCATCCTCAGGACTTCGAGAGCGGGCTGCGGTTTTGCGCGTCGCTTGGCAGTTTCAATGCTCTTGGAAGACGAGCCGTATGCGAGGGCGTTGGTCCGCACACGGCTCGTCCGACCCGCAGCTGGGTTCCGCGATTGCGACCAGCAATGGGACCCGGTTAGTGGCTGAAGCAGAGGACCTTCCTCGATCTCAGCAAGCAATCGCGGTGCACAGATGACATGTCGTGCGCGACGGTGCTTGTTGCGGCTTGCGAAAACAACGTGAGGACATGCGCGCCTTCAATGCACCCTTGCGGCGAACGATTCCGGATTGCGAACGACCTCGTTTGCCGATCTATTTGCCTCTCAGCACCCAATGCGCCACGAGATCGGTGAACGCTGGCGCGATAGGACGGCGCTCTCCATACTCCTCGGGCCGCATCTTCCCCGTGCCCGGCTGCATCATGTGATTGAGATTGGGCAGAAGCCGCCGGGTCACGGCCGGGTTACTGCCAAGCGTCGCCTCCCAGCCACGCCATTGAACCGGCCCAACCAGATAATCGCGTCCACCCTGCACAATTAGCACAGGACGACGTTTGCGTGTCAGCATCCTGATGTCCGCCACGGGATCAAAGGAGCTCAGCTGGCGCCAATACCAAAGTGGATGCCCCAGCACCACGGAATCCCTACTTTCCAATGGGTCGTCCAAACGCCGGGCCTCGAGCGCCACCTTGTGCGCTTCATCGACAGCAACTTGGTTGTCCGGTGAAAGCGACGCGACGTAGTTCGCTTGATCTCTTATCATCGCTCCTGGTGACTGAAAGCTGCTGGAGCCACCGCTCACCAAAATCGCTCCGGCGGCCGCTGTCTCGAGTGCGATGCGGGGCGCCAGAGCAGCGCTTGCGCTGTGTCCGGCCACAAAGATCCGCCTTGGATCGACCTCCGGCTGTCGGCGGAGCGTCGCGACGGCTGCTAGCGCGTCGTCTAGCCACTCTTCCGCAACGGTGGCGTGCGCGCCCCGCTCGCGAA
>Ga0157372_10007930_pt1 | contig 11286 bp, 8 predicted proteins | sample C55metaG_FD_115307 | JGI IMG/M metagenome (GOLD analysis project Ga0157372, IMG submission 115307) | Corn rhizosphere microbial communities from Kellogg Biological Station, Michigan, USA - C5-5 metaG | ecosystem: Host-associated > Plants > Roots > Rhizosphere > Soil | place: USA: Michigan...
AATACAGCTATATTTTGATCAACGACATCCTTGATCGGGCAGTAGCGCAACTGGAGGCAATCGTGCTGGCTGAGCGATACTATCGCAACGCCGGGCCGATTGCTTACCGGTCAAGCAGGGTGGTAGAGGTGGCGGCCGGGTGCCGGTTGTCCAACTCAAGAGAGCGGCTGAAGCCGGTGCTGGAGGCCTTTGGAATTGAGGGCGGCAACGGACAACAACAACTTCCCTTTGGAGATGACCCCGATGACGATTGAGACCAGTTTCGATTCGAACTATCGCAAGGTGCTTGTAGCTGCACGCCGCGCTCGTCAGATTCAGAGTGGAGCTGCCGCGCTGGTGCCGAGCCGCTCTACGAAGGCCTGCCGGATTGCGCAGGAAGAGGTCGATGCTGGGAAGATCTCGTACGTCAAGAAGGATCAGCCGGTGGTGAAGCCGCTGGTGGCGGAGAACGGCATTCCGATTCTGTAGGGCAAAAGGCTCTCCAGGAACAATCGAACGAAAACTGAACTGTTTGTGTCTCTTGCCGTTGTAGAGGCCGAGTTTTGCTCGTCTTCGTCACACAGCATGAACGAACCGGCAAACGATTCACTCTACTCTGACATACAATCGAAACATGCGAGTCACGGTCGGTGTCTCCGGTGGAATTGCGGCGTACAAGGCCGCTGAACTTGTGAGGGCGCTGCAGCGGCGCGGGGTTGAAGTGCACGTGGTGATGACCGAGGCTGCAACGCGCTTTGTTCAGCCGCTCACCTTCGCCGCGTTGACGGGACACAAAGTGATCAGCAGCCTTTGGGAAGACGCCGGCAGCAGCGAGGCGACCTACGAATCTTCGATCGAACACATCGGCGAGGCGCAGTGGGCAGAGGCGCTGGTCGTTGCTCCGGCGACCGCAAATACTCTTGCGAAATTCGCGCACGGCATTGCGGATGATTTTCTGACCACGATGTACCTTGCGACTCCAGCAGCGGTGCTCGTGGCTCCGGCAATGAATGTGAACATGTGGCAACATCCGGCGATGCGGACGAATCTGGAGACGCTGCGGCAGCGCGGGGTGCGGGTGATCGAGCCCGGGACTGGTGATCTGGCCTGCGGGATGGTTGGGGAAGGGCGGATGGTAGAGCCCGAGGACATTGCGGATGTGGTGTTCAACTCGCTGGGGCGGCGCAAGGATCTGGCAGGGGAAGTTGTGCTGGTGACGGCGGGAGGAACGCGCGAGGCTCTCGATCCCGTGCGGTATATCGGGAACAGGTCGAGCGGGAAGATGGGATATGCGCTGGCCGATGCGGCGCAGAGCCGCGGCGCGAAGGTGATCCTGGTGAGCGGGCCGGTAGCGATTCACCCTCCGGCGCGTTGCGAGATGGTACACGTAACAACGGCCGAGGAGATGCGGAAGGCAGTGCTGGGGCGCATGGCTGAGGCAACCCTGGTGATCAAAGCAGCAGCCGTTGCCGATTACCGGCCATTGAATGTGTCGGAGAAGAAGCTGAAGCGGACAGGGCCGATGACGCTGGACCTGGCGCCGACAGAAGACATTCTTGCCGAGGTGACGAAGCAGAGGCGGCCGGGGCAACTGATCGTGGGGTTCGCGGCAGAGACCGAGAACATGACGGAGAACGGGCGGGCCAAGCTGCTGCGGAAGGGCGCGGATGCGATTGTGGTGAATGACGTTTCGGGTGAAGGCGTGGGCATCGATGCGGATCGGAATGCGGCGACGTTTCTGACTCCTTCGACTTCGATCGACATGCCGGAGATGACGAAGCGAAAGCTGGCGGATCGCATCCTGGATGAGATTGTTGCGCTGCGCCGGCCGCGACCCCTGGTATTTGAGGTGGACGAGGGAAGTTCGCAGGACAAGGTTCTGAGTGAGTCTGTGATTCCAGCCAGCGCGCGTCGACGGATCATCGTGGAGTGATGCAGAGTGCCTTCGCTTGATGCAGCGACAAAACAGGCCCTCGAAGCGCGGCTGCGTTTCTATCGCGAGCTGGGGCTGACGGATTTCTATCGCCGGCCCATATCAGCCGCGGAAAGCGCAACGATTGTTGACGAGCCGCGGGTTCAATCCAGTTTTGAGGAGAGCACTTCCATTCCGCCTAGAAAGCCTATCTTTGCACCTCCGCCAGTTTCGGAAGCTGTCGAACAGGATCGTGCTGCTGCGCTACAACTCATTCGGGAAGACATTGGTGACTGCACGCGGTGCGCACTGCACAAGGGACGCAACAAGCTTGTGTTCGGTGACGGTAGTGCCGAGGCGCGGCTGATGTTTGTGGGCGAAGGGCCGGGCGCGGATGAAGATGCGCAGGGGCTGCCGTTCGTAGGCCGCGCGGGACAACTACTCAACAACATGATTGGCGCCATGGGGCTGAAGCGGGAGCAGGTGTACATTGCGAACGTGGTGAAGTGCCGCCCGCCGCAGAATCGGACTCCGGAACCGGATGAGGCGAATACATGCTCGCCGTTTTTGTTCCGTCAGATTGATGTGATTCGGCCTGAGGTGATTGTTGCGCTGGGAGCGACGGCGGCGACGTATCTGCTTGGGCAAAGGCAGCCGCTGGCCGGGCTGCGGGGACGGGTGCATGCGTTCCGCGGCGCGAAGCTGATCGTGACGTACCACCCGGCGTTTTTGCTGCGCGATCCGCGGCAGAAGAAGGAAGCCTGGGCGGATCTGCAGATTGCGATGCGCGAACTGGGATTGAAACTTCCGAGCAAATCGGAGGCGTAGGGTCGTGTTCCCATCCAAGCAGAGCTTGGATCGGGCACCCCGGCGCCGAGCAACGCTCAGAACTTGAATTCAACGTTCAATTGCATGCGCCGGGGCGGCTGGGCTTCTACGGGGTGGCCGAAGAACGGCGAACCAACTACTCCGATATAGGTGGTGTAGTTGGGGTGGTTCAGCACGTTGAAGGCATTGAGAGTGAGCGAGGCGGTGGGACCTTTGCTGCCTTCTTTGGTCAGCGCGAAATCGTGGCCGGCGTTCAGATCAAAACTGGTGTATGAGGGTCCGTGCATGATGTTGCGCGGCACTCCGGAAGGCCGATCGATGGCGAGGCCGTCGTGGTTGTCGTCGCTGCCTGTGGTGATGTTGACGGGTTTGCCGGAATAGATGGAGAGCGCGGTCCCGAAGTTGAACCAGGAGCCTGCCTGAAGGGACGCCAGCATATCGAACTTATGGCGCTGGTCGTTGTTGGAGCGTGACCAGTCTGCGTTGGGGGCGTAGCTGTTGGCGGGGAAGGCGCCGATCCATGGCGAATCGTTGTAGGTCTTGCCGAGGTTGTAACGTGCCTGGCCGGTAAGGAATTTCGTGGGGCGGCCGCGGAAGCCCAGTTCGATTGCGTTGCTCTTGAGGTAGCCCTCGGATTCGATCTGGCGATTCTGGCCGATGTTTGGATTGGGGCGCGCTGCATAGGCCGGCGGAGGCGGCGCGTTCACATCGCGAGAGCGGAAGCGGTCGATGCCGCGCATGCCGACATAGTTTGCAAATACAGATGTTGCAGGGTTGAGTTGCTGTTCGATGCCGATGCCGTATTGCAGTGAGTAGGGGATGCGCTGATTAGGATCGAGGGTGACGACACTGGTGGGAACTGCTGCGAGTTCTGCGGGCCCGACGGGATAGCTGGGAGAGTCGATGAGGAAGCGCTTGAGACGGACTCCGTTAAAGTGAAGCAGGTCGGCAATGGGTGTTGGACCGGTGCGATCGTAGAAGACTCCGGCACCGCCTCGGAGCACGGTTCTTCCTTTTGCTTTCGGCGCCCAGGCGAAACCGAAGCGCGGCGCGAAGTTGTAGGGAATGTCGTGGAAGTAGTTTTGCCAGTAGTAGCGAACGCCAAGGGAAACGGAGAGATTAGCGCGAGGGCGTATGGTGTCTTCTGCGATGCCCGCAAAGGTCTTCTCGAGGAAGTCGACGTGGCCCTCGCCACGCTGGGTGAGATAGAGGAAGGGCTGCGATGCCGCGTAGGCGCCGAGGTCGGCGAAGGAGTAGGTGCCGAGTTGGTTGGTCCAGTCGTCGAAGCCGCGTCGGCTAATGTCGGGAACATCGATGCCGAATTTGATCTCATGCTTGCCGGAAGTCCAGGTGACGATGTCGGTGCCGTCGAAGTGGTACTCGGTGCGGCGCTCATCGGCCTGGGCGCCGCCTCCTGTGAATGCGCCTGAGACTTCGATTTGCGGGGCATCGTTGGTGCTGTGCGTCTGGTGATCATAGTGTCCAACGAGAAAGTGCAGTGCGTTAACCAGCTTTGGGGACGCGATGTAGACGTGGCCGACGTTGATCTCATGTTCGAAGAAGAGGGTGTTTGAGCCGGCTTCTGGGAGAATATTGCCGCCTACGTCTTCGTTGCGAGTTGTTGAGTGTTCGTAGGAGTATCCGGCCCAGAACTGGTTGGCTTGCGCGTAATCGTGAAAGACGCGGCCGGAGAGGAAGTAGTGGTTCTTCGGATAGGGGACGTTCTGATTAACGAGACCGTTCGGTGTATCAGCCACGACGATCTCCTGCTGATCGTCTTTGTCGGCATCGAGGGAGGCGAGAAAGGTTGTCTTCTTCGAACCAGAGAGCGGGCCGGTAACGGAGCCTTCGAAGTAGGTACGCTCCTCGGAAGGCTTGGTGTCTGCGAAGGCGTTAGATGCGTCGAAGGTGGAGTTGCGATAGAGGAAGGTGGCGGAGCCGTGCAGTTTGGGAGTGCCGCCTTTGGTGGTGATCTCGATGCGCGCGCGGCCGGGGCGAGAGTAGAGCGCGGTGTAGGGATTCTGATTGATTTTGACGCTCTGGATTGCGGAGGCGGTGACGCCGGGGCCGTTGGCCTCAACGCCATTTACGACCAGGGAAGTGCCGCTTGTCCCGGTTGAATCGGGATCGAGGAAGCGCGACATGGTGTTGATGTAGTCCTGGTCGAAGAGTGGAATGCGATCGAGGGCATTCGTGTCCATCACGTTGCCGCTCTGGTTCTGGCCGATTTCGGTGCTGAGTCGAGCGGATGTATCAGCAGCGGCCACGGTGACATTCTCTGCAACTGACGCGATGGGCATGACGATGCGCAGGGGCTGGCGCACAGTCGTGGGTCTGATGGGGACCAGCATCGTGCGGAAGCCTTCCCTGGCTACTTCAAGCTGACAAATGCAAGGCGTCAGATCAGGGAAGGAGAAGGCGCCGTGCTCGTCGGTACTCGTCCGGCTGAACTCAATTCCTTTTTGAGAACGGATAACAACGACGGTATTCGGGATGACTGCGCCGCTCTGATCCTGAACGACTCCGCGCAGGACGTGCTCCGGTTTCGCCGTCTGCGCGTGAAGCATTCCCGAGATGAGGACCAGCAGGCAGGCGAGATTGAGGGAGAGCTTCATATCGGCGCACGGTTCTTTTGAAAGGCGAGGTTCTTTGCGACGAACTGCCGGGCCTGCAGCAGCCCATTCAGGATAATTGCGGGCGACAGAGGCTCCGGAGACTTCGCGGTTACCTCGCTTGATTCTGCCACCGTCGCGCTTAAGCAGGGCTGAATCACCAGCTTTTCCCACTCCCGCGGTTTATACTTCGCTCGCCATGGTGACAAGATGTTTTCGCGCTTTCTGCCTTTTGACGTTGGTGGTTTTTCTTACTCGTGCTTCGCATGCGCAGGCCGCATTTGTGCATACTTCCGGGATTGACCTGGTTGATGGGCAGGGCAAGGCGCTGATGCTGCGGGGAACGAACCTGGGAAACTGGCTTGAACCGGAAGGCTACATGTTTCACCTGGGCGATACAGCGCAGTCGCCTCGGGAGATCGAGGAGCTTAGCTACGAACTGATCGGTCCGGAGAAGGCCGATGCCTTCTGGAAGCAATGGCGCGAAACATACATCACAGAGGCCGATATCGATCGGATCAGGGCGATGGGGTTCAATTCGGTGCGTGTGCCGATTCACTGGAAGTTTTTCGACAGCGAGAATGCGGAGGGGTTTCGGCTGCTGGACAGGCTGGTGGAGTGGGCGCGGAAGGATCACATCTACGTCATCATCGATCTGCACTGCGCGCCGGGCGGGCAGACAGGGACGAATATTGACGACAGTTATGGGTATCCCTGGCTGTTTCTGAGCCCCGAGGCGCAGCAGCATACGATCGCGATATGGAAGGGGATTGCGGCGCACTACGCGAAAGAGCCAATGGTGCTTGGGTACGATCTGCTGAACGAGCCCATTCCGCATTTTGCGCAGGTGCAGCGTTTCAATCCAGACCTGGAGCCGCTGTACCGGCGGATGGTTGCGGCGGTGCGCGAGGTGGACAGTAACCACGTCGTGATTCTGGGCGGGGCACAGTGGGACACCAACTTCAAGGTGTTCGGGAAGCCGTTTGACTCAAACGTGATGTACACGTTTCACAAGTACTGGACGGCAACGGATGCGAGCGTGATCAAGGAGTATGTGGATTTTCGCGACAAGTACAAGGTGCCGATCTGGCTGGGTGAGTCGGGCGAGAACAAGGATGAGTGGGTTGCGGCATTTGTGAAGACGCTCGAAGAGAACCACGTGGGCTGGTGCTTCTGGCCATACAAGAAGATGGATGCGCCGTCGAACGAGGTTACGTTTGACCGGCCGGTGCACTGGGATGCGGTGATTGCGCTGAGCAAGATGCAGGGCGGGACAGGAAATGCCGAGAAGCGGATCGCGGCAAGGCCGTCGCCCGAAGATGCGCAGGCCGCGTTTGATGACTTGCTGGAGAAGGTGAAGTTTGCGAACGAGAAGGTGAATGCGGGATATGTGCGTGCGCTGGGGCTGAAGGAATCGAATCAGTAGAAACCGATCGAAGGTTGCATCAAGGATTGAGGACCTACTTACGGCGCGATTTGGATCGACTTGGCGCCATCATGATGCATGGCGGCGCGATTGTCAGAAGCAGGAAGATCAGAATCATCAAGAATGCGCCCATGTTCTTGCCCTCTTTCCCGGCGGATTCGGCTTATTAAGAAGGATGGACCTTGAGAGCGTTTCTGGGTATCACCCGTTGGGTGAACACGATACCGCCAAGGTTGCAGCGCGCTTTGGAATCAGTGATTTAGTTGACGAAAAACACGCGCTTTAGGGTGGCTAAAATATCCGGTGGTCTCATCCGTCTAGGTAAGTAGATGGCGGGGCATCGGGCATGATCGCGATGATGGAGCAAGACCGGCAAATTGCGGATGTCATTGCGAAGGAGCAACCGCGGCTGCGGAGCTTTATCCGGCGGCGCGTGCCGAACGAGGCTGATGCCGAGGACCTGCTGCAAGAAGTTTTCTTCGAACTGGTTCGTGCGCACAGGCTGCTGCTTCCCATCGATTTCGTTACCGGGTGGCTTTACCGCGTGGCGCGGAATCGCATCACGGATCTGTTCAGGAAGAAGCGGCCACAAGCCTTCAGTGAAGGCGCGCTGGAGACAAACGAAGGCGAGCTTCTCGAGTTGGATGATCTGCTACCCGCGCGAGATGGCGGCCCAGAGGCGGAGTATCTGCGCAATCTGCTGCTGGATGAGTTGAGGCAGGCTGTTGCAGAGCTGCCGGCGGAGCAACGCGAGGTTTTCGTTGCGCACGAGATTGAAGGACGCAGCTTCAAGGAGCTTGCGGCCGAGACGGGCGTGAATGTGAACACGCTGCTTTCGCGCAAGCGTTATGCAGTGCTGCATCTTCGCGAGAGATTGCAGGGCATTCACGACGAGTTTTTGGAGAAATGAGGATTGCTATGAAGAAGGTTTGGATTGCTGTGATTGCGCCACCGGCCATTGTTCTATTTGTGTGGCTGTTTGGCGAGTTGGTAATGCATCTGTGGAACTGGCTGCTGCCGCCGCTCTTTGGGTTCAGGATAATTACGTTCTGGCAGACGCTGGGAATTCTGCTGCTGAGCCGGATTCTGTTTGGAAGCTGGGGCGGCAATGGCGGCGGAGGCAGGCGTTCGCGACGCAGAGATAAGTGGGAAAAGATGAGTCCGGAAGAGCGCGAGCGTCTGCGCCAGAGCTGGGGTGCGCGGTGCGGCGGGTTCGCACGTGAGGAGAAGAACGAAAATCCCGCGTGAATTCTTTTCGTTCGGGCTGTGTCGTCCCCACCCAAGCAGAGCCTGGATGGGGCACCCGGCAGAAGAGCTGTGGTGAGAATGTGTGGAGTGTCCGGGTAAACTGAACATTCCGAGTTTCCTTCGGAGGTCGCAAATCTGGATTCGATTTTTGTGAGTCGTCGCAGGTGAGAATTTGGCAAAAGTTCGGGTAAGCGCTTTTGGAGTTTCGCTGGATGGGTTCTCCGCGGGGGTAGATCAAGGGCTCGAACAGCCGCTGGGAAAGGGCGGTCCGACATTGTTCGGGTGGTTCTTTGACACGCGGACATGGCGCGAGATGCACGGCATGGAGGGGGGCAGTCGCGGACTCGATGATGAATTTGCCGCGAAAGCGATGGCCAACGTAGGGGCGTGGATCCTGGGGCGAAACATGTTCGGCCCCGTCCGAGGCCCGTGGCCTGACGACAGCTGGAAAGGCTGGTGGGGTGAAGAGCCGCCGTATCACGTTCCGACTTTCGTGCTGACGCACCACGCGCGCGATCCGGTGGAGATGAAGGGCGGGACTACGTTCCATTTCGTTACGGGCGGAATACACGAGGCGCTCGAGCGTGCGCGCAAGGCTGCGGGAGAGAAGGACGTGAGGATCGGCGGCGGTGCGGCGACAATTCGACAGTACCTCACTCTGGGTCTGATCGACGAGCTGCACCTGGTCTTCGCTCCGGTACTGCTGGGAGCGGGCGAGAGCCTCCTCTCCGGGATAGATTTGACAAGCCTCGGATACCGCGTTCTGCGGAACACCAACAGCGAACGATGTATGCACGTGGAGATTGCGAAAGCGTAGTCGAACCTGTTCAGTCGAAGATTTCTTTCAGGGTGTCACTCTCCGCGAAGAGCTTCCATGGGCTGAATGGATGCGGCTCGCAGTGCGGGAAGAGCCGAAGCTCCGATGGCAAGGAGCAGCACACAAACCGCGGCGAGCGCCAGGATGAGCGGATCGAACGGACTCACGTTGAAGAGCATGGATCGCAGCAGGCTGGAGGCTGCGGCCGCGCCCGCGAGCCCAATGAGGCAGCCGATCGCCGCGAGCTTTGCACCCGAAACGAGCACAAGGCGGACGATCTCTGTGCGCTGAGACCCGAGCGTCATGCGGATGGCCATCTCCTGAACGCGCGACGCGACGGAGAAGGCGATGACGGAGTAGATGCCGAGGATGGCGAGCAGAACGGCGGCAATGGCAAAGCTGGAGATGAGCGCGGTGTTGAAGCGGCGTGAGGACTCCGACTCAGAGACGACCTGCTCCATAGTCTGAACGTGAGTGAGAGGCAGCAGAGGATCGATGGAGCGGACGGTTGCTCGCAACGCGTTTTCCATTTGCTCGGCGGGAAGGGCAGAACGGAGCACGATGAAGCCGCTGTTGCCGGTAAGGTCGTCGGGAGATGCGAAACTTCCGAATCCCGCTTCTTCCTGCTGGACGGGAAGGTAGTACTGCTCAGTTGCGGGATTGTCAGGCGAGAGGAGTTGAGTATCGGAGACCTCTCCCACGACGGTGAGCCAAGGCGTCTGCATCTGCAGTGTGCCGATCCGGAAGCGCTTTCCAATTGGGTCGGCATTGGGCCAATAATGCTGGGCGAACTTGTGGTTCACGATTGCAACAAGTTGCGCCTCGGCGTGATCAGCCTCTGAGAAGAAGCGGCCGCGCATGAGGCGAATCGCCATCGCGGAGAAGAAATTGCCGTCGACGTAGGAGACCGTGGCGAGGTTCATGGTCGCGCCGGGCGGCGGTGTGTAGCCATCGACAACGAAACTCTGGTTATTCTTGACTCCCCGCGAGGGGAGCATGCTGGAGAGCCCGACGGCCTGCGCTCCGGGCAACTGGCCGAGCTTGATAAGGAGTTCACGATTGAAGCCGTCGATCTGGGGCTGTTTCGAGTACTGCTGCTGAGGGAGGCCATAAGCTCCTGTGGTGACGTGTTGCGGCGTAAAGCCGAGGTCGACGGCTCGCATGTTATCGAAGCTGCGGAGGAGCAGGCCGGAGGCGGTGAGCAGAACGAGGGCGATGGCGATCTCGGCGATAACCAGGGTTGAACGCAAGCGAGCGTGCCCGCCACCGACGCTTCCAGTTCGGCCCCCTTCTTTCAGGCTGTTGTTTACATTCGTGCGAATTGCTACGAACGCGGGAGCGAGAGCGCAAACCAGGCCGGTAAGAATGGCGAGTGCAAGCGCAAATGCGATCACCTGCCAGCTTAGCGAGATTTCGTTCACGCGCGGCAGGCTCTCGGGCAGGAGGCTTTTGCCGGCCTTGAGCACGATGCCTGCGCAGGCAAGCCCCAGCATGCCGCCACTCGTGCTGAGTACAAGACTCTCAAGCACTGCCTGGCGCACGAGAGCTGCGCCGCTTGCGCCGAGCGCGAGCCGCACCGCCACTTCACGCTTACGGCGGATGGCTCGGACCAGCATGAGACCGGCGAGGTTGAAGCATGCGATGAGAAGGACCACGGCGACGGCAAGGAACAGCGTCTTCAGCAGCGAGCGAGATTGCTTGACTGTGTCATTTTGAAGGGGCCGGACGAGAGAGGAGATACGGAGGCTGGCCATGTCAGCGGGGTAGCTGGCCATAATCTGTTTCGCCACTCGATTCGCGTCGATCTCGGCCTGCGCTGGCGTGATGCCGGGCTTGAGGCGCGCGATCATCTCGTAGCTCCAGTTGGCAGCGCGCGACGGCATGAGCTCGTCGGGGCGGAAGCTCATGGGCACCCAGATTTCCGAGTGGTTGAGCTGGCCGGGAACGAGAGGGAATTCGAATCCGCGCGGCATCACGCCGATGACGATGTATGGCTTGCGATCGAGCAGGATCTTGGCGCCAAGGATGTGGGGATCAGAATGGAAGCGGTTGCGCCAGCTGGTGTAGCTGAGAACCGCGACCTCCTGGTGATGTTCGTCTTCATCTGTGGTGAAGACTCGGCCGAGAGCAGGAGTAACGCCAAGTGCGGAGAAGACTCCAGAGGTGAGCCGCGCGCCACTGACCTGCGCGGGATCGCCACTGCCCGAGAGCTCGTATCTGGAGAACTGATAACCGCCGAGAGCCGAGAATAAGCGCGTGTCACGCGTATAGGCGATGATGTCCTGCACGGTGACGCCGATCTCATCGCCTTGGCTGACGTCGACTCCCTCCATGCGGTCTGAGAGGACCATCAGCTGATTGGGTTCTGGGAAAGGAAGCGGGCGCAGGAGCACGCCTTCGACTATGGAAAAGATCGCCGTTGTCGTGCCAATGCCGAATGCCAGCATCAGAATTGCGGTGATTG
>Ga0157372_10007931_pt1 | contig 11286 bp, 9 predicted proteins | sample C55metaG_FD_115307 | JGI IMG/M metagenome (GOLD analysis project Ga0157372, IMG submission 115307) | Corn rhizosphere microbial communities from Kellogg Biological Station, Michigan, USA - C5-5 metaG | ecosystem: Host-associated > Plants > Roots > Rhizosphere > Soil | place: USA: Michigan...
AGACTTAAAAATCAGCTGTTAGCTTTTAGCTCTTAGCCTTTAGCTGAACAAGCTAGGGGTCAAGCTAAAAGCTAAGAGCTAAAAGCTAAAGGCTTACTTATGGCTAAACCAGCAGCAGCGGGCGGCGCAGCGGCGCCGGAGAAGAAGGGCAAAAAGAAAACCTTCAAGAAGAAGGAACGCAAACACGTCTCGTTTGGCGTGGTGCATATTCAGGCGTCCTTCAACAACACTATTGTGACCATCAGCGACCAGGCGGGGAACGTGCTCTCGTGGAAAAGTTCGGGCTCGCTGGGATTTCGCGGATCGCGCAAAGGCACTCCATTTGCGGCGCAACAGGCCGCGATGAATGCCGCCAATATGGCGCGTGATCATGGCGTGCGTACGGTGGAAGTGCGGGTGAGCGGGCCGGGATCGGGACGCGAGTCGGCGATTCGGGCATTGTCGGCGGCGGGAATTGAAGTGCGCGCGATTAAAGACGTCACGCCGATTCCGCATAACGGTTGCAGGCCGCCGAAACGCAGACGCGTGTAGTGCAAGTTTGTCGCACGTCGTTAGTCGGGCGTCGTGCGATGGAGAGCAATCCGTGCGACGCAGGACCTGCGACGCGCGACGATTTTTCAACCGGGAAGAAGGGACGCCAATCCTGTAAACCGGTTTCATTCAAGGAGAAGAAAACTTGGCACGTTATAAAGATGCAGTATGCCGTTTGTGCCGTCGTGAGGGAATCAAACTTTTCCTCAAGGGCACTAAATGTTTCAGCGATAAGTGTCCTATCGAGAAGCGCAACTTCGCGCCTGGCCAGCACGGTAAAGACCGCAAGGCCAAAATCGTCGGATACGGCCTGCAATTGCGCGAGAAACAGAAAGCCAAGCGCATTTATTTCACCCAGGAAGGCCAGTTCCGCAACTACTTCGAGAAGGCCGCGCGCACCAAGGGCGTGACCGGCGAAGTGCTGTTGCAACAACTCGAACGCCGGCTCGACAGCGTGGTGTTGCGCATGGGGTTGGGAATTTCCCGGCGGCAGGCGCGACAGCTGGTGCGTCACGGCCACATCAGCGTCAATGGCCGAAAGGTGAATATTCCTTCTTATCAAGTCGCTGTCGGGGAAGAGATCGCGATTCGCGAGGCCAGCAAGAAGCTGCCGATTCTGGAGCAGGCGAAAGAATTTGCGGGACACGGGAATCCGCCCAACTGGATTGAGATCGATCGCGATAACTTCAAAGGCCGCATAACCGCGCTGCCGAAGCGGGAAGATATTCAGCTGCCGGTGAATGAGCAGTTGATTGTGGAACTTTACAGCAAATAAGTCGCGCGTCGGGCGTCGCAAGTCGTGCGCGGAGTGATTAGCGCACGACGCAGGACGGAAGACGCACGACGGTTCTTAGGTCCTTTTTTCGCGCCAGATCAGCCTTTGCTGACATTGACCTGAGTTGGGCCACTCAGCGAGTCAGCATTGAGCCACATGGCCGGAGGAGAAACAAATGCTTTGGAAGGGTTTTCAAAAACCGAAACGCCTCGCAGTTGACACTTCAACCTTAACCGACAAATACGGAATTTTCTGGGCGCAGCCATTTGAACGCGGCTTCGGCACCACCATCGGCAATGCGCTTCGCCGCGTGCTGCTGAGCTCGATCGAAGGCGCGGCCGTTACCGCAGTAAAGATCGAAGGCGTGCTGCACGAGTTCCAGTCGATCCCCGGCGTGGTTGAAGATGCGACCGATATCATTCTGAACCTGAAGCAGGTGCCGTTCAAGTTGAGCGGCGATGCGCCGAAAGCCATCTACCTGCGTTCGGACCAGCCGGGAGTTGTGACATCGGGCATGATCGAAGCTGATGGGGACGTCGAAGTGCTGGACAAAGATGTTTACATCGCGACCGTCAGCGAAGGCGGCCGGCTCGATATGGAAATGCGCCTGAAGCGCGGGCGCGGTTATGTTTCTGCCGACAAGAATTTCGATGAAGATTTGGGAATTGGGTTCATTCCCATCGATTCGGTTCACTCGCCGGTGCGCAAGTGCAATTACACCATTGAGGCCGCCCGTCTGGGACAGATCACCGATTACGACAAGCTGACGCTTGAAGTCTGGACCAATGGTTCGATTACTCCGGCGGATGCGATTGGGCTTTCGGCGAAGCTGCTGAAAGACCATATGAATATCTTCATCAACTTTGAGGAAGATATTGAAACCGGCACCACGACCGAAGACCGCAAGCCTGAGATCAAGAACGAGAATCTGAATCGTTCGGTGGAAGAGCTTGAGCTTTCGGTGCGCAGCTACAACTGCCTGAAGAACGCGAATATTCAGAGCATCGGCGAGCTGGTGCAGAAGACCGAAGCCGAGATGCTGAAGACGAAAAATTTCGGGCGCAAGTCGCTGAATGAAATTAAGGAAATTCTTGGCACCATGGGGCTGAGCCTGGGCATGAAGATCGATGAGCACGGGAACGCAGTCCCCGGGCCGACTTCGAACCAGGTGCTGCCGGCGTCGGCTTACGGACCGGACGACAATTACTAGTGTGGCGCGGGCGCCCTCGCCCGCGAATCAGGTTCAAAGTTTCTAAGGTTTCAAGGTTTCGGGTAGCGTTTGCATCCTGAAACCTTGAAACATTGAAACTTTGCAACCTTGAAACTTGGGGTTTCTATGCGTCACAAAGTTGCAGGATACAAACTCGGACGTACCACATCGCATCGGCGCTCGCTGCTGCGCAACATGGCCACATCGCTGATCATGGAAGAGCGGATCGAAACCACCGTGCCCAAGGCAAAGGCTTTGCGCCCGACGGTTGAGAAGATGATCACACTGGGCAAGCGAGGAACTTTGGCGGCGCGTCGACAGGCCATCGCTTATCTGATGACCGACGAAGCCGTGAACAAGCTGTTCGAGACCATCGGGCCGCGCTTCGGCGATCGCAACGGCGGCTACACTCGCATCGTTCGCACTGCTTGGCAGAAGGGCGATGGCGCCGATAAGGCATTCATCGAGTTGCTGGGCAGCGAACAGTTGCTGGATGAAAAGCGCCAGAAGCGTGCTGAAGCCCGCGCTAAGAAGGCTGAAGAGACGCGCAAGGCGATGGAAGAGCAGGAAGCCAACCAGCAGGCTGAGGCGGCGGTTGAAAGCGAATCGAAAGAAGAAAAAGAGAAAGAGTAAGTTTCGTTCAGTTCTTTAAAGGGTCGGACGCTTCTGTCCGACCCTTTTCCTTTTGTGCGATTGTATAAAGCGGTGTTCGCACCCGACTGGCAGAGCTAAGCTCCGCAAAGATTCGGCGAGCGCTGCTTGCCTGCTCAAACGTAGACGTCCGGGCTACATTATTTTATTTGCTCTGGCCCACCAGCGCTGACAGCGCCATTCTGCCGAAATGCTGCGTTGTCTGGACCGGATGGTCTTGATTCCATTTCTGCATACCCGGCACATACCCGGTTGAGAGCACGTGGTTGTGGACCACGTCGAGTGAGAATCCGCTGTCGATTGTGACTTGATTGCCTTCGTGCTCGTAGCCGGCGATGTCCGGCGGCAGGTGCGGAACTACGTCCCAGACATTCACGATGCGGTAGCAGATGTTCACGTGGGTGTTGAAGAAGTTTACGAAGTCGTCGTGGCCCACGCGCGGTTCTGCCCAGGTGTAAACCACCGGCGAAAGATTAGAGTTCACATTCAGCAGGTCGAGAGTTGCAAGCGGACAGAGCGCGCCGCCGAGGCTGTGCCCGGTAATCAGTAGCTCGCGATATCCCGCAGAATATTTGTTCAGCAGCGCAAGCAGATTTTCGCGCACGGCGAGGTAGACAATCTGAAATCCTTGGTGGACGGTGCCGCGGCCTAAAACCGGAGCATACGGCGCGGGAACGAAATCAAAATCATCAAGCCAGTCGTGAATAAACTGGGTGCCACGAAAGGCCACGATCAGCCTTTGATTCGGCTTGTCGAGACAGAACCAGCCGAAGTGTAGATTTGCATTCGGGTTCGGAGGAAGAGCTCGGACCGCCGCATCGCTGGTTGCTGGTTGATGTTGCTTCGGCTGGTCGAGCATGCTCTGCAGCATCTTCTGGCGTTTGGTTCTTTCTACCGGAGCAAGTTTCGCAAGATGGTTTTGGACCGAGGGGTGTGCGGGGTTGGCGAGGATTTCGAAGGCGGTCTGATTGATGGAGTAATTAGTCGGGGCCTGCGTTCCGTCATAAGCGGCTTGTGCCAGAGGCAGCACGATGTTTTCGGCAAATTGGCCGTCAAAGGGGATCATGGAGGGCTCCTGCTGGTGAATAATTTTTTGAGGAAGGAGGCCAGCATAGTCCTGATGAGTCGGACGAGGCAAGAAGAATTACGTGGGGACAGCCCCCTGGGCTGTCCAAGAACCTGCTGTTACCTTGTTGCAGCCACAAATGCCGCATAGGCGGCGCCCAGCACCGGCGCATCCTGATTCAGCACAACGAAGATGGGTATTCGGGCGAGTTCGTCGGCCAGTTTGGTTTTGTTGCAGAATGCGCGGAGGAAGGTGCCGTCTTTTAATTTCGGGAGAATTTTCAGCGCGATGCCGCCGCCGACGTACACGCCGCCGAATGGGAGAGCGCGCAGGGCCATGTTGCCGGCTTCGGAGCCGTAGGCTTCCGTCCACATGTGCAAAGTTTCTTCGCAAGCCGCGCAGTCTTTCGAGAAAGCCTGTTGGGTAATGCTGGCTGCGGAGTCGATGTCGGGGTCATCAAAAAATGGATGACGGTGTTCAGGGAATACGGCTTCATGAATGGCGCGAAAGCCGCGCCCGGAGACGACTTCCTCGGTGCAGACAAGAGGCATGCGTTGACGCAAGTACTGCAGCACTACGATCTCGCGATCGGACGCGGGGGCGAAGTCGGTCAGCCCGGCCTCGCACGCGGAGACCTGATAATGGTCGCCATTCCAAAACAAGATCGACTCGCCGAGGCCGGTTCCGGCAGCCACATAGACTTTCGTAGCGCGCGGTTGCGGAGTTCCGCGATTTAATTCCAGAAGATCTTTGGGTTCGAGATGATCCAGGCTGGAGGATGCGGCTTCGACATCATTCAGTAGCAAAGTTTTGTTGGAAGCAATCTTCAGGTTTTCCGCGACCTGCTTGCGGGTGATGGTCCACGGCAGGTTGTTGCAGACGACTGCATCATTCACGATTGCGCCGGCGACGCCGAATCCGGCGCCGCTGAGTTTGGTCAATGGATGGCCGTCGCGCTGCGCGCGTTGGCGGAAGTGCTCGAAAAAAGATTCGATGTCGGGGAAGTCGGCGGTCTTTACGGTGAGTCGATAAACGGGGCGTAGGTGATGGGCTTCGACCTCAAACAGAATCAGAGTGCATTTGGTGCCGCCCAAGTCTCCCGCGAGGATCATGAGGAATGAGCGTAAACGGAATTGCGGGGTGCATCAAGTGCGGGATTTGTTTCGAGCTGAAGCTCGCTTGGCGCTGCGCTAATTTGACGCGGCCATGAGTGGCAGCTCTTCCACGGTTGCCTTGTGATTGTGTGGGACGCCCGTCCTCACAGTCAATTTTTGGTGACGGGCGTGGACGCCCGTCGCTACACGAACTGGTTCGATGTGATCAATCGGCGCTCGCGGTTTGGGGTGTGGAATCCACCACCTTCCCCGACAATGTTTCCCAGCCGCGGCGCGACAAGTCCCAGAAAATCAGATAGCCGGCGACGCCGGCGAGTGCGAGCAGCAAGATTCCTTGTCCCCATTGCTCAAAGACCAGTTTGCCGATGCCGAACAGGCAGCCGTAAACCAAGATCACGCCCATCAGCCAATTGAAGGCGTTACCGGCGACGTCTTTCACTTCGGGGAGTTCGGGAGCAAGTTTGGCAACGGGCTTCCATCCATAGACCGTGGGATGAACGCGGCGATAGAAGGCAACCAAGGTGGCGTTTGATTCGGCGCTAGTTAAGAACGTGACGACCACCCAGGCGATGGTGGTGAGGCCCCCAGTGATGAGAGTTTTCTTGGCGTAGACGAGGGCGTCGTTACCCTCGAATGAAACATTTCGCAACCCAATCGTGACCGCAGCAGCGGCGATCATGGCGGAGATTTCACTCCAGGCGCTAATGCGCCACCAGTACCAGCGCAAAATATAAACTGCGCCGGTGCCGAAACCCACGCCCAGCACCAGTTCCCAACCGGCGCCGATGGATTTCAATTGTGCGGCGGTGTAGCCGCTGGCGAGCACAAGAAGCACGGTGATGACGCGGCTTACGCGCACGTAATGCTGCTCGGTGGAGTTGCGAACTAAAAATCTTTTGTAGAGATCGTTGACCAGGTAGGAGCATCCCCAGTTCAATTGCGTCCCTACGGTGGACATGAAAGCGGCCAGGAAGGCCGCGACCATCAATCCGCGTAAGGCAGGGGGAAGAAAGTCGCGCAGCACCATAACGTATCCCTGCTCGGGATTTTGCGCGAAGGCCAGGCTAGGGTGGATGCCACCGTTGGGCGAGTAAACGACGATTGCAACCAGCGCAGTGACGATCCAGGGCCATGGCCGCAATGCGTAGTGCGCGATGTTGAACCACAACGTCGCGCCCAGAGAATTTTTTTCATCTTTTGCGCTGAACATTCTTTGCGCGACGTATCCGCCGCCGCCGGGCTCCGCGCCCGGATACCATGCAAGCCACCATTGCATTCCCAGATAAACGATGAAAGTAAGTACCGGCAGCGTCCAGACAGCGCTGCTCGCCCAGCCCAGATGGAAGTCCGGCAGGAAGGCAGTTGGGTCGGAAGTGGTAGCGCCCGCCGCCTGCGCGTTGGCGCGAATCACGTTCAGATGCGCTTCGAGCGCGTGCATGCCGCCAATCTTGGCCACTGCGACCCAGGCGAGCACGATGATCATCGTCATCTTAAGTACAAACTGGAACAAATCGGTGACCAGCACTCCCCACAGCCCGCCAATGAACGTGTAAAGGCCAGTGAAGGGAATGATCACGAAAATGCAGATGGCGAGCGCGGTATTTTGCGGATCGCCCAAGGTGTGCTGACCGAAAATCCCCAGGTGCACCACTCGCCCTTGAGCGATGACCGGACCGAGGATCACGGTAACAATGCTGACCATGGCGCGCGTCACCCATCCCAGGATGAAGCAGTTCATGAAGAGACCTAGATAGACTGACTTGAATCCGCGTAGAAAGGCCGCGGGTTTTCCGCCATAACGGATCTCGGAAAATTCCACGTCGGTGAGAATTTCGGCGCGCCGCCAATAGCGTGCGAAAAAGAAAACTGTCAACATGCCGCCGACGCAGAAGCCCCACCAGATCCAGTTGCCGGCGATGCCCTGGCGCGCAACTACGCCGCACACGAACAGCGGTGTGTCGGCGGCGAAGGTAGTAGCGACCATTGAGGTGCCGGCCAGCCACCAGGAGACGTCGCGCCCGGAAACAAAAAAATCTTCGGTGTTGCCGCTGGCCCGCCGCCGGTAATAAATCCCAATGGCGAGGTTCACGAGCAGATAGCCGATGATCACCACCCAATCTATAGAAGTCAGAGGCATTGTGTGCTCCGTGGTGGTTGCATTCAACCCGCCGTAGAGAATGCTACACGCAAAGTGCTATATAGCAATATAAATTACGAGAATCTTTGCTGAAACTCGTTAATTTTACGATTGAGGTTGTTTATTCCACCGCTGTAACCAAAACTCCGAAGGGTTCCAGCTTCACGCCGGTCATTCCGATGTCGGAATTTGCGGGTTGCGGCGAGGCCAGCAAAACGTGAAGCGATTTTCCACCCACACCAAAACCTTTCAACTCAAAATTTACCGTCTGTGATTGCGGGCTCATGTTCAGCGCGACCAGCACGGGATCGGTCCCATTTTTCGCTCGCCGCAGATATGCCAGAACATTCGAATCTTCGCGGTTGACTGATACGTAGGAACCATCGCGAAGCGCAGAAATTTCGCGACGCAATGCGATCAGGTGTTTATAGAAATTAAAAATCGAATTGGGATCATAGCGCTCAGCGGCGACGTTATACTGCGCAGCGCTCGGCGGCACGGGCAGCCAGGTCTTTGCCGCGCCGCTGAAACCTGCATTGGTGGCTTTGTCCCATTGCATGGGCGTGCGTTCGCCATCGCGGCCTTTGTCTTTCGGCCAGCCAGTGCGGCCGACGGGATCTTTGACGTCTTCAATCCGCGTGGGGACAGTGGTGCGCATGCCAATTTCTTCGCCGTAATACATTTGCGGCGTAGCGTGAGTGGTAAGCAGCAACGTGGCCATGAGCTTGGCGATCTGATCGTTGTGCACGCCATCGCCATAGCGGTCCCAGGTTCGCGCCTGATCGTGATTATTGAAAAAGAAATACGGCTGACCGTCGGCGAAGTTGAATTCGACTTCATCGAGCAAACGGCGAAACTCCGGGGCCGATAATTTGTTCAGGTCGGCGACCTTGAAATCCATGGGTAACTGAATTTCATCGTTGTTCGGGCCGTACATTTTGACCAGGTCCTGAATGGTGGGTTCGTCGGCCTCGCTGATCAGCACGGGATTGCCGGGGTAGCCATCCGCGAGCTTGCGAATTTCGCGCAACACATCGTGGACTTCCGGAAGGTCGTCGGTATATTTGTGCTGAATGTTGGGATCGCCGAACGCGTTTTTGCCGGGAAGAATGGGATCGTCGTGCATTTTGGGGTCTTCGAATAGCCGCGACACCGCGTCCATGCGGAATCCTGCTGCACCTTTGTCGAGCCAGAAACGCAAAACGTCGTACATCGCCTTGCGTACTTCGGGATTGCGCCAGTTAAGATCCGGTTGCTGCACGTAGAAATAATGGTAGTAGTACTGGCCGGTTTTCTGGTCGTAAGTCCAGGCGGAGTGGCCAAACCACGACTGCCAGTTATTCGGCGGCTTGCCTGGGCCCTTGCCGTCACGCCAGATGTACCAGTCGCGCTTGGGATTAGTGCGCGACGATCGTGATTCGAGGAACCACTGGTTCTGATCGGAGGTGTGGTTGGGCACCCAATCCATAATGACGCGAATATTGCGCTTCTTCGCTTCGGCCATCAGGTGATCGAAATCAGCCATGGTGCCATATTGCGGATCAATAGCGGTGTAGTTGGCGATGTCGTAGCCGAAGTCGACCTGCGGCGAGGGGTACATGGGCGTGATCCAGATGGCGTCGATGCCGAGCTCTTTTAAATAATCGAGACGCGATGCGATTCCGTTGATGTCGCCGATGCCGTCGCCGTTTGAGTCCTGAAAGCTACGGGGGTAGACCTCGTAGATCACGGCGTGCTTCCACCAGGGATCGGGCGAAGCCGGCGCGGCGGCTTCTTGGGCATGAAACGGAGCGGTGACCAAAACAGCGAACAGCAGTAAGAGAAATGCGGATCGGAGCGGAGTCAACATGGGTTCACCACGAATATGTTCAAAGCGAGAATATTACGTTCACTCATTGGTAACGCAAAGGGAATTCGAGAAATGTGCAAACGCGAAAACCTTACCACAGAGGACACAGAGGGCACGGAGGAAAACACAGAGGGATCACCAAACTCTTTTTACTTAATCTCTGGGTTAGACTTCCCCGTGCCTTCTGTTAGTTCGTGGATCGAATCGACAGTCAATCCGGTGAAGCGTTCTTGCAGACCGCTTGGCCAGCGGACTTCAACGAAGTCGATCTTGACGGTTTGTCCCAGGCCAAAGTGCACTCGCATGTCGCTACTGGATGAATAGCTTGATCCGCTGCGGACTTCGTCGACCCTCGCGCGTCCGCCGGCGCTCAAAGTGACGCGAGCGCCAATGCCGTCACGATTGGATTTCGTGCCGATGGTTAGAAACTCGATCCAATGATTTTTCGATTTCTGCTGGTTCACCAGTAGGTTGGGGCGCGCGTTCATGTTGCTGATCACGGCCGAGAGTTGGCCGTTGTTCCAGAGGTCCCCGATTGCCAGGCCACGGGCCGAAGTAGCGGTGGTTATGCCGGAGCCGGCCTCTGCCGAGATGTCAGTGAAAGTTCCATTGCCGTTGTTGCGGTACAGAATTTTCGGTTCCTGAAAGTTGCTGCCCAAATGCTGCTTATCGACCTCAGGATAGACGTGGCCGTTGACCACCAGGAGATCAGGCCAGCCGTCATTGTCAAAATCGAAGAACATCGTTCCCCAACCGAGATATTGCGTATGCAGGCCGAGCCCAGCTGCGAAAGTTACATCGTCAAAGGTGCCGTTGCCGTTGTTGCGATAGAGCGTTGAAGTGTCGTCAGAAAAATTGGTGCGAAAGATGTCGAGTTTTCCGTCGCCGTTGAAGTCCGCGATGGTACTTCCCATGCCTGCCTGCGCCCGGCCGTCTTCATTGAAGGCCGCACCGGCGACGATGGCGACGTCGGTGAATGTTCCGTCATGATTGTTGTGATACAGAATGCTGGGGGTGCTGTCGCAGGCGACGTAAATGTCGGGCCAGCCGTCATCGTCGTAGTCGAGGGTGGAAACGCTGAGCGAGTAGTGGCCTGCGGCTTTATCGATGTGGGCCTTGGTGGTGACGTCTTCGAACTTTCCGTCGCCCAGATTGTGGTAAAGAATATTTTTTGCGGGCGGCAATCCGCGCGGGCCGCACATCACGGGAACGCCCTTCCACACGCAATCGGCGCGTTCGCCGGGGCGGGGCGCGGTCGAGAGATCGAAGTCAACATAGTTGGCTACCATCAGATCCAAACGCCCGTCGCGATCATAGTCGACAAAAGCGCAGCCACTGCCCCAGGCTTTGCCGGAGCCTGCGACTCCCGATTGCTCAGCTACTTCTTTGAACACGCCGCGGTCGTTGTGATAAAGCCGGTTCTTTCCGTAGTAGGTGACGTACAAATCGTCCCAACCATCGTTGTCGTAGTCGCCGACGCAAACCCCCTGGCCCCAGCCGGTCGCTTTCAGGCCGGCTTTGACGGTGACGTCGGTAAAGGTGCCGTCATGGTTGTTGCGATAGAGGTGATTACTGGGAGTGTTTGCCCGGGGCGCATCTTCCAGGGTCGTGCCGTTTACGATGAAAATGTCGGGCCAGCCGTCATTGTCGTAATCGAAAATCGCGACGCCGGTGCCGGTGGTCTCGATGATGTACTTCTTAGTGTCAACACCTCCGAAGACGTTCATCATCGTTAGCCCTGATTTTTCAGAAACATCTTCGAAATCTGCGGCCCGCGGGGTTTGTGCTTGCGCAAGGATAGCCGTGGACAACGATGTGGTGAACAGAAGCGGAATAAGAATCGACTGGAAGAAGCCGTGAAAGCTGGAAGCCGCAAGGCGCATCAGACAATACTATAAGCCGCTGCGCGGACACGAAGCGTGCTCTGACTTGAGTTCCGGACGTAGTAGCAT
>Ga0157372_10007932_pt1 | contig 11284 bp, 10 predicted proteins | sample C55metaG_FD_115307 | JGI IMG/M metagenome (GOLD analysis project Ga0157372, IMG submission 115307) | Corn rhizosphere microbial communities from Kellogg Biological Station, Michigan, USA - C5-5 metaG | ecosystem: Host-associated > Plants > Roots > Rhizosphere > Soil | place: USA: Michigan...
CCCGCGGCTATGCCGGGCTTCCGCCTGAACGGGCTGAAGCGCGAGGAGCTGATCGCCACCAACTCGATGCTGCTGCACGAGGTCTACTTCGACAGCCTGGGCGAAGGCGGCGGTGGCGATGCCGACGGCGCATTGGCAGAGGCGATCATCCGCGACTTCGGCTCGCTGGCCCGCTGGCGGTCCGAGTTCATCGCCATGGGCAAGGCGCTGGGCGGCGGCTCCGGCTGGGTCGTGCTGACCCGCTCGCCGCGCGACGGGCGGCTGAGCAACGTCTGGGGTGCCGACCACACCCACAGCCTTGCGGGAGGGACACCGCTGCTGGCGCTCGACATGTATGAGCACAGCTATCACCTCGACTTCGGCAGCAACGCCGGCGCCTACGTCGACGCCTTCATGGCGAACATCGCCTGGCCACGTATCGCCGCGCGCTTCGCGGGCGACGTCGCGGCCCCCAAGCTGCACACCGTCGACGCCCCCACTGCCAAGGCGATGCTCGATGCCGATCCCGAGCTGGTCGTGGTCGACGCCCGGCTGGCGCCGGACGCTAGGGCTGTGCCGGTGCGCCTGCGCGGCGCCTACCGAGCGCCGCCCGAAAAGGTCGACGAGGTCGCCGCCTCCCTCCCCCGCGGAAAGAAGGTCCTCGTCTACTGCGCCTGGGGCTTCGAGATCGGCGGCGACTGCGCCGCCCGCTTCCGCGAGCGCGGCATCGAGGCCATCGGCCTCGCCGGCGGCATTGGCACCTGGCGCGCTAACGGACTTCCCACCGAACCACTCACCGAGGGAGACAAGCCATGAAGTGGGTTACCCGCGAACGTCCGAAGATCGACCGCATCGCCTGTCCCTGGTTGATCACGCACTTCATCGACAAGCAGCCGGAGTTCCTCTACGTGCCGACGCCCGAGGTGATGAAGATCGCCGAGAGGACCGGCGCGATCCCCTACGACATTCCGGGCGTGAAGTTCAGCCACGTCGGCGAGAAATGCTCGTTCGACGCCTTCCTCACCGAATACAAGCTCGACGCGCCCGGTCTCGCCCAGCTGGCCGACATCGTGCGCGGCGCCGACACCTCGCGGCTCGACCTGACGCCGCAGAGCCACGGCCTGTTCGTGATCTCGCTGGGCCTGAGCCACGTCTTCAGCGACGACCACGAGATGCTGAAGCACGGCATGGTGATGTACGACTCGCTCTACGCCTGGTGCCGTCACCTGGTCGGCGAGACGCATGCCTGGCCGCCGAAGATGGAGTGAGCACCATGCCTCTGCATCTCACCGGCCACGTGGACCTGCCGACCCATGTCGGCAGCGGCGGCTTCGACCACGCCGCGGTCCATGGCACCGCCGGCCTTGTCTACGTCGCCCACACCGCCAACGACGCAGTCGACGTGTTCGATCCCGCGGCGGCCAAGTACCTCTACTCCGTGTCCGACCTCACGGCGGTCGCCGGCGCGCTGGTGAGCGACGAAAGCCAGCTCGTCTTCACCTCGAACCGAGGCGAGAACACGATTGGTGTGTTCGCACCAGGACCCAACCCGAAGGTCACCAAGATCCCGGTCGGCGTGCGGCCCAACGGCCTCGCTTACGACGCGAGGCGCCGGCTCGTGCTAGCGGCCAACGTCGGCGACCCGGCTGTGCCGCACTCCTACACGCTCTCCATGGTTGATCTAGACGCCGGGACGATGCGCGCCTCGATCGAGGTGCCGGGCCGCACGCGCTGGGCGGTGTTCGATGCCGAGGCGCAGGCCTTCTACATCAACATCATGCATCCGTCGCAGATGGTCGTGGTCGACGCCCGCCAGCCCGATCGCGTAGCCCGCGCGATGCCGATCCCCGCCGACGGCGCACACGGTCTCGACTTCGATCCGGCGACGCGCCGCCTGTTCTGCGCCTGCGATGCCGGCGTGCTGGTCACACTCGATGCCGGTACCGGCAAGGTGCTGAACGAGACCAGGCTCAGCGGTGTGCCCGACGTCGTGTGGTTCAATCCCAAGCGCCGGCAAGTCTACGTCGCGGTCGGCTACCCGGGCGTCGTCGATGTGTTCGACACGACATCGATGAAGAGCCTCGGCGCCATCGCCACCGGGAAGGGTGCGCATACCACCGCGTTCCCGCCGGCCGGGGATTCCTTGATCGCCTTCCTACCCACCAGCCATCGCGCCGCTTTGTATCGAGTGGAAGCTTGATACCCAACTTAAGGAGATGCCGCATGACCAATGCTCATCGACGGCACATACCAATCGACCTTGCCGAGAGGATCCTGGACTGCGGCTCGGCGATTCGCCTGCTCGGCCGCGAAGACTACATCGTTCGGCGCCACATCTTCGCCGACGTTCCTCATGAGCCGCCGAGCGGTTGGCGCCATGAGCTCTTTAGCCGAACCACAGAATTGCTTGGGCTGTGGCGCCGCCACTACTTGACACGGCGTCACCTACGCCAGCTCGACAGACGCGGGCTTGCAGATATTGGCATCGATGCGATCGATCAGGACCGCGAGGCCGGAAAGCCCTTTTGGAAATTGTGACCTCGCCTGCCACTCCGAGGATTACCATGTTGCTGCTCTCGCGCGCCGATGTCGGCAGGCTGATGGACTTTCCCGCCTACGTCGACGCGGTCGAGGCGGGCTTTCGCGCAGTCGCGACCGGCCAGGCGCTGGCTCCGCCGGCCGCTGCCTTCCACGTGCCCGGCGGCTCGTACCACGCCAAGGCGGCAGCGTTGCTGACCGGCGATCCGCCGGTGATGGCGATCAAGCTCAATGGCAACTATCCGGGCAATCCAGCCAGCAACGGCCTGCCGACGGTGCAGGGTGTGATCTATCTTGCAGACGCGACCAACGGCCGGCCCCTGGCGCTGATGGATTCCATCGAGATCACCATCAACCGGACCGGCGCCGCGACGACCCTCGCTGCCCGCCACCTCGCGCGGCGCGAGTCGCGCATCGCGACGATCTGCGGGGCGGGCGTGCAGGGCCGCGTCCAGGCCCGGGCCATCGCCGCAGCCGCCGCGCTCGAAACGATGCATATCTGGGACATCCGCCACGAGGCCGCGAAGGCACTGGCCCACGAACTCGGGCAGGAACTCAGGATCGACGCGCGGTCAAGCGGCGATCTCGCGGTGGCGCGTCAGAGCGACATCATCGTCACCGCCACCTCGTCCACGGCGGCCTTCCTCACGCCTGAGCTGGTGCGGCCGGGAACCTTCATCGCCGCGGTTGGCGCCGACAATTTCGACAAGTCGGAGATCGCGCCCGCTCTTTACGCCAGGTCGCAGGTTGTCGTCGATTCACTGGAGCAGTGCGTCGAGATTGGCGACCTGCACCATGCCCTGGAGGCCAAGGCAGTCGCGCGGACGCACATCCATGCCACGCTGGCCGAGTTGGTGGCCGGTCACAAGCACGGTCGTCGCGACGACCAGGCGATCACGCTGTTCGATTCGACGGGCCTTGGCCTGCAGGACGTCGCCTCAGCCGCCGCTGTCTATCGTCGAGCGCTCGACTCCCGCGCCGGCCACGACATCCCGCTCAACTGAAGGACTTGCCATGCTCCAGGAAATCGTCCCGATCGGCGTCCGCCCATCCACCCTAAGCGGGCTGTCGGAACATATGATCGTCGGCCACTACGAAACCCACTACGGGAATGCCGTGCAGGCGCTGAATGAGGTGCGCCGCGAGCTGGCCGCCCTCGACGCGGCAGCCTCGCCAAGCCGTCTCGGCCGGCTCAAGGGCGAGGAACTCTCGCTGACGGGCTCGGTGGCGCTGCATGAGCTCTACTTCGCCAACCTTGGCGGCTTCCGCCGCGCCGGCCCCAATTCGGGCCTCGGTCGCCCCGACTGGCACGAGGTGCCGGAGGAGTTCGCGCAAGAGATCGCGGCGGGCTTCGCCACGACCGCCCAGTGGCGGCGCGAGTTCACGGCCATGGCGCAATCGCTGGCGGGTGGCTCGGGATGGGTCGCCCTCACCTGGTCGCGCCGACACAAGCGGTTCTCGAGCCAGATCGCGACCGATCACGCGCAGGCGGCGATCGATGCGACTCCGGTGCTGGTGCTCGACATGTACGAGCACGCGTACGTTCAGGACTTCGGCGCGAACGCTGCCGCCTACATCGATACCTTCATCCGCAACATCAACTGGGAGATCGTCCTGAAGCGGATCAAGGCGGCGCGCAACGATCAGCCGTTGCCGAATGAAGACCCGTCCTTCACGACCAACGTGCCTTCGCTGACGGTCGAGGTGCTGGCCAAGGAAATTGCCAACCGCAACGGCCTGCAGATCGTCGATGCCCGGCAGCGGGATCACATGTTGCGCCACCCGGACCTGATGGCTGGCGCGACGTGGCGCGATCCGGACCAGATCGAGACCTGGAGCGCGGAGCTGTCTGCTGACCAGCCGGTGGCCGTCTACTGCGCCTACGGCTTCGATGTCGGGCGGAACGTGACCAAGAGCCTGATCGAGCGCGGGTTCGACGCCCGCTTCATCCGCGGCGGCGTCTCGGCCTGGTACGCCGCCGGAGGCGCCCGCGCCCTCAAACCCACTGCAAGCTGACTCAATCCGAGGAGGATCGTGATGCAATACCAACTTGCTCCGCTTTTCTGCCGCCCGTGGACCTTGAACGGCATGACGCCGCGGCTGATCGAAAGCCACTACGAGCGGAACTACGGCGGCGAGCTTCGCCGGCTGAACGCGATCAGCCGCGAGCTTGACTCGCTCGATCCGGTCACCCAGCCCGAGGCGATTGCGAGACTGAAGCGCGACGAGGCGGCCGCGCTGAACTCGGCGCTGCTGCACGAACTCTATTTTGCGAGCCTTGGCGGACACGGCATAAACGTGCCGGAGGCGATGGCCGAGGCGCTCGCCCGCGATTTCGGCTCGGTCAAGGCGTGGCGTCAGCAGTTCGTCGCGCTGGCCGGTGGCCTGCCGACGGGATCGGGCTGGGTGCTGCTGACATGGCTGCCGCGCGAGCGTCGGCTGTTCAACGTCGCCTGCAACGAAGGCACGCCCGGCCTGGCCGGCGGCGTGCCGATCTTGGCGCTCGACCTCTACGAGCACGCCTACCACATCGACTTCGGCGCCAACACCGAGGCCTATATCGCCACCTTCATGCGCAACATCGACTGGGTCGCAGTCCAAGGCCGCTACGAGGATGCGACCAAGGTCGCACCGCCGCGTCCGCTCGAGCAGAAGGAGTTCGCCGACACGCCAGCGGTCAGCCCCGAGGAAGTGCAGGCCATGGTCGAGGCCGGCCAACCGGTGCAGATCATCGACACCCGGCCGCGCCACTTCACGACGCGCGCCGAGGACATCATGGAGGGCGCGGTGTGGCGCGATCCCGACCGGCTGGAGGACTGGATCGGCGAGCTCAAACCCGACGTACCGGTCGTCACCTTCTGCGTCTACGGCTTCCACATCGGCTGCCAGATGGCGATCGCGTTGCGCAAGGCGGGCTTCGACGCCCGCTACATGTCGGCCGGCCACTCCGACTGGAAGGCGATCGGCGGCAAGGTCCGGCGATTCGACGAGGAAAACCGACCGTAACGCCGGCTAGGTGGCAGGTCGGCGCTCGAAGCGCCGGCACTAGTCAGATGGTCCCATCGACAGATGACGCCAAGCGCATTCTGCGGGCGCCTAGCTGCGTTTCCATTTCATTTCCGGTTACGAGCGTGAGCAACGTGCCTAATGTGGGGGCGTTGGCCTTCAGACGTGCCCAATGTGAGAGGAAACAGTCATGCCCTTCGATGGCAGCAACCGTACGATATCGCCCCTTACTCGTTTATTGGCGGATGGTCGGCAGCATCTGGATCAAGGCTGGTGCCAGCACCGCACTCGGCAACGCGGCTCGGCCTGCATGGTCGGATCTCTGGGAATCAGCAACTACGAAGAGTTCATCGCGGCCGAACGTCTTTTGCTCAAAGCAATCGTCGCTCTTGGCCACACGCAAAGCTCCATCGCGCAATTCAACGACGCGCCCGGACGAACGAAGCAGCAGGTTCTGGAGGTCTACGATCGTGCCATTCAGCAGTCGTTGATGGTCGCATAGCGCAACTAAACATTCTTCGGCGCCGGCCGCTCCCTCCGCGAGGGTCGGCACATCTTGCCGGGTACCCCTCGCCCGCGCCGCTTCGCCGGCTGTGCAGCATATTTGTGCTGAACACCACAGCCAGGCCGACCCCTTCTCATCTAATATTGTCCCACTGCGCGGCGAGACGCTCTCTTCGGAGCGTCTCGCGTGCGCCCACGACGCGGAGAGCACAACACAGACACACCATCGAAATACAGGGAGATTCGTCATGCCGACGCTGACCGCTGAATCTACGACCTTCTCTCTAGACAATATGGGCCGCTTCGTTTGCAACACCTTGCAAGAGGCGCAAGACAGCGCGGGACAGGTACTGGGAGGACGAACCCGCGATTTCGATGTGATTGTGGTGGGTGGTGGCACCTTCGGATCCGTAGTAGCGGAACATCTCTTCATTACCGACACAACAAGAAGTCGCCGCATACTCGTCCTCGAGGCGGGGCCCTACGTACTGCCCGAGCATACCCAGAACCTTCCCTTCGTCGCACCCGCCAGCGGCGCGCCGGACATGCGCGTGCCCTGGGTCAATCACCCGTCGCTCAACTATGCCGGCCTTCTATTCGCGGTTGGCGGACGCTCACTTACTTGGGGCGGCTGGTCGCCCGAGCTGCTCGACGTCGAACTGGTCGGCTGGCCTGCAGCGGCGCGTGCCGAACTCCGCGCGCGTTATTTCGCAGAGTCGAGCCGGCAGATCGGCGTCAAGGAAACCAACGACTTCATCTACGGTCCCCTGCATACGGCGCTGCGCAAGCAGCTCGATGACGGCTTGAATGTTGCCGGCAACGAGACTGGCTTCACCTTTGCAGAGTTGCTTGACCATCCGGCGGTTCGTTATCCCGATCCGGGTGAGCCACCGCTCGATGCAAAGACGCTGCGCGACTGGCTCGGATTGCCCGCAACCGACGCCACACTGCTGGCCAAGCTCAAGGAACTGTTCAAGCTCGAGGCGCCGCTAGCAGTCCAGTCGACGACGCTGCCGGGCTTCTTCCCGACAAACAAGTTTAGCGCCCTGCCGGGGCTGATACGTGCCACGCGACTGGCGAGCTCGGAGGCTGATGGCGTCGGGCCGGCGGCCGATGCCCGCAAGCGCATCATGGTCGTGCCGGACTGCCACGTGCAGGAACTGATCACGGAAACGCAGCCCGACAATTGGGTGCGCGTTACCGGCGTGCGCGTCTGGCAAAACGGTTCCTCGGTTGACATCATGTTGGCGCCGCCACGCAACGGTGGGCAGAGCGCTGTTGTCTTCGCGCTCGGCACAGTCGAGACCACCCGCGCGGCGCTGACCACCTTCCAGCAGTCACTGGCCGGCCGCGCCGCAGATCGCATGGGCACGAACCTGATCGCTCATTTGCGGTCAAACCTGACGATCCGCATCCCGCGCGCGGCTATTGCCGCCAACCTGCCGCCGACCTTGATTCCCAGCCTGCAGGTCTCTGCCCTGCTGGTGAAAGGCAAAGCGGCAAACGGACGGACCTATCACTTCCAGATAACGGCCTCAGGCTTGAACAAGCTCGGTGCCGATTCCGAAGCCGAGCTCTTCAAGAAGCTGCCGACGCTTGAGGATATGGAGGCCATGCTACGGGCGACCGACGACACCGTCGTGATCACGATTCGCGGCATCGGCGAAATGACGCCGCGCAATCCGGACAGCTTCATTAGCCTGTCGCCGACCGAGACTGACTTCGGCCGCCCGAAGGCCGTGGTCTCGCTCGGCAATTCCAAGGCGAGGCCGCAGGATTTCTTTGGCAGCACTCAGACCAATGCCGACCGCGCGACCTGGAACGAGATGGACGCGGTGTCGAACAAGATCGCGCTGATTTTCGCCGGCAACGAGCCGTTCGAAATCCTGGCGAGCGGCAACATGGTGATCCCGGTGTCAGCCGGCACGCCGGCGGATCGGCTGGCGGCGCTGGCCGCGTTCACGGCACGGCGCGACGATCTCGGCACGACCCACCACGATGCCGGCACCATGCGCATGGGCGACAATATCGCCGATGCGGTGACCAACGACTTCGGGCGCATCCACGACACCACCAACTGCTATGTTGCCGGGCCGGCACTATTCCCGACCACCGGCTCGCCCAATCCCATGTTGACTGGCGTGGCGCTCGGTCGGCGCACCGGAGACCTTCTGAACGCCAACGTGCTGCCCGGTCCCGATGCGATCGTGGCGCCTCAATCGGACGCGGGCTTCCGCCCCCTGTTCGATGGCACGGTAGCAACGTTTTCAAAGTGGCGCCTCGCAGGGCCCGGCGGCGGAGGCATGCTGCTGGTCAATGGCGAGATGGTGAGCTACGGCGACGGCGGCCTGCGGCTCATGTACTATTCAACGGAGACGTTTGCGGACTTCACGCTTCGCCTCCAATTCAAGATATTCGACCAGGCGAAGCACAACAGCGGCGTGTTCGTGCGCTTCCCGCGGCCGACGCTGCTGCTCACGCCTGTCCTTGCCTACCGCGTGGGCAACGAGAAGGCGTTCGATCCGAACAACCCGGCATGGCGGCCGGTGATTTCGGGCTTCGAAGTCCAGATCGACGACAACGCGATCGGCGACTCGACCAAGGACTTTTACGGCATCCAGCCTGAACCCAACGGCCTCTTCAAGAACCGCACCGGGGCGATCTACAAGATCCAGGCCGGCGACCGTATCTGGCACCTCGGCCGCAACGAGCCCGTGCTGCAGGACTACATGCCTGGTCCGTCACTCGTACCCGGTGTCTGGTTTGAATACGAGATTGTGGTGCAAGGTGATGACTACACGGTGTTCCTGACCAACACCCAGACCGGAGAGCGGCGCCGCACGACGTCGTTCCACAATACCGATCCCTTCCGCGGCATCTCGCCAGGCTTCATCGGTGTGCAGGCCTACGCGGGCAATGTCGTGGCGTGGCGCCACATTCGCATTAAGCCCTAGCGTTGACCGCAGCAGTTGACGCCACCCTCCAAGGCGAGGGTGGCGTGCGTTAAACTGCAGAACATGAATGCGCGCGCGATCACCTACGCGCTGATCTAGGCCGTCTTGTTCGGCGTCTCGACGCCGGCGGCAAAGGCGCTGCTGGGTTCGACCTGCCCGGCGATGCTGGCCGGCCTGCTCTATTGCGGCGCGGGGCTGGGCGCGGCGCTGCTGCGCAGACTGACGCGGTCGGTGACGGTGAGACAGGGTGCCTCGGAAGCGGCGCTCACCCGGGCAGAATTACCTTGGCTGGCAGGTGCCATCGCTGCCGGCGGTATCGTACGACCGCTGCTTTTGATGCTTGGCCTCGCGGCACCGAAGCGGCGACGGCCTCGCTGATGCTGATGCTCCAGGGCGCGGCGACGGCGCTGATGGCGTGGTTCGTTTTCCATGAGAAATTCGATCGTCGCGTAGCAATCGGCATGGCCTGCCTTTGTCACGGGGGCGGCGATTCTGTCCTGGATGGAACGTCCAACTTTGACGGGTCTGCTTGGTCCACTCGCCATCGTCGGCGCCTGCACTGCATGGGGCCTCGACAACAATCTCACACGCAAGGTGTCGCTTGCCGATCCACCTCAGGTCGTCGAGCTCAAGGGCCTTATCGCAGGTCCGTTCAACGTCGCGCTCGCGCTCCGGATGGGCGATGCACTGCCCACTGCGGGACCCATCGCTGCAGCCGGCCTGGTCGGTGTGCTGGGCCTATGGGCTCAGCTTAGCGCTCTTCGTATTGGCGTTGCGCCATCTGGGTACGGCACGCACGGGTGCGTATTTCTCAACGGCGCCGTTCTTTGGCGCAGCCACGGCCGTCGTGCTGCTCGGCGAGCCTCTTACCGTCGAACTAATGGCTGCCGCCAGCCTAATGGCTATCGGCGTCTGGCTTCATGTGACCGAACAGCACGAGCATAGGCATTTCCATCCGACCCAGGCGCACGAGCATGCGCATGGCCACGACGAACGCCACCAGCACGTACACAATTCTTGCGATCCCGTGGGCGAGCCGCACTCACACTGGCGTGAACGCTCCCCACTCGAGCATATCCATCGGCATGTCCCTGATGCGCACCATCAGCACCGTCACTGAGTGCTACCAGGCTAAGGAGCGGCTTGATAGCTGAATGCCTCAAACAGCGTGACGCTATCGGCCTTAGTCCACACGCCCACGTGGCCTGCACCGGCGATGTGGGCGTCGTCGAGTTCGATGTAGGTCTTCCCGTCCAGGATCACCCGGATGTGCGTTCCCTTGAACTCCGCGCGCAATGCGTGCCAGGCGTTGCTCGCCACTGGCGCGTCGACATACTTGAGGGTCTTCCGCCGGCCGCCTTCGGTGTAGTAGAGCGAGACGTTGTTCTCGAGCGCGTTGGCACGGCAGATATAATAGGTGTCGCCGTTCTTGAACCGCCATACCACGCCACCCGCTTGGTCTTCGCGACCCGAAAGCGGTTTGAATTTTACTTCCACGAACCCGTCGACAAGCGCTGTGTCCCGTTTCACGCACCAAGGGAACGGGCCGGTCCCCGATTGCTTGAGCATTTTCTGACCGCCGAGCGGCTCTGTCTCCACGGTCCAGCGCGGTGCGCCACCGCCCGTACTGCCGCACAGCCAGCCCGCAGGGATAGTGCCCAGCTGATCGGAATCGAAGTTGACGGCTTCCGCTCGGCTCGCTGAACCTGCCCCGGCGATCAATCCACCTGCGACGATGCTTGCCATGACTGTTCTCATCATTGAGTCGACCCCGTTCTTTGTCGTCACCAGTTGAGCACTCGCGCATTAAGCCAGCATTAATGGCGGAGCACACGACTGCTCCAAACCTGCTCTCGGTTAAGGCAGTTTTAAGCCCCCCGGATAAGCCTGCGGATCAACGAGCGACGGCTAGGTGAGGTCATCCGTTTACATGCCGCCCATTCGACGCCAGCACTCCAAGGGGGTCGTCAAGCCGGGCCAAGGTGATCGCCGCGATCGACCGCCACGAACGAGCTGCGCTGCACCTTGAAGTTGAGGTAGGCAATACCGTGTGTCTGGAAAAGGAAAGGGACGCCGAGGGAGCGGCTGCCCTTGTGGGAATGCGCGAGGTGACCACAATCAAGAGCGCGATGATGTGGCGGTGCTTCAAGCGCGCGGACTACCTACCGTTCTGCTTCACTGGGATTTGTCGCGCATGGAGCGATCATGACGACTGCGTCGAATGACGTCGTCCAGCCCATCCACGAGCAGGCAGTGCCCGTGATCCTGATGACGGCCGAACAGGTCGACCCCTGGCTAAACGG
>Ga0157372_10007935_pt1 | contig 11282 bp, 8 predicted proteins | sample C55metaG_FD_115307 | JGI IMG/M metagenome (GOLD analysis project Ga0157372, IMG submission 115307) | Corn rhizosphere microbial communities from Kellogg Biological Station, Michigan, USA - C5-5 metaG | ecosystem: Host-associated > Plants > Roots > Rhizosphere > Soil | place: USA: Michigan...
CGCCTTGGGCAAGATGATGGCAACAACCCGGTTCGTAACGTAAAGCGGCTCCAGCGGCATGCGGTCGATCCTCGTGTCAGAAGATCGCATGCTAGAGCAAGACGGCCATCAGGCCACGCTTACAGAGCAACAAGGACGCCTGTGCACTGACTGGCTGTGCGGCGCGTCGGCTCTGTTGTACCCTGGCCCAAAACCTTGAGGGCGGCGCCAGACTCGGTCCAGTTCTCGAACGGATCACGCGTTACGCGCGGCGTATCTCCATCTGACATGAAATCTGCCGGTACATCGGTTGCGTTCGCAGCTTCGAAGAAGTCGTTCCACGATTCAGGCTTATGTGAGAGCACGACATCCCCAGTAAGAGGATCTTTTCGAACGTAGGCTTCGGCACCCTCAAAGCGGACGCTACTAGGCAGCAGAACAATCTGCTTACCGTGGTTGATATCAAACACAGAGACTCTCATTTGTCCTCCTTTTTTCCAGGACGGGCGGCCAACGTAGGCTCTATCTCATTTCGCTTGTAGAAATATTGTCGCGCTCCGTCGATCGTTGGACCGCAAACCGGCCTGGCGGTAAGACGAGCCAGCATTTGACGCGGGGTCTTCCGATTCGCCCGAGCGATTTCAGCAAGCGACGTATAACTCGCGCTGAAGGCCACCAACGCGTCACGATGAATGCGCCTAGTACCGTCATGTACCTTGGCGGAGAGTAGCCCTCGGGCAACCAGTTCGTAGGTCACTTGTTGCTTCAGTCCAAGCTGCTTTGCTGCGGAATCGACAGATATCCAAGTTCCCTCGCGCTGGCGACGTGTCTCAAGCCACGTCCTGAGTGTGCCTACCTCAAATCGTAGGCGGCCAAGACCATATCCCTCGGCAGCGAGTGCCGCCAACTGGAGTTCGCCAGCTAGCAACGTGCGGATGAGCGCAGGAAACTCCCCGGCTCGTAGCCGCCAGGTCTTGAGAACGGTTGTCAGTCGAACAACGTTCCGCACCGTATTCTCTTGCGCAGATTGCGCCCCTATCCCCACAAGGTGCAGCGCATCCGCCTTGGAAAGCCACCATGTCGAGGCCCCTGTCAACCCCGGATCAATCCAAGCATGGAGTAAGCCAGCATCTATCAATTCACGAACTCGCTTTCTTCCAAGCCCTAGCAGTCCTGCCGCCTGACGCAGCGTCACGCTATCAGTCCTGTATGTTGCTGCGTTGCGAGCCTCTTCATGGGGAATAACCCAGGCGGTACGGCCAGACGGATACTGAATGGCATGACCGCGAATCGCCCCGGTATACGCGAGATGACGAATGGAGGCAGCACTCGATCCGGCAGCCTGCGCGATTTTTTGGATTGATCTATGTGGATGCCTTGTTATCGTTTCCGGCCGAAGTCGCCGATTACGCCGCCCCAACAATCCAAACCAGTTGCCATATAGATAGGCTTCGAACCTTTCCCGCAGGAACGTGAGTGCAGGCTCATTCAGGTCACGGTATAGGACGCGATAGAGCGGCCCAAATGCATCGTCAATGTGGGTAGCCGACGGCGCTGCGGCGCGGATCCGAGTCAACAAACGGTCAAAGCTTTCTGGCCAGTCAGCTAGCAGCGTTGCGGTACCAATAGCTAGTGAGACTGATATCACTAGCTGGTGCATGTTCTTTACTTGGCCCGGATGCTGGGCCAATGGATTGGCTTCAAACGATCCGAGATACTTCACCAGCCTCAGCCAGGTAGCGAGACTCATTGCATCGGGTTCGTCGTAGCGGCCCGCTAGCGCACTCTGTAGGATTTGATGCAAATTCAACAATGCCTCTGACGCTTGCTGACAGGGACATCGAGTAAGTTGAAAACCGCATGAACAAACGGATAACTGCGTGCGATCAAAACACTGCATCGCCTGACAATGCGGGCACCGATCAACCAACATGGCGGCATGCGTAGTACATACGCAGCACAACTTCAGGCCCCATTCGCCGCGCAGGTACTCAGATTCAGCAAGACAGATGGGGCACCATCGCATGAAATGATGGTTGAAATCTTGCGCCCGCAGGCCTCCTGGCAATTGCTGGACAAAACTGCAATAGTGCGGAGTAGGTCCGAACAACGCGGATCGTTCCCTCTGTGCCAGACGAAGCGCGGTGTCTAACGTAACCAGACCGTGTCTAAGTACTCGACAGAGCTCTCGAGGACCGTTATAGCCGTTCGCTGAGGAGACTCGTACTAGGTAGCCTACAGCCAACTCGCCTGGGATAGGTCGAGGTCGAATCGGAAGGCATGTGGGATGCGACCTCATAGATCCTCATTTGGACAAGCATGATCCGCCAACCTCACCATCTCCCTCAAACGCGTGACGGGCAATGGCATGAGCTTTGACGACAACGAGGAGACCAGCTCATGCCAGTTTTCGCCAGTGGCCACCCCTGCAATGCTGGGCCAACCTTGAAATAGTGAATGACAACGATACGGCTCAACGTCCATGTTGGCGAGTGCGATTAACTGGTTGATGAACCGAACCACAAGCATTTCTTTCTTTTCACCGCTATTTGGGTGGCTCAACCATGTAATGCCGCTTGAGTCATCAACTGGCTCCCCACAAATGAACGTTCGGTGTATTGCTTGCCACCACTGCCCGAACCGCCACATGCGGAACGATCGTTGCTCTTCAGTTAAGTGAAGGTTGAACAGTACCGGCGTACGCGTGAGGAATGGGGTGGCAAACTGATCAAGCAGTTGAAGCACTGCACGCGGGAGAGGGTCGGTAGCCCAGCACTCCGGATCGCCACTGATCAAATAAGTAATCCCGTTCCGAATGCGGGATCCCCGGTGCAGAGCGATAAAGGTGAGGTCTTCTCTCTTGCTCGCGCGCCGAGCAAGCCGTAACAGCTTTTCATGTAAGCCGTCAGGCCATCGCAGAAAGAGTTCATATTCCCAGCGATGCGGACTACTGCGTGTCTTCGTCCACCGCTGCGCAGAGTGCGACTCCCATGGATCAAGGCCCGGCAGTAGATAGTCAACTATCAGTTTGCGAAAGCTGTAGAAGCGGGAAACCAGCCGATAAGTGACCACAAGTGGGAATTTGACACCACTGACTAGATCCTTCATAGCTCGCTCGTAACTGCCTGGCAATTGCAGGTCCGACGCAGTGCACACTATTTCGGCTTGCAACCGCTCAACTCTGCTCGCGCGCTTTGTTTGCAACTCCGATAGCGCGAGTCCACAGCGACATCGCCAATCCGGAGACAATCGTGACCACATCAACGGACTACCGCACTTGTCGCAATGAGTCGCTAGCGTACAGCCATGAAGGGGACATACATCTACTAGCGGCAATTCCCACAGACTAAGATGTATGCCATAGTCAACAATGCACTCCGGACAGATCCAAATCTGTCCGCGTTTCGGCACTACCTTCCGCAACTCGGGCAGAGGCATCCGCAGAATCTGCTGCCAAGCTTCGACCCAAACAGCCGTATCGAAAGGGCAATAGGTACCGAGCAGAGAATCTATTTGGTCTTCGGCCTTCAACCCTGCGGCTGGACTGATGCGGCTATACATGCGCCGGATCCGCTGCTCCAGCGATTCTGGCACCCTGTGTCCGTTCGCTGCATGAAGCCGGTAGACGTAGCCAACCAAGCTTTCTCCACGCATGTACCTTGGGCGGATAGGGAATCTGCCGTGCGCGGTCATGGTGTCCGCCTCTGTCTCGCACGGTAAGGGGCCTGCAGCGCCTGCTCAAAGGGCTCGTTGACACGAATCAATCGGCGAAACTGGAATCTTGGGTTGAACGGATTCAGTTCGCCTACGCCCTCCCACCACACTTCGCTCGAGAATGCCTCCTCTAGAGTCTCTGGGCTTACTTGAGAGAGATCTCGCTCCAATGCGATGCGAATCGCACCAGCAAGCAGTTTTTTGATGTACGCAACACGACCATCACATGCGTAGTAGACGCGCTGCGCCATCTCTCGCCAGCCAAACGAGCCACACGAAACGGGAATCGGGAAATTGTCGCCAAGAGACAGGAGGAGTTGCATGCACTCCGCTTCAACGCTGATGTCATCGCTTTGGCCCATCTGAAGGTATCGTCGACGCGAGAAGCGACGCCGCACTTGGTCATTTACTTGCAGCAACTGCCCTACCCGTGGCAGCCCGAGCAAGACCGTGGGAACGTCGATCTCGTCCATAATCGTTTTGAGCCAGTCGCCCACCAGATACTGCGTGGGCAATAGCCCTCTGTCCCGAATGTGCTGCGCTTCATCAAACAGCAGAAGCTCAACTGACAGTGCACGCGCTAGCTTGATTGCTCGTGCCGTTTTTGCCGATACAGTTCCAACCGATGGCGACGGGTCGCCAAGGCGCCCCAGCATTGCCTCTGTGACACTGGAAATCGTGGCGGCGGGCGGAATGGGAATGTGTAGAACCGGGACAAGATCACGCTCGACTAGTGCGACGCGCGGATATCGGGCCACGAAATCCTCACACAATGTCGTCTTGCCAGTACCACTCTCCCCGAGCACAAGCAGATGCTGAGACACACCGGTTTCGCGATGCAGCCGCAATAGGCCATCGATATCATTGAACGCCGCAACGTAAGCGGGGAACTGCAACAAATCGTAGTTGAAGCGCTCCAGAACGGCGTAGATGGTGTCCATTCTTCACCCTCAACGCTTCAGTCGGAACGATGTATAGCGTGCGACCGGCAGCTCGTCCGCTTCCCCGGCCGTCGCAGCGTCATTAGGACGCGATCGAGTTTTTAGCGCAGGCGAGATAGCTGTGACGTCCGTTTCTGGCTTAGAACTGCTGATGCCACGGATTGCCGCGGCCTTACGTCGATGACGCTGCTTGCGACTAACCATCAGTTCTTGTACGGCGATAGCCAGCTCGTGCTTCGCTCGCTGGAGTGCCGCCTTGTCTTCGCTAGCAGATCCGTTTTCACGCAAACGAGCGCGGATTAGCTCGTTCTGGCGCATGGTCAGGTTGTGGGCGTACTTCTGGTCCACGGCAAGGACGGTAATCGGCATCTCTTGCTGCGGCCCCCATACTTGAATGGCACCGAGATCCTCAGGATCGAACAGTACTCGGACACGCACCCCTTCACCGTGGGCGCTGAGGATGGGTTGTAGCTCGTCCGCCCGATATCGAATGCCGTTCAGCCAGATGCCGTCCCGACGTAAGGTACGTTCATTTACAACCCCAATTCGCCGTTGAAGATCACGCAAGTCCTCCGGAAGACCGGGCGTGCGGCGATTTAGCCCCTCCTGCCACTTGCTCCATGGAGTGACCCCAAGTGTTCTGTGCACTTGCTGCGCATAGACATCAATCACCCATTTCTCGAAGACGTGCTTGAACTCAGCCAGCGTAAGTAATGCGTGCTTTTGCGGGTCATAATCACCACGCTGATGCCAACGTGCAAAACTGGTACCTGGCAATTGGTGAGCAAAGAAGTAATTGATCGTCTTCAGATGACGCTCAATTACACCTTTAAATCGTGGCTGATGCTTTGGGCAAAACTGAATACGGATGTCCAGATCGAAACAAACACTTTCCAGATCGCGTCCGTGGAACTCCAGGCCGTTGTCCACAACTAGCACGTCTGGGCGACCATAGCAGAGCCATTGATGCTCGACAGAGAGGTTGGCTAATGTGGGAGTAACCGGTTCCTTTGGCAGGATTGCATGGCGAAGTGCACCTAGAACAGAAGCCGTCGAAGGGTTGTCGAAGCTCAGGTGGTAGCCAAGCAGCATACGACTGAAGTGATCGATGACCGCGGTCAAAGTCGGTCGGCCGAGCGGAAGCCAAGTCCTTTCGTCGATCAGAAATAGGTCGAGCGGCGTGTGATCTATTTCAACTCGCTCAAGGATGTTGCATGTCCTCGTGCCAGTCTTGTTCAGACGTAGACGCTTGTCTGCCGTTGTCTTGCCCTCACGTAGCGCAATTTGTTCGTGGATGGTGATGCGACTCAGCATTCGGTATACCGAACGCAAGGCCGGGCGCTTGAGCTGCATCGATGACGGGCGCTGGCGATTCTCCGCTTCGATCTTAGCGACTAGTCGAACGTAGATGTTCTGCACAGTGGATTGAGGTGATGCAGCCAAGGCTTCTTGCATCGCTTCTGCTGCGAGCCGCAGAACGTCGTCAGTTTGCTTGAGATTACGACTGCCGCGCCTATCTATCCTTGGGATCAGCGCTCTCCTGTCCTGGTATCTACGGTAGCGCGAATACCACCGAGACAGCGACGTGACACCGGGCGGGTTGGCGTCACCGATCTCGCGCGCCACCTTGACGATGAATGGTTTCATATCGGACGGCGTGAACGCGATGCGATCAGCATCGAGCAGCGCTTGGACATATAGCCAGCGGCGTTTCACCTCCGACTGAATCTGTGAAGGCAACTCGTCGAGGGGACGCGAGTACATTGGCACCAAGCCATCGTCTGGAGCATTGCCGCCAGATAGCCTCGTCGATACGTGGCCCTGCGCATACTCAGCCAACAAGTATTCGCGGGCGACAAGGATTGCATGGCCATCAGTAAGTCGCTCGAGCAGTATTTCGCCATTGGCCTGCAATCGCTCTATCCGAAAACTAGCCCCGGCCCAGTTAAAAGTCATGCCCTTGAGCAATGCAAAACCAGACATCGTCTTCCTCCTTGATCAAGTGCAACAGGGTTTCGGAAGAAATCGGCTGATCGAGGTCACAACGCAACAGGCCCACGAGCAGCAAGCTAAATGGATGGATCAGTTGTTCGTTGAGTAAGTGCGTCAACGATGCAATGGGTAGAGGGAATCGACGTTCGTGATGGCTAAGCGCCGCTTGGTACGCGGCCATCGAGCGTGGGACTCGGGGAGCTCGGTGATAGATGTTGCGCAAGTTCGACTGGCGCGGCTCAAGCCTCAGGTCTCTGTCATCCAAGACGACAAAGTCCTTCGCTGAGCGGCGAAGATAGGCGCCGACACAATTCAGTTTGTTCCGCACTTCGTCGCTTTCGAGGCGACAGAAAGGCTTTACCTCGATCAACACCCGCTTGCCTGTGCGTAAGGTCAACTCAAAGTCCGGTGTATAGCGACGCAGGCGTGAGCCATCCGGATAGTTGATCGCATATGGTTGCTCGCGATAGCTGACAACCAGGGGCGATGCCTCGAATAGATAAATCGCATCGAGCTCGAGTAACCCCTCGTGGTAAATCATGCGTCCATTTTTGCGGCTCGGAAACTTGCCGCGCACGATTCCGCCCGATGGGCTAATTACTTGCCTGACGCGATTGTGGATTTGTCCGTCCGGCGATATCCCTCGCCAGGTGCCGTTCCACCAATTTGCAGACATGCGTTTCCCCCTGCCGCGTCAGTGGGAACCGTAGGCTCAATTGACACGGCGGCTTTCGTAAATCGAGATACCTGAGCGCAGGCGTAGAGACGCCTCAGCCCGGAGCTATATGCACCGGCCTGGGTCAGATATGACGAATGGGAAGGCTTGACGCTGGTGAGAGGGGTGACGATACTTAAGGGGCCAGCCTGTGGGTATCATCAGATGCTCGCACCAAGCGGGGCAAGCCGGAAGGTTTGTCCCGTTTGTCTTTACATACTGGCCTCCTCTCTGCGCCGCCGCTTGATGCGGCGAATGGGCTCAGGTTGAGGATCGACAAACGATCCTTTCAGCTCTAGTACGCCGCGAATCATTTTGACCTGCAGCGGATGCAGGTGATGCACCTGCTCTCGCAGTTCCTTTAACATCCAGTACACGTCCGACGGACAATCGCTGCTCAACCAGAGCTTGCGCTGTGACGCCTCGGCGATACTGCGAACCTCCATCTTCTCTGCCTCGTTCATACTGAGAGCCGTAACAAGCTTCTCGATAAACTCGGGCGTGGGCGGTCCTTTGACACCGATCTCCAATGCGGAGATGTAACTCTGCTCATAGCCCAAGAGCTCTGCAAGCTCAGACTGGCGGATTTCATGCCGCATACGCAGATCATGTAAGTAATGCGAAAACGGGCTCATTGCTACCCACAACGAACAAAAAGATTACCGGTAGCGTAGGTAGCAGCCCATAGACTGTCAAGACCAATACCGCTCTTAAGCTATTGACGCAAAAGGATTTTTTCCACCAAAGTCTGTACTTTGGTTACCAAAGTACAGACTTTGGAAAAGGCGATCTAAAAGAATCAAATAGTTAGCGCCTATCTCAACAGCCTCACCCTTTCGAGCCGGGCTCTCCACATTCATCCAAAAAAGTCAGTTTTTTCATATGCCGAAGCCCGATCAAGGAGCATTCCGCAGCACAAAAAAAAAGACCCCTTTCTAAGGGGTCTTTTTGTTCCGACTTTTTTCACTTTCTGCGTCAGTAGTTTTTCACTTACCTGGCACAGTTTTCACTTTCTGTGGCATCCGACAGTGGCGTCCTACTCAAACATCAATATTCCGCGCCACCAACGCATTGCTCTCAATGAAGTTCCGGCGCGGTTCCACGTCGTCGCCCATCAGGGTGGTGAAGATTTGGTCCGCGGCAATGGCGTCTTCAATCTGCACGCGCAGGAGGCGGCGCTGAGTGACGTCCATGGTGGTTTCCCACAGCTGCTCGGGGTTCATTTCGCCCAGGCCCTTGTAGCGCTGGCGGCTCACGCCGCGCTCGGCTTCGGTCAGCAGCCACGTCATGGCGGCGTGGAAGTCGGTCACGTGCTGTTCGCGCACCTTGTCGCCGGTGCCGCGGCGCACCTTGGCGCCGTCGCCAATCAGGCCCTGGAAGGTGGCGGCGGTGCCTGACAGGGCGGCGTAGTCTGCGCCGGCCACAAAGTCTGCGTCGATATGGCTGAGGCGCTGGTTGCCGTGCTGGCGGCGTACCACCATGACGCGGTACTTCTCGCTCTTCTCGTCGTACTGCATGAAGGCGTCTGCGGTGGCGCCGCCGTTGGCGTTGCTGGCGTTGCCTTGCATTTCGAGCAGGCGGGCCTTGAGAGTGCGGGCGCTGGCTTCGGCTGCGGCTTCGCTGCTCAGGTCCAGGGCGACGCCTTCGGCAATGGCGCGCAGGGCGTCGGCGTCAATCACGCGAGACAGGCGCTCGATCACGCCGCGGCTGAGCTGGTACTGGCGTGCGAGTTCGGCCAGGGCGTCGCCGGCAATCTCGGTGCCGTCGGCACGCACGAGCACGGCGGTGTCCAGCGCCTGGCGCACGAGGTAGGCGGCCATCTCAACGTCGTCTTTGATGTAGCGCTCTTCCTTGCCGTGCTTGATCTTGTAGAGCGGCGGCTGGGCGATGTACACGTGGCCGCGCTCGATGATCTCGGGCATCTGGCGGTAGAAGAACGTGAGCAGCAGCGTGCGGATGTGCGAGCCGTCCACGTCAGCATCGGTCATGATGATGATGCGGTGGTAGCGCAGCTTGTCGAGGTTGTAGTCGTCTTTGCCAATGCCGGTGCCCATGGCGGTGATGAGCGTGAGCACTTCCTGGCTGGAGAGCATCTTGTCAAAGCGTGCGCGCTCGACGTTCAGGATCTTGCCCTTGAGCGGCAGGATTGCCTGGAACTTGCGGTCGCGGCCTTGCTTGGCAGAGCCGCCTGCGGAGTCACCCTCGACGATGAAGAGTTCTGACAGCGCGGGGTCTTTCTCTTGGCAGTCGGCCAGCTTGCCAGGCAGGCCCATGCCGTCGAGCACGCCTTTGCGGCGGGTCATTTCGCGGGCCGTGCGGGCGGCTTCACGCGCGCGGGCGGCTTCAACGATCTTGCCGCAGATGATCTTGGCGTCTACGGGCGTCTCCAGCAGGAAGTCGCTCAGCGCCTTGGCGACAACGTCTTCCACGGGCAGGCGCACTTCAGACGAGACGAGCTTGTCTTTGGTCTGCGAGCTGAACTTGGGCTCGGGCACCTTGACGGACAGCACGCAGGTCAGGCCTTCGCGCATGTCGTCACCCGAGGTGTCGACCTTGGCCTTCTTGGCGATCTCGTTGTCGGTGATGTACTTGTTGATGACGCGCGTCATGGCGGCGCGCAGGCCCGTGAGGTGGGTGCCGCCGTCGCGCTGCGGGATGTTGTTGGTGAAGCAGAGCACCTGCTCGTTGTAGGCGTCGTTCCACTGCATCGACACTTCTACGGCCACGCCGTCTTTCTCGCCGGCGGCAAAGAAGACGGTCGGGTGCAGCACGGTCTTGTTCTTGTTGATGTACTCAACAAAGCCCTTCACGCCGCCCGAGAAAGCGAAGTCTTCTTCCTTGCCGGTGCGCTGGTCGGTCAGCTTGATGTGCACGCCGTTGTTCAGGAACGAGAGCTCGCGAATGCGCTTGGAGAGGATCTCGTAGTGGTATTCGACGTTGGTGAAGATTTCTTCGTCGGCCAGGAAGTGCACTTCGGTGCCGCGCTTGTCGGTGGTGCCCGACACGCGCAGCGGCGAGACTTCGACCATCTGGCCGTCCGGCGCTTGCACCGTTTCGATCAGGCGGTTTTGCGGAACGCCCTGTGCAAACTCGATGTAATGCACCTTGCCACCCTGGCGGACGGTGACCTTCATCCACTTCGACAGACCGTTCACGCAAGACACGCCAACGCCGTGCAGGCCGCCCGACACCTTGTAGCTGTTCTGGTTGAACTTGCCACCGGCGTGCAGCTCGGTCATGGCGATCTCGGTCGCGCTGCGCTTGGGCTCGTGCTTGTCGTCAAACTTGATGCCGGTCGGGATGCCACGGCCGTTGTCGATCACGGAGATGGAGTTGTCCGTGTGGATGGTGACCTGGATCTCGGTGCAATGCCCGGCTAGCGCCTCATCGATGGAGTTGTCCAGCACCTCGAACACGAGGTGGTGCAGGCCGGTACCATCCGCGGTGTCGCCGATGTACATGCCCGGCCGCTTGCGTACCGCCTCCAGGCCTTCCAGGATCTGGATCGAGGCGGCGTCATAGCTGTGGGCCTCGGCGGGGGTGGATTGCGGTTTCTGCTCTTCGGTCATGTCGTTCTGCTCGCAGCCATGGGCGTTTTGCGCACACAGCGGGGTTGCTTAAAAACGGCGAAGGGGCGGATCGTCACGATCCAGCCCCTCGTCTTGCTCTGGGTGCAGCGGTGCGTCAAATGCGCATCGGCATGACGACGTACTTGAAGGTGTCGTCGTCGGGCAGGGTGATGAGCGCGCTCGAGTTGGAGTCGCCCAGGCTCACCTGCACTTTTTCGGCCTTGAGGTTGGCCAGCACGTCCAGCAGGTAGGTGACGTTGTACCCGATATCCAGAGCGTCGCCCTGGTACTCGATGTTGAGTTCGTCCTTCTCTGCTTCCTGGTCCGCGTCGGTGGAGCTGGTCTGCAGGACGGTGGGTACCAGCATGCAGC
>Ga0157372_10007939_pt1 | contig 11280 bp, 6 predicted proteins | sample C55metaG_FD_115307 | JGI IMG/M metagenome (GOLD analysis project Ga0157372, IMG submission 115307) | Corn rhizosphere microbial communities from Kellogg Biological Station, Michigan, USA - C5-5 metaG | ecosystem: Host-associated > Plants > Roots > Rhizosphere > Soil | place: USA: Michigan...
CGCCGAGCTGATGCCGGAGTCGCTCCCGCCGGCGGTGCTGGAGCAATCGAACATCATTCGTCGCTCCGTCGATCGCGCCAACCGACTGATCCAGGATCTGCTCGACGTCGCGCGCGCGGAAGGTGGCGCGATGACGCTGACCACCACGTCGATCCCGGCGCAGGAGATCCTGGACGAGGCGGAGGACGCGATGCGTCCGACGACGGAGGCCGCCGGCATCACGCTCACCTGTCGCGCGGACGACGATCTCCCGAATGTGTGCGCCGACCGCGAGCGCATGGCGCAGGTGTTCACGAACCTGATCTCGAACGCGACGCGCTTCACGCCGCGCGGCGGAGCGATCGCGGTCGGGGCGACGCGCGCGGCCGATGGCACCGCGGTCCGCTTCACCGTGCGCGACACCGGCGCAGGCGTCCCCGCGGAGAATCTGCCGCACCTGTTCGATCGATTCTGGCAGGCGCGGACGAGCGCGCGCACGGGCGCGGGACTCGGGCTCGCGATCGTGAAGGGGATCGTGGAGTCGCACGGCGGCGAGATCACGGTGACGAGCGAGCCCGGACGCGGGACCGAGTTCACGTTCACGATTCCGACGGCGGACTGAGCCGCACGGCGGCCGATCTCCCGCCTCGCCGGCTGCACCGCGCTGTTCGAATCCGGGATTGCGCGTCCCGAAATCGGACAGGACGCAACATCACATTCCGGACGTCCAATCCGGTAACCTGTTGTAACACAACGGGTTACGTGCGTGCCACGATTGGCACGAAGCTTCCTTTTGGCGGTGGTGCAGGTCGTCTCGTGCACGACGCTCCACATGTCGTGTCGCGTTCTCATTACCACCGTCGCTGACGTGGACATTCCCCGCACCGCACCTCGCAGCAGGAAGCGCTACGTCTACGCCGGCATCGGCGCGGGCGCGCTCGTCGTCCTCACGATCATCGTGATGAGCCTCAAGCCGGCGGCACCGAGCGTGGACCGCGCGTCGGTGGTCATCGACTCGGTGCGGCGCGGCGACATGGTGATCGACGTGCGTGGGCCCGGCTCGCTCGTCCCGGAGCAGATCACGTGGGTGTCGGCGGTGACGGCCGGGCGCGTCGACCACATCAACGTTCGGCCGCCGGCGACGGTCACGCCGACGACCGAGCTGCTCGAGCTCACGAATCCAGACGTGCAGCTCGAGGCGCTGAGTGCCGAGCAGCAGTTGAACGCGGCAGAGGCCGCGCTCGTCACGCTCCGGATCAGTCTCGCGAACCAGCGGCTCGCGCAGGAAGGGGTCGTCGCAACGACGCGGGCCGATTACAACGACGCGATGCGCAACGTGAATGCGCTCGACGGCTTGGCGCAGAAGGGATACCTCGCCAAGGGGCTGCTCGCGCCGAACGACGTGGGGAAGGCGCACGACAAGGCCACCGAGCTGGAGGCGCGCATGAGCGTCGAACGCGATCGGCTGAAGGTGCTCACGCAATCCATCGACGAGCAGCTCGCGCTGCAGCGCTCGCAGATCGCGAAGCTCAAGTCGATCGCGCAGTTCCAGGAAGCGCGCGTCGCATCGATGCACGTGACCGCGGGAGCGAGCGGCCAGTTGCAGGAGATGTCGCTCGAGCCCGGCCAGTGGGTGACGCCCGGGATGATCCTCGCGAAGGTCGCGCAGCCAGGACGACTCAAGGCGGTGCTGCAGATCCCGGAGACGCAGGCCAAGGACATCCAGGTGGGACAGACGGCATCCATCGATACGCGCAACGGAATCATTCCGGGGCACGTGTCGCGCATCGATCCGAGTGCGCAGAACGGGACCGTCGCGGTTGACGTGTCGCTCGATGGTGCGCTCCCCAAGGGCGCGCGGCCAGATCTGAGCGTCGATGGGACGATCGAGCTCGACCGCCTGCGCGATGCACTGTACGTCGGTCGCCCAGCGACCGCGGAGCCGAATTCGACCGTCACGCTGTTCAAGCTCGCACCGGATGGCAAGGAGGCGCAGCGCGTGACAGTGAAGCTCGGACAGGCCTCGGTGAACACCGTGCAGGTGCTCCAGGGGCTCAGCGTCGGCGACAAGGTCATCACGTCGGACATGTCGGCGTCCGAAGGGCAGAACCGCGTGCGGTTGCAGTGAGTTGCAGTGAGAGACGTGCGCAACACGACGCAGAGACTCTGAACGACAACCTCCTCGACACGACCATGACGGCACCAAGCGGCGACCACCAGAACACGCAGACGCTCATCGAGCTCAAGGGCGTGTCGAAGGTCTACCTCACCGACGAGCTCGAGACGCATGCACTCTCGGACGTCTCGCTCGACATCCACGAGGGCGAATACATCGCGATCGCGGGGCCGTCGGGCGGTGGCAAGACGACGCTGCTCTCGATCCTCGGCCTGCTCGACACGCCGACTGGCGGCGTGTACCGGTTGGGCGGCGAGCCTGTGGAATCGCTCACGCGATCTCAGCGCGCGGACGTCCGCAATCAGCGCATCGGGTTCATCTTCCAGGCGTTCAACCTGATCGGCGACCTCACCGTCTTTGAAAACGTCGAGCTGCCGCTGACGTATCGCGCGATGCCGTCGGACGAGCGGCGGCGGCGGGTGCTCGCGGCGCTCGAGCGCGTGGGGATGTCGCATCGCACGAAGCACTATCCGGCCCAGCTCTCCGGGGGCCAGCAGCAGCGCGTCGCGGTGGCGCGCGCCGTCGTCGGCGATCCGCTCATCCTCCTCGCCGACGAGCCGACGGGTAACCTCGACTCGGCGAACGGTGAGGCGATCATGGAGCTGCTGCGCGAGCTGCACCGCAATGGTGCGACGATCTGCATGGTGACGCACGACCCGCGCTTCGCACGCCACGCCGAGCGCAGTGTGCATCTGTTCGACGGTCGCATCGTGGAGGAAGAGCGTGGCCAGCGCGCCATGACGGACGAGCGGCAACTGGAGGAGAGTGGCTTTCGCGTCGCGGCGACGGAGAGCGCATGATGCGCCCGGCGGACGCCCTTCAGGCGCTCGGGCGCGATGTTCGGCAAGGGGTCCGCGCCCTGCTTGCACGGCCGGCTTACACGCTGGGAGCCCTGCTCTCACTCTCGCTCGGCATTGGTGCCACCACCATCGTGTACAGCGTGGTGAGCGCCGTGCTGATTCACGCGTACCGGTACCCGGACGCGGATCGCCTGGTGGAGTTGTACGAGTCACGTCCGACGACTCCAGTGGGAAAACTGTCCCCGGGCAGTGTGGCTCGACTCGCGGAGCGCGCGACGACGCTCGCCAGCGTCAGCGGCGTCTCGAATTGGCCCATCCCTGGGGCGCTGACGCTTCCCGGTACGAATCCACAGATGGTGCAGGGCAACGCGATCACTCCGGGGCTGTTTCAGACTTTACGGGTCAGGCCACTTCTCGGCCGGCTGTTCCAACCTGCCGATGCGTTGGCCGGCGCCCCGCACGCGGTGCTCGTGCGCGAGCAAATGTGGCGACAGACGTTCGCGGCAGATCCGCAGATCATCGGCAGGACGATCTCGCTCGACAACACGCCGTACACCGTGATCGGCGTGATCAGCGATCACGATGCGTTTCCCGTGGACACGCGCGACATCTGGGTGCCTTTCCCCGAGTCGGCGATCGGCGGAAACTTCAATACGGGCAACATGACGGTCGTCGCGCGACTCGCACCCGGTGCCACGATGGCGCAGGCGCGCTCACAGGTGGCGACCATCGCCACGCAGATCTCGTCCGAGTACCCGGACACGTGGTCCAACGGACGCATCGAGACGATCGGAATGCGCGACGCGGAGCTTCGGGGGTTGCGCCCCGCCATGGTCCTGCTCGCGGCAACCGTCGCGCTCGTCCTGCTGATCGCATGCGCAAACACCGCCAACCTCGCGCTCAGTCGAGTCATCGGGCGGGAGCGCGAATTGGCGGTGCGCGCCGCGCTCGGCGCCACCCGCTGGCGTATCATCGGGACACTGGTGACCGAGAGCGTGATGCTCTCGCTGGCCGGCGCCGGGATCGGCGTGCTCGTCGCCGCGTGGGCGGTGCCGCTGCTTCGCGATCACGTCGTCGCGGGCCATCTGGTTCAGGGCATCCCAGGATGGAGTGACATCCACGTGAGCGTCAGCGCGCTGCTGTTCACCACCGCCGTGGCGGTCGCGACAGGCATCCTCTTCGGCATCGGGCCCGCATTGCACGGCACGCGGCTGAATCTCACCGCATCGCTGAAGGAAGGCGGGCGCGGGGCCAGTGCGAGCGTCAGCGGACAACGCCTTCGAACCGCGCTCGTGGTGACGCAGTTCACGTTCGCGCTCGTTCTGACCGTCGGCGCGGTACTCCTGGCGCGAAGTTTCATCGCGTTGCTGCGCACGGACCCCGGCTTCCAGACGGAACACGTACTCACGCTCGACATCAGCATTCCGAACGGCGCTCGCAATGCCACGAACGCAGCGGTGAAGCGGACCAACATGCAGGTCGTGAAGGCCGTTCGAGCACTCCCGGGCGTACGCTCCGTCGCGGTCGCGTCATTCCTCCCGCTGACACACGATTACGACGGAACACCGTTCTCCGTCGTGGGCAGCGCGCCGGTCTCGGCCCGCGACAAGCGCATGGCCGTGCAGCACGTAGTCACCGCCGACTACTTCCAGACGCTCGGCGTGCACTTGCTCCGAGGACGCCTCTGGCCGGCAAACACGACCGGGGACAGCACGCCCTTCATCGTCGTGAATCAGACGCTCGCGGCGAAGTACCTTCACGGCCGCGACCCGCTAGGAACGCGACTCAAGATGGGATGGGGATCGGCGGAGATCATCGGAGTCGTGCGCGACACCAAGGTCGGCGCGCTCGAGGAATCCAAGCCGCAACCCGAGATATACCTGCCCATGGAGACTCAGCCCGGCTGGCACCAGTACGAGCTGTTCGCGCGCGTCGTTGGCGATCCCGTTGCTGCGACGGGGTCCCTCCGGCACCAGATCGCGACCGTAGATCCCGACATCGCCGTGGGATCGGTTCGCGCGCTCGGTGGCATCGTTCACGACTATCTGTCGCCCTGGCTCCTGATGGTCATCCTGCTTGGCAGCTTCGCGCTAATCGCACTCGTCATCGCTGGAATCGGCATCTACGGCGTGGTGAGCTACTCGGTGTCGCAGCGCACGCATGAGCTTGGAATTCGGATGGCACTCGGCGCGCAGGGGCGAGACGTGATTCGCCTCGTCGTTCGTCAGGCGCTCGTCCCCATGCTGGTCGCGCTCCCCGCCGCACTCGTCGGTGCGTGGATGGTCGCGCGACTCCTGAGCTTCATGCTCTATGGCGTGGGGACGGCGGACGTCCCTACCTACCTCCTGGTCAGTTTCTGCCTTTTCGGCATCGCGTTCGTTGCCTGCCTCGTTCCCGCCCGACGCGCCGCCTCGGTCGCGCCTTCGGTGAGCCTGCGCTATGAATGACGTCATTCACGGAGACATCCCATGATCGGCTTCACCCGCGATCTCCGCTACGCACTTCGCATGCTGCTGCGCAGTCCCGGCTTCGCTGCGACGTCCATCCTCATCCTCGGCCTCGGGATCGGCGCCGCGACGGCGATCTTCACCGTCGTCAATGGCGTGCTGTTCCAGCCGCTTCCCTACCCGCACTCCGACCGCATCATGTGGGTGCGCGAGCTGAGCGCGAAGGGGCATCCGAACGCGGTCGCCGGGCCGAACTATCAGGACTTTCGCGACCAGAGTCACAGCTTCCAAGCACTCGCGCAAACGAGTGGGTCATACCCGGTGTCCGTGATCGGCGGGGTTGCGCCGGTTCGTAGCAAAGCGATTGCCGTCTCCCGCGACTTCTTTCACGTCATGGGAGTCCAGCCCGTGATCGGCCGAGCGTTCGCGCCCGATGAGCAGCAGGTTGGCGCACGTCCCGCCGTTATCGTGAGCAACGCCTTCTGGAAGAACGTGCTCGGTGGCGGCAGCATCGCGGGACGCACGCTGACGTTCGATCAGCGTGTCTACTCCGTGGTGGGCGTGATGCCGCCGGACTTCACCTACCCCGGCAGCACCGATCTCTGGACCCCCGCCGAACTGGAGCCGCCGAACCTGAGCCGGACGGCGCACAACTGGGCCGTCGTCGGACGGCTCGCAGACGGAGTCTCTGTCGAGCACGCGCAGGCAGAGCTGAGCGCAATCGCGCGCCGACTCAAGGCACAGTACGGCAGCGACATCGACATGGCCGACGCCTCGGTCATCCCGCTCCGAGACGAGATCGCCGGTGATGCGCGGAAGCCGTTGCTGATCTTCCTCGGCGCCACCGGAGTGCTCCTCCTGATCGGCGTCGCGAACGTCAGCAACCTGCTCATGGCGCGACTCGCCATGCGGCGGCAGGAGATGGCGGTGCGCGTCGCACTCGGCGCAGGATTTCGCTCGCTCCTCCGACAGTTGCTTGCCGAATCGCTGGTGTTGAGCGTGGCGAGCGGACTCGTCGGCGTGGCGATCGCACGACTCGGCACCGCAGTGCTGCTGGCGTTCCATCCCGCATATCTGCCGCGCATGGACGAGGTCCGCGTCGGCGCGCCCGTCCTGATCTTCGCGCTCGGCGTCTCGCTCGTCGTCGCGGTCGCGCTGTCGCTCCTCGCGGCGCTCAATGGCATGCCGAAGGACGTGCGTGGCGCGCTCGCCGGCGGGCAGCGCACGCTGGCGGGAAGCGGCTCCGGACATGTCACGCGAGACACACTCGTCATACTCCAGACCGGACTCGCGCTCGTGCTGCTCGCGGGCGCGGCGCTCATGACGCGGAGCATCCTGCACCTGCTCGCCGTGAATCCGGGCTTCCGCACCGACCACGTACTCGTGATGAATGTTTCGGCAAGCTCGCCCAACGACAGTGCTCGCGTGCGTGATTTCGACGATCGACTGCTCGCGCAGCTGCGTGCACTTCCGGAAGTTCGTGCCGTCGGCGGCGTCAGCGACTTTCCCATCCAGGATCAGGGCGCCAACGGCACCTATCTCCTCCTGAACAGGCCGGACGAGATCACCAACTTCGAGCAGTTCGATGCGATGAGCAAGATTCCATCGCGAGCGGGGACGGCGAACTGGCGCGTCGCGAGCCCGGGATACTTCTCGGCGTTGGGAATTCCGCTGCTGCGTGGTCGCCTCTTCGGCGATGGCGACGCGCCGGATGCGCAGGTCAATGCGGCCGTGGTGAGCGAGTCGTTCGCGAAGCGGCAGTGGCCCGGCCAGGATCCCATAGGGCACCTGATCCAGTTCGGGAACATGGACAGCGACATGCGCGCGCTGCGTGTCGTCGGGGTCGTCGGGGACGTGCACGAGTTCTCGCTCGCGGACCCACCCAGCCCCACCCTCTACGCGTACTATCGGCAGCGCCCCGGAGACGCCGGACGCTTCCACATCGCGATCTGGACGCGCAGCGAACCGAACGCGCTCATCCCGACTGCACGCCGCATCCTGCACCAGATCGATCCGAACGTGCCACCGACGTTCAGCACGGCGAGCGACGTCATCGGAAGCTCCACCGCGGATCGGCGCTTCAACTTCGTGCTGCTCGCTGCCTTCGGCGTCACCGCGCTCGTCCTCGCGATTGCGGGAATCTACGCCGTCGTGTCGTACCTGGTGACGCAGCGGACGCGTGAGATCGGGGTGCGCATCGCGTTCGGCGCACACAGCGCGGACATCGTGCAGCTCATCACTCGGCGCGGCGCGACGCTCGCGCTCATCGGCATCGCGCTCGGCCTCGTCGCGTCGTTCGTATTGACGCGGGTATCGGCGAGCATGCTGTACGGCATCACCGCAACCGATCCGGTCGCGTACCTCTCCGGCGCGCTCCTCCTCGCGGCAGTCGCCGTGGTGGCGAGCTATGTCCCCGCACGCCGTGCATCGATGCTGGATCCCGTGGAGGCGTTGCGTGCGGAGTGATGAATGACCGATCTTCCTCCGCGATGATCGCCGCCCCCGCCGTCACCTTCGACCCGCCCGCCGCCGCGAGCGGGGCGCGCCCCTGCATCCTCGTCGCCGACGATCAGCCGGACGTCCTCGCCGCGCTCCGCCTCCTGCTCAAGGATGCGGGCTACCGTGTCGAGACTGCGCGCTCGACCGCGGCCATCCTCACGGCGATCGAGGCGCAGCCGATCGACGCGGTCCTGATGGACCTGAACTACACGCGCGACACGACGTCCGGGCGTGAGGGGCTCGATCTCCTGCACCACATCCGCGCCATCGACGACCTCCTCCCGGTCGTCGTGATGACCGCGTGGGGGAGCATCGACGGCGCGGTGGAGGCGATGCGCCGCGGCGCGTCGGACTACATCGAGAAGCCATGGGACAACACGCGGCTCCTCACGACGCTCAAGGTGCACCTCGATCTGGCGCGCGCGATCCGGACCGGTCGGCGCATGGAGAGCGAGAATCGCTCGCTGCGCACGAGCGGGCTGCCGCAGCTCGTCGCCGAGTCGGCAGTGATGCAACCGATTCTCGATCTGATGCAACGTGTCGCGCCGTCGGATGCGAACGTGCTCATCACCGGTGAGCACGGCACCGGAAAGGAAGTCGCGGCGCGATGGCTGCACGCCGCGTCGTCGCGCGCCAACGCCTCGTTCATCGCCGTCAACATGGGCGGACTCTCCGACGGGATCTTCGAGAGCGAGCTGTTCGGCCACGTGAAAGGGTCGTTCACCGACGCACGCGCCGATCGCACCGGGCGCTTCGAGCTCGCGGACGGCGGCACGCTCTTCCTGGACGAGATCGCGACCGTGCCGCTGCACCTGCAGCCCAAGCTCCTCCGCGCGCTGCAGACGGGCGAGATCGAGCGCGTCGGATCGTCGCACCCACGCCGCGTGAACGTGCGCGTGCTCTCCGCGACCAACGTCGACCCCAATGCCGAAGTCGCGGCCGGACGTTTCCGCGAGGATCTCCTCTTCCGGCTCAACACGATCGAGCTCCGGCTCCCGCCGCTGCGCGACCGCCGAGAGGACATTCCGGTGCTCGCCATGGTCTTCCTGCGGCGACACGCGGCTCGTTACGGCAAGGCCATCACCTCCATCGACCCCGCGGCCGTGCAGGCGATGCTGGATCACGCGTGGCCCGGCAACATCCGCGAGCTCGAGCACACGGTCGAGCGTGCGGTGCTGCTCGCGCATGGCGAGACGATCCGCACCGCGGACCTCGCACTCACGCCACGCGGCAGCGCAGGTGCAGCGGGGACGCCCGCGCGCTTCGAGGAGTTGACACTCGACGAGGCAGAGCGCACGCTTATCCAGCGCGCGCTCGCGCGCCACGACGGGAACGTTCCTGCGGCGGCGCGCGCACTCGGCATCAGCCGCAGCGCACTGTATCGGCGCATGTCCCAGTACGGGCTCTGAGCGCGATCCTCGCGTGGCACGTCCTGGCTCGCACGACGCGAGCCGCCTGACCCCGAGCTCCGACCGCACATTTCGCGCGATGGTCCGCTTCGAGAGACGACTCATCGGCTTCGCCGCCGCGCTCGCGCTCCCACCCGCGATCGTCGCGGCGGTGCTGCTGTGGACGAGCGGCGTCGATTGGTCCACGCGCATCACGCTCGGCGTCGCGCTCCTTCTCGTCTGGGGAGCGACCGCGCACGCGCTGTACGGTCACGTCGTGCGCCCGCTGCAGACCATCGCGAACATGTCGGCGGCGCTCCGCGAGGGCGACTTCTCCATGCGCGTGCGCGGTGGCGGGACCGACGACGCGCTCGCCTTCGCATTCTTCGAGCTCAATCGGCTGGGCGCGGCACTGCGCGAGCAGCGTCTGTCCGCACTCGACGCGACTGCACTCGCCCGTGCGGTCATGCGGGAGATCGACGTCGCCGCCTTCGTCATCGACGACGCGGGTGTTCTTCGACTCGTCAATCGCGCGGGCGAGCGGTTGCTCGGCCGAGCTGCGGAGCGCATGATCGGCCAGCGCGCGGAATCGCTCGGGCTTGCCGCGGTGCTCACCGGAGAGCCCACGCGCACGCTCGACGCGTCGTTCACCACGGGCGGCACGCGGTGGCAGCTTCGCCGCAGCGCATTCCGCCAGGGCGGTCATCCACACCAGCTCATCGTCCTCGCCGATCTCAGCCGCGCGCTGCGCGAGGAGGAGCGGAGTGCGTGGCAGCGGCTGCTCCGAGTCCTCGGCCACGAGATCAACAACTCGCTCGCGCCGATCCATTCCATCGCCGCGACGCTGCGCGAGCAGCTCGCGCGTCCGGTGCGCGATCCAGAATGGGAGGAGGATCTCGCGAGCGGTCTCGAAGTGATCGGAGGGCGTTCGGCCTCGCTCGCACGCTTCATGGCCGCGTACACGCGCCTCGCGCGACTCCCCGATCCCACGCCTGGTGAAGTGAACGTCGCCGACTGGATCCATCGCGTCGCGAGAATGGAAACGCGGCTCGACGTCGAGATCGTCGAGGGCGCGTCGGTCACGCTTCACGCAGACTCCGATCAGCTCGATCAGCTCCTGATCAATCTCGTTCGCAACGCCGCGGATGCGTCACTCGAGACGGGTGGCGGCGTGCGCGTAGGATGGAGCACATCCGACTCGATGCTGGACGTCTGGATCCGCGACGAGGGACTCGGTCTTCCCGACACCGCCAACCTGTTCGTTCCCTTCTTCACGACGAAGCCCGGCGGCTCGGGGATCGGTCTCGTGCTCAGCCGGCAGATCGCCGAGGCGCACGGCGGAACGCTGACGCTGACGAACGGCGACGGATGCGAGGCGAGGGTGCGACTCCCGTTGTGATGTGGAGTGTGCTTCAGCGGTGCCGCGTCACACCCACCTGCTCGCAGTACTCCAGCACCGGACACGTGCTGCACTTGGGAAGCGTCCCGGTGCAGATGTGCTTCCCGAACGGCACCAGCAGCCGGTTGATCTCGATCCAGTACTTCTTCGGGAGCTGCTTCTCGAGCGCGACGCGCGTCTGCTCCGGCGTCTTCGTCGCGACGTAGCCCCAGCGATTGGTGACGCGGTGCACGTGGATGTCCACGCTGATGCTCGGCTCGTTGCAGGCAACGCCGAGCGCCAGGTTCGCGCACTTGGGCCCGACGCCGCTGAACGACGTCATGACGTCGAAGTCGCACGGGAGGTCGCCCTCGAACTCCTCCGTCACGCGTACCGCCATGTCGCGGATCTGCTTCGCCTTGGACTCGTGGAAGGTCGCGGGATGAATCAGCTCGTCGATCTCGCGCGCCGACATGCGCGACATCGTCTCGGGGTCGGGGGCGCGCTCGAGCAGACGCTGCGCCGCGGGAACCGACACCTCGTCGCGCGCGCGGATCGAGATGATGCACCCGACGAGCTGTTGAAACGCCGTTCCAAAACCCAGGTCGCGGAG
>Ga0157372_10007946_pt1 | contig 11274 bp, 13 predicted proteins | sample C55metaG_FD_115307 | JGI IMG/M metagenome (GOLD analysis project Ga0157372, IMG submission 115307) | Corn rhizosphere microbial communities from Kellogg Biological Station, Michigan, USA - C5-5 metaG | ecosystem: Host-associated > Plants > Roots > Rhizosphere > Soil | place: USA: Michigan...
ATATGTGCGCTCGATGAGCGGGCAACTGCGCGAGGATGTGGCTCCCGCTCGCAGCGATCACATGCCGGTAGTGAAGGCTGAGCAGGCGAGGCCGAAAGAACATCCGCAGGATCAAAAGCAGGAGCGGAGGCAGCCATGATGCTTTTGGCTGTACCTGGATTTCAAGGCAATCACACGGGCCTGAACCCGGTGGGTCCGGGCGCGTCGCACATCGAGCTTCAGTTCTCGCTGATTTTCTGGATCACGACGGCCGTGTACTGCGTCGTGCTCCTGTTGGTGGTTGTTGCCGTGGCGCGCAACCGCCTGGATGTCATTCCGGAACCGATCCCGACGGACGAGAAGAGCGAAAGTCGCGGCATGCGCGTCGTAGGCTCCGCGGTAGTGCTGACCGTGCTTTTACTCTTCGTGATGCTGATCGGCAGCTTTGAGACCAGCCGTGCGTTAGGAAGCATGAACCTGGAGGCGGCTCTCCCTATCGAGGTGTACGGGCACCAGTGGTGGTGGGAGGTGCGGTATCCGAACAGCGAATCCTACAAGATTGTTGAAACTGCGAACGAGATCCATGTGCCGGTGGGCGTGCCGATACGATTCCGCGGCACATCGAGCGACGTGATCCACAGCTTCTGGGCGCCTAACGTGAACGGCAAACGCGACCTGCTGCCGGGGTACATCGCGGAATTTGTGTGGCAGGTGGACAAGCCAGGCCACTGGCGTGGTCAGTGTGCGGAGTTCTGCGGCGAGCAGCACGCGCACATGTCGTTTGAGATTGTGGCCGAGCCGAAGGACGTCTTTGAAATGTGGCTAGCTGACCAGTCGAAGAGCGCGCCCCCGCCCGAGACGCCGGAAACTCTGCGCGGGCAGCAGGTGTTCATGACGCATGCCTGCGTGATGTGCCACACGATTCGTGGCACCAGCGCGGGTTCGCGCGTGGGCCCGGACCTTACACACATCGCAAGTCGCGCCATGATCGCCGCGGGAACTCTACCCAACACGAACGGCAACCTCGCGGGATGGATTTTGAACCCACAATCCATCAAGCCAGGGTGCCGGATGCCTCCCAATCAATTGTCAGGCACGGAATTGCGGGACCTGCTCGCCTATCTGGATACGCTGCAATGATTACAACCAACTTGACGACGGAAGCACAACTGACAGAAGAAGAGCGGCAACGCGCTCGGCAACTTGAGCTTGTGTGGAAGGAGCCCACCGGGTTTCTGGGCTGGTTTAAAGTGGTTCACCACACCTCCATTGGTTTGCGGTATGCAAGCACGGCCTTTGCGTTCTTTTTGCTGGCCGGTTTGCTGGCCGGGGCGATGCGGTTGCAACTCGCGTTCCCTGAAGCGCAGTTCCTGCCTAACGACAAGTACAACCAGTTCTTCACCATGCACGGCACTACAATGATGTTCCTGTTTGCGGTGCCCATGATGTTTGAAGCGCTCAGTGTGTACCTCGTGCCGCTGATGGTGGGCACGCGCAACATCGCATTCCCGCGGCTGAACGCCTACAGCTACTACCTGTACCTGTTTGGCGGGATCATGATTTGGGTCGCGTTCTTCTGCAATACGGGCGCGGACCGGGGATGGTTCGCCTATGTGCCCCTCTCAGGCCCGGACTACGGGCCAGGGAAGCGGCCGGACTTCTGGGCACAGATGATCACTTTCACCGAGGTCTCGGCGCTTGCAGTGGCGGTCGAGATTGTGGTGACGGTCTTTCGACTGCGTGCGCCCGGCATGTCGCTCAACCGCATTCCCATCTTTGTGTGGGGCCAGGTTGTCGTAGCGTTTATGGTCATCTTCTCGCTGCCTGGCGTCGTGCTTTCGAGTACGATGCTGCTGCTGGACCGCACGTGCAACACGCAGTTTTTCAATCCTTCGGTGGGTGGGGATGTGCTGCTTTACCAGCACTTGTTCTGGTGGTTCGGTCACCCGGAGGTATACATCATCTTTATTCCCGGGACGGCGATTGTGTCGACGATTGTGACCGCATTCAGTCGGCGACACATGTTTGGGTATCTGGTCGTGGTTTTGTCGCTGGTCTCGACGGGGTTCATTGCATTCGGATTGTGGGTGCACCACATGTTCGCCACCGGGATTCCTCAGATCGCGGAAAACTACTTCACGGCGGCAAGCATGATGATCGCCATTCCCACAGGAGCGCAGATTTTTTGCTGGATGTGGACCATGGCGACCGGAAAGCTGGTGCTTCGGACGCCGCTCTGGTGGGTAATCGGGTTCTTCTTTGTGTTCATCATGGGCGGCATGACGGGAATCTTCCTCGCATCAGTACCGACCGATCTGCAGTTGCACGATACGTATTTCGTGGTGGCGCACTTCCACTACGTGCTGATCGGGAGCGCGGTATTCCCGCTATTCGGAGCTGTTTACTACTGGTTCCCCAAGGTGACGGGCCGCATGCTGAGTGAGACGCTGGGACAGCTGAACTTCTGGCTATTCTTCGTGGGATTCAATGTAACGTTCTTTCCTATGCATATAGTGGGGCTTCGCGGGATGCCTCGACGCGTATATACATATCAGCCCGGAATTGGATGGACGGTCCTCAACCAGGTTGAGTCGTTTGGTTACGTACTGCTCTTCCTGAGTGTCTGTGTGCTGCTGTGGAACGTGTACCGCTCGAAGCGTAAGGGACCGATTGCGGGAACGAATCCGTGGAACGCGGGGACATTGGAGTGGGCGACTCCATCGCCTCCTCCCTCGTACAACTTTCTGTATCTGCCTACAGTGAACGGCCGAGAGGCACTGTGGGATGCGGCGCCGAATCAGCCGGTAGTGGTGGGCCTGGAGGAGGACTCACGCGAGGTGCTGACGACACGCACCCTGGATGCGGAGCCGGACGGGCGCGAGGAATTCCCGTCGCCGACGATCTGGCCGTTTCTGGCTGCTTTGGCAACAGGCCTGGCGTTTCTCGCCAGCGTGTTTACGCCATGGGGGATTACGTTCGGGGCCGTTCTTGTTGCCGTCACGATGATTGGCTGGTTCTGGCCGAAGAAACAGGCCGTAGAGAGGCGTCGCGCGAGGGAGATATGGCAGAGCGAGTAGAACGGCCCGTTCTAGATGTTTCGAAGCTGCCCACAGTGCACTTCGGCTCGCACAGCCTCACGTGGTGGGGTGTGATGGGAATGATGGCGATTGAGAGCACGGTGTTCCTGCTCATGATCGCGACTTATTTCTACTTGCACTCCCGCTCTGTGGAGTGGCCACCCCATCGAAATCCACCCGATTTGCTGTGGGGAACCGTAAACGTCGCATTGTTTCTGCTCAGCGCTATTCCGAACGAATGGTACCGGCGGCGCGCGCGCACAGGCGACCTCCGGGCGGTACAAATCGGACTGGTGATTGCGTGTCTGTTCGGATTCGCCATCGTCGGCGTGCGATATCTCGAGTTGCTGCATCTCAACACGGATTGGAGCGTGGATGCCTACGGCAGCGCTGTGTGGACGCTGATGGGGTTGCACATTCTCCATTTGCTGACCGATCTCGGCGACACAATCGTGCTCACGGTACTGTTCTTCACTTCGCTGGTCGAAGGCAAGCGTTTTATGGACGCGGAGGAGAACGCCGCCTATTGGTACTTCGTAATTGGCTTCTGGATTCCCATTTACCTGGTCATCTACTGGGCTCCGAGGTGGCTGCATGCGTGACCCACTTGAACACACGAACCCAAGCCCCGAGGAAAAGCGCATCGATCTCTTGCTCTGGACGGCGTTGCTGCTGAACCCGTTGGCGATGGGAGTCAACACCGTGGTGGGTTTCACGGTGGCGCATTGGACTACGGACACAGGGCGCAAAAGCTACTCATATCTTGTGTCGGCTATCGATCTTTTGCTCTGTATCGGTGCGTTTGCCATATCGATTTCCTTCGAGCGGAAGTTCCGCCACGCGGAGCAGGATGTACCAATCGACGGACGCAGGCTTTTCATGGCAAGGCTGACGGTGCTGGTGTCCGTATTGACAGCATTGCTCATCATCGCCCAAACGCTGGCTGTAATCAGATTGCATCCGTTCGATTGAGCATGGGTTTCGAAGCTTCTCAATTCGGTCTGCCGAATATGCTTCATAGAGAAGCATCAGGTGTTTGGAGTGTGCCATGGAGCTTTGAGCCTGCGATCATCATTCCGTTAGTCGCCCTCCTTGCGGTTTATCTTGTTGGGGCGCTCCGTCGCGGAAATGCGCGAAACCTGAGGTGGCGCCATGCGAGCTTTGCTGCCGGTTGGGGCACCCTGGCATTTGCATTAGTGTCGCCACTACACGAGTTGGGGGAACAACTATTTTCTGCGCACATGCTTCAGCACGAGATCCTGATTCTCGTATCAGCGCCGCTCATATCCGCTTCGCACCCGGGCGCAACCTGTCTCTGGGCCTTCGCTTTACGCCATCGCACAGGTCTCGGCTCAAGCGTTCATCGCATCCTGAATTCAGCTCCTGTTCGCTTGTTTACACGCCCTCTGAACGCATGGATTCTCGAGGCAGCGGCTCTGTGGCTGTGGCACATCCCATTCTTGTACCAGGCGACGCTGAGGTCGGACTGGGTCCATGCGGCCCAACACATCAGCTTTTTGGGGACGGCTGTTCTATTTTGGTCCGCGCTTTACGGCGTCCGCCGGTCAGCGATGAGTTATGGCAGCGCCATCCTCTACGTGTTCGGAACTGCGGTACACTGCAGCGCTCTTGGCGCCCTCCTGACTTTTTCAGCTGTGTTGTGGTACCCGGCATACATTGCGACTTCGCCGAGATGGGCATTGACGCCGCTCCAGGATCAACAATTGGGCGGGGTCATCATGTGGGTTCCCTCGGGGCTAGTGTTCATTGTGGTGGCTCTTGCTCTCATGGCGAGATGGCTTTCTGAATCCGATCGCCGCTTGCGCTTGGGTTCCGTTGCCGCCCTGCTGGAGAAGGAGCAACAGTGAAGCTCCGTTTGAGCGGGGCTTCTGCAGTATGCACGCGCGAGTGCATTGCCGCCTGCGACACGATCGCGGTCCCTGTAATGATGACGATCGCCCGGTTTGAATTCAACTCGAGATCGCAATCCAGCTTGTCGAAAGGGTTAAATCCCGGCAGTCAGACTTTTCCGCTGCTTCGGCAAGCGCGCGCTTACAAAGGCGAGTGCGTTACAGTCGGCCTCTGTTGACTTGTTGTCTTTCGGCTGTTTCAGTCTTTGTGAGACTGCCCCAGCCGACGGCAACTACACGGGGCTGCACGGTAGAATCAGAGCATGATCAAAGGGATTTCCATCCTTCGTCGGGCGGAGGATGGGGCTGTTTACGACCGGTTGAGCAGTTTCTTCGCGGCCATGGGATTCGCCGTTGGAGGGGGCTGGAAGGACACCATCAGTACTGGTGCATCTTTTTTGGCGCCGCTGGGGAATCTAGAGTTTGTAAATGGGCAATTCCCTTCGGTTTCGGATGTGATGGTCGAGGTGACCTCTCTGGATCAGGCTTATCAGGCCGCGTCACGATGGCTTTGCGCCCACGGTGGAGATGCGGCAGTGAAGCGATTGGGCGAGGCGGTCGAAACGGAATGGAAGGCGCGCCTGTTCACGGTCGAGCCGGAACCTGGCTTTGCTTTCACGTTCTGGGCATGGACTGATCCGCTGAAAGGTAAACCGGTTGTGCTGGAAGGAGATCTTTCGGCCGAAGGAATGAAGTTTGCAATCGCGGTGGCACGCTGGAACGCGGTTATCACGGACCGGCTGCTGGAAGGCGCACTGGATGCATTCCTGAGGAGCGGGGCGAAGAGGGAAGACATCCAGATTGTGCGCGTGCCGGGAGCGTGGGAAGTGCCCGCAGCGGCGCGAATGATGGCGGAGCAGAAGAAGGTGGATGCCATTATTGCTTTGGGATGTCTGATCCGCGGAGAGACCGCGCATTATGAGGCGATCTACAACGAGGTGTCACGCGGAATTGGACAATCACAGCAGGAGACCGGCATACCGCACGGCTTCGGCATCCTGACATGCGAGACTCTTGAGCAGGCGCTGAATCGCGCGGGAATTAAGGCGGGAAACAAGGGATTTGAAGCAGCCGCGGCAGCAATCGAGATGGTGAACGTGAAGCGGAAGATTGCGGAAAGCGGGCAGGCGTGAGCGCTGGTTCGCGTAGGAAATCGCGTGAACTGGCAATGCAGATGCTTTTCCAGGCGGAGATGGGGAAGCAGACGCCAGATCAGGTCCGGGCGACTTTCTGGAAGTCAGTAGACACGACCGAGCCTGAGGTTCGCGGATTTGCGGAGGATCTATTTCACTCGGCAATCGCGAACCAGGAAAAGGTGGACGAATTGATTGCGGCGCATTCCCGGCACTGGCGTCTGGAGAGGATGCCCGCAGTGGATCGAAACCTGCTGCGAATGGCGGTGGGCGAGATGCTCGGATTCAAAGGGACGCCGTTCCCGATTGTTATTAACGAGGCGCTGGAGATTGCGAGGCGCTTTTCGGCGCCCGAGTCAATCAACTTCCTGAATGGGATCCTGGACGCCATTGCGCATGGGCTCCTGCCGAAGTAGCAGGTCTTGAAGCCCATCCGTCCGGTAGAATTGCGAAACGTCGAAGTTTGCAGAGTTTACAACTGAATCAGGGCCCGAGGCGTCCAATGCCAGAGAGCCGGATGGAAGATTGCCTCCGGCGACTGGCTATCAGGTGGCGCAAATTCTGCGCGTGAGCATATTTTGCGGCGTAACATGGATTTTTGGCAGGCTCAGGTACCTGATCGACCCGGGCACTGAGAACCGTTGGCGGGAAGCCGGCGTACTGAGCAGAAGGAGATGAATCATGAGTGATGAAAGAAATGGAGTCCAGGGAGTTGCGTGGTTTCTTGCCGGACTTGGCGTGGGCGCGCTAATTGGAATTCTTTATGCTCCGAAGAGCGGGCGCGAGACCCGGGAGGACATCGCGCAGGGAGCGCGAGAGAGCAGCGAGTACCTGCGCGCGCGGAGCCGCCAAGCCGCCGAGCAAGTCGGTCAGTATGTAGATAAAGGCCGCGAGCAGATGAATCAATATGTCGGACGTGGAAGAGAGATCGTCGATCGCGGACGCGCGCAGTGGGAAGACTTCGTCGAGCGAGGTAAGAACATCGTCAACGATCAAACCAACCGGGTAGGCGCGGCAGTCGAAGCGGGCCGCGACGCTTATCAGGCAAACGCGCAGAAACCAGCAGAGCCAACTGCGTAGGCGAACATAAGAGCCGGGGCTGACGTTGTTGGCCCCGGTGTTTTCCACTTCCCACTACGCAATGCCGGCGTTCTCTTGAGTGCGCGGAGGCGCTGTACGGGACTTTGAGAAAGCTAAGATCGCGTCGGTGCCGAGATGAACAACGAAACCTTGTGGTTGATGATTTTTGTGGGCCTCACCGCAGCTGCCCTCTTTGGGCAGTTCATCGTCATGCTTGTGGCGTACTTCATGCTGCGCAAGAGCATCAGGACAGTTCAAGACGAAGTGAGCGAAGTTCGTTCAACAGTAATGCCAATGCTGAACCGTTCGAAGGAACTGCTGGAGAAGGTTGCGCCTAAGGTCGAATCTGTGGCGGCAGACGTGGCGGATATGGCGCAGTCTGCGCGGGAGCAAACGGCGCATATCCGTTTTACCGCCGATGAAGTACTTGCCCGTGTTTACCGGCAGACGAGCCGTGTGGATAACATGATCACCAATGTTGCAGATGGTGTGGAGCACGCCGGCAATGTTGTGGCTGATTCGGTGACGAGGCCGGTCCGGCAGGTTTCTGCGATGCTCGCTGCCGCCAGGGCTTTTCTGGGCGTGCTTGCGACAGGACGTCGTCCTGGTCGCCAGGGCGTGATCACCGATCAGGACATGTTCGTGTAGAGCAAGAGAGGCGCGACTCCGATCGGCGTTAACAATCGCTGTCATTTTGGTGTAGTCTCCTTTGCACAATGAGAAGCGTTTCACGAGCTGGATTTCTGGGCGTGTGCGCCGTTGCAGTCTCGACAATGGCGCTCGGTCAATCTACAACTCCCAAAACATCATTGCTGGTGCTTTCCAAGCACGATCACACGCTAGCTATAGTTGATCCTGCGAACCTGCGCGTCCTGGCGCGAGTTCCGGTGGGAGACGATCCGCACGAGGTGATTGCGTCGAAGGACGGGCATACGGCATACGTGTCGAACTATGGATTTGGTGCGTTTCATACGCTCGCTGTCGTGGATCTGATTGCACAACATGAAGAGCCATTAATTGATTTAGGCGCGCTGCGGGGGCCTCACGGACTGGCTTTTGCGCAGGGAAAGGTTTGGTTCACGGCAGAGGCTGCGAAAGCCATCGGGAGCTATGACCCGGAGTCGGGCAAGGTCAACTGGATTATGGGGACAGGACAGAATCGCACGCACATGCTGTACGTGTTCCCCGATGCGCAGAAGATTGTGACGACGAATGTGAATTCGTCAACGGTGACTGTTCTGGAGCATACCGAGGGCCCCGCGGGTGGGCCGTCACCGCCTCCACCAGGCGCGCCTCAAGCGCAGGAAGCAGGAACGCCGTCGACGGGAGCGCAGGGCGGTCCGAGACGGATGCCAGGGTTTCCCGGTGGAGATTGGAATGAGATGGTACTTCCCGTAGGGGGAGGATCCGAAGGGTTTGATGTATTGCCGGATGGAAAGCAGGCGTGGGTTGCGAATGCGTGGGACGGCACGATTTCGGTTATCGACTTTGCGCAGAAGAAGGTGACGGCGACAGTGCAGGCAAATGCGCGCGGGGCAAATCGGCTGAAGTTCACTCCGGATGGGAAGCGGGCGTTGATCTCGGCAGGGCCGGAGTTGATTGTTTTTGACGTGGCAACGCAGAAGGAAGTGAAGCGGCTGCGGGTAGGACACGGGGGCGGGGGCGGGATCCTGGTGCAGCCGGACGGTCAGCGAGCTTATGTGGCGTTTGCGGAAGATGGGTTTGTGGCGGTGGTGGATTTGAAGTCGCTGGAGATTGTTGGAAAGGTGGATGCCGGGCCGGGACCAGATGGGCTGGCGTGGGCGGTACGAGAATGAGTTTGCCTCTCCATGATGTGGAAAGTGTGCCGCAGGACGGGGGCAGCAAGGACGATCAGGATTCATGCGTAAAGCCGGCACTCAAGTGAGTTCCGGCTTTACGTTTTTGTTGCGGTGTGGTTAGTGGAGGTCGACTTGAATGACCTGGATCGAATAGGGAGGAAGCGTGAGTGAGAAGTTGCTGCTCACGTTGTACAAGGTGGACTCGACGGGCACAATGCGTTTGGGGTCATCGATGGAGTTGGTTGTCTGGGTATTGGGCGCGCTCAAGCGGATCAGCTTTGCTTCTGCCGCGGGGCGAGCGCCGGGAAGTGCGAGACGGACAGGCTTTGAATCGGATGAGCCGTTGACGAGCTTTAGATAAAGCTGCTTCTTCAGCGTGTTGAGGGTGGCGGAGTAAAAGAGCCTGGTTCCAGCGTTCTCAATCTGAGAGGCGATATTGTGGTCGCCCAGGTAAGAGCCGAACATGACCTGCGCATAGTAGCTGGGAGATCCATAGCTCGATGCGGCGTTGTAGCCGATGAGGTCGCTCTCCCACTGCATTCCGCCTGGGTTTACGTTGACGAAGAGCGGCGCGTAACAGGACATCACGATGAGATCGCTATTGCGCTCGAGGCCAGTCATCCATGCAGCGTCTCCGAGAGCAGCGCCCATGTTAGTAGTGGGTGTGCCTTCGCGGGTGGCCCATTCGCCGACAAAGATCTTGGGGCCATTGCGGTCAACTTTGTCGTAGTGATTCGCATCCGCAAAGTTCTGCGTGGCGCGAACGTAGTAGTGATCGTCCTGTACATCGGGCTTCATGTTCTTGAGGGGCATGGTCGCGATGAGCTGAAGATCGGGGTATTTCGCTTTGATCGCCTTAGAGAACTGGCCGTAGCGGCCCTCGTAACTCCCGGAACGGTCGAACTGGTCTTCGTTGCCGATTTCGACGTAAGTGAGTTTGAACGGTGCCGGGTGTCCGTCCCTGACGCGAGCGGCTCCCCATTTCGTATCGGGACCGCCGGTGACGTATTCGATCTCGTCAAGTGCGTCATTGACATAGGGCTCGAGATCGGGGCCGGGGTTCACATGCTCCTGCGCGAGGGAGTAGCCACCGTAGACGGCGAGGACTGGCTGCATGTGGAGGTCTTCGCACCATTCGAGAAACTCGAGAAGGCCCATGCCGTCAGATGACCAGTAATTCCACGGACTCCTATGGGTGGGTCGGTCCGCGAGAGGCCCGATGGTCTTCTTCCATTCGAAACGATCCTTGATGTGGTCGCCTTCGAGGTAATTGCCGCCGGGGAAGCGCAGGAATTGCGGATGCATGGCAGCCATTTTTTCCATCAGGTCGGTGCGGAAACCATTGGGACGATTGTGATAGGTAGGCGGAAACAGGGAGACAAGCTGAAGCCAAAGGGTTCCGGCATGGCCGAAGGTAATAGAGAGGTGGTTGGCTGCAGAGGGCTGGATTGCGCCGGTCTTGAGCGTGAAGTTGTACTGCTTCCAGTCGGAGCTGAGGCCGGGGACCGTGGCGGAGGCAAGGGACTTCCCGGTGTTGTCGCTGACGAGGCTGACCGTGATCGGCCCTATGGAGCCAGAATCAGCTTTTGCATAGAGCGAGCCCTTGTAGGTGGTATTTGGGTGGAGGGCCATCCCCCACCAGCCAGTGTTGAGGGCTCCAGCCTGGTTGTGCTGATCGGCCTGGATGATTTCGACCTTGAGGCTTGTGGGCAGTGCAGTGCTTGGGCCTGTCGTTTTGTCGTCGGACATCTTGGCGGCGGCGTTGCCCCCTTCGACGAGGTACCAGGAGTGAATGCCGCTCCAGTCGCTTTTGAAGGTGCGGTTGCGGACCATCTCCGCATAGAGGCCGCCGTCGTAGGAATAGTTGATCTCTTCAGTCATAAGGCCGTAGAGCGTGGGACTAACGGCGGTAGTGGGCTGGTCGGCGTGAAGAGTGAGTGTGGCGGACGGTGATTGACCGAAGACCATTGATGAAGTTAAGAGAGCGGCGCTCAGCAGAAGGCGGGCAAACGTTTTCCTGGACATCTTGGTTTCTCTCCGAAAGATTGCCGGGCCAGTATAAATGCTCTGCTTCCACACCCGCGGGAGACGGATCAGAAACCGGCTCTGCTTTGACAGGTAAGTTGCGTGTTGATACCCTTTTAAGGGGCCCATTCCCGGCTTATCTGCCGCTCTAATCTGCCCTTTGTTACATACGTCCCCGTCGTCTAGCCCGGCCTAGGACACCGCCCTTTCACGGCGATAACACGGGTTCAAATCCCGTCGGGGACGCCAA
>Ga0157372_10007949_pt1 | contig 11273 bp, 9 predicted proteins | sample C55metaG_FD_115307 | JGI IMG/M metagenome (GOLD analysis project Ga0157372, IMG submission 115307) | Corn rhizosphere microbial communities from Kellogg Biological Station, Michigan, USA - C5-5 metaG | ecosystem: Host-associated > Plants > Roots > Rhizosphere > Soil | place: USA: Michigan...
ACGAAGGGATCGGTTGTTCCTTCTGTGCGGCCGGTACGAAGGCATCGACGAGCGTTTTCTGGAGCACGCGGTCGACGAGGAAATCTCGATCGGCGACTACGTGATCTCCGGCGGCGAGCTGGCAGCGGCGATCTTGATCGACGCGGTCGGCAGGCTGCAGGAAGGCGCGCTGAACGACGCGCAGTCGGCCGAGCAGGATTCGTTTTCGGACGGACTGCTCGATTGTCCGCACTACACGCGTCCCGAGCGCGACGCCTGGGGCGATGTGCCGCCGGTGCTGCTTTCAGGCGATCACGCGGCGATCCGCCGCTGGCGCCGCAAGCAGTCGCTGGGACGAACGTGGTTGCGCCGGCCGGATCTGCTGGCGCACGTGGAAGCGGACAAGGAAGCGCGCACGTTGCTGGAAGAATTTCGCCGCGAACACTTCGAGCGTTCGCAGGCAATGCAAAACGAGTCGGAGCGCCCACGCGATCCGACAGAGAAGAACTAGACATTAATTGGTGAGCGTCATGAGCAATCTCATTCAACAGTTCGAAGCCGCGCAGATGACCCGCAAGTTGCCGGAGTTCAGCCCGGGCGATACGGTGATCGTCAACGTCAAGGTCAAGGAAGGCAATCGCGAGCGCGTGCAGGCGTACGAAGGCGTGTGCATCGCGCGCAAGAACGCCGGCCTCAACTCCGCGTTCACGGTGCGCAAGATTTCGCACGGCACCGGCGTCGAGCGCGTGTTCCAGTCGCATAGCCCGGCGATCGATTCGGTCGTCGTCAAGCGCCACGGCAAAGTGCGCGGCGCGAAGCTTTATTACCTGCGCGGCCTCGAAGGCAAGAAGGCGCGCATCAAGGAAGATCTCGGCGCGAACGCGGCCGACGAAGCGGAAAGTTGATCGATCCGCACCGCCGCTTTGCAGCGGACGGTGCGGCCAAATGAAAGCATCGTCTTGGAGGATCGAGTCGCGTCTTTCCTCCTCGTCCGGGGCGGCCGTCGGCAACGACGGCCGCTTCGTCATTTCTGGATTTGCAAAAACTGTAAATCGCTAGAAGACACCCGCTGCTATGATCGGCACGCCTGATGGTCGGCGTTTCGGATCTCATCGAAGGGGTGCCATGAGGGGACTGCCCGCGGCCGTTGCCGTGTTCTTCTCGCTATCGCTCGCGTGCGCGTATGCGGCGGACGGCGATCCCGATCCGTCGTTTGGCAGCGGAGGCATGCAGCGCTTCGAGGCGGTGCATGCGTACGGTGAGCCGGCGGTGACCGTCGACGCCGACGGCCGCATCGTCGTCTGCGACGGCGACCAGCGCGACATCGCGACCGACTACGACCTGCTGATCGAGCGCTTCAACGCCGACGGTTCGCCGGACATTACCTTCGGCGTCGGCGGCGAGACGACCCTTTCGTTTGACGATCAGGGAATCGAGGACTTGTGCTCCGCGATCGCGCTGCAGCAAGACGGCGCCATCGTCGTTGCGGGTGTTCGCGAGTTCCCCGGCTTCGGGACGCGCGATCCGTACTTCCTGGTCGCTCGGCTCACGGCCGGCGGCGTGTTGGACGCGACGTTCGCCGGCGGCGCGGGCTACACCGTGTTTCCGTACGAAGTGTTCGGCTTGGGCGGCGCCACTGCGGTCGCGATCGACGCGAGCGGCCGCATCATCGTCGCCGGCGGCAGTCAACCCGATGTCGGCAACGAGGATTTCGCGATCGCGCGCCTGATGCCCGACGGTACGTTCGACGCAACGTTCAGCGGAAGCGGCAGCGAAACGATCGGCTTCTTCTCGAGCTTGTCCTACGACTATGCGACGCATGTCGCCACTGACGCGGAAGGCCGCATCGTGCTTGCTGGAAACGCGGGCGGCGAGACGGCGCTGGTGCGCCTGCTCGACGATGGCACCCTCGATCCGACGTTCGGCTCCGGCGGAAGCGCGCTGCTGCCCGCGGGCCCGGGCAGCCAAGGTTTCGTGATCGATCACGCCGGGAGGCTACTCGTCGCGGGTTCGGTGCCCGCTCCGAACGACAATCAGAATGCGGACTTCGCGGCCGCGCGCCTGCTTGCCGACGGCTCGCTCGACACGAGTTTCGGCAATGGCGGAATCGCATCGATCGCGTTCGATCTCGCCGACGGCGGCGGTGGGCGCGACGGCGCGAGCGCGATCGTGGAGCAGAGCGACGGCAAGCTCGTCCTCCTCGGCAGTGCCGAATACGGCGACCTTATGTACAACCGGAACGCGGCCGCGCGCCTGCTCGACGATGGCACGCTCGATCCCTCGTTCGGCAACGGCGGCAAGATCACGTTCGCCTTTGGGCTCGCGATGCCTTCCGATGACTGGCTGAGCGGCGCGGCGCTCGATGGTGGTCACGTCATCGTCGTCGGACGGGCAGGACAGGGCGAAGGCGGCATTGTCGACGACATCGTCGCGCGGCTCGAGAGCGATCTCGTGTTCCGCGCGACGTTCGAGTGACCGATGTCGCTCAGACGAATGGGCTGAGCAGCCAGCGGAGACTGCCCGACAGCACGATCGCCGCCGGCAAGGTCAGCACCCAAGCCGCATGAGACTGCGCAACGTCGACAGCTGCAACCCGACCGATTGGCCGCCATCGTGTCCGCGACGCCCGATGACGACTCGTGTGTCGTCGATACCCGCGATCGTTTTTGACCGTCGATTCGAGAGTGCGTTCGATAATCCTACGGCGCCGTTTCGAATCCGTCGGCGAAAATACGATCGTCAATGGGAGTCTCGAGCGCGATCTTCCACGCGCCGCGGCCGTATGTGGCTGCAACGAGCGTGTGCGGCACCGCGGCGACTTCGAGATCGGTCACCACCATGCCGAGCGGAAGACCCGTCATGAACGGTGCGAATGTGAGTCCGCCGTCGAGACTTTGATAAACGCCGATGTCGGTGCCGACGAAAATCCGGTTGCTGTCGAGCGGATCGATCGCAACGCTGTTCGCGGGAAGCGGCGGCAAGCCCGCGCCAATGGCGACCCAATCAGCACCATCGACCGACATCAACAGGTGTGGCTCGAGAAAGATGCTGCGCGTTGCGAACACGCGCGTCAGATCGTTCGGGTCGATCGCAATGTCGGACACGTTGCCGGTTGGGAATGTGCCAGTGATATCGGTCCACACGGGCGTCGCCGCGAGTGCATCGGCCGTCGTCGCGATCTTGCCGTTCGACGAACCGGCGTAGAGGCGCACCGCCGAGTTGGCGGTGTCTTCGGCGGGCGTCAGCACACTGATGGTGGCCGTGCCGCTGCCGGTGATGTTGTCCGAAATGGCGGTCCATTGGTATGCGTTCGCGTTGTCGACGATCGTCGCGCGATAGACGCGATCGGATCCGATGAAGATCGAACCGCCGCCCGTCACCAGCGGCGTCACCCACGGAAACGGATCGCTCGCATCCTGTCCGGATTGATTGACCCACTGGAACGTATTCGGCGCGCCTTGCGACGTCGAGAGAATGATCATCGCGCCGCCGTTCGGATAGCTCGTCTGAAACACCCGGTTCGTGTCATGCGCGTCGACGGCGTTCATGAAACCGTCGCCGGTGACTTCAGTCACGTTCCAGAGATCGTCGCCGTCGCGAAGCGAAGACGAATTGTCTTGCGCGCCGCCATAAACGCGATCCGGATTGCTCGGATCGATCGCGACGTCGTAGAACTGCGTGATTTGGAGATTCGCGTTGAGGTTGCTGAACGTTCCGCCATCGTCGTCGGTGCGCCAGAGCCCGCCGTCGCCGCCGACCCAGAAACGCGAACCGTCGTTGCGCGAATAGCGCACGATGTGCGTGTCCTGATGCACGGCCTGGCCGGGTCCCCAGCCGCTGGTAAGGATCGTCAGCGTGGTGCCGCCATCGATCGACATGGCAGGCCGGATCGTGCCGACGAGCAGCTGATCCGGATCGGTCGGATGCACGTCGAGCGTCAGGTTGTACCAGCACTGACCCTCGCAGGCGTTGCTGTTGATCAGATTCCAGTTCGCGCCGGCATCGTCGGTGCGATAGAGGCTGAGCGATGCGCCGCTCGATGGGCCCAGCAGTGCGTAAAGCACATTCGAGTCGCTCGGCGCCATGGCGAGGCGGCCGTAGCTGGCCGCGCCATTGATCGGGATGTTCGTTTCGAACCGCGTCCAGGTCACTCCGGCATCGGTCGATTTGTAGATGCCCTTCGCGCGAGCCTGCGCATAAACCGTGTTCGGATCGTTCGGATCGAAGATGACATCGCGCGAGCCGCTCGCCGCTAGAACCTGCGCCCAGGTCTGGCCGCCATCGGTGGTGCGGTAGAGGCCGCCGCCGCTCGACGATCCGTTCGAGTTGCAATGGCCCTGTCCGCCAACAATGAGGATGTTCGTGTCGGCCGGCGATTGTGCGATCACGGTGACAAACGAAAGCGGCATCGCCGTATCGCCGCTGCCGTTGCGCGCTTCGAACGTTTGGCCGCCGTCGCCCGAATAGAAAAGGCCGAGACCGAAATAGTCGATGCATCCGGCGTTCGCTTCGCCCGTGCCGACCCAGACGTGATCCGGCTGGCCGTTCTCGAGCAGGATCGAGCCGATGCTTTCGGTGCCTATCTGGTCGAACAGCTGAGTCCAGCTCTGACCGCCGTCGATCGACTTCCACAAGCCGCCCGCGGCGGCGCCTAGAAACACTTCCGATTCGTCGGCCGGGTCGACCGCGAGCGCGGTGACGCGGCCGATCACGTTGCCCATGTCCCAGTCGAGCATCGTCATGCCGTCCGGACCGAGCGCCTGCCAGGTCTCGTTGGCAAGGAATGCGGGGACACCGGCCTCGACCTGTCGCTTCAGCTCTGCGACAGCGGCGGCGCGCTGAATTCGCGCCTCCGGATGCGCATCCAGGCCGCGCGCCTGCTCGAACCATTGGACGCGGCGCAAGATCGCGTCTTCTTCGCCTGACTTGTCGCCGGCAGCGAGAACAAATGGCCTATCGGCCGCCTGGAGCGGCAGGACCAACGAAGCGAACAGCGCAAGACCGCAGAGATGACGCAACAGACCGTACTGCATTCAGAATCCCCTGGTTCCAGAACCACTGGTTCGACTCGCGCGCTACGATAACCGATCGTGCCGCCGCGACTTGTGCCATCGGGCACGCCGCGATTGGATTCCCGGCCGGCGGCCCCGATATCTCGCCGGATTCTAAGCATTTCGAGGCTTCCATGACGTCCAACGCCGAAACCCGGGCCTTTCAGGCCGAGGTCGCTCAGGTCCTGCACCTGGTCACCCATTCCCTGTACTCGCACAAGGAAATCTTTCTGCGCGAGCTGATCTCGAACGCGTCCGATGCGTGCGACAAGCTGCGTTTTGCCGCGCTGTCCGACCCGGCCCTGACCGCGGACGATGCCGAGCTGCGCATCGACATCACGATCGACAAGGACGCGCGCACGCTGACCGTGCGCGACAACGGCATCGGCATGAGCCGCGACGAAGTCGTCGAAAACATCGGCACGATTGCGCGCTCGGGCACGCGCAAGTTTCTCGAATCGCTGTCGGGCGATGCGCGCAAGGACACGCAGCTGATTGGTCAGTTCGGCGTCGGTTTCTATTCGGCATTCATCGTCGCCGATCGAGTCACGCTGGCGACGCGCAAAGCCGGCGCGCCGGCGAACGAAGGCGTGCGCTGGGAATCGGCGGGGACCGGCGAATACACGCTGGAAACGATCGATGCTCCAGCGCGCGGTACGTCGGTGACGCTCCACCTCAAGGACGACGAAAGCGAATTCCTCGACGCATGGAAGGTGCGCGATCTCATCGCGCGCTATTCGGATCATGTCGCGTTCCCGATCCGGATGCCCAAGCAGAAGGATGGCAAGCCGACGGACGAATTCGAGACGGTCAATCATGCGTCCGCGCTGTGGACGCGCCCCAAGAACGAGCTCAAGGACGAGGATTACCAGTCGTTCTACAAATCGATTTCGCACGACTTCAACGACGCGCTGGCGTGGACGCACAATCGAGTCGAAGGTGCGCAGACGTACACGTTGCTGCTCTACGTGCCTGAGAAGCCGCCTTTCGATGCGCTGTTCAGCGGCCGCGAGGAGCGCAAGGGATTGAAGCTGTACATCCGCCGCGTCTTCATCATGGACGCGAGCGAGCAGCTGCTGCCGGCCTATCTGCGCTTTGTGCGCGGTGTCGTCGATTCCGACGACCTGCCGCTCAATGTCAGCCGCGAAATCCTCCAGGAAAACCGCTTGCTCGCCCAGATTCGCAGCGCCTGCGTCAAGCGCGTGCTCGATCTGCTCGAAAGGCTGTCGAAGGACGAGCCCGAAAAGTTTCGCAAGTTCACCGATGCGTTTGGGAACGTGCTGAAGGAAGGTATCGCCGAAGACAACACCAATCGCGAACGCATCGCCAAATTGCTGCGCTTCGCGTCGACGAAATCCGAAGGCGCGCAGAAGACGGTCTCGCTCGACGATTACGTTTCGCGCATGGCGACCGGGCAGGACGTGATCTGGTACGTCACGGCCGATTCGCATGCCGCGGCGCGCAGCAGCCCGCAGATCGAAGCGCTCAAAGCGCGCGGCATCGAAGTATTGCTGCTGAGCGATCGCATCGACGAGTGGATGATCGGCTACCTGGGCGAATATGCCGGCAAGAAACTCCGGAACGCCGCGAAAGGCGATCTCGATGTCGACAAACCCGATGCTGCCGAAGCGGAAAAGCGCGAGGAAGCGGAGAAATCCGCCGCGGGCATCCTTGGCAAGCTGAAGGAATTGCTCGGCTCGCGGGTCGGCGACGTGCGCGTCAGCCATCGTCTGACCGATTCGCCTTCGTGCCTCGTGCTCGGCGAACACGAGATGGCGCTGCACATGCAGCGCCTCTTGCGCGACGCGGGGCATGACGTGCCGACATCGCCACCGGTGCTCGAAATCAATCCGCAGCATCCGCTCGTGAAGCGGATCGAAGGCGAGACCGACGCATCGCTCAGCGCGGATCTCGGGATGCTGCTGTTCGACGAAGCGCGCCTGGCGGCCGGCGACCAGCTCGACGACCCGGCAGCGTTCCTCGGGCGCGTCAATCGCCTGTTGATCGGCGAGAAGCGGGCCGGGTAGAGCGAACTTCCCTCATTCGCCTTCTGCAACAAGGCGGATGAGGAGCCTCGTCGCGCAAGCATCCTCCGCAAACCCGCGTGCTACCATCGATCGCCGCCCGGCTTTTGGCCGTCCAAACAAAAGGCTGACATGCAGATCGAAACCAAGCTGCCGAAAGTCGGCACGACCATCTTCACGGTCATGAGCCAGCTCGCGCTCGAGCACAAGGCCGTCAATCTGGGCCAGGGTTTTCCGGATTTCGACGGCCCGCAGCCGATGCGTGACGCGCTCGCCGCCGCGATGAACGCCGGTCGCAATCAATACGCGCCGATGACCGGCGTGCCTGCGTTGCGCGAGCAGATCGCGCGCAAGACCGAGGCGTTGTACGCGCGCAAGGTGAATCCCGACACGGAGATCACCGTGACTTCGGGCGCGACCGAAGCATTGTTCGCGGCGATCGCCGCGGTCGTGCGTCCGGGCGACGAAGTCATCGTGCTCGATCCGTGCTACGACAGTTACGAGCCCGCGATCGAGCTCAACGGAGGTCGTGCCGTGCACGTGCCGCTCGATCCGCATGATTTCTCGCCGGATTGGCAGCGCGTGCGCGACGCGGTGACCGAGAAGACGCGCATGATCCTGGTGAATTCCCCGCACAATCCGTGCGGCGCGGTGTTCACGCCGGCCGATCTCGATGCACTCGCGGAGGTCACGCGCGAGCGCGGCATTCTGGTGTTGTCGGATGAAGTCTACGAACACATCGTGTTCGATGGCCTGCCGCATCAGAGTGTGTTGCGGCACGCGGAGCTTGCGGAGCGCAGTTTCGTCGTCAGCTCGTTCGGCAAAACCTTTCATTGCACGGGCTGGAAGGTCGGCTATTGCATCGCACCGCGCGCGCTCTCGGCGGAATTCCGCAAGGTGCATCAGTACCTCACGTTTTGCACGTTCACCCCGGCGCAATGGGCGTTCGCCGATGTCCTCGAGAAGGATCCGCAGCATTACCTCGATCTGCCCGCGTTTTATCAGGCCAAGCGCGATCGTTTCCGGAAGCTTCTCGCCGGATCGCGATTCAGGGCGCTGCCGGTCGGCGGCGCGTATTTCCAGGTCGTCGACTATGCGGCGCTCGACGATCGCGACGATCTCGCATTCTGCGAGTGGCTGGTCAAGGAAGGCGGCGTCGCTGCGATTCCGATTTCCGCATTCTACGAATCGCCACCGGCGGATCAGCGCCTGATCCGTTTCTGCTTCGCCAAGAGCGACGCAACGCTCGAGCAGGCGGCCGAACGCCTGCACGCATTGTGAGGCGGAATTGAAATGACGATGACTCCTCTGCGCGTTTCACTGGTTCAAGGCGCGACGCGCTGGCACGATGCGGCCGCGAATCGCGCGTACTACGGCGCGTTTGCGCGGACATTGAAAGGGCAGAGCGATCTCATCGTACTGCCCGAAACGTTTCTCAGCGGCTTCACCAACGAAACACTCGGCAACGCCGAAACGATGGACGGCGTCGGCATGCAGTGGCTGCGCGATCTTGCGGCAGAAATCGGCACGACGATCACCGGCAGCATCGTGGTGCGCGAAGGCGAGCGCTGCGTCAATCGACTGGTGTGGATGCGGCCGGACCGCACGTTCGCGACGTACGACAAGCGCCACCTGTTCCGCATGGCGAAGGAGCACGAGCGTTACGCCGGCGGCGATGCGCGTCTCGTCGTCGAGCTCAACGGCTGGCGAATCTGCCCTGAGGTCTGCTACGACTTGCGTTTTCCGGTGTGGCTGCGCAATCGCTACGACCGCGACGCGAGCCGCTTCGAATACGATCTTGTGTTGTTCGTGGCGAACTGGCCGAGCCCGCGCCGTCATGCCTGGCGCACGCTGCTGCGCGCGCGCGCGATCGAGAATCTTGCGTATTGCATCGGCGTCAATCGTGTGGGCGTCGACGGCAATGAACTTCACTATGCCGGCGACAGCGGTGCGTTCGATTTTCTCGGTCAGCCCCTGGTCGAGCTTGGTGCGCAGGAGCAAGTCGTGACCGTCACATTGGATCCTGTCGCGCTCGCCGCGCATCGCGAGCGGTTTCCTGCGTGGATGGATGCGGATGAGTTCGAGATCCGTATCTAGAGAGTTTTCCCCTCTCCCGCAAGCGGGAGATGGGATGGAGCAAGCGGCGGTGGGATCGATAGCGCTACGGTAAATCCCGATCCCAATACGGCTCAGGCCCAAAACGCTCGACGAGAAAATCGATCAACCGCCGCGTCTTCGCCGGCAGCGTGCGCGTATGCGGATACACGGCGTACACAGCGATCGGCGGCAGCGTCCAATCGGGAAGGATGCGACGCAAACGACCACTGCGGAGATGATCGGCGACGATGAACGTCGGCAGCCGCGCGATGCCCATGCCGGCCGCGGCGGCCGCTGCGATGAAATCGCCGTTGTTGACCGCGAGCCGTGCGTGCGCGGGAACGGACGTGATCGTGGCGTCGCGCTCGAATTCCCAGGCTTCGCTGTTCGGCGTCAGCGTGTAGCGCAGGCATTCGTGCCGCGCGAGGTCCGCGGGCACTTCGGGATCGCCGCGTGCAGCCAGGTACGCCGGCGAAGCGACGGCCACCATGCGGCACGGCGCGATCTTGCGCGCCATCAGCGAGGAATCCGCGAGCTGCGAAATTCGGATCGCGACATCGAAACCTTCCTCGACCAGATCCACGCGACGGTCGTTGAGATTGAGATCGAGCTCGACGCGCGGATGCAGGTTCTGGAATTCCGCGAGCGCGGGCGCGAGGTGCGCCGTCGAAAACGGAATCGGCGCGCTGACGCGCGGCCGGCCGCGCGGATCGACTTGCAGCTCGGTCGCCTCGGCTTCCGCTTCGCCGAGCCGCGTCAACACATCACTGACACGTTGATAGTAGTTCTGCCCGGACTCGGTCAAGCTGAGACGCCGGGTCGTGCGATTCAGAAGCCGCACGCCGAGCGTATCTTCGAGATTCTGTATCAGCTTGCTCGCGAGCGCGCGCGAGATGCCGAGCTGCTCCGCCGCCGCGGTGAAACTCCCGGTGTCGACGACACGCGTGAACAACTGCATGGCTTGCAGCTTGTCCATCTTCAATCCGGAAGGATGGCGAGCACGGCTTCGGGCGGCCTTCCGATCGCGGCTTTGCCGCCGAAGACGACGATCGGCCGCTGCAGCAGGCGCGGATGTGCCGAAATGGCTGCGACGAGCTGGCGCGACGTGAGCCTCGCATCGCCGAGCGCGAGCGCCGAATATTCTTCCTCTTCCTTGCGCATCACGTCGCGCGGTTCGAGCTCGAGCAGTGCGAGCAAGCGCTCCACTTCCGCCTGCGAAGGCGGCGTCTGGATGTAGTCGATGACGCGCGGAGAAAATCCGCGCGACGTCAGCAAAGCGAGCGTCGCGCGCGATTTCGAGCAGCGCGGATTGTGGTAGATCGTCGGTTGTCGCATGCCGTCGAGCCCGGGTTGCTCGACAGACTTTGACGCTTTCGCGCCGCTCAATCAATGCATGTGCGCACCGCACCCAGAAGTGCGCCGGAACAACACCCAGGGTTTTAAGCGGCGTCCCGATGCACGGCACGGCGCGCGTTGGCGAGTTCGCGATCGATGATGTAGCGCTCGGCTTCGGCACGCGATGCAAATCGCGCGAGCACCATGTCGCTATCCGGGCACAGCACTTCGCGCCAACTGTCGAGTCCGTCGGTGCGCGCGATTCCGGTGATCTCGACGATTGGCTGCGCGCGGACGTGATCGATCCTGTATCCCAACACGTTGACTTCAGTGTGACGCGACGTGTTCATCCTATTTCTCCGTTGGCGGACTTACGGCGAGAAGAGCTTACGCATCGACGGTGTTAGCCCGGTTAATCTGTTGTTGCAGACCGGTTAACGCGTTTCATCGCGAGCGCATCGCGCCGGTGGATTGGAGCGGCGCCGTGCGATATTGGTTCCGTCATGCGCCCGTTCGCGAGATGAATCTTCTTTCAGGCGCGGCGGCGAAACTTTCTTTTTCTTTGCTTGTCATTCCTTGGATCGTCGCAGTATCGTCCGCATCGGCGCTCGCTCGCGCCTACCGCACGGGGAGCGTCGATATGCGGTTTACGAATGTAATTCTCGTGACGGCGCTGATGGCGCCGCTCGCCGCGTGCACGCAAACGCCGACGCACGACAACGCGAAAGGGGCCGCGGCGGCTGCCAAGCCGCGCGCGACGACCGCCGACTATCGCCGCTACATAAAG
>Ga0157372_10007951_pt1 | contig 11273 bp, 10 predicted proteins | sample C55metaG_FD_115307 | JGI IMG/M metagenome (GOLD analysis project Ga0157372, IMG submission 115307) | Corn rhizosphere microbial communities from Kellogg Biological Station, Michigan, USA - C5-5 metaG | ecosystem: Host-associated > Plants > Roots > Rhizosphere > Soil | place: USA: Michigan...
GGCCGATGCCAATCACCCGCTGGTAACCGAGGTGGGCACGATGGACGAAGCCGCCGACGTCGCAGCCGCGAAGGCCGCCGAAGCCGCGAACGCCTGAAAGGACTGACATGGCAATCTTTTTGACGAAGGACAACAAGGTCATCGTCCAGGGCATCACCGGGTCGGAGGCCACCACGCACACCGCGCGGATGCTCAAGGCAGGTACCCAGATCGTCGGCGGCGTCAACGCGCGCAAGGCCGGAACAACGGTGTCGCACAAGGACGTTAACGACAACGACATCGAACTGCCGGTGTTCGGCACCGTCGTCGAGGCGATCGAGAAGACCGGCGCCGACGTGTCGATCATCTTCGTGCCACCGAAATTCGCCAAGGACGCGATCATCGAGGCCATCGATGCGGAGATCCCGCTGCTGGTGGTGATCACTGAGGGAATTCCGGTGCAGGACAGCGCATTTGCGTGGGCCTACAACGTCGAGAAGGGCAACAAGACCCGCATCATCGGCCCGAACTGCCCCGGCATCATCACACCGGGCCAGGCGCTCGTCGGCATCACGCCTGCCAACATCAGCGGTGCCGGCCCGATCGGGCTGGTGTCCAAGTCCGGCACGCTGACCTACCAGATGATGTTCGAGCTGCGCGATTACGGCTTCTCGACGCACATCGGCATCGGCGGTGACCCGGTCATCGGCACCACGCACATCCACGCCATCGAGGCCTTCGAGAAGGACCCCGACACGAAGGTCATCGTGATGATCGGCGAGATCGGCGGCGACGCCGAGGAACGGGCCGCCGACTACATCAAGGCGAACGTGTCCAAGCCGGTCGTCGGCTACGTCGCGGGATTCACCGCGCCCGAGGGCAAGACGATGGGCCACGCGGGCGCGATCGTGTCCGGCTCGTCGGGCACCGCCCAGGCCAAGAAAGAGGCCCTCGAGGCCGCCGGTGTGAAGGTGGGCAAGACGCCGTCCGAGACGGCCCGCCTGGCCAGGGAGATGCTGGAAGAGATCTAGCGCGTGGCGTGCACTTTGCGCACGCACGCGGTCAGCGGATGTGAACTAGACCGCAGGATTAGGAACGCGTTCTAGTTATCGATTAGCCTGACGAATTAACAGCCGTCAGGAGGTTTGTAATGGTCGATCCGCGGACTCCGGTCGTCGTCGGCGTCGGCCAGTTCACCGAACGGATCGACGATCCGTCCTACCGGGGGATGTCAGCGGTTGAGCTGGCGACCGCCGCGGCCTCGGCAGCGCTGGCCGATACGGGCACAGCCGCCGCTGCCGTCGCGAAGGCGGTCGACACGGTCTTCGGACTGCGCCAGTTCGAGATCTCCGGACCGATGCCTGCGGCCTTGGGCAGGTCCAACAACTACCCGCGCTCGGTGATGAACCGGCTGGGTGGCGACCCCGCTCGCGTGGTGCTTGAACCCGTCGGCGGGCAGAGCCCGCAGAAGCTCCTCACCGAGGCGGGCAACACGATCGTGGCGGGCGACGCCGACGTCGTGATGATCATGGGCTCTGAGCCGGGGTCGACGGCACGGTACTACGCCAACCGAGATCACAAGCCGGACTTCACCGAGCATGTCGAGGGGCAGCTCGAGGACCGCGGTCACCAGATCTACAGCTACATCGACCATTACACCGTGCAGCACGGGCTGACCGGCGCGCCGGTGCAGTACGGACTGCTGGAGAACGCCCGCCGTGCACGTCTGGGGCTGAGCGTGGCCGACTATCGCCGAACGATGGCCGAACTCTTCTCACCGTTGTCGAAAGTGGCTGCGAAGAACCCGTTTTCGTCTTCGCCGGTGGAGCGATCGGTCGATGAGATCCTTACTGTCACCGCAGACAATCGGATGATCTGCGACCCGTATCCTCGCCTGCTCGTCGCACGCGATCAAGTCAATCAGGGCGCCGCGGCGATCGTGATGGCGGTCGAGGCGGCGCGTCGACTCGGCGTGCCGGAGGAGAAGTGGGTGTACGTGCACGGCCATGCCGACATGATCGAACAGGCGACGCTGGACCGTGCCGACCTCGGCGCGAGCCCCGCGTCGGTGATGGCGGTGCGGGAAGCGTTGCGGGTGGCGGGAATCGGCGTCGACGACATCGCCACCTTCGATCTGTACAGCTGCTTCCCGTTCCCGGTCTTCGTCATCTGTGAGGCCCTGGGTATCGACGGTGACAATCCGCGTGGCCTGACGCTCACCGGCGGACTGCCGTATTTCGGCGGCCCGGGTAACAGCTATTCACTGCACGGTATCGCCGAGACTGTGAGCGAAATGCGCGAGGCGCCCGGTCAATTCGGCTTTGTAGGCGCCAACGGCGGCATCATGAGCAAGTATTCGGTCGGCATCTACGCGACCGAGCCCGTCGAATGGCGCACCGACCGCACCGAGGTGCTGAAGGAGGAGATCGCTGCGTTGCCGAAGGTTCCCGTGACCAGGACCGCCGAAGGCCCCGCGACAATCGAGACCTACTCGGTTCGCTACGACTGGCCGATCCGCACCGGGATCATCGTCGGTCGCCTCGATGCCGATGACTCGCGTTTCATGGCCACCACCGAGGACGAGGATCTGGTGGCGCTGATGTCCGACGGTGACCCGCTGGGGGCGGAGATTTACGTCTGGTCAACCGAGCACGGCAATCGCGCCACGCTCGGCTAGCGACGAGCCGGTCACGGTAATCAGACGAGCGCGGCCAGCTTGCCCGCCAGCCGCTCGACGTAGCTTGCGACCTCGGCCTCGGATCTGTCGGGCAGTCCGAACAACACCTCCGTCACGCCGAGGTCGGCCCACCGGGCGAGTTTCTCCGGATCCGGCTTGAAGTCCAGCGCGACGATCTGCGGGACGCCGTCCCGGCCCGCCGCGGCCCAGCTGTCCTGCAGCAGCTTGACCGGCTCGTCGATGTCGAAGTCACGCGGCGTGGTGATCCAGCCGTCGGCGCTGCGGGCGATCCACTTGAAGTTCTTCTCGTTACCCGCCGCACCGACAAGCACCGGGATGTGCGACTGGATCGGCTTCGGCCACGCCCAGCTCGGGCCGAAGTTGACGAACTCGCCGTCGTAGGCCGCCTCTTCCTCGGTCCACAACGCCCGCATCGCTTCCAGGTACTCGCGCAGCATGGTGCGCCGCCGCCCCGGCGGCACGTTGTGGTCAGCGAGTTCGTCTGTGTTCCAACCGAATCCGACGCCCAGGCTGACCCGGCCGCCAGAAAGGTGATCGAGCGTGGCGATCGACTTCGCCAGCGTGATCGGATCGTGCTCGACCGGCAGCGCCACGGCCGTCGACAACCGGACGCGGGTCGTGACGGCCGCTGCGGTGCCGAGGCTGACCCACGGATCGAGGGTGCGCATGTAGCGGTCGTCGGGCAGTGACTCATCGCCGGTGGTGGGGTGGGCGGCCTGCCGTTTCACCGGGATGTGCGTGTGTTCGGGCACGTAGAACGTGGTGAAGCCGTGATCGTCGGCGAGCTTGGCGGCAGCCGCCGGGGTGATGCCGCGGTCGCTGGTGAAAAGTACGATCCCGTAGTCCATGCCAAGAATTAGAACGTGTTCCAGTTCGGCAGGCAAGGGCGGGGTCCGCTTTGCAGCTCAGCGAGGCATTCGCAGACGCCTACGTAGTGCGACATGGGCAGAACGCGTAGCCCATTACTCGCGACCAGCCACGCGCAGGGCGGAACAGTTCACGATGTGCAATCTGGGGGGAGAACCCGACGCAAACTGCGCGAATGGATACGCCGCTACCTGGCGTGCGAAATCGCCGGGACAGTCGGGGAGTTGGGCGGCGCCGCTGTCGCGTACCTGGCGACGGGTTCACTGGCCGCAGCGGCTATCGCCGCGACCATCGGTGCGTCGGTCGGCTACTACGCGGCTGCCTACATCAGCGCGGTGCGCTGGAGCTATCGAGACCTCGACCATCGGCGATGGCTGTCGCGCGTGCTGGTGTCCAACCTGCTCGCGCTGCGCAGCGTCGCCGTGGAGTTCGGCCCCGCAGAGCTGATCGACAGCGTCGCTGTCAGGCCCGTGGCGTTCTACGTCGGTCCGCAGATCTTCGACAACACGATCGCCGGCTGGATCTTCGGCAAGCTCGTCTCGGACCTGGCGTTCTATCTCTGCGCGATCTCGAGCTATGAGCGATTCAAGAGCCTCCTGGTGCGGGCTGAACCGCGCGCCTGAGGAGGTGGCTGATGAATCCGTCGCTGCGATCGAAGCTGCGTGAGGATCTGCGGGCGGATGCCGCGAGGCTCACCGCACTCGCCGATCGCCACGGCACACCGTTGCTCGTGCTGCGGCCGCAGCTGGTCGCCCGCCGCTACCGAGAGCTGGCGGAACGGCTGCCGGGATTCTGGCTGCACTATGCGGTCAAGGCGTCGCCGCATCCGATAGTGCTGTCGACGATCGCGATCTGCGGCGGCGGGTTCGACGTCGCCTCCAGTGCCGAGGTCGCCCTTCTGCACGAGCTCGGTCTGCCGATGGATCGCTGCATCCACACGCATCCGATCAAGAAGCCCGTGGACATCGATGTGGCCTATGCGGCGGGCATCCGCACATTTGTGGTCGAGAACCTCTGCGAGGTACAGAAATTCGCGGGCCGGCCGGCCGACATCGAACTGCTTGTGCGACTGGCCTTCCGCAATCCGGCCGCGAAATCCGACCTGTCTACGAAATTCGGCGTTGAGCCGGCCGACGCCGAACTGCTCGTCAAGCACGTTATCGGCGCGGGTGTGCAGTTCGCAGGGTTCAGCTTCCACGTCGGCAGCCAAAGCGCGTCGGCGCGGCCCTATGGCACGGCGCTGAGCGGCACGCTCGACGTGATCTCGCACATCGCCGAGAGCCTCGGCGTGCACACCCGCGTGATCGACATCGGCGGCGGGTTCCCCGTCGCATACCGCGAACCGATGCCCACCATCGATGCCATCGGCGACGTCATCGACGCGGCGTTGGGCCCCGCGCGCGACGACTTCGCGTTGCTCGCCGAGCCGGGGCGCTATCTGGCCGCGGACTGTATGACGTTGCTCACCAGCGTCGTCGGCACCGCGGAGCGCGACGGCCAGGTCTGGCACTACCTCGACGACGGGGTCTACGGCAGCTACTCCAATGTGATGACCGAAGACGTGCACCCGCCGATCCTCGCGCTGCGTGAGCTAACTGAAGACGGCGCAAGCGATTTCGAGCAGACGACACTCGCCGGGCCGACATGTGACAGCGCAGACGTCGTCGCACGCGACTACCCGATGCCCGCTCTGGAGGTCGGAGACCTTCTGGTCAGTCCCATGATGGGCGCCTACACCGCCGTCACGTCATCGCGGTTCAACGGCATCCCGGCCACGCCAGTCGTCATGGCCTAACCGATCGCTATTCGGTAGAGCCGAGTTTCCCAACGTGGTATCCGAGCCGTGTCTCGACGTCGCCCGGTTCGTGGAAGCCCCGCTCGAAAAGCATCCGAATACGTTCCTGCGCCGCGGGGCGTCCGAGTGCGGCGAGAAACGCCTCCCATTCGGGCACGATCTCCGCGTCGGGAGGCAGGCTGTTCACGTCGACGAGACGTTTCGTTTCTGCGATCGCCTGTTTGTCGAACGACGCGATCCTGGTGGCGAGCGCGTCGACGAACGCGTCGAGCTCCGCATCCGGCAATGCGCGGTTGACATAGCCGTAGCGCTCGGCGAGTTCGCCATCGATGTCGTCGGCCCCGAGCAGGACTTCGAGGGCGCGGCCGCGCCCGATCAACCGCGGCAGCCGTGCCATCGGACCGCCGCCCGGTACCAGTCCCGCGCCCACCTCCCACTGCGACAGGACTGCCTTTTCCCGGCTGGCGAAGCGCATATCACTCGCGAGCGCGAGCTCGCTGCCGACGCCCGTCGCGCGGCCCCGAATTGCGGCGATAGATACGACCGGAGCGCGGCTGACCCGGGCCAGCATGTCGGGAAGCGCCTGCAGACCGGTCGGCCCCGGCGGAATTCGCGTCGTGTCCTCCAGCTTCGCTGTGAAGTCGTAGTGCGTGAGGAAGAATCCGTCGACTGCACTGTCGAATACGACGACGCGGACCTCTTCGTCGGTCTCGAGCGCGGTGACGATCTCGTCGAGCTGAGGAATCGCCGCTGGCCCAAAGATGTTCAGCGGCGGCAGATCGAAGGTCACGCGCCAATACGTCGGCGATCGTCGCGTCAGCAGAATTCGTCCGGTGCCCACGGTCATTGGGCGATGTTATTCGGGTCTCTGGGTGGCTGACTTTCTTTCACCGCGAGGTTTACCCGCGACGGCCCGCCACCTGTGTTGGTGGGATGGCACAACATGACGACTGAACGCATCGCAGACCACGTCAAGTTCGCCTATTGGGTACCCAATGTCAGCGGCGGCCTGGTCACCAGCGACATCGAGCAGCGCACCGACTGGAACTACGACTACAACGCCAAGCTCGCGCAGACCGCGGAGAACAGCGGGTTCGAATACGCGCTGTCGCAGGTGCGCTACGAGGCCAGCTACGGGGCCGAATACCAGCACGAGTCGACCAGCTTCTCGCTCGCTCTGCTGCTGGCCACGCAGAAGCTCAAGGTGATCGCCGCCGTCCACCCGGGGCTGTGGCAGCCCGCCGTGCTGGCCAAACTGGGCGCCACCGCTGATCACCTCTCCAACGGCCGGTTCGCGGTCAACGTCGTGTCCGGCTGGTTCAAGGACGAGTTCACCCACCTGGGCGAGCCGTGGCTGGAGCACGACGAGCGCTACCGCCGCAGCGCGGAGTTCCTGCAGGTGCTGCGCACGATTTGGACCGAGGACAACGTCGACTTCCGCGGCGACTTCTACCGCATCCACGACTTCACGCTGAAGCCCAAACCGCTGAACACCGCCGAGCGGCCCAACCCCGAACTGTTCCAGGGCGGCAATTCCACCGCCGCGCGCCGCAACGGCGGCTACTATGCCGACTGGTACTTCTCCAACGGCAAGGATTTCGACGGCGTGACCGAACAGGTCGTCGAGGTGCGTGACCACGCCCGTGATGCCGGCCGCGAGGTCCGCTTCGGGCTCAACGGGTTCATCATCGCCCGCGACACGGAGAAGGAAGCGAAGGAAGTCCTAAGAGAGATCATCGAGAAGGCCAATCGTCCCGCAGTCGAGGGATTCCGCTCCGCCGTGCAACAGGCTGGCAACTCCTCCTCCGACAAACGCGGCATGTGGGCGGACTCGACGTTCGAGGACTTGGTGCAGTACAACGACGGATTCCGCACCCAATTGATCGGAACGCCCGAGCAGATCGCGGAACGGATTGCGGCGTACCGCAAACGCGGCGTCGACCTGATACTGGGTGGCTTCCTTCACTTCCAGGAGGAGATCGAGTATTTCGGCTCTCGAGTGCTGCCTCTGGTGCGGGAAATCGAAGACTCCGAACAGGATTCGATCGATTCGGCAGTGCTGGTGTCCGCCTGACGGTGGCAGATGGTCGCCGCCCCCACATCAGGGTGCGCTAGCGTGGATGACTGAATCGCTCAGGCCAGTACAGGAGAGGTCATGACCTACCCGCCCGGCAGTCCCGGATATCCGCCCGCGCAGCAACCCACAACGCAGTTCGCGGCCCCCACTCAGCAATTCGGCAGGTTGCCGGAACCCGCCACCCCTGCCGCGGAGGGCCCGAGCAAATTGCCGGTGTATCTGTTGGCCGCGGTGGCGGCGCTCGGCCTCGCCGTATACGGGTCGAGCTACGGCCCGCTGTTCCAAGCCGGTGCGGACTTCTTCACGCCCACGCTGCTCGACCTCGGCGTGGTGGCGTCGCTGCTGGCAGGGCTGATCGCCGGTGTCGGCCTGGTGCCCAAGCAGAAGGCGGCGCCCGCCCTGGTGGCCGTGCTGTCGGTGCTGGGCTTCCTGCTGTCGGTCGCGATCGTGCTCACCGCGCCGCAGGGTGTGAGTATCGAATGGGGCCTCTACCTGATCATCGCGTTCAGCGTGGTGCAGGCGATCGTCGCGGTCGCGGTGCTGCTGTTCGACGCGGGTGTCATCGCTCCGCCCGCGCCGCGACCCCGCTACGAGCAGCAGCAGCAGTACGGCCAGTACGGCGGTCCCGGACCGTACTACGGGCAGCACCATCAGCCCGGGCCGCCCCACCAGCAGCAACAGCAGCGTCCTGGCTATCCCTCGCAGTACGGCGGCGGCTACCCAGGTGGTCCGTCCGGCGGGTTCCCCGGGGGCCAGCACAGCGGCCCTCCGACGCCGCCCACGGGTTTCCCGACCTACGGCCAGCCGCCGTCGAGCAGTTCGGGCAGTTCGGGGAGTTCGGGCAACGCGAGCAGTTCGAGCAGTGCTCCGACGACACAGGTGCCCGTGCAGGGGTCGTCTTCCACACAGTCCGGCCCGCCGCCGTCGTAGTCTGGGCCGCGCGTGCGTCAACTTCGCGCGCGTGAGCTAACGCGAGGAGCGGCCCGACCAGTGGAACAACGGCCAGCTGGCACACGCCAGGCGCGTGAGCTGCTTCGGGTCGCGTTCGGGCCGTCGGTCGTGGCGCTGGTCATCATCGCAGCGGTGACGCTTTTGCAGCTGCTCATCGCCAACAGCGACATGACCGGCGCCTTGGGCGCGACTGCCAGCATGTGGCTGGGTGTGCACCAAGTGCCGGTGTCGATCGGCGGCAGCGAGCTGGGCGTGTTGCCACTGTTGCCGGTGCTCGCGATGGTGTGGGGCACCGCGCGCACCACAGCGGCGGCGACGTCAGACACCGCGTCGTGGTTCGTCACGCGCTGGGTCGTGGCGTCGGCGCTCGGCGGTCCCTTGCTGATCGCCGCGATCGCGCTGGCGGTCATCCACGATGCGTCGTCGGTGGTGACCGAACTGCAGACGCCGAACGCACTGCGGGCGTTCGGTGGTGTGCTGGCCGTGCACGCGATCGGCGCGGTGATCGGCGTCGGTTCGCGCATCGGCGGCCGCACGCTGGCGGCGTCGCCGCTGCCGAATTGGCTGCCCGACGCGGTCCGCGCCGCAGTAGCCGGGGTGCTGGCCCTGGTCGGCCTCTCCGGCGTCGTGATGGTCGGCTCGCTCATCGTGCACTGGTCGACGATGCACGACCTATACGCGATCACCGATTCGATGTTCGGGCAGTTCAGCCTGACGGTGTTGTCGGTGCTGTACGCGCCGAACGTGATGGTCGGCACGGCCGCGGTCGCAGTCGGGTCGAGCGCACATGTCGGCCTTGCCACGTTCAGTTCGTTCACGGTGTTCGGCGGCGATGTCCCGGCGTTGCCGGTGCTGGCGGCGGTGCCGACGCCGCCGCTCGGCCCGGTGTGGGTGGCACTGTTGATCGTCGCGGCCGCATCCGGTGTTGCGGTCGGGCAGCAGTGCGCGCGCCGGCCGCTGCCGCTGCTGCCTGCGTTGGGCAAGCTGATCATCGCCGCCGCCATCGCTGCGCTGGTCATGGCCCTGCTGGGTTTCGCAGGCGGCGGTCGGCTCGGCAACTTCGGTGACGTCGGCGTCGACCAGGTCACGTTCGGGCCCGCCGTCTTCCTCTGGTTCGTCGGCATCGGTGCGCTGACGGTGGCGATGTCCGGCGGCATTGCGCGACGGCCCAAGCGGGCCAAGCCGGTGCCGGAACCCGAACCCGAACCGGAGTTGGTCGAGGACGAGCCGGAGATGGCTGAGCCCGAGCCGGAATTGGCCGAGGACGAGCCGGAATTCGCCGAGGACGAGCCCGAGGACGACGTCGTCGAAGTGCCCGTCGCTCGCCGGCCGCGAGTTGAGGATGTGTATCCGGAGGACCCGGAGGACCATTTCGTTGCTGACGACGACGTCAGGACGACCCGCGACGACAAGAGTGAAGCCGGCGGCTAGGCACCCACTATTGTCGGAGGCGTGCAGCAACCGCTCCGTGTGCCCCCGAGTGCACCGGCGCGGCTCGTAGTTCTGGCGTCCGGAACCGGTTCGTTGCTGGCCTCTCTGCTCGAAGCCGCTGTCGGCGACTACCCCGCGCAAGTAGTGGCGGTCGGTGCTGACCGAGACTGCCGCGCTCTTCAGATAGCCGCCGAGGCGTCGGTGCCGACGTACACCGTGCGGCTGGGCGATTACGCCGAACGCGACGCATGGGACGCCGCGATGACCGAGGCCACCGCCGCGCACGAGCCGGATCTGGTGGTATCGGCCGGTTTCATGAAAATCCTTGGACAGCAGTTTCTTTCCCGGTTTCCCGGTCGCATCGTGAACACCCACCCGGCGTTGCTGCCCGCCTTCCCCGGCGCGCGCGCCGTCGCTGAGGCCCTGGCGTATGGCGTCAAGGTGACGGGTTGCACCGTGCATCTTGTCGACGCGGGCACCGACACCGGGCCGATCCTGGCCCAGCAGCCGGTTCCGGTCCTCGACGACGACGACGCAGCCACCCTGCACGAGCGGATCAAGGTCGTCGAACGACGGCTGCTGGTGGATGTTTTGGAAGCGGTGGCCACCCGCGGCGTGACCTGGACCGGAGGAAAGGCGACCATAGGATGACCTCAAACGACAGGCGCAGGCCGATCCGGCGCGCATTGATCAGCGTCTACGACAAGACCGGACTCGCGGAGTTGGCACACGGCCTGCACGATGCCGGGGTGACCATCGTGTCAACCGGCTCAACGGCCAAAACGATTGCGGGCGCGGGAGTTCCGGTCACCTCGGTCGAAGAGGTCACCGGCTTCCCCGAGGTGCTCGACGGCCGGGTAAAGACCCTGCACCCGCATGTGCATGCCGGTCTGCTCGCCGATCTTCGTAAACCAGAGCATGTTTCGGCGCTGGCCGAACTCGGCGTCGAAGCATTCGAACTCGTGGTCGTCAACCTGTACCCGTTCACCGAGACCGTCGACTCCGGCGCCAGCATCGACGAGTGCGTCGAGCAGATCGACATCGGCGGCCCGTCGATGGTGCGCGCCGCCGCGAAGAACCACCCCAGCGTCGCGGTAGTCGTCGACCCGTTCGGATACGACGGTGTGCTGGCCGCGGTGCGGGCAGGCGGGTTCACGCTCGACGAGCGGAAGAAGCTGGCGTCGTTGGCCTTCCGGCACACCGCCGAGTACGACGTGGCGGTGGCGTCGTGGATGGGCTCGGTGCTGGCCCCTCAGGAAGATGGAGCGCCGGAGTCCTTGCCGCTATGGCTTGGGGCGACGGCGCGGCGCGCCGCGGCGCTGCGGTACGGAGAGAACCCGCGTCAGCAGGCGGCGCTGTACCGCAACGACGCCGTGTGGCCCGGCCTGGCTCAGGCTGAGCAGCTGCACGGAAAAGAGATGTCCTACAACAACTACACCGACGCCGATGCCGCGTGGCGGGCGGCGTTCGACCAC
>Ga0157372_10007955_pt1 | contig 11271 bp, 10 predicted proteins | sample C55metaG_FD_115307 | JGI IMG/M metagenome (GOLD analysis project Ga0157372, IMG submission 115307) | Corn rhizosphere microbial communities from Kellogg Biological Station, Michigan, USA - C5-5 metaG | ecosystem: Host-associated > Plants > Roots > Rhizosphere > Soil | place: USA: Michigan...
GGCAATCTTTGCGCTAATCCTTCTTCCTGCCGGAATTATGTTTTTTTCGTGGATGGTTCGGCAGGCAAGGCAGAACGGGACGCTGTCCTTTTATTGAAGCCGCCCCGTTACTTCGGTTTGATCCCATATCGCATTTGACATACGACAAGGAAGCGCCTGCCGTTAGAATCCGCATACGAGTATGGCTTCTTCCGCGATCAACCAGCCGCAGCGCCGCCTTGGAACGAGAGTCCGCGCGCAAATTCCAGTACGGATTACCGGCGTTGGCGGTGAGAATTTTTCCCTAAGCTGTCACACATTGATGGTGAACCCGCAAGGTTGCGGAATTCGCTCTCCACGACCGCTGGAAAAGGGTACGCAGTTGCGAATTGAGGACCTGCCCGGCCGGGGGATTACCGCCGCGACCGTGGCTTGCGCCCGTCCGCTGGAAGAGGGCAGCAAGTATTGGATTGTGGGAATTGCACTCGAAGCCCCAGGTAATTTGTGGTGCATGGCTCCTGTGCCGCAAGACTGGGGAACCTACACCGCGCCGCCAAAATTTTTCCCGATGTCGGTGAAATATGTTGGGGAAAACACGCTGTCCGGCAAGTCTGCTTCTTAAACACCTCATCCGGGCCATTCCAAAATATTTGAACTGTGCGAATCACTTGCCGGTGCCGGTCAGGGCGATGAAGTGCGGGCTGGCGGGATCGGAACCTGTGATCACCAGATTTCCGTTGCGCGAGCCTGAGATAGCCGGCTTGAAAAAGATCTGAACGGTGCACTGTGCGCTCGGATCAAGGATTTGAGCGCAATCGTGTTTCTCTGAGAAGTCGATGCCTGAGGTGAGGATCTCCGTAAGCATAATCTTTGATTGAGTAGGGTTGCTCAAGGTTACGGTTTGGGCGGGACCCTGGGAATCGACTGCCATTTCGCCGAATTCAATTTTACTTGTGGAGACTTGCAAACCTGCGGGCGGCGTTTGAGCGAAGGACATCAGGCAAAAGCTGGCAAGGCCCACTAGGGCCATAATCGCCAGTTGTCGGTTCGTCAAATCTTGCTCCCGAGCGTGGGACGTGCGCCGAAAATTGCGGTGCCCAAACGGACACAAGTGCTGCCCTCTTCGATGGCAATTTCGAAGTCATGCGACATCCCCATAGAGAGAACTTCCATGCGAACGCCTGGAAGCCTTCGCCCGGCAATTTGTTCAAATTGAGCGCGCATCTTGCGGAAGTATGGGCGCGATCGCTCCGGGTCATCATTGTACGGTGGAACGGTCATCAGGCCCCGGATTTCGAGCGATGAAAGCTTGGGTGCGGCTCTCAATAATTCTTCTAATTCGGCGGAACCCGGCGCGAGCCCACTCTTTGCTGATTCCCCGGCGATGTTGATCTCGATCAGAACGGCGAGCTTTTTCTCTAACTCTGCGGCGGCTAAGTTCAGTTTTTGTGCCAGGCGAAGTGAGTCAACCGAGTCGATATGGGCGAAAAGTTCTGCAGCTTTATACGCCTTATTGGTTTGGAGATGGCCGATCATGTGCCACTCGGCGCCAGGCAAATCTTTCAGCGCATCGATTTTGGTCGCAAATTCCTGAACCCGGTTCTCGCCAAATATTCGGATGCCAGCGGTGTACGCTTCGCGAATCTGCTGCGGGGCCACGGTCTTTGTGACGCCCATCAGCGTGATATTTGCGGGATTACCGCGGACGCGGTTCGCGGCGGCGTTTATTTGTTGCAGTGCTTTTGCGATGTTGTCGGGGACCGACATAAAAGCATTAACCACTAAGGACACTAAGGTACACGAAGGAAAACACTGCAGTGCGTTATGGCGCCCGCACGGGCGGGGTGCTCGTGCCTCGACGATCCACCAGATTGCTAATTATTGATCACTCGTCACTGACAAATGGCCACTGATCACTTCTTACATCATGGCTACTGGAGGGGCGGGCTCTTTGGGGTCGCCGGCGTTCGCAATCGGTATGCTGATCAGCACCCACGCGATCACCAGCAACACGAACAGTCCAGTGATGTAGGAGGGGTGCGCGAAGATGGCGGGCAGAGCTTTGTCGCGAAAATCAAAAGTCGCTTTCACCAGGCCGGCCAATGCTTCCCCTGCAATCAGTCCTGATGCGACTAGTATGCCGACGTTTTCGACGCGCGCTTTTTGTGCGTCGTTGAAACCTTTGCGGTCGCGAAGCCGGTCCATGACCCAGCGGATCATGCCACCCACGAAGATCGCCGATGTGGTGGCAAACGGAAGATACATTCCAATCGCGACCAGCATGGGACTCTTGACCTTGAACATGATCATGGCAATGCCCATCAGGATTCCCGCTATGACGAGAGGCCATGCCATTTCGCCGCCGACAATTCCTTGAGCTAGTGATGCCATCAGTCCCGCTTGCGGCGCGGAGAGTGCCTTGTCGCCAAAGCCGCTGCCGCCCATGTTGATGTTGCCCTGATAAAGAATCATCAGTGGGAAATACATTACCAGGCTGGCGACGACCACGGCTATGAGCTCCGTTATTTGGATATAACGCGGTGTGCCGCCGAGGATGTAGCCGACTTTGAAGTCCTGTAAAAGTTCGCCGGCAACGGCTGATGACACGCAGACCACCGCGGCTACACCAAGCACGGCGACTACGCCGCTCATCCCGGAAACTCCCATCGAGACCATGAGAAGTGCCGCGATCACCAGGGTTGAGAGCGTCAAACCAGAAATTGGATTGTTAGACGACCCGATGACTCCGACCAAGTAGCCGGAAACTGTGGCGAAGAAAAATCCAATAATCAGCATTACTAATGCAGCGGCGATGCCTCCACTGACCAATCCTGAAAGACGCACGTAGAGAACGCACATTACTAGAAAAGTACAACCGATCAAGGCGAAAACTGTTTTTGAGCTCATGTAACGTTCGGTGCGGGCGACCGAAGCTTGCGACTGAGTCGCACTGCGCAGTTCGGAGAAAGCCTTGCCCAATCCTGCGAGCAGATTCTTACGCATGCGAAATAAGGTGTAGCAAGTGCCGACCATCATGCCGCCGACCGCAATTGGACGCACAATGTATTTCCAAACAGCATTGGCGAGATCCAGCCAGCCGGCGTTGGTGTCTGATCCGGGAGGCAGGTAGTTATGCAGCTGCGGCCCCAGGAAAAAAATCAGGAGCGGAATGAGAAGCCCCCAGGCAATAAGGCTGCCTGAAAAATTGAGCGCCGCCAGTTCCGGCCCGATGATGTAACCCACGCCGATGTACGCGGGACTTATCTCCGGGCCCGCGCAGGTCGAAATGCCGCCAGCTTGCAGCACCTGCTTTGTGCTTGCGCCCCCCAGCTTGAGGCTGCTTTTCCCAAGTTGTCCCACGGAGAAAAAGAAATCATGGTCGGGCGCGAATAAATTAAATACGCCGCCTAAATACACGAGCGCACCGAATCCGATGTTGTAGAACAGATACTTGGCAGCTCGTGCTCCGGCTTGGCCAGCCTTGTGAATTTCCCCAGCTGCCACCGATTCAGGAAACGGCAGTTCGGGATCCTCCACCATTACGCGGCGGATCAGGGAGACGAACAAAACTCCGAGCACGCCGCCCACAATCATCAAGGAAGTGGACTTAAGATAAGTTTTATCGGCGGCGAGAGCCCACATGCTTGCCCAGAATCCCAACCCTTTAGGAATAACCGTGGGTTTCCACGCTTGCGCGATGAAAAATGCCGGCAAAGTGAAGACTGCCCCCGCAGCCACGGATTCCCCAATGGTGCCCGCTGTTCGTGCGATGTTTTCTTCGAGAATCGTGCCCCGGCCGAGCAATCGCAGGACCGCCATCCCGATCACCGCCGCTGGGTAAGTGGCAGCGATAGTCTGCCCAGCCCGCAAGCCGAGGTAGGCGTTGGCTGCGCCCAGTATTACGGTCATACCCAGTCCTAGTAGCACCGCGCGAAGGGTAAACTCCTTCATTTGCACGTTTTCGGGGACGAAGGGCTGGTGCTTTCTGGGGCTCGGCATCACTTTTGCGGGATCACTCATTGGGTTCCTTGTTATTCAGATATGCTTATTCGAAGCGCGCAAACAAGCCAAGGATGCCGGCTCTTGATCTAGTTTCAGTCGCAAACAAACCGCGCCGCACCTTAGCATGCCGGGTGGGCGGTTTACAAGTCCGCCGCCACCCAAGGTTGCTCATCGCGCTATAATGAGAGAAGTACACCGCGCTGATTCGCCTCTAGTATTGTTGGGAGGTCATCATGTTGTCGAAGCAATATCAGTGTCCCGACTGCGGCGGTTCCGACGGTTACCGTTCCCGTCGCCGCAATCTTTTCGAGAAGTACGTTCTTCCGTTGATGATGCTGCAGCCAGTGCGCTGCATGAGTTGCTACCGGCGGACCCATGTTTCCCTCTTTATGCACTTACCCGAGCGGGAGAACAAGCTCTCAACGAGAGGCCAAGCCGCGGCCTGAATAGTGTGCGGACTGGTGCTCGGAGAAATTCCGCCAATTGCGTGTGTCTGAACTCCCCGCTATACTGAGTTCAATTCGTCCGGCTGGAGCCTGACCAGGCGCCGTACGAGGGAGGCTCTGTCTTCAGCAGTAGCGGAGACTTAATTCGCAAGGGCGCTTTCTCACCCGAAGAGGCGAAATTCGGGCGTTCCGCTGGTCATGGCGCGATAAATTTCTTGCGCGTCACAGGTTCCGGCGCAGCCTTGATCGCCCAGGGCATTTTTACTGCATTTTTTCCTTCTGATTGCCGTCTCTGTAGCGCTCCCCTCACAAATATTTCCCGGCTACCGGTATGTCCAAGCTGTTTGCTGGCGATGACTCCGCTCCAAGCACCGACCTGCGAAATTTGTGGTGAGAGGCTTTCGGGCATTTCGATTTCGGAAAACCAGATTTGTCCAGCCTGTCAGGAATCGCGCCCTCATTTCGTTAAAGCCGTTGCCTACGGAGCTTACGACGGAGAACTGCGCGAGCTGATCCACTTACTGAAGTACGAACAGGTAGAGCCTGCGGCTGGAGCACTGGGACGGATGCTGGCACAGACGATTCAAAAGTTGGGTCCGATTGCCGATTCTATTCTTGTGGTTCCGGTCCCGCTTTACGGCCGGAAGCGACGGGAGCGTGGATTTAATCAGGCGGAATTGATTGCACGGGCGGCGCTGAAAGACGGGGCGTTGCGCTGCGAAATGCGTGCCGATGTACTGGAGCGCACGCGACCGACCGTCTCTCAGATCGGATTGACTCGGCCCCAGCGGGTTGAAAACCTTCGCGGCGCATTTCGCGTCCCGCATCTAAACAGAGTAGTTGGACGCACGGTCCTTCTGGTCGATGATGTTCTGACCACGGGGACGACAGCATCCGAATGTGCGCGAATTCTGCGAAAAGCAGGCGCGGAAAAAGTCTTAGTTGCAACCGTGGCGCGTACTCTGAAAGAAAGCGGTTTCGAGAGTTCGAAATTTCGACCGCAAGGCGCAACCATCGCCAAGGCATCATGAGCATGTCGCACAGGCACAATTCGGGAGATAGTAGCCGGCACACGGTTACCGCCGCCGTTTTTGGCGTGGGCGTCGGCATTCATCAGGATAGCGACGTGCATGCGCTGCACGCGCCGGTTCTGGTACTGAACGCTTCTTATGAGCCGATCAATGTGTGCGCGGCGCGGCGGGCGATTGTGCTGGTGTTGAAGGGCGTCGCCATGACCGAGGAAGAGAACGGCCACTTCTTGCATGCGGCACGGCTGGCGCTGCGGGTGCCGTCCGTTATCCGGCTGCTGGAGTATCGCCGGATTCCGCACCAGACACGGGCTTTATCGCGAAAGAATATTCTGTTGCGCGACCGGAACACTTGCCAATACTGCGGCGAGCTTCTAGCGTCAAGTGAATTGACTCTGGACCACGTGGTACCGCGTTCGCGCGGCGGCGCGTCCAGCTGGGAAAATCTGGTTGCATGCTGTCATCCCTGTAATCGCAGCAAGGGAAATCAAATGCCGAATGAGGCTGGAATGAAACTGATGCGCGAGCCTCACGCCTTCAACCTGCACACCAGCCGACACATCATGCGGCTGATGGGACGCTCGGATGACCGGTGGCGGAAGTACTTGTTCTATTAGGAACCTTCCTAATCAGCGTAATATCGCCGTTGTTGCATTACGTCGGCTTACTGGCGCGAGAAAATTATCGCCGTGCCTCACAGAGTTTTCCGATAGTGTACGCAGCGGTCCACCACCTCGTACCCGAGCGCCTCATGTACCCGCTGGGAAATATCGTTGTCGATCCAAGTGTCCGAAGCGATCTCAAGGCATCCCTGGCTGCGTGCCCAGTCTTCTGCCGCAGATAGAAGTGTTTTGCCGACTCCTTTGTGGCGGTGGTTCTCAGCAACATACCAGCCCTCGACATAGCCCGCAGGGCGCGATGGGTTGCAGCCGTCCGCGTGCGAACGCAAATCGATTTCAAGGAATCCAGCTAACGTTCGATCATTTAACTCGGCGACCAAAATGATGAGCGGCATCGTCACGGGAGCCTTGCCTTGAAGAATTAGTCCAAGTTCTGTGGCATGTTCCTCGGAGGAAGCGTTGGGCCACAAGCCTTCGCGCATGCGCAACAATTGATCGTGATCGGAAAGCTGGGCCGGCCTGACATGTATATCCGACATCAGCGAATGGTAACCCAACCTTCATCGGCACACCATTGAGTCAGCAATGTTGGAATTGCAGCATCTAGGGAAATAATTTTTGCTGTCGCTATTCACACTGCCCTTCTTATTTTGACAGCAGCTGCTCACTTAATGAGAATTGCCTCACACTACAGAGCATTTTCATTTATCACTCCCGTCCCAGGGGAAAAGAGTTTCAACCAAGGAGTAGTTGTGAGCATCCAGATTTCAGCATTTCCTGGCAACGTATTCATTCGGCGCTCAATCATGTTCATCGGCGTCACCGCGGCCTTAACATTTGGTTTGGGTGCGACCGCATTCGCAACCATGGACGGGCCTGCAGAGTTACCGCGTGTGCAGGTCAATTCATCGATGGCAGACACGCCGGCGCCTGGGGTAAGAACGATGGTTCCAGCAGGAGCTAATCTGCAGCAAGCGTTGAAGAATGCTCACTGTGGCGACACCCTACTTCTTCAGGCTGGAGCAACATTTAGCGGCATCTACAATCTGCCTGCCAAGGCTTGTGATGCTCAACACTGGATTGTTATAAGAACGAGCGCTCCCGACTCAGCCCTGCCGCCTGAGGGAAGGAGAATTTCTCCTTGCTACGCTGGCGTGGGTTCACTTCCTGGGCGTCCCAGCTTCTCATGCGCTACGCCGAAAAAGGTGATGGCGACAGTTATGGGAAATAAGGCTGGGCCAATAATCCTGGCTAACGGATCTAATCATTATCGACTCGGCCCGGGGTTAGAGATCACCAGGCCGTTAAGCTCATTGACATATGTGAATTTGGTTTCCACAGCCGGAGCTTCCCAGCAGATAGTTATAGATCGCGATTGGATCCATGGAGTTCCGCAGTACGACACTGCGCGCGGCTTACTTCTCAGCGGAATGACCTATGCAGCCATAGTTGATTCGTACCTGGACGACTTTCACTGCGGAGCACTGATAGGAGGATGTGTAGATGCGCAAGCGATTGCAGGCGGCACAGGCAGCATTCCACAAGGGATCTGGAAAATTCACAACAACTTTATGGAAGGCGCTGCCGAGACCATATTGTTTGGAGGTGTTACCACTAACTCAGTTACACCGGCAGATATTGAGATTACCAACAATCATATGTTTAAGCCATTGACGTGGATGCCTGGCCAACCTGGGTTTGTCGGTCGTCCCAATGCTGATAGTACGAAATGCAAAACAACTCCCGGGTATTGCGCCTTTGTCGTAAAGAACCTGTTCGAGCTCAAGAATGCCCAGCGGCTGCTGTTGGAAGGTAATATTCTAGAGAACTGCTGGTCTGGATTTACACAGCATGGCGCTGCTATCGCCGTTAACGGATTGAATCCACCAAATAGAACGCTCTCCTACATTTCAGTTATGGACTTTACCGTGAGATATAACCGCACGTCTCACACGGCATCAGTTTTTACGCTAGATGATTTGGGTCCGAATAACTTGCCGGTTGGAAGAATTTCGATCCATGACAACATTTTCGACGATGTGAGTGTTAAGTATCAGAATGGAGATACAGCCGGCGCTTTCGGAGGTGTGTATGCTAACTGCTCAGGTGATAGTTGCGCCAACGGAAATATTTCCGTGAACCACAATACCGAACTCATAACGCGGCCAGTCAAATGGTTCGCAGTTGTAGGTGCCACAAACGGACCTATTCCGAATTGGACCTACACTAATAACATCGTAAGCGTTAATCCCGGCCTCAATATCATTAACGGCGGGGCGACAGGGTGTGTGGATCACAAGACGAGTAACGCGGCAAAGCTGGCGGCGTGTTTCAGTCCTTTTACCATGACTCACAATGCGCTAATCGGCGGAACCGGAACTTGGCCAGCAGGAAACTATCTTCCGGCGAGCGCGGCGGCAGTGCGGTTCGTGAACTACAACAACGCGAATGGCGGAAATTACAAATTGCTGAGTACAAGCCCATACCACAATGCCGGTACGGACGGCAAAGATCTGGGTGCAGATATTACTGCTGTTAATTCACAGCTTAGCGGAGTTCAGTAGGTTCTGTTTCAGTTCACACTAATGTCTCCCAGGTCGTACCAGCCGTCACTTTGGCGCCCGGCAATCGCAAGTCGAATTACCGGCATGCGGGTACGCGGATCGAGCAGAGCTACTCGAAGGCGATATTTTCCCGGCTTGAGTTCCCAGGGAACGAATACGGTGTTCTCGTAGATGGAATCGCCTGGAAGCCATTGCCGAACGTCGGTGTCGAGTGGCAGAATCTTGTCCCCGATGTTGAACGCTAGAAGGTAATCGCGATAAACAGGCGCAACTCCAGCATTGAACCACCACATATTTACCTGAGCCATTGAGCCGCGGCTCACGCGCGCCGGATATTCCAGCTTCTTCAGAACAAACCGGTAGCCAATCTGCTTCTGGAACTCATCGAAGGCGGTTTTCCACTCTGGCGGGATGGTGCTGGATTTGATGTTGATGGTCGAGACATGCCAGCGAAGGGCCTGGTCGAGAATCGGCTTCAAAGAGAAGCCCCATTGCTTCCACGATTCAGGTACTCCGCAGCTTTCGAGCGCCACCGGCGCAGTGCGCCAGACTTCCTGTAGTTTTCCGCGTGCGATCTGCTCCGGATAGAGATCGAGCATGTGGGCGAAATTTTTGAACGGACGTCCCATGTCACCCCAGCAATCGAGACGCCAGCCCGCGCCACGTTTGGTTCCGTAAACCAGCGCCTGTAACTGGTCGAAGTTCATCAGCAGATGGGTACGGGGGAAAGCCTGAAAATAAAGGTCGATGAGTTGTTGCTGCACCGCCCAGTCTGGAAGATAAGGCCCCCACCCTTCGCCCCAATATCCGACGGTTGAAATGTCGACGTGATTCAGATCAGGATGGCCATCATACCGCTTACCCATTTCGCTTATGATCGCGCTCCAGGTTTGGGTATAGAACGGATCGCTGGAATCGGGAGACCAGATTTCACCATCCTTGTCGGTGGGTTTATTGGCGCGGCGTGCGCCCGAATGGATGTACCAGTCAGGCAGCGGATGCTTGTCATCGTATGGCATCAGGCGAATCGCGAGCCGCTGATTGTGGCGATGAGCTTCGGCCAGCGCGCTGTCGATGATGTCCCATCGATATTTACCAGGTTGCGGCTCAAGCTGCGACCAGAACCAGCGTAAATAGGCGACGCTGGAACCGGGAAAATCGACAGAGTTCGGGGATGCGTCCGGAAGCGCCTTCTCAGGCCCGACCTCGGACCATTTAACTCCTTCGTTCAATGCCTGTCCGGAAAAGCGATTGAAGGTTTCGATGCCCATCCCGGGATTTACCAGGATGTCGTCGATTTCGGTCGGTCGAATGACGATGGTCCGATTAGTCTGCGCGACAGCCAATGAGCAAAACAGAATGACGACGAGAACGACGGTGTGCTTGGTCATGAGCAAAGAATATATTCTCATGCGCGAAGCAAAGGATCAGGCAGGAAATTTAGCCACGCCGCACAGACGCGATCGAACCGGGTTTATTTCTTGACCGTGACCAGCTCTGCGATTTTGTCATATTCAGACTTGGGTATGATTCGCCCCGTTAACAGGTCACTGGTTTTCTCGTAGGGACGGTGAGCGATCACGCGATCTGCTTGCGCTGAAGTCAGGCCTGGAAGGCTGAGCAACTGCTCTTTGGTGGCAGCATTTAGATCCAGAGGTTTGTCGCGACTCCATCCCTCGCGAATGCCCGCGGCCACAGCTCTAGCGTCCCGCTTCGCTTCCTCGGTTGCTCGCGCAGTTTTTTCCTTGAGTTCCTGCGGGCTCTGTTGTGGAGTGCAGGCTGCGAGCACGGTCAATAGCAAAATTAAGGGAATATGGCGATGTCTAAGAAAGTGCATTTTGGTCGCTCGTAGGATGCCGAATACTTTGTGAGTAGTTGTTCGGCTCGGGATGTCAAGCTGTAATGGGGAGCGACTAGACGAGGAGTTTGCGTGAAATGGCAGATCTATCGCTAACACTGCTCAACCCGCGTTATAAAGATCCGCCAATATTACCTGAAACAACCCTCACCCCGAAATCGTATATTGCGGTATGCGAATACGATTAGCTCTGTTCCTGAGCGTCATGCTCATCGCCAGCGGCGTGGCTAACGCTGGCGACCTTGCACTGACTGGCGCGAAGATCTACACATCACCGACAAATTTGCCCATCGAAAACGGGTCGATCGTGATGCGCAATGGCATCATTCGTTCCGTCGGTCCGAGCTCGACGATCAAGGTTCCGCACTCGGCAACAGTCATCGACTGTAGAGGACTCTTCGTCACCGCAGGATTTTGGAACAGTCACGTTCACATCCTTCCTCCGGTGCTTCTTCACGTTCAAGGCACGGATGCCAGGCAACTTGATCAACAGCTGGACACGATGTTTAACCGGTGGGGATTCACCACCGTGTTCGACATTGCATCAGTCCTCGACAACACACTTGCGCTGCGACGCCGCATCGAGAGCGGTGAATTGCGTGGTCCGCACATTCTCACGGTAGGAGAACCAATTTGGACGATTGAGCCGGTCTACGTTCGTGATTTCCTCCGTGAAAATCAGATTCATATTCCGAACACCGAGACCCCAGAGCAAGCGATCGCTTTAGTGCGTGATCACGCTGCCAAAGGTGCGAATGGAATCAAATTGTTTAC
>Ga0157372_10007958_pt1 | contig 11270 bp, 14 predicted proteins | sample C55metaG_FD_115307 | JGI IMG/M metagenome (GOLD analysis project Ga0157372, IMG submission 115307) | Corn rhizosphere microbial communities from Kellogg Biological Station, Michigan, USA - C5-5 metaG | ecosystem: Host-associated > Plants > Roots > Rhizosphere > Soil | place: USA: Michigan...
TCAGACCACGATCCAATCGATTCACGCGCGCGAGATTCTCGATTCGCGCGGCAACCCGACGCTCGAAGCCGAAGTCGTCCTCGACGGAGGCGCCGTGGGCCGCGCCGCCGTGCCGAGCGGCGCATCGACTGGCTCGCGCGAAGCGGTCGAGCTCCGCGACGGCGACAAGACGCGCTATCTCGGCAAAGGCGTTTCCAAGGCGGTCGCCAACGTCAACGGGCCGATCGCCGCCGCGCTCAAAGATTTCGATGCGACCGATCAGGGCGGTCTCGATCGCAAACTCATCGATCTCGATGGGACGCCGAACAAAGGCAAGCTCGGCGCCAACGCGCTGCTCGGCGTTTCGCTCGCGAACGCACACGCGGTCGCAACCTCGCGCGGCGTGCCATTGTGGAAGCATCTCGCCGGGAACCGCGCCGCGCGCTTGCCCGTCCCGATGATGAACATCATCAACGGCGGCGTGCACGCGGACAACAACGTCGATCTGCAGGAATTCATGATCCTGCCGATCGGCCTGCCGAATTTTTCCGAAGCGCTGCGCGCCGGCGTCGAAATTTTCCATGCGTTGAAGAGCGTGCTGAAATCGCACGGTCTCGCCACCGCAGTCGGCGACGAAGGCGGCTTCGCGCCGGATCTCAAATCGAACGAGGAAGCGATCGAAACGATCCTCGAAGCGATCAGCAAGGCCGGCTACGCGGCGGGCAGCGATGTTTGGCTCGGCCTCGACGCGGCAAGCTCGGAGTTCTTCGAGAACGGCAAATACAACCTCAAAGGCGAGGGCAAGCGTCTTTCGTCCGAGCAGCTCGTCGAATTTTTCGCTGGCTGGTGCGCGAAGTATCCGATCGTCACGATCGAAGACGGCATGGCCGAAGGCGACTGGGACGGCTGGAAGCAACTGACCGATCGCCTCGGCAAAACCGTGCAGCTGGTCGGCGACGATATTTTCGTCACCAATCCGACGATTTTCCGCGAGGGCATCGACAAGGGCATCGGCAACGCGATCCTGATCAAGGTCAACCAGATCGGCACGCTGACCGAAACGCTCGAAGCGATCGCGATGGCCGACGCGGCGAAGTACGCGGCCGTGATCTCGCATCGATCCGGCGAAACCGAGGACACCACGATCGCCGATCTTTCCGTCGCGACCACCGCAACGCAGATCAAGACCGGGTCGCTGTGCCGCTCGGATCGCGTCGCCAAGTACAATCAGCTGCTGCGCATCGAAGAAGCGCTTGGACGCGGCGCGCGCTACGCCGACAAGGATGCATTTCCGAACCTGCCGAATTTCGCCCGCTGAGGTCGCACGCGTTGCTGCGCTACGCCGCCCTGATTCTTCTGATCCTCCTGATCGCGCTGCAGGTCAAATTGTGGACCGGTCAGGGCGGCATGCGCGAAGTGTGGCGTCTGCAGCACAGCGTCAGCGATCAGAAAGCCGAGAACGCCAAACTGAAGACGCGCAACGAGACCTTGTCCGCCGAAGTCGACGATCTCAAGCACGGTGACGAAGCCGTCGAAGAACGCGCGCGTTCGGAGCTCGGCCTCTTGAAGCCGGGCGAGACGTTCTATCAGGTCGTCGAACCGGCCGACGCGACCAAGCCCGCGGACAATGGCGGCCACTGAGCGCCTCTGGTGCATCGTGCCCGCAGCGGGAAGCGGGCGGCGTTTCGGAGCCGGCGTACCCAAGCAATATCTTCCGATCGACGGCAAGCCGATGCTCGAGCGCACCTTGGACCGACTCGCTGCGTGCGCCGAGATTGCCGGCCTGATGGTCGTGCTCGCCGACGGCGATGCGAATTGGCGCGATATCGCGAGCGTTCGAGGCAAACCGGTGCGTACGGCGATCGGTGCCTTGGAGCGCAGCGGTTCAGTCTTGTCGGGCTTGCGCGCCCTGCCGAATGAGGTCGCCGCCGGGGATTTCGTCCTCGTCCACGACGCGGCACGCCCATGCATTTCGCCCGATGACGTGGCGATGCTCGTCGCGCGCGGCATTCCCGCCGGCGGAGCCTTGCTGGCCGCGCCCGTGCGCGACACGCTCAAACGCGCCGACACCGAACGCCGCACGCTCGCGACCGAATCGCGCGAATCGCTCTGGCGCGCACTGACGCCGCAGATGTTCCGCCGCGGCGAGCTGACGCGGGCCCTCGAAGCGGCGCACGCCGAAGGCATCGCCGACACCGACGAGGCGATGGCCATGGAGCGGCATGGGCATCATCCATTGCTCGTCGAGGGCGCTGAGGACAATATCAAGGTGACGACGCCGGCCGATCTCGCGCTGGCGGCGTTCATTCTGCGGCGCACGGAGGAGTGATGCGCATCGGGCAGGGCATTGACGTGCATGCATTCGGACCCGGCGACCACGTCGTGCTCGGCGGCGTCAACATCGCGCACGATCACGGCCTCATCGCGCATTCCGACGGCGACGTGGTGATCCACGCGCTGTGCGATGCGATCCTCGGCGCGCTCGCGCTCGGCGATATCGGTCATCATTTTCCGCCGCACGATCCGCGCTGGAAAGATGTCTCGAGCCGGCATTTCCTGCTGCATTGCGCCGGGCTCATCGGCGAACACGGTTACGTTTTCGGCAACGGCGACGTCACCGTCGTCTGCGAGCAGCCGAAGATCGCACCGCATGTCGAGACGATGCGGCGCAATCTCGCCACCGATCTCGATTGCCCGCTCGGACTCGTCAACGTCAAGGCGACGACCAGCGAAAAGCTCGGTTTCACCGGCCGCGGCGAAGGCATCGCGGCGTTCGCTGTCGTTTTGCTGACGCGGCGTCGCGATTCGCAATTGGTCAGCGGCGAAAATCCCGATCTCGATTCGCTGGTACGACGGCTCGAGCTGGATCCGCTTTGATGACAGCGGCCGGCGCGTTGCCACGGGCGCACGGAGAGCCGCCGGCGACAGGCACGCTGCGCGTCGAGCCCGGCGATTTTCGCGTCGACGAAGAGCTCGGCTTCGCGCCGTCGGGCGTGGGCGAGCATGCGTTTCTGACGATCGAAAAGTGCGAAGCGAATACAGAATGGGTCGCGCGTCGCCTGGCCGAGGCGGCCGGCGTTTCGCCGATGGCGGTCGGCTATTCGGGGCTCAAGGACCGTCACGCGATCACGCGCCAGAGTTTTTCCATACAGCTGCCGGGACGCGCGGATCCGGATTGGCAAGCGCTCGACATTCCCGGCGTGCGCGTGCTCGCCGCGACGCGCCACGATCGCAAGCTGAAACGCGGCGTGCATCGGGGCAATCATTTTCGGATCCGCGTCCGCAACGTGCGCGGCGCCCGTGACGAGATCGAGCGACGTATCGAGGTCATCGGCGCGCGCGGTGTTCCGAACTATTTCGGCGAGCAACGTTTCGGACGCGACGCAGGCAACGTCGAACGCGCACGCGCCGTGTTCGCCGGTCGTCGGGTGCCGAGAGCAGAGCGAAGCCTCGCGATATCGGCCGCTCGCTCGCTGGTGTTCAACACCGTGCTCGCGGCGCGCGTCGAGGACGGCAGCTGGGACCGCGGCCTCGATGGCGAAGTCTGGATGCTCGCCGGCACGCATTCGATTTTCGGTCCCGAAGCATGGACGCCGGAGTTGGCGAAACGTCTCGAAGACTTCGATATCGATCCGACCGGGCCACTGATCGGCGAAGGCGATCTGCGTAGCGCGGGTGAGGTTCGCGCGATGGAGCAGCGCGCGATCGAGGCGCACCGCGATCTCGCCGATGGACTCGCCAAGGCCGGGCTCGGCCAGCAGCGTCGAGCCCTGCGCCTGGCGGCAGCCGGATTTGTCCACGAATGGGAAGTCGATGGCTCCCTCGTCGTCGAATTTCGGCTCCCGGCGGGCTCCTTCGCCACCGTCGTGTTGCGGGAGTTGTGCGAGGACTATGCGCCGATAGCCTGAATCGGCCGAAACGGAGCGAAACCGCGATGGGCGGCGTTTTTTCGGGTTGCGGGCAGGTCTATAGTGGCCTCGCGGCGCGTGCGATCGTCGCGCGGCGCCGTGTTTCATGGATGCGGAGGGCCCGATGAGAACGCTAGCGATGGGAGCAGCAATCGTCCTGTGCCTCGCGGTTTCGGCATGCGCTGGCACGAGTGGCAGCAATGGCATTGCGCACGAAAGCAAGATGGATGCGGACGTCGATGTCGGCAAAGTCGTCGCCGTCAACGAGTGGGCCGTGAATCGTCATGCGACGGTCGTCTGGATCAATTACCCGAAGAAAAGCACGCATCAGAAAGACGACAGCGGCTGATCGCAGCGCTGGCTAAGAGGCGCGGGCCAGCAACACAACGACCGCGCCCGTCCCGCCTTGCGCCGGACGCGCCGAGGCGTAGGCGAGTACGTCCTTGCGCCGAGCCAAGAGCGCGGCCGTCATGCGTTTCAATACGGGACCATCCGCACGCGAGCGCAGTCCCTTGCCGTGCACGATGCGCACGCAGTATTCGCCCTTCGCGATGCAGTCGTCGACGAACGCACGCACCGCATCGCGTGCGACCGCAATCGTCATTTCATGCAGATCGAGCTCCGCGCGTACGCTGAAGTGTCCGCGGCGGAGCTGCTTCAGAAGTCGCTGCGGCTGACCCGGTTTCAGGTAGTGAATCTCATCGCCGACTTCGATCGTGGCGGGATCGAACGCGTGCACGAGCAGCTCATCGCGTACGCGGGCCTCGTCGCGCTCGGACTGCTCGGCGAGCGGTCGCGGTTTCGGCTTGCGCGGTGCCGGCGCGGACGCTCGCTTCAGCGGGCGCACGCGACCGATTGCGTCGCGAAACAGGCGGGCGTCTTCGCTGTCGTCGTCGCGTGCGGGCATTGAATGAGGCTAGCAGAATTGCCTCCGTGGCCACGCGCTTTCGCCCCCTCTTCCGCTTGCGGGAGAGGGGCAGCATCCACGCGCGAGCGGAAAGGCACGCACGCGGGGAGGGATGCATGCGCGCGCGGCCTGCTTGTCGCCATCGCCACAAGGGCGGCGCTGCGAATCCGCTATCATTCAGCGTTTGCCGAGTCCCTCACCGTAGCCGTTCGACGCTTGCTCGGCGTGGTGCGAATCGATCACAGCGGGCTCGGCGCGAGGCAGCAGGAAAGCATGCGAGTTTTGGTCAGCAATGATGATGGCGTCGACGCTCCCGGCCTGCGCGTGCTCGCGGCGCGTCTTGCGGATGTCGGCGAAGTCACCGTAGTCGCGCCCGACCGGGATCGCTCGGGGGCCAGCAATTCGCTGACGCTCGATCAGCCGATTCGCGTCGTGCGGCTGGATGACGGCCGCTATCGGGTCGCCGGTACGCCGACCGACTGCGTGCATCTCGCGCTGTCGGGCCTGCTCGACCACGAGCCCGATATCGTCGTTTCGGGCATCAACAATTCGGGCAACCTCGGCGACGACGTGATTTATTCCGGCACCGTTTCCGCGGCGATGGAAGGCCGCTTTCTCGGATTTCCGGCGATCGCGATCTCGCTCGCCAGCATCGATCACAAAGGCATTCACTACGACAGCGCGGCGGAAGCGGTCGTGCTGCTGATGCGCAAGCTGCTCGTCGATCCGCTGCCGGCGGACACCATCCTCAACGTCAATGTCCCGGACCGGCCATGGAGCGAGATCAAGGGCTTCGCCGTGACGCGCCTCGGCCGTCGGCATCGCTCAGCGCCATGTGTTGCGCAAACCGATCCGCGCGGACGGCCGATCTACTGGATCGGTCCTCCGGGCGAAGCCGAGGATGACGGCCCCGGCACCGATTTCCGCGCAATCCGCGACGGCCAGATTTCGATCACGCCGATCCACGTCGATCTCACGCGTTACCAGGCGTTGGAAAAAGTGAGCGGCTGGGTTGCGTCGCTCGAGCCGAAGCTCGGCAGCGCCGCATGAGACACGCGAAGTCGCCAGCCGCCGGGATGCATGCGTCGCAGGAAAGGGCGCAATGAGTTTCCTGCGTCCCGATCCGGCTTCGCGCGGTCTGGGCATGACCTCGCAGCGTGCGCGCGATCGGCTGGTCGAACGGCTCGCCGCCGAAGGCATCCATGATCGCCGCGTGCTCGATGTCATGCGTCAATTGCCGCGACATCTCTTCATCGACGAAGCGCTGGCATCGCGCGCGTACGAAGATACGGCGCTGCCGATCGGGCAGGGCCAGACCATTTCGCAGCCGTGGGTCGTCGCGCGCATGACCGAAGCGCTGATCGAGCACGCACTGCCGCGGCGCGTGCTCGAAATCGGCACGGGTTCGGGCTATCAGTGCGCAGTGCTGGCGGCGCTGGTCGAAAGGGTCTACACGGTCGAGCGCATCGAGGAGCTCCTGCGCAACGCGCGTCGGCGTTTTCGCAAACTCGGCATCACCAATGTGCGCTCGCGCCACGCGGACGGCCGGCTCGGCTGGCCGGAAGAAGCGCCGTTCGATGCGATCATCCTGACCGCGGCGGGTGTCGCGCTGGATAAGGCCCTGCTCGATCAGCTGGCGCCGGATGGATGCCTCGTTGCGCCGGTCGGGCCGGCCGGGCAGCAGATGCTGCTGCGCCTGCGCCAAGTCGAAGGCGAGTGGGTGCGCGAATCGCTCGGTGCCGTGAGTTTCGTGCCTCTGCTCGGCGGTGTCGGTTGATATCCGCCGCGGACTCGGCCGACGGAGACGCGGCGCGATGAAGATCTTCAAGCCGCTCTACGAGCGGGCGTTGCGCTGGGCGGCGCATCCGCAAGCGCCGTGGTATCTCGCGATCCTCAGCTTTTTCGAAGCGATCATTTTTCCGGTCGCACCCGAAATCATGCTGGCGCCGATGGTGCTCGCCAAACCCGAGCGGTGGGCGCGCTACGCCAGCCTCAGTTTGTTCTTCTCGATGATCGGCGCGCTGGTCGGTTATGCGCTCGGCCACTACGCGTTCGATCTCGTGCGTCCGCTGCTCGCCGATCTCGGCTGGCTGCCACATCTGGACGAATGGGTCGGGCAACTTCGCGCCGACGCCTCGCTGCATCCATGGACCGCATTCTGGACGCTTGTTCTCGCCGGATTCCTGCCGGTGCCGCTCAAGATCTTCACATGGGCCTCGGGCATCGTCGGCGTGCCATTGCCGGCGTTCATCGCCAGCATGATCGTCGGGCGCGGCAAGCGCGTGTTCCTGATCGCGGGCCTGATCCGCCTCGGCGGCAAACGCGCCGAGGAAGCACTGCACCGCTGGATCGAGCCTGTCGGCTGGATCATCGTAGGGTTGGTTGTCGCCGTTTTCATCTACTTTAAGTTCATCCGATAAACTATTGCCATGGATAGGGATTATCGGAAAGTTCTCGTGGTCGTCGTGGCCTTGGCCGCGGGGCTTTCCGGATGCGCTTCGACCGGGGAGGCTCCGGTCGAGGACCGCAGTCTTCCGAGTGCATACCCGCCACGTTCGAGCGCGCCGGCGCCTGCGAAGAGCCAAGCGCTCGTCTCGGGCACGTATCGCGTTCAGCGCGGCGATACGCTTTACAGCATCGCCTTCCGACATGGGCTCGACTTTCGCGATCTCGCCGAATGGAACCGCATCGAGGCGCCGTATACGATTTATCCTGGCCGAGAGCTGAGGCTTTCTTCGGCGCGTGCCGGCGAAAAGCACGCCGTTGCGGCGACGCCGGCTCCGACCGCTTCATCCGCCGCGACCATTTCTCCGCCGTCCGCCGTACCTGGGCATGGTCCGCCCGCGACGACGAAGCCGGGACCGTTTGAGCCCATCGCTGGTGCGCCGGCAACAGCCGCCGCCACGCCGGCGCCGAATTCGACAGCCGCCTCAGCGTCGGCGGCGCCGTCCGTCTCACTTCCAGCGAAGCCGATGGCCGCCCCGACAGCTGGGGCCGCGGATGCGGTCGCCACGGCCGGCGATGTCGCTTGGCGCTGGCCCGCGGATGGCAGCGTGGTCGGCACGTTCATGGCCGGCGATCCGGTGCGACAGGGCATCGACATCGCCGGACAACCCGGCGCGCCGGTACGTGCAGCGGCGGACGGCACGGTGGTTTACAGCGGCAACGGTTTGATCGGCTACGGCGAGCTGATCATCGTCAAGCACAACCCGGCGTTCCTCTCGGCGTACGGTCACAACCGCAAGCGTCTGGTGCAGGAAGGCGATCACGTGAAAGCGGGACAAACGATCGCCGAAATGGGCGCGAGCGCCGCGAACCGCAACGAGCTGCACTTCGAGATTCGCCGCAACGGCAAACCGTCCAACCCGCTCGATTTTCTGCCGCGCCGCTAGCAAGGCCGCGCGTGCGACGCACGAAGCAGCCCTGGGCGTAAGCTGTAGCGATGAGCGCCGAGGTTCCGTCCGATCCCGCGATCCCGAGCGACGACTTTCAGGATCTCGTCGATGCGATCGAGCCGCACGACGAAGAAGCACGCTCGTCGACCAGTGTTTATTTGAGCGAGATCGGCCTCACGCCGCTGCTCGATGCGCGCGACGAAATCGCTTTGGCGACCGCGATACGCGCCGGTGACGGCGAAGCGCGGCGCCGCATGATCGAAGCAAATCTTCGACTCGTCGTATCCATCGCGCGCGCTTATGTGGGGCGCGGGGTGCCGCTGATGGACCTGATCGCCGAAGGCAACCTCGGGTTGATCCGCGCAGTCGAGAAGTTCGATCCGGCGCGTCGCCTGCGTTTTTCAACGTACGCAGTGTGGTGGATTCGTGAAGCGGTGCAGCACGCCGTGATGCATCACGGACGCACGGTGCGCCTTCCCGTGCACGTGCTGCGCGAGCTCGCGCAGGTGCTGCGCACGGAACGCGAGCTCGCGGCGCGCACCGGAACGCCGCCAAGCCTCGAGCAAATCGCAGCAACCGTCGGCAAGGATCTGCGCGATGTCGCCGAGTTGTTCCGCGTCGGAGAGACGGTCACGTCGCTCGATGCGGCCGTGGAATCCGGAGAGCCGCTTGCATCGCCGGTGGATCGCGAAGAAACGGCGAGCGCGTTGTCGCCGGCGGAAGCCGAGCGTCTCGGGCTCTGGCTCGCCCGGCTTACCGAGCGTCAGCGGGCGGTCATGCAGCGCCGTTTTGGACTCGGCGGCGCGCCGGTGCAATCGCTCGCGGAGATCGGACGCGACCTCGGCATCACGCGCGAGCGTGCCCGGCAGATTCAGGAAGAGGCGATGAAGAAGTTGCGGAAGTTGTCGCAGGATGATTGAGGTCGCGCTTCATCTCCGAAGTTCTACGTCGCCGCTTTCGCTCTCACCTCTCCCGCTTGCGGGAGAGGTCGCCCGCAGGGCGGGTGAGGGCGGTGTGGTTCGACGCCGTGTCGTTAAAGGTTTCACTCCGCTTGCCCTCACCCTAGCCCTCTCCCGCAAGCGGGAGAGGGGATGGATTGCAAGCGGGAGACGGAATGGATTGCGAGCGGTTGAGGGAGCGTGACTTTATTCGCCAGGAAGCATGAACGCCGCGACGGCACGCCTTCCTTCCGACGCAAGCAGGTTGTACGTCCGACTCGCCGCCGCGTTATCCATGACTTCGACGCCAATGCGTTTCTGCAGCAGCGCGACAAGCGCTTCGCGTGGCGGAAACACTTGCCGCTCACCGGTGCCGAGAAGGACGACTTCCGGCTTCAACGCCGCAATGCGATCGGCGGCGGCGATATCGAATTCCGACGCATTCGTCACCGGCCACTCCTCGACAACCTGATCGGGGGCAAGCACGAAGCTGCGCGTGAGTTCGCGATCGACGACCGTCACCGAACGCGCGGTGCACGCACGCACGAACAGGTAACCTTCGGCTCGATCCTGAGTCAGCTGCATCGATCGATCGACTATTTACGCGGCAACTCTATTTTCGGCTCTTTCGGGTTGCGCCGATAAAAGCTCGCCACGCGGCCGATCGTCTGCACGAGCTCGGACTTGGACGCCTCGCGCAGGACTTCGATCGTCTCGGCGCGGTCGTCTCGATCGGCGTCGGACAGCTTCACCTTGACCAGCTCGTGGTGCGCGAGCGCGCCATCGAACTCCTTGAGCAGCGCCGGCGTCACGCCTTTCTGGCCGACCATGATCACGGGAGCGAGCGTATGCGCGATTCCGCGCAGGAAACGCTTCTGGTTTGAAGACAGGGGCATGAACGGAAACCGAATGGAGACAGGCGGTTACAAGGGCGCCGAGACATGCAGGTTATCATGTGGACCACTCCCCACCGAAACCGGCGCGGTGCCGCGCGGACGATGACGACGCGCAGCAAATCCAGCTCCCGCTGGCTCCAGGAACATTTCAGCGACCCGTATGTGAAGCGAGCGCAGGCGGAGGGCTGGCGTTCACGCGCGGTGTTCAAACTGGAAGAGCTGATCGAACGTGACCGGTTGCTCAAACCGGGCATGGTCGTCGTCGATCTCGGCGCCGCTCCGGGTGGCTGGTCACAGATGGTGAGAGGCCGTCTCGGCGAAAAAGGGCGTGTGATCGCAGTCGATATCCTGCCGATGCAGGCCATTGCGGGGGTCGATTTCATCCATGGCGATTTTCGCGAGGCCGAGGTGCTGAAAACGCTTGAAGATCATTTGGATGGCGCCCTCGTGGATCTTGTGCTTTCAGACATGGCCCCCAATCTCAGCGGCATGAACAGCGTCGATCAGCCGCGCGCGATGCATCTGGCGGAGCTGGCCGAGGAATTTGCCCGGAACCGGCTGCGCACGGGCGGCGCGTTCCTGACGAAGCTCTTTCAGGGCGAGGGATTCGATACTTACGTGCGGCGCTTGCGTCAAGGGTACGAGCGCGTCAGCATGCGAAAGCCCAAAGCCTCGCGGGCGCGAAGCGCCGAGGTTTACGCGCTGGCGCTCGGCAAAAAGGACTGATGGCTGACATTTTCGACATTCGACCAGGCGGGTCGGTGATTCGGCGGAAGGATCCGCGAAGGGATTCAAAGCACGTCCGGCTGGACCGCCGGATTTTCGCGGAGGGATCCGCCTAGTTGGCGAACTTTATGAACGACATGGCCAAGAATCTCTTGCTCTGGGTGATCATCGCGGTCGTCCTTCTGACCGTATTCCAGAGTTTCAATCCGCGCGCTGCGGCGCCGTCGGATGTTCCGTATTCGGAATTCGCGCAGCAGGTCGGCAACGGCGGCGTCGCTTCCGTGCAGCTCGGCGCGGACATGCCGACCAAAGCGACGGCCAAGCTCAAGGATGGCTCTTCGGTATCGACGACGATTCCGATGGGCGGCAACCAGAACGCGCTCGAGCTCTTCAACAAGAACAGCGTCGAAGTTCGGCAGACACCGCCCGACAACGTGATGCCGCTGTGGCGCATCCTGCTCGACTGGGTTCCGTTCCTGATCTTCATCGGCCTGCTCGTCTACTTCATACGCCAGATGCAA
>Ga0157372_10007960_pt1 | contig 11267 bp, 9 predicted proteins | sample C55metaG_FD_115307 | JGI IMG/M metagenome (GOLD analysis project Ga0157372, IMG submission 115307) | Corn rhizosphere microbial communities from Kellogg Biological Station, Michigan, USA - C5-5 metaG | ecosystem: Host-associated > Plants > Roots > Rhizosphere > Soil | place: USA: Michigan...
ATACCCTCGCACCAAGGAATTCAGGACCGCGGCCGACTGCGTTGCGTTAGAGGAAATATAGGAGATAGCGATCAGGCGAGATTTGCGTACCGGCTGTATGTCCAATTTGCGGGCGAGACGGCGTACTGCATTTTCAGTCCGCTGTTCCGGATTCTGTAAAGTCAGCGTTGAAGTCCAGGTCTTGTGTGCTAAGCCGGTTTCGAGCACAACCTGTCGCAGCAGATCATCATTATGTAGAAGTTCCACTTCCGAGTTCAGTTCTTCTTCGGTGATCTCATCGTGTTCGAATGCCGGCGATGGCGTTGGAGTGGGAGTAACGGCTGGGTCGATTCGGCCACGCCGCAACAACACCTTCATCTCCGCCTTGTATGAAGGGAAAAGAGTGGAATACAGAATTCCCGCCGCCGCAATGGTGACAAAAGAAATCGCCAGCAAACGTTTTTGCCGGAAAAAGACGGCGGCAACATCGCGCAATGTGGGCGAGTTTAGCGAACCTCGCAAAGCAACGATTTGTAACTCCTGGGGCATAGCTCAAAATTGTGCGGGCGTGAAAAACGTACTGAGGCTCGATACAGGTAAGAATTTTCGGATCTTTGAAATCCGGTTTTGAGGCACGAACAACATGTCTCCCGGCTGGAGTTCGAAATCCTCTTCCAAATTTCGCGAGGCCAGCATGGCCTTAACATTGAGAACGTGGGCTTCCACGACTCCGGTTGTAATCGTCCTGAAAACTACAACTTGCGAGTGTCTAGATTGCTCGGTGAATCCCCCGGCGACAGCGACTGCTTCGGCGACCGTAGTTGGCGAGCGCAACTCGTATTTGCCAGGGTGGCCGATCTGCCCGCCAGCAACGAAGTATGGCCGTTCGAAATCTTTCAAAATTACGCTGATTTCGGGATCGCGCAGTGTGGGTGCATAGGTTTGGCGAACTAAGTCTTTCAATTCCGCGACGGTCAGACCCTCAGCGAAAACATTACCGACCATCTTTAGAGCAAGGAATCCGTCAGGCAAGACAGTCGCGGTCTGATCAAATTCCGGCGAGAAGGTGAACCTGATCTCGACCACGTCGCTCTTGCGCAGCCGGTACTGCGGATGGCGCGCCCCCGTCAAGGCTGGACTCCCGTTCATGGGATCCCTCGTGCCATCCGCCGTACTGGTGTTGGTGACTCCAGCTGCGTTCGGCCCTCCTACAGACTGAGCGCAAGCGAGAAGCGCGATGCAGGCGAGAGATCCGCAAGTCAAAGACAACAGAGCTGCACGCTGTATGTTCATGAGAAGTGATCCCTGCGACCGGTCTACCGCGCTGCGAAAGGAAAAGTAGACTGACATCGAAAAGGCGACAAGACGCGGAAAGTACCGTGCACGGAAGTAGCTAGCGCCGCTTTATTGTTGTGGCGAGTTTTCGGATCACTGGAGTTTTCCACAGGGGGAGAGGCGTGGCAATGTTCTCTGGTCACTGCATTCGGAATTCTTAACAGCTACATTCCTTTCACTAGGTACGATCTCTTATCGCGTTGGTAGCCATGACAATTGAAAGCGCTTCGTCTTCAAACGGGATTAGCGTGTTACTGGCTGATTCCAAGCAGCTGGAGAGCCAGCTATTGGCCGGTTCGCTTCGCAATCGAGGGTTTCAGGTGTTCTCCTGCCCTAGCGAGATTCCTCCCATTCTGGAATTTCTAGAAGGAGCTGGAGCTGATGTTCTGGTTGTCAGCTGCTCGGTGCCTTACTCTGCCGCGCCTGACCTCGGCATGGTCCGCAGCCTGCACCTGATGCAACCGCAGATACCGAAAATTTGCTTGATTGATATAGAAAGCCGGCAAGCCGCCGTCCAAGCCTTTCGGTCGGGAGCGCGAGGGCTTTTCTGCCTGGGGAATTCGTCGTTCCAGTTATTTTGCGACTGCATCGAGAGAGTGCATAAAGGAGAAATCTTCGCCACTAACCAGCAACTCAGCTATCTGCTTGATTCAGTGTGTCAATCCCCTTGCCTTCGGGTGGTCAGCGCCACCGGAGAAATCCTGCTCACCTCGCGAGAGGAGCAGGTGGTGGCGCTGGTAACCGATGGGCTCTCCAATCGCAATGTTGCGAGCGAGCTGGGCCTGAGCGAGCATACGGTCAAGAAATATCTGTTCCGGATCTTCGAGAAGCTGGGCATTTCAAGCCGCGTAGAGTTGGTGCTGTACGCATTGCATCTCGGCTCTCCGCAACCGGCTGCGCAACTGGGTGAGTAACAAAAGTTGCCAGTGGTCAGTGGCTGGTGATCAGTGTGAGTGACGGCACGTCGCTAAGCGCTGCTCACAGCGAGATCCGATATATCACCACGGATGTCTTCGGACCTTTCATCATGCTCCCAAGGCTCCTTCCTAGCTCCTGAGCATCAGCCACTAGCCACTAATCACTGAATTTCCATAGAATGGCAAGTCGCGCTAGCTATTTGCCCTATCTCTCAAACAAAATGACCGCATCTGCTAACGAAACTGAGTTTCGGAACCAGGAAAAACAGATTGCCGCACGCGCAGCCGTGGAGCTTGTGGAGGCGGGAAGCACAGTCGGCTTGGGGTCGGGTTCGACCGCGGCATACGCAGTGCGGTTTCTGGCCGAACGGGTTCGTCAGGGACTGAACATTGTCGCTATTCCAACTTCGCTGCAAACCCAGCACCTTGCCGAGCAACTCGGAATCCCCTTAGCTGCACTCGAGGACCATCCGAAAATTGATATCGATATCGACGGCGCCGACGAAATTGACCCGCAGCTCAACCTCATTAAGGGTGGCGGCGGCGCATTTTTGCGCGAGAAGATCATCGCCTCGGCTTCACGCCGATTTATTGTCATCGCTGATTCTGCGAAACAGGTGAAGCGTTTGGGCAAGTTTCCGCTGCCGGTTGAAGTTGTTCCGTTTGCCCAGTCGCTGATCAAGCCGCAGATTGAAGCCTTGGGTGCGAAGGTTTCACTGCGGAGCTACGCCTACGGCAATCCATACGTCACTGACGAGGGCCATCACATCCTTGACTGCACTTTTGGCGTAATCCCCGACCCGGCTGCGCTTGCAGAGAAGCTGCGCTGCATCCCTGGTGTGGTCGAGCACGGGTTATTTATCGGAATGGCGGAGTTGGCGTTGATTGGGAGCGATGGGAGAGTAATTCAGCTTCGGCGCTGAGAATTTGGCGCGAGATGCGGCAGGTACATATGAAATTCTCTATCCAGTGGGTTTTCTTTATTCTTCTTCTCCTGCTCACTGGCGCCAGCGGACAAGACGGAACCGTAACGGTTCATGTGGATATTTCCCACGTTCAAGGGCCATTCTCCCCAATTTGGAATTTCTTCGGATACGACGAGCCTAATTACACCTACGCTCCCAACGGCAAAAAACTGCTCAGCGAAATTGGCGCGTTGAGCCCAACTCCGGCTTACATCCGCGTTCACAACCTGCTGACTTCGGGCGACGGCTCGGCATCGCTGAAGTGGGGATCCACGAACGCTTATACGGAAGACGCGTCGGGCAATCCCGTCTACAACTGGCGGATCGTCGACCGAATCTTCGACACCTTCCACCAATCTGGCCTCAAGCCGTTGGTTGAAATTGGATTCATGCCGGAGGCGCTATCAACCCATCCCCAACCCTACCGTCACAACTTTCCCAATGGATCCATATTCACGGGATGGGCATATCCGCCTAAGGATTATCAGAAGTGGGCAGAGCTTGTGTTTCAGTTGACGAAGCATTTGCGCGAGCGCTATGGCGACGCCGAAGTGAAAACCTGGCTCTGGGAAGTCTGGAACGAACCCGACATCGACTACTGGAAAGGTACGCCGGAGGAGTACTTCAAACTTTACGATTATTCTGCTGACGCGGTGCGGCGTGCACTGCCTGAGGCAAAAATTGGCGGCCCCGACACAACCGGTCCAGGCCGACCTAAAGCGGCTGAATTCTTAAAACAATTTCTTCAGCACTGCGACTCGGGTCGTAATTACGCCACGGGCAAATCTGGAGCGCCGCTGGATTTCATCAGCTTTCATCCGAAAGGTTCACCCAAATGGCAGAGCGATCACGTGCAAATGGGCATTGCGACGCAGCTGAATGCAATCGACCAGGGATTCAAAATTGTGTCGTCATTCCCAAAATGGCGCGACACGCCAATCATCCTTGGCGAGTCCGATCCGGAAGGCTGCGCTGCATGTTCGGCGGAGAAGAATCCGCAGAACGGTTATCGGAATGGCCCGCTCTATGCCAGTTACACGGCTGAGGCCGTCGACCGGACGCTCGAGTTGGCGGTCCGCAACCACGCCAACATAATGGGCATAGTTACCTGGGCTTTTGAGTTCGAAGACCAACCGTATTTTGCCGGATATCGCGAACTGGCCAGCAACGGCCTCGATAAGCCCGTTCTGAATGCATTTCGCATGTTCGGACTGCTTGGCGGCGATCGAGTGGAAGCCACTAGCTCGGCCGCTCTCGACACAGATCAGGTAGTGCGGGAAGGCGCGCGCCAACAGCCTGACGTCAATGTGATTGCCACTCGTTCGAAAAACGGAATCGAACTGCTGTTATGGAACTACCACGACGACGATTTTCCCGCGTCTCCGGCCGGGATCGATCTGAGCGTTACGGGCATTCCCGCCGAAACGCGGCGCGCGCTGCTGCAGCACTTCCGCATAGACTCAACTCATAGCAATACCTTCAATGCCTGGAAGGAAATGGGTTCGCCGCAATCGCCAACACCGGACCAGTACAAGCATCTTGAATCCGCGGGCCAGTTGCAGCTGCTCAATTCACCTGAGTGGATTCAAATAGAAGGTGGAACCGCGCACTTGAAGTTCGACCTTCCAAGACAAGGCCTGTCGCTGCTGAAAGTCGAATGGTAATCCGGGTCTTTATTTCCCGTCTGAGCGGAAACGCGATTTACCTCGGAATCGGCTTCCAGAAATGAACAACGCCAGCGGAACAGCGTTTCCCATTGCTGCATAACCCTCTGGCGAGGGATGAAGGTGATCGCCGGAATCGTACTTCGCAAGATAGTGATCCGGATGGTCGGGATCCTGCAATATCTTGTCGAAGTCAATCACCGCGTCGAAATGTCCCGGCGCGCGAATCCAGGCATTGACCGCTTGCCGGTCGGCTTCGCTCTCAGGCCCTGGGTGATAAAACGAAAAACCCATGAACGGCGTGACGGTGCAGCCGATCACCGTTATTCCATGCGCGTGGGCTCGCGTGATCATCTGTTCATAAGCTGCCAGGAGCCCATGAACCAGCTGCTCATGCTCGATAGGAGATGTCTCGCTGTTATGCGTCAGCATTCCCAGATCGTTGATGCCCTCGAGCACGATCAGGAATTTCACCCCAGGTTGCGCCAGCACATCATTGTTAAAGCGTGCCATTGCATTGGGCCCAATTCCATCAAGCAAGATGCGGTTGCCGCCGATGCCATGATTGAGCACTGCGAGATGCCTCGTCCCGGATGCAGCTCGTAACCGCCTTGCCAGAACATCAGGCCAGCGGTTGTTCGCGTCGGTGGTCGCGCCGTGACCATCGGTAATCGAGTCGCCGAGAATCACAATTGCCGACGTATTCTTCGCCGCCAGAACATCTACACCGGAGATGAAATACCAGTGTTCAACTTTCTTCGCGTCGTGAAGATCCGGGGCGGACGCGAAATCTCCATGTTCAATATAGGAAGTGGCACGCGATCCCGGGTGACCGGTCTGCTGTGTGGGCGGTTGATCGAGGTGAAATGAGATGGCCAGGTCGGAAAGTGGGGCAATCGCAAAGTTGACCGGATCAGATGCGTAATCCGCGCCTGCGGGGATAGTTACATCCGGCTTGCCTGAGAATGACAGCGGCTTGTCGGACGCCACTTCAATCTGCGCCGAACCCGCAGCCAATGCCTTCGCTACATGAACCGATGTAAACCTTAGCGGCGCGGCTCCGTAACGGTTCGAAAGACGCACGCGAATCTCTGTGCCCCCGAGCGACAGATGCACGATTTGGCGCAGCGTCGCACCCTGCAGATCGTCGTTCGACAACGAGTTATGCGGCTCAACCAACTGTTGCGAAGCCGCCCAGGATCCGACCCACTGCCTCTGCGCATTGGCGGATGAAACGCAGATTAAAACCACCAAAAACGCGATCAGTACCGACTGCGAATGCTTGAAATTCATACCGAAGAACATGCCACATTGTGCGCTGAGTTGGGAAGCGCGGTATCAAAAACGTGGGACCATTCAATAATATTTGCGCAGAGATAACGATTCGGCGACAGTATGCGTCCTAATCTTTATGCATCCGTTGGAGACGACCTATGAAGAATCCTACTCTCTCCACTTTGCTGGTGACTTTTGCCCTCGTGGTCTCTGCCTATGGGAAAGGCCCCGTGGATCTCATCTTGATTTCCGGCGGCGGATTAAATCAGCCGACCGAGATCAGCGACCCCGCAGCGCTTAATACGTTCAATCCATGGATCGGGCAGTTCGCCGACTGGCAAGCGAAATCGCTCGTAGACGCTCCCTGCTATCGGCACTCTTTCGAAGTGCTGTTTTATATGAAGTGGCCCGAGCGGACCGCTTCGGCTTTGGATCGCGGCGACCTGAAGATGATCTACGCCACCCGTTACTGTTGGACCGGCGAAGCTGGGTATGTGTATTTGCCCGGACCGGGCGAGCCGCTCTATGGTCCCAACGGAGGGACGATTATTCGTGGCGAAGCGGACGGTAAATGGCACCCGGCAACGCCAGCATGGGATTCTCTGCTCAGCAGTGCGGTCACCATGAGAGACCAGGAAGCGACCCTCGACAAAATCGTCATAAGCGGCGGCGAACTGAAGCGTCCGGTCGAGATAACTGATTCGGAGCTGCTCAGCAAGTTCGATCCGTGGACGGGCATCTTTGTGGACTGGAATGTTCCCGCTCGCATGGGACCCTGCAACTGGGAGTACGAAATTACTTATTTCAAACGAGGAACCGGCTTCAAAAAAAGACCCAAACCGCAGACGACATCCGATAAGCAGCCGGGGTTCAGACTGATCTACGGCTTACGCTATTGCATGGGCAATGGAGGCGAGCCGGGCTATGTGCATCTCGCAGGTTACACGGACAAATTCTGGGAACAAAACGTCCACATTGTTTGGGATGGAACGCAGGCAGGAGAATGGCATCCATCGACAGCCGCCTGGAAGGAATTTATAGCGGGCGAAGTGGATCGACAGGTGCGTGGTGCCAGCATTCACAAAATGCCATAGAGTTATTCAACTTGCGTTGTCGCTGAAGTGGGTGCATCGAGAAACGGGGTTACCGCAGCCGAAAGCGCAGGAGATGAACTGATGTTGTAGTGCGTCAGACCGGGGAGAACGGCGAGCTCATCCACCGGTCTCTTTGAACCATCGAACCCAGCGTCTCCTCGACCGCCGCCGAGCAGGCCATAGAATTCCGCTGCGTGCGCCAGGCGAACCGCGTCCGCGTCTGCAAACACAAGCATTGTCGGTGCCTTAATGGCGCTGACCTCCTTTGACCAGTCATAATCCTTCCTCAACAGATCGCCCAGCTTCGCGAATAAGCGCGACCAGTCCACGTTCGGATACATCTTGGCCAACGGCGATTGCTTCATCGGCTCGCCTGCAGATGGGCCCATTTGGTCGAATGCCGCAAGTACTTCGGGATAAAACCCATCACGCCTGAACGCGGCGGAAACAATCACTAGCTTTCGCACCACTTCCGGATGGCGAATCGCAGTTTGCAAGGCAACTCCTGCGCCCAGCGAGTAGCCCATCACGTCGGCTTTGTCGATTCCGAGATACTTAAGCAATCCCGCGACATCGTCTGCCATCGCCTCGTAGCTGAGAGGCCGGTCAATGTCGGCCGTATGTCCATGGCCTTGAAGTTCCACGGCGATGACTTTCCGCTTCTGCGATAGCAGATCCAGATTCTGGCCGAACATCGTGATGCCGACCACCCCGCCATGCAGCAGGACCAGCGGCTCTCCGCTACCGCGAATTTCGTAATAAAGCTTAAGACCGTTGACCGGAGCGTAGCCGCTTTTGACGGCGGGCGCCGGGCTGATCTGAGCAAAAACAGAAGACGACATAGCCACAATGACAGCGACGGTGACGACATGCTTGCTTGCCAGAAACATGATGCCCTCCGCGGGTCGACTTAAAAGAGGTGGAGCAACAGGACACTTGCCGATAATAAAATACTCCTATGCGAGTAGAACGCAAATACGAGGCGCCTTCTTCAGGCGAAAAACTCTTCAATCGAGCTTTTGGATTTTTGGCCGGACTGGGAATCGCTCCTTCATTCATATATCTCTTGGAAGTGAGAGGCAGGAAGTCGGGAAAGATTTATTCGACCGCGGTCAATTTAATGGAGCTCAATGGCAAGCAGTTTCTGGTTGCGCCTCGCGGCCGGACGCAGTGGGTACGCAACGCGGAAGCTGCCGGTGAAGTTACGTTGAAGCGAGGAGCTCGTCGGCAATTCCGATTGCGGTCGCTCGATGACTCCGAAAAACCGGCTGTGCTGAAAATTTATTTGACCAATTACAAAAGCGCCGTGCAGAAATTCTTTCCTGTTCTTCCTAATGCTCCGCTCGATGAGTTTTTCAAGATTGCTGCGGGATATCCGGTGTTCGAGTTGACTGCGCTATAGTTGAAAGCGTGCGCTTCTACGAAAACTAACCGGGTGCCCCATCCTCGTCGCGTCTTTTGCGACAGGATGGGGATGTTGACTTTGAATACCCCTAAATCAAAGTCCCCACCCTGTCTCGCCAAACGCGAGACAAGGATGGGGCACCCGTCGTTCCTTTGCTATTGAATTTCGCACAACCACGACAATCATAGATTGTGGTCAGCGCCTCAACTAGCGATGCCTCTCTGCTGTGCTACATTGTTTGCCCGGAGGCCCAATGTCGCGCTGCACAATTCTTCTTTGCGGCTGTCTTCTGCTTGCAGTTGTGGTTCAAGCGCAGCAAGCGCCGGTTACTACGCCTAACGAGGGCGATTTCACGCTGCACAACTTCCATTTCAAATCTGGAGAAACCCTGCCAGAACTCCGCATGCATTACTACACGTTTGGCAAGCCCGTGAAAGATGCCAGCGGCAAAACTAAGAACGCAGTACTGATCCTTCACGGCACCGGCGGCTCGGGCCGGCAATTTCTCCGCGCAATTTTTGCCGGAGTTCTCTTCGACCCCGGGCAGCTTCTCGACGCCAGCCGCTACTTCATCATCCTTCCCGACAACGTCGGTCACGGCAAATCCTCGAAACCCAGCGACGGCCTTCATGCTCGCTTCCCGCAATACGACTATGACGACATGGTGCTGGCGCAGCATGATCTGCTCGAACAAGGATTGGGCGTGAATCATCTTCGCCTGGTGCTCGGCACTTCCATGGGTTGCATGCACTCATGGGTCTGGGGAGAAGCTTATCCCACATTCATGGACGCGCTCATGCCGCTCGCCTGCAATCCCGTTCCGATCGCTGGCCGCAATCGCATCTGGCGCGAGATGGTCATCGAGGGTATCCGCCAGGACCCCGAATGGAAAAACGGCGAGTACAGTACCGAACCGCGTGCGGGCATTCAGATCGCGTCAGATATGTTGCTGATAGCAGGCAGCGCGCCGCTGATGATGCAGAAGAATTATCCGACACGCGACGCAGCAGATACGTATCTTGACGACTTCACGAAACGCGAGAAGGCTGATCTGGATGCAAACGACCTGCTCTTTGCGGTGAGCGCTTCTCGCAACTATGACCCGTCGCAGAATTTGGATAAGATCGTCGCGCCTGTCATGTTCATCAATTCGGCCGACGACTTCATCAACCCGCCAGAACTCGGCATTGCCGAGCAGGAGATCAAAAAAGTAAAGAACGGCCGCTTCGTTCTGTTGCCGATCTCAGATAAGACGCATGGTCACGGTACTCACACCGACGCTGCCGTTTGGCAGGGTTATTTGAAAGAGTTGCTGGACGAAAGCCAGCACTAAGGGCACAAAACACACGTGAGATTTGCTTAGGCGTGGGTGTCCATTCCCGCGCAATGCGAAATCTATCCTTACCCTACGTCTTCGCTCCAACCCTCGAGTGTCTTCTTCACGAATGCCATGAACTGGTCGGCGACCGCGCCATCAATGATGCGATGGTCGTAGCCAAGAGTCAGGTGCACAACCGAGCGGATGGCGATTGAGTCGGCGCCATCTTTGTCGGTGACGACCAGCGGCACTTTGCTAATGCCGCCGACGCCCATGATTGCCGAGTTGGGCTGATTGATGATTGGAAGGCCGAACACTGCACCGAACTGGCCGGGATTGGTGACGGTGAAAGTTGAGCCTTCGACTTCTTCCGGCTTCAGCTTCTTGCCGCGCGCGCGCTCGCCGAGGTCGGTGATGCCGCGCTGCAATCCCAGGAAGTTCAGTTCATCGGCGTTCTTGAGCACGGGGACTATCAATCCCCAATCAAGCGCGACCGCAATGCCGACGTTTACATGACGGTGGTAGCGGATGCCGTCGCCCTCGAGCGAAGCATTGACGATGGGGAATTGCTGTAGTCCGATGATGGCCGCGCGCACGAAAAACGGCATGAAAGTTAGCCGCGCGCCATTGCGTTGCTCGAAGCTCGACTTGAGCTTGTTGCGCAGATTGACGATGCGGGTGATATCTACCTCGAACATGCAGTGGACGTGTGCGCTGGTGCGGCGTGACTCGATCATGCGCTGCGCGATGATGCGGCGCATGTTGGTCATGGGGACGAGGTCACCGGGAATGACGGCGGGAGTGGGCCGAGGGGCTGCAGCGGACGGTGCCTGCATCGGCGCCGCAACGTCAACATCGGCGCCCTGTCTCGCCGGAGTTGGTCGAGACGAAGATGCGGTGGCCGCGCTCGATCCTGCGCCCGATTCAATAAACGCCTGAATGTCTTGTTTGGTAATGCGGCCGCCCAGACCGGTGCCTTCGACTTGCGAAAGATTCACGTTGTGTTCGCGAGCAATTTTGCGGACCAGCGGTGAGGAGCGCGCGTGCTCGTCGTCTTCGTGAACTTGTGCGGCGGGCGCGGCTGGTTCGGGTTTCGCGGCAGGCCGCGCTTCGGCTTTAGGAGCAGCCGGCGCAGGTGCGGATTTCTTCTCTGCCGGGACGGCCTTGGCAGGCGCGGCGCCATCTCCGTCAGAAATTGTGCCGACAACCGTGTTCACCTGGACCGTCGTGCCTTCGCTGACTTTGATTTCTTGCAATACACCTGAGGCGGGCGCGGGAATTTCGGCGTCAACTTTGTCGGTGGAAATTTCAAACA
>Ga0157372_10007961_pt1 | contig 11267 bp, 7 predicted proteins | sample C55metaG_FD_115307 | JGI IMG/M metagenome (GOLD analysis project Ga0157372, IMG submission 115307) | Corn rhizosphere microbial communities from Kellogg Biological Station, Michigan, USA - C5-5 metaG | ecosystem: Host-associated > Plants > Roots > Rhizosphere > Soil | place: USA: Michigan...
ACTGCCAGTAACTGTATAAACAATATTGGCAGATCCTGCACCAATTGCAGTTACCAATCCTGTTGAAGCATCAACTGTTGCGACTAAAGTATTATCGCTGCTCCATGCACCTGCTCCTCCAGCTAATACTGCACCTGAAACTGTATAAGTGGTTGTTGATGCAATACATTGTGGACTTGTTCCTGCTGTTACAGTACCTGCGCTGGCATTTGGAGTAACAGTATAAGATTGTTGAGATGTTACTATTCCTCCACATCCACCTGTTACTGTGTAAACAATATTGGCGGTTCCTGCAGTAACTGCTGTAACTACTCCTGTTGAAGCATCAACTGTTGCCACTGTCGTATTGCTGCTGCTCCACGCGCCTGCTCCTCCACCTAATACTGCACCTGAAACTGTATAAGTGGTTGATGAACCAATGCATTGAGGGCTTGTTCCCGCAGTTACTGTACCCGCACTGGCATTTGGCGTTACAGTATATAGCTGCAAAGCTGCAGGTGTTCCATTGCATCCACCTGTTACTGTGTAAACAATATCGGTGGTTCCTGCACTGACTGCTGTAACAACTCCTATAGCAGCATCAACTGTTGCTACTAAAGTATTGCTGCTGCTCCAAAATCCGACTGTTCCTCCACTTAATACCGCACCTGAAACTGTATAAGTGGTTGATGAACCAATGCATTGAGGGCTTGTTCCCGCAGTTACTGTACCGGCACTCGCATTTGGCGTTACTGTATAAGATGCCGAAGCGGTTGGTGTTCCATTGCATCCACCTGTTACGGTATAAGCAATATTGGCGGTTCCTGCACTGACTGCTGTAACGACTCCTGTTGAAGCATCAACTGTTGCTACTGCTGTATTGCTGCTACTCCATGCACCTGCTCCTCCAGCTAATACTGCACCTGAAACTGTATAAGTGGTTGTTGATCCAATACATTGTGGACTTGTTCCTGCTGTTACTGTACCTGCGCTTGCATTTGGAGTTACGGTTACTTCTACACTTCTCGAAGTTACACTTGTACTGCCGCTGGAAACAACTGTACGATACCAGCTTGAAGCAGTAAGGTTAGTTGCAGTATAGAAAGGATTTGTTGCACGCGTTATATCTGTGAAGGTTGCATTATCGGGTGATGACTGCCATTGAATAGTTCCGGTATAGCCATTGAGTATCAGAAAAGTAGTGTTAGTTCCGGAACAAACAGTACCGCCTCCACCAGTGATGATTCCTGCTACAGGTGTTGCAGCCGGATTCACTATTACTGTAGCTGCGCTACTTTTTACCGAACCGCAAGATCCCCCAACTGACACATAATAGTAACTGGTTCCAACCGTATGCACATCAGGTATGAAAGAGGAAACCGTTGCACCTGCTATTGCTGTACCACCTGTATTGCTATTAATGGTATTGCTATACCATTGGTAAGTTAAATTGCTACCAGAAGCAAGCACACTCAATATCGGAGCTGTGCCATTTACAGTAATAGTGTAAAGAGGTGTTATTACATCTGTTGTAATAGTAGGGGCTTCGCTTACCGTTACAGCCACACTTGATGAAGTTGCACTTGTACCGCCACTGGTAACAACTGCGCGATACCAGGTTGTAGCAGTAAGGTTGGTTGCAGTATAAGTAGGGTCAGTTGCATTGGTGGTAATATTGGTGAAAGTTTTATTATCTGTTGACGATTGCCATTGAATTGTTCCGGTATAGTTATTCAGTGTAAGAAGAGTACTGTTGGTACCTGAACAAACACTGGTTTCTCCGCTGTTAGTGATGTAGGGAACCGTAACTACTGAAGTGTTAGTAAGGGTGAAATTATCTGTTCCCAGTCCTGGTATTGAAGCCGTAACCGTATAGGAGCCGGCTATGCCGTTTGCCTTAAATGGTCCTGAATTAGCATCACCTACTGAACCTAAGGTAGTAGTATGTACGGTGATGCTGTTTGTACCATTTGAGAAGGTACCGCTTGCCCCACTCGACGGTGCGGTAAATGTAACTGCTGCACCTCCTGCCAGCTTAGGATTTATATTTATTATATCAAACATGAGACCATTTGGAAAAAATGTATTTACAGGGGTGCTTTGCGAATCGCCAAGATAATTTAAGATTGCGTCGCCAACGGCGCCTACTACCTGGGTAATGCTTCCTGAACTTCCTCCATTGTAATTTCCATCTCCGGAATAGGTCGCTTTTATAGTATGACTGCCGGCTCGAAGTGAACTAATATCAAAAAACGCCCTGCCTCCATTCCCGGTTTGAAGTGGTACCGGGCTTTGATCAACACCATCTATATTAAAAGTAACGTCTCCTGTTGGCGGAATGGCATTCCCTGATGGAAATGGCGAAGGAACAGTTGCAATAAAGGTGACTAGCTGACTGGCAATTGATGGATTAAGGTTTGAGCTTACAGTCGTCGTTGTTGATGAAGGATCTACAGTTACTCTTACCGAAGGGGAGGGTTTGGATAAAAGATTGTTTATAAAATCCTGAGCATCATAATTCTCATCTCCACTATAATACATAGAGATGGTATTATCGCCAACAGACAGTATAGAGGTAGTAAATATAGCATTCCCTCCTGCATCCAATCCAACTGTACCCAAAGAAATATCACCAGCGAAAAATGTAACTGAACCCGTTGGAGTATAGCCTGTCGCGCCTGAAAGATTTGCTACAAAAGTAACTGGTTGTCCATATTTGGCATCCGGTCCGAAATAATATACTGGTTGTCCATCTGAAATGTAATTGTAACCAAGGTTATCAATGATTTTTTCATGCGGTAGGTTAATCCCGGTACCCACTGTTATTATAGTTGGAGGATAGGGTGGGTTAACTGTCTGTATTAATGCGGTACTTGTTTTTGAAAAATAATTTGCAGTGATGCTATGACTTCCAGCAGTAAGTATGCTTGTCTTAAAACTAGCTATACCGGAGCCATCTATTGTTGCAGTACCGAGAAAAAAGCCGTTATCCGCGAATGTAACACTTCCTAGTGGAGCGCCTACACCCGAAGACACTATTGCGTTAAATGTGACCAAGTCTCCAAACGCAGATGTGTTCCCGGCTGAGCTTGAATGGACTGTAACATCGAGACCAGAAATGGTTAACAGAACATGTTGAATCAAACCATTGCTTGTGCTTGGTTGATTACCGTTTGCGTCTCCATTGTAAGTAGCGGTGATGTTTAGGTCCCCAAAAGGAAGTGAACTGGTGGTGAATACGGCGATCCCGTTCGACAGAGCTACTCCGCCAGGGGTTAGGTCTTTGTTGTTTGTATTATCATAAAAATCGACGGTTCCTATAGGGGTAGGTCCTCCGGAAGAACTGACGGTTGCAGTAAATGTAACCGGCTGCGATCCGGCAACCGATGGGTTAGCACTTGAAACGAGAGCCGTGGCGGTAGTGTAAAATGTACCATTAATAATTATTATTGGCTGATTAACGGTCTGGGCAAAAGCAGCACTGGTGCTGGCCAGATTGGCGGCGTCTCCGCTATAAGTTGCGGTAATACTCACGTTAGCATTTAGTATAGGGGTCGTGTATGTTGCTTTTCCGTTTACTATGGGTACCCCTCCCGGGGTAACGTCTGTGCCGGTGGTATTGTTATAAAAGTCAACAGTTCCTGTTAGAGGCAACGTTCCAAGGCTGGTCACCGTTGCAGTGATTAGAACTGGCTGTCCGGCTATCGAGGGGTTTACCGTTGAACTGAGCGTTGTGGTGGTTGGTGCTAAGATATTAGGTGGTGGTATTATTATTATTTGCCCAAAAGTTTGTGCACTAATAAACACGCATAACAGGATAAGTAATCGTTTCAAAAGCGCTGAACATTTGCTGAATAAGGAGATAAAAGTTTTATCCATATATCTGCAATAATTAGGTAATTGTAAGTTCATGATATTTGTTTTTATTTATTTGTAGGAATTTTATATAAGTAGTGCCAGTTTCCATTTTATTTTCAATACCTTTTCCGGTGATTAAAAATCAACCATCACTATAGTTATCAACGGGGTCGTTATCAGGATGTTTGGAAGGCTAACAGATTAGAGTAGCGTATCAAATGCTCAATAATAATTCTGTAAAAAGTAAAAGTAGCGTCCTGACGCTGTGACATCCAAATTTCCATGCAGACAAACAGTGACAAGGCAGTGACAAAAAGTGACAAGAAAAATTAAAAGCCGGCAAATCTAATACAGGACAGTGTTTGGCAAATACCTTCGCTTCTGAAAGCCGTTTCCCCCCTGAATCCTTTAATGATGGAATCAGCGCATGCCCTTACGAGCTCTTTATCCCTGTTTACAGAAAATCAACAAAAAAACTCCCCCAGGGGAGGAGCTTTAACTATACACAGTGAGAAAGTTTTTGCTTCATTAATCTGATCATCTTTACCTCATTCCCACAGAGGCATTTCATTTCTGCCAGTTCATTCATTGCTTTACGGATGAATATGTTTTGTTCGTTTGCATTTTGTTCTCAATACTTTCAATCCTTTTATCATAAGCCCATACCACAAAGGCTATCAACAGGATTGTTATCAGAATGATAAGAATGATTAAAAAGTTCTTTTTGACCATTGGATCACCTTAAGTAAGGTGTATGTGATACAAGATAGTATTAACGCATACCGGAAACCAAATTTTCAGGTGGACAAACGATGACAAGAGGGGTGACAAAAAGTGACAGTGGAACTGGTAATGCATCAAACGCAATACTACAAAGGCTTGTGCTGTAAAACATTTACCCAACCAGGAAGGAACGGTTGATCTTAAAACACAAAAAAGCTGCGGCATTGGCTGTACCACTGCATAAAAAGTACAGTGGACAAAAAGTGACAACACAATTGCTATGGGAAAATGCATTTCCTGCTTCCGCAGATGAATGATAAAAACCGACAGGTAACTGTAACTTTCTAAACCTTCTGCCCGGCGGGATTAGTGATGCTCTCCATAAATTCTTCAACTTGCTGGTCGGTTTGAAATTCAAAGCGTTGACGCAGGCGTTGCTTCGCCTTGATAACACTGTTGGGTGATATTCCCAAAACGGCGGCCATTTGTTTGGTTGTTAAATGCAGGAGGGTGAGGGCCGCCAATCGTTGCTCTGCCTGGGTTATATTTTTTACCTGCTTATTGATTTGGTTAAAAAAATCAGGGTATAGTTTTTCGAAGAGGCTTTTGAATTTCAGCCAATCATCTTCTGTTAGAATGCTTTGTCCGCTAATTTCTTCTATCAGTTGCTGTCGTTCCTCACTCATGTATTTATTCTTCATCTGCGACTCCAGCTTTTCAATAAGGGAGGTTTTTTCAATGATGCTTTTCGTAAACATTTTTAATTGGTCACTTGCTACTTCCATTTCCTGCTCCATCCTTTTCTTTTCCTGCTGTTCGAATTGCGCTTTCAGTTTGGATTTTTGACGAAGGTGATTGATAACTAATAAGGCAATAGCACACAAAAGAACCATTGCCGCTATAATAAAATTACGCGTTTGTAATTGCGACTTTTTTTCCTGCTCAAGATTTTGGATATTATAACGGTTTTTTTCATTGCTCAGCCGCAGTTTTGAAATACTTATACTGCTTTCATATATTACTCTTTCAACTGAATCGTGAAGTAGATTATATTTAGTATAATAATAATAGGCGCTATCATTATTGCCAAGAGATTTGAAAATTTCTGAAGCGGTGAGATACGCGTTTTGCCTGTAATTAGGGGCATTTGGCCATTTCTGTAAAAGGTTAAAAGATTCTCTCACCTGCCGAAGTGCGACATCTTTGTTTCCCAGCGCCAGGTTTGTTTTTGCAGCCCACTGAAGAGAATTAGCCGCGTCCGCATAATATCCCTGTTCCTTATTGGTTTCGTAGTCCATTTCAAATAATGGCAGTGAAGCTGCATATTTTCCCTGAACATAACCAATCTGGCCCATATTACCTGAAATAATCCCTTTCCAGAGGTTTCTGAGATTTTTGTCGGCTATTTCCGAAACCAAATTCAATCCTTTTTCATAATAAAAAAATGCCGAATCGTACACTCTCATCCTATCAAAAACAAGGCCCAGTGTATTATTGCAAGTGACTAAATCAGGTGCTCTGTTTTTGTTATCCGAGGCCGTTAAAAGAGATATGGCTATTTTGGTGTAATAGACGGACTTTTTATATTCCCGAACCCTCCATAAAGTTGCTCCCAATTCTATGTAAGAATCTATTTGTCCAAAAAGATGTACCTTATCATATAATTCAGCACCGTACATCATATACATGACTCCTTTTTCCGTATTCCCAAAATCACTCATCATATTGCCATATGCTGAACTGACATAAGCCGCCACGTAATCATCAGCCATATATGCATGTTGCATAGCTTCCTCTAACAACCCGGTTATTTCACGTTTTATTGAATCTATTGTAAGAGGAGAATAAGCAGGCGGCAGCGGAATAAAATACCTGATTAATCTTGCTTTGATGCAATAGTATCGCGCTGTAAAATAATCATCTTCAGCGGATGACTGATTGCCTAATTTGTTTAAAAAATTAAATACGGTGGCACTATCTTTTTGCATTAAAATTCCGATCAGTAATTCAGAAGCGTCGTTCTTTATATCATGAGGATCCTCCAGTTTCTCAGTCCAATCCTTTGGATTCAGGTTTGCCTCCTGGCAGGTTCCGGTTTCATAAAAGATTACAAGGAAAATAAAAATAAGTGCAGTTATAAATCTCACAGATACCTTTTTTCTAGAGTGTTAAACGAAGTTAACTTATTAATAATGAAAAAATAATCCTATTTTTCCTGATAGTTTCTGCAGCCATGGTTCGTCTCTAACGAAGCATCTTCGAGAAAATTCTTCGACCATTTGTATGAAAGAAGAAGAACTTCACGCTGTGTTTCGGGTTTCAACTCGGAACTTGCTGTTTTTAATAAAAAACGCGGGGTGATTATACAAGCTTATGAGTACATCCGCCGCCCATGATATAATTTTTTTTATCTGACCAAGTAGTAAGGTTTTTTAGTACAACAGATTAATTCCAAAATCATTTAACAGGCAAGTAAAAGGTACCATTGGTTATTTTCGTTACAGTTTCGCGGTAATTTACTGAAACGTTACCAGAGAAGCTTCCACTGACATAGCCTGAAGTGATGGTATTAAACTTAACTTTTACGTCGTTTGGATAACCTACATAACCAGAACTTAGCAACGTTGTACCATAAAGGTCACGATTATATTTATACAGATTGATTGTTATATCGTCATTTACTGCATGAGCAGTATCCACATACATATTTGTGGTATTAAATGGCGAAGGGGAATAGATAGCGATGGAAATATAGTTGGAACTATCCTCATTAAAAGCGTTCAAAGTGAACCAGTAATTATGAGCAGAAGGATCGGAATATATCGCACAGGATGTCTTCGTTTTAAAAATTTGTTTTGAACCATTTATATCGAAGGAAATATGGTACGAAGATGGATTGCTTTTTTTGCAGGAGTAGATGGTAATAGCAATGATTAGACTTACTACTACTAGTTTGGTTAGATATTTTATTCTCATTTGGTTAGTTTCTTATTTTTTCTTTTTTGTGTGATTCGTTTCGGAGTCAATGTTACAAAATAAATCTGACACAATTCGTAAAAGAAAGCTGCGGTAACTTTGTTTGATGGCAGACGTTCACTCTAGAGAAATAAGAAGCAAAAACATGGCCGCGATCAAAGGCAAAAACACCAAGCTTGAAATGCCCGTTAGAAGAACGGTCAGAACGCTTGCCTTCCGCGGTCTGAACGATGCTAATTTAAAAATTTCTCCACGGCCTCACGGATACCGCTACAAACTCCACGATAAAAGCCTCCCCGCTAAACCGGATATTGTTTTACCAAAATACAAAACGGGGATCTTTGTTCATGGCTGTTTCTGGCTGGACATAAAAACTACAAATACTTCTTTGCTCACAAAACAAGAAAAGAATGCAGCCATAAATACTCACTATCACCTGCTCCTACTATTGCTGTCTTTTTTTTTGAATGGTTTTTTTGTATATTTGTAAAGCTAATGAAAAAGAAACAAGCTATACAATCTGCCACCAGTTCCAAAGGCGCTCCTATTTTCAAAAAAATGATTGAGGACAAAAAAGCTATTAGCAGGCATATTCAAAAGGGAGGCAAAATTTCTGACTTAAAAGGAAAATTCAACTTTGTTAATCCCCTATCAATTACATCAAAATGATGAATACTCATTTGAGTTTATAACTGAATCGGGAATAAGATATAATATTTATTTTCTCGATTATAGTTACATGTTTGCCGATTATACAAAACTGACCTGCTCCGTTTATTCATTTAATATAGATGTAATAGAAGGAAATCTGGACGGTTCTCCAGGTGATGAAAGAGTAGGATGCACAATTGCTGAAGTTCTAAAGAGATTCTTTTCGTGGGTTAATAACGTAGCGGTATATGTATGCGACAGCATAGATAACCGGCAATATGCACGTTTTATTCTTACAATGATGGCACACTCATAAAGGAAGATGGACTGGCGATGATAGAAGGAACCGAACTATACAATGCCATGATCTTACATAAAAAAAACAATCAACTTACTGAATAATTCTCGCCTTTAAAGAATTGAATGAAAAAGCAGGAGACAAATAAAACGCTGTCTATCAATACAAAAAACACGGATTGTTTTTCGCAGCATGCGGCTTTGAATGTGATTTTTTATTTTCAGATTTTGGCCCGGTGATATCAATTATTGAATCGCCACTAACTTTCACCCATAGCAGACGTCCACTCCAAAGAAATACGAAGTAATCCCGATAACTATCGGGAGGCAGCCAAATCAAAGCCAAAAACACCAGGCCTGAAATGCTCGTTAGAAGAACGGTCAGAACGCTTGCCTTCCGCGGTCTGAACGATGCTAATTTAAATCCACGCTCCTAGATACCGCTACAAACTCCATGATAAAAGCCTCCCCTGCAAACCGGATATTGTTTTACCAAAATACAAAACGGTGATCTTTGTTCATCGCTGTTTCTGGCTTGACATAAAAACTGCAAATACTTCGTTGTTCACAAAACGAGAACTGAATGCAGCCATAAATATTCACTATCACCTGCTCCTGTTATCCTTATCCACCTTTTGTGTTCCGCCCTCATTTATTTTTTTCTGTACTTTTTTAATACTTTCTGCGGTTGGAAGATTTTCAGGCATAGTGCCCCCGATTTCTTTAATAGCACTGCGAACCTTTACTCCAACTTCGTAATGTGTTTGATTGGCTTTTTGTTTTCCTTTTGTATTTTCCTTTCGCAGTTTTTCCTCTGTTTGTGTAGCACGAAAGAGATTGGCGGCAAGCTCGGTGCTGCCCATGTGATCTAATATTTGCTGGCTTTTTTTTAAGCCTTTTCGTTTATGAATACCTCTTGCATCCAAACCGCCATATAAACCCATATATCCGTGGTTTTGAAAGATCGCATAATCCAGCCCATCCTGTACTCCTGCGTTTTTAGCTGCCGCAGCCAAATAAGTATTGTGTTTACTCATTTCATTCCTAAGGAAAATACGCCGCTCTTCTTCAGTGGAGAGACGGTTGTATGCGTCCATTTGCTGAATTTCCCGGATGCGGGTTTGCACTGCAAAATACGTTTGACCAATGGCTACCACCTCCTTTGTGGGGTCAGCATTTTGTACAATTAAATAACAGGCATAGCGCGATAATTTGAAACTGGCGTAAGTATGCTGAGCCCCTTGTCCTGCAATTAACACCTCGTTGGCTTCAACGATATGTTCTTTTGGGTCATTCCCACTGTTTTTACATGCATTCCATGCTTTCTCAATAACCCCTGTAAAGTTTCTGAAATCAGTATAATCAAGTACTTTGGAAAGTTGCCGTGCCATCCAATATTCATTGCCGCTTTCATCAGTATGCCTGATTTGCTCAAAGAGGCTTGCTTTAGGTCTGGATATTTCTTTTGCCATTTGCGGAAGTTTATTCGTTATATGATAATATTTGAACTGGTTAATAAAATATTAGCACAACAAATCTAATAAAAAGACCAGAGATTGTTAAAATATTTAGCAAATTACACGCAAAGAATCCGCAGCGATCAGAGCCGACATATGGAAAAAGTATTACCCAAGGCCAGACTGCCGGAAACGGTGAACCGATAAATATGTGGCGCCCGGTACCGGGGGAAGAATCAGCGTCAAGAGAAGTAACCAGTGAAGCAACAAATTGATTGATTTTTTATGTACGAAAAAAAACAAGGCGTTTACCTTTACCTCATGGCAGCGGTATCTTATTGCTTGTGGCGGTAATACAAAAAAGGCTATGACGCATATCGGCTAAATCTAAGATTATCACAGGAGTTGTTTAGCGTGATAAGTTGTTTTGAAGTATCTCTTCAAAACACAATTAATAATCACTGCCAGATTTATTTGGGCAATGATTGGTTGCGTAGTGGTGCACTGCCAGGCGGATCCGGTATTTTTGATAACAGGAACTGCAGGATGACAGCAGAAAATATTAATGACGCTATAAGGAAACTCAATTATTCCTATTCAAATAATAAATTGGTAGCTGAATTAGGTTTTGGTTTCTGGAGATACATGTTTGCGCAACATCAATAGTTGTGATTACTTTTTCGACTTTAAAGTATTGATCTTCTTATTTTTTAAAACCGTTTTTTCTGTTTCAGTAGTTTTGGCTTTTTCCTTAAATAATGCGTTCACATCAATAGAAGGTAAAATATAACGGCCATGGGGCGCATTGGCCGTAAGAGATGAAATAAAGCCTCTTAAACTGTTCAGTGCAATAGAAACTGCAGAATATTGTAACAGATTATCCTTATCTTCCTTAGAAAGGTTCGCTTCAGGTGATAATTTAAAAAAAGCAACACCTTCTGCAAAAATCGAATAACCAGGCAAAATAACCTTGCCCTGGTTAACGGACACTTTAATAAACGACCTTGTTATTTTATCTTCTTGTTCAGGTAACGCAAAATCAATATCCAATTCGTAAGAAGCAACTAATTTCTGAATATTTTCCTCGCTTGCAGGAGTAATAAATTTAAAATTGCAATTTAAAATTGCAAAATCCAGTAAGACGAGAGGTGATAATTGTGCTTTCATTTATGCTACTTTCAATTTTCCTTTTGGTTTGAAAGTTGTCGACGGCGTTTTATTATAACCGGGATTTTTATAAACCCAATATCCTTTATTACCCATTAAGTTTTTCCTGATGGGAATAGCAGTATTATAAGCTTGCTCCACTTCGGATTTGTAATTCCC
>Ga0157372_10007962_pt1 | contig 11267 bp, 13 predicted proteins | sample C55metaG_FD_115307 | JGI IMG/M metagenome (GOLD analysis project Ga0157372, IMG submission 115307) | Corn rhizosphere microbial communities from Kellogg Biological Station, Michigan, USA - C5-5 metaG | ecosystem: Host-associated > Plants > Roots > Rhizosphere > Soil | place: USA: Michigan...
ACGCTCTCATCAACTGTGCCGGACTTTACAGCGACCGCATATGCCGGATGGCCGGAGATGATCCCGGAGTAATGATCGTGCCGTTTCGCGGAGAATACTACGACCTGGTTCCCGAACGCGCTTCGCTGGCCCGAGCGCTGATTTATCCCGTGCCCGATCCCCGCTTCCCATTTCTGGGCGTGCACTTCACGCGCCGTATAAGCGGCAAAGTCGATGCCGGGCCCAACGCAATTCTTGCACTTGCCCGCGAGGGCTACCGGCACAGAGACATCAACCTGCGCGATCTGGCAACGTCGTTCTCGTTCCCCGGATTCTGGCGAATGGCGCGGCGACATTGGCGCAGCGGTGTGGATGAATGGCACCGATCGCTCTCGAAAACGGCTTTCGTTGACGCCTTACAGCGGCTTGTGCCCGAGGTAAAGGAAACCGACCTGGTGCCCGGCGGATCAGGTGTGCGAGCCCAGGCGGTGACACCGGACGGTGCTTTGGTAGATGACTTCCGCTTCGTCCCATCCGGCAAAGTGCTGCACGTGCTGAATGTTCCTTCGCCAGCGGCGACCGCCTCGCTGACTATCGGCAAAGCTATTGTTGATATGGCTGCGGAAAGCTTGGGCCTCTCCTGAGGGCAGCGGTGTCTGTCGCGGAAATCCACGTGCGAAACGACGCTCTGACCAATAAGAAAAATCGATGCGGGCGAGCGGAAAAGAAGCGCGATCGAAGTCCTTACTCGTGCTAGCTTCTGTTGATCAGCCGCGAACAGCCGCGCGGCAATCGGCGAGGTCATGTATGAGAGCCTGCATCAACCGGAAATGCGTTTCTTTTGGACGAATCGTTTATTCGGTGGCGACCCGTTGTCCGCTATGCAAGTGGGATCTGAAGTTCACGCTTCCGGCCAGCGAGGCGGCCGCCGCCGCGAAGGCTCAACCTGCCGCAGCGTCGCGGTGAAGTTCCCCTAGGTTCAGAGGCCGATATCTTCATTCCACAGATCAGGGTGTTGGCGCACGAACTCCGCCATCAGTTGAATGCATTCCGGGTCGTCGACAACGACTAGTTCCACTCCCCGACTGCGAAAGAGATCTTCCGCTCCCAAAAAATTGCGATTCTCTCCGACGATGACGCGCGGAATCCGGTAGAGCAGGGCAGTGCCCGTACACATGATGCAGGGGCTAAGCGTGCTGACCAGGGTCAACTCGTGCCAGTCGCGGCGCCGGCCGGCATTGCGGATGCAGACGGTCTCGGCATGCGCCGTCGGATCTCCCGTTTGCACCCGCAGGTTGTGACCGCGCGCGACCACCCGTCCAGCGCGGTCCGCCAATGCCGAACCGATGGGCAGGCCGCCTTCGCGCAAACCGGTTTTCGCCTCTTGCAGTGCTTCTTGCAGGAGCGCCCGATGGTCATTCATGAGCGCTCCTACTTTAACAAGACTTGTGACTGCGGGGAACGCGCGTGCTGTGAAGCCTATTGATAGGTCAGGGTTAAGTTATCGAGGTAGACGCTGTACGAGTCCTGCCGCCAATTGCCGTCCATCTGGTAGTTGAGCGTGACGCCGTACCAGTCCGACTGCGCGGACCCATGCTCAAACGTCCAATTCAGGTTTGTGGTCTGGCCGTTCAGAGTGATGGATTGATACGTCAAGTGGTTATCCGACGTGCGTTGCACTTTGAGGGTTATATGGTTCCACGCGTTGCTGTTGGGATTGCAGGGAACTCCCGTAGAAATCCACTTGGCTTTCTGGTTATCGAAAATGGACCATTGATGCCCGTTCGCGATGTTGCACTCGTGACCAAAGATGAAGCCCATGCCACCAAAGAACTGGTTGATGTCAAATTCGAGCGCCTCCGAGAGTTCGAGGTTGTCGCCGTAGAAGTCGACATCGTAGGTGAAGTTGTACACCGACGGCACCGTGCTGCGGTCGCCGTCGAAAGTCCCCTGTGAGGAGAACGGGCCAATGATGTGGTTATTCCACAGTGCATCGGAATAAGCGGCCGTGCCGCCCAGGTTGAACTGAGTCGCGGATCCGCTCCTGGAGGGATTGTTCACGCCCTGCTGCATCCAGAAGGAGATTCCATCGCAGGGCGATGGAGAACAATCGACGAAGTTGGGCGGGCCTTGTCCGTACTGCCCCCATCCTGCGGCACGTTGAATGTTGGAGAAGGATTTTCCGCTGCTGTTCGAACTCCCTCCATTCGATCCGCCATTACTTGCTCCCCCATTACTGGAGGCGCCGCTTCCTGAGCCGCTGCTCGCCGCGGTACTACCGGCGACCGAAATCTGTAACGGCTTCTGGCTGGAGTTTCCTTTCGCGTCCAGCGCGGATACCACAAAGTTGAAGGTGCCGGCGCTGCTGGGCATGCCGGATACCGAGCCCGAATCGTTCGCCAAAGCAATGCCGTTGGGCAACTGTCCCGACGCGACAGCGAAGGTGTAAGGGGCTGTTCCACCGGTGACGGCCAGCGAGCCGCTGTAGTTTGTGCCTACAGTGGCCGAAGGCAAGGTGCCGGAAATGTTAAGGCTTGCAGCCGGACTATTGCCGGCGGTTGTAGGCGTGAATGGGGAAGAGTGGCCGCCTCCGCAGGAGGAACCAACGATGATTGCACCCATGATCATTAAAACTGCCGATAACCGGCTGATGAAGGTCTGACTGGCACACGCCTTCAGCGTGCGATCGATAAAGCAAACAAACATCGATCTGCTCCTAATTGGTTGATGAGGATTCCGCTCAGAATCCTGGCGTTCCGGTCTTACTTGGGATTTGTGACCTGTGAGGAGCCGACCAGATACCAACGGCCAGAGGCGCTACTCAGACTTACGAGTGCTAGATTTGGGACTACCCGACCAAACACACAGGACCCGCACAGTGCCCGATTGCCGATTGGCTGTGCCGAGCAAGCGCTCTCATCATTTTAGCAGCGCAAACCAGACATTGAAATAGGGGAGCGTCGCAAACTGCCGGGATGCAACTTCAGCTGATACGTAAGGTGTTCACCTTAGCGGCGCGGGCTTCACGCCCCTCTGCGCGAGGAAGTCTTCCGGGAACTCAAGCCGCTCATCACAAGCAAATGTCTGTTCGTGAACTTGCCGGAGCCGAACCGGTCAGGTCACGGCCTCACTGCCGAGAAGATGAGGGAGTGCGTGTGGGTGAAGCCGGACCGCCGCTGCGAACTGGAATTCGTGGAGCGCACGCATTCCGGCCGCCTGCGGCACGCGCTGTTCCGGCGGTTGCTGAACTGAACTCAAGCACCCGCCCTCATGATCAGCGGCCGGGATGTCCCCTGCTACCGCTTTCGTGAGATACTTCGAATTCTTCCCAGAACAAAGCAAACTCTTCCTACTTCCATGCGCTGGTACTTCAGCTTTTTTGTGGCATCCGGATTCTGTGCGTTGGTTTATGAGGTCATCTGGCTGCGGCTCGCCATGGCCAGTTTCGGGGTTACGGCCGCACTGGTCTCGATTGTCTTGTCCATTTTCATGGCGGGCCTCGGGTTGGGAGCGTGGATTACCGGACTCCTGATGCGGAAAAATCCAGCGCCCGCCTTTGCTTTGCGCTTTTATGGGCTCGCAGAATTACTGATTGGCATTTCAGCCTTAGCCGTACCTTACGAGCTGAAACTGGGGCGGGCGCTGTTGCTGAGCAGCGCTAGCGGGATCTGGCAAAGTTCCACGTATTATTTTCTGATCGGTCTTTGGATTGCTGTCACGCTGGTGCCCTGGTGCGCGTGCATGGGATCGACGTTTCCATTGCTCATGGCGGTGATCCGGGCACGAAGTCCGGGATACGATTCGCAAAAAGCTTTCAGCTACCTTTACCTTGCCAATGTGCTGGGTGCGGCCGCCGGCACACTGGCGTCAGCGTTTGTACTGATCGAGTTGCTGGGCTTCACCAAGACCTTGTTGGTGGCCGGCAGTTTGAATGCTGTTCTTGCCGGTTCTGCGGTGATTTTGAGCTTCTTCGTCGACCCTCCAAGCGCGAGCGTCGACGCGGCAATCCCAGTTGTCGATCATGGCGCGAGGGACGGGGTATCGCGAGGCAGCATTCTCGCTCTGTTGTTCGTCAGCGGACTCGTGAGCATGGGCATGGAAGTTGTCTGGATCCGACAACTCACGCCCTACTTGGGAAACGTGGTCTACGCTTTCTCGGGAATCCTCGCGGTATATCTGCTCGCCACCTTCATCGGTTCTCGTGCGTACCGGACTTGGATACGTTCGCACCGGATCGGCGATAGCGCATCGCGATGGAGTTGGCTAGCGCTGGCCGCGGTCATCCCGCTGATTGGCGCCGATCCACTTATGCCATTCCGCCTCCATGGTCTCGAGCTGGGCGGAGTTCGACTGGCCACGATCGTGTGGTTTTGCGCCATGACCGGATTTCTTACGCCGCTGCTGCTGGATGCATGGTCCGGCGGAGACCCACAACGGGCGGGCTCGGGGTACGCTGTCAATCTTCTGGGCTCGATTGTCGGGCCCCTGGTAGCAGGGTTCTGGCTGCTGCCCTGGGTCGGGGAGCGACGCGCGTTGGCGCTTCTGGCCTTGCCTCTGTTTGTAGCTGCGGGGTTGATCGCTTTCCACAAGAGTGGTGCCGCGTTGCCGGGTGGCCGCTCCGGCTTACAACCGAGGATCCAGTTCGTGGTGATGTCGCTGGCCGCCATCCTGATTTATGCGATCAGCCACGACTACGAGAGGAAATTTCCTCAGCGCGAGGTGCGCCGGGATTATGCCGCGACCGTAATCGCAACGGGATCGGGCTTCGGGCGCGAACTGCTGGTGAATGGGACCGGCATGACTTGGCTGACGCCTGTAACCAAGTACATGTCGCACTTGCCGCTTGCGATGATGTCCCGGCCTGCGAAAAAAGGCCTGGTGATTTGTTTTGGAATGGGAACCAGTTTTCGTTCCATGCTCTCGTGGGGAATCTCGACAACTTCGGTCGACCTGATTCCGAGTGTGCCGGCCCTGTTCGGCTACTTTCATCCGGACGCGGCATCTCTGCTCAAGTCGCAGCAGGCGAGAGTCGTCGTGGACGACGGCAGGCGATTTCTGGACACTTCCAATGAAACCTATGATGTCATCGTTGTGGATCCGCCGCCTCCGCCTACCGCACCGGCATCGAGCCTGCTGTATTCACGCGAGTTTTACGAGATCGTGAAACAGCACTTGGCGCCAAGCGGAATCCTGGAAACGTGGTATCCGGCGTCGCAGGCGGACTTCGCTACGGCCGCGTCGATCGCGAAAGCTTTGAGCGATTCCTTCCCGCACGTGCGAGCTTTCTTCTCCGTGGACTCGTTCGGCATCCATTTTTTAGCCAGCATGGAACCCATGCCGATGAATTCGAGTACGACGCTGGCCTCGCGCCTGCCCCCTGCCGCAGCCGCGGATTTGGTGGAGTGGGGTCCCGAAGCTGACGTCGAAAAGCAATTTCGAAGGATTCTCGAGCGACAAGTGCCAATCGCTAACATTGTGGCTCTGGCCCCACGCACGCCCGCCCTGCGCGATGACGAACCGATCAACGAATACTATCTGCTGCGCAGTTGGTTTCACCTCTACAGGTGAATTCGAGAGTCCGGCGAAGCCCAGGATCGAGCAATGGAAATGCCCGGCTGAGGGTTTGGTGCGAAAGGGGGGACTCGAACCCCCACGGTTTTACCCGCCAGATCCTAAGTCTGGTGCGTCTGCCAATTCCGCCACTTTCGCACGGGCTGGATGCTTAGTTTAATGCTTTGCCGCGGAAGATTCCAGAATCCCGCGGGCTCCGCTACTGCGTCAACTCGGCGATCTGCACGTGGTAGGGCTCCAGTAACTCCCCGGTCGCGTGGTCCACGCGGGCAAGGGCCATCTGGGACTGCAGGAGGCTCTGTTGCGCGGACGCGAGTTCCGTCTGTGCTTCCAGGACAAAGAAGATCGTGCCCGATCCCAATTCGTACTTTCGCTGCTCGGCCGCCAGCGTCTTCTGCGCCAAATCGAGAGCCTCCTTCCCGGCTGCAACACTGAGCTTTGCCTGCTCCTCGGCAAGCTGATCGACCAGCTTTTTATAATCCGCCTGCTTGTCGACATAATCGTTCATCCGGGATTGCCGGTCGAACTCCACCAGCTCGTCGCCTTATTTCACTGTGGTTCCGGCCGCGGTTAGATGAACAATGGTGAGAGCTCCGAATTGCTGCCCGGTTGCGTATTCAATTGCGCTTCCGCGTAATTCGAGCGAGCGACTTGTGCCCCGTTCACGTTCCGCCGAGGGGGACCCCAGCGAGAAACATGTGCCTGCGCTGACGTTGGAACTGGCAATAGAGCAGCGCAGCACGCGATGGGCGGGCTCGCGTGGCTGCATTTACATCCGTCCGAAGTGGGCGGTTCGGCGCTACTGCACTTCGTTCAGCTTCTGGTAAATCAACAGCGCCAGAAATGCCAGAAGAAACACTCCAGAGCCGATGCTAAATACTCGCATGGGCAGAGTGAGCCGGCTGACTTTGGTCAGCAGTTCGGTTTGTTCTTCTTGCATGTGGGAATTTGCGTCATCGAGAAAGAGTTGATCATCCTCGTGCATGGTGAGAGTGCTCTTGTAGATGAGCAGCACGATCAGACCGGCGGCGAAAAGTCCGAAGATGCCGCCGACGATTTCAATTGGTGTCATAAGCCACCTCAGCAGAGCCAACCCCAAGCAGTGGTTTCCCGGGCGGGCGGTCGCGCAGAAAGTCCGCACAGTCTCCGGGGGAAGGCCCTAACGGCACAGATTATAGCCCTGTTCTCAAGGCTGCGCCGTGATTAAATACCTTAGTTCCGGAATGCGGAACAAGGCATTCTTCCATGCGACGGAGGCCAGGGGGTTGGCATCCAATCCGGTATAGGACTTCCCTAATGTGTGGGTCGTCATATACATTTGATATAATCGAACAGCTTTAAAGCCAAGGAGATACAAATGGCCACCACAACCGTCCCGGAAGTCAAGAAAACCGCACCCGTTAGCCTTACCCCGAATGCTGTCGCCAAGGTGAAGGAAATTATGGGCCAGCAGAATCCCGTTCCCTCAGGCCTGCGCATTGGCGTCGTGGGGGGCGGATGCTCCGGCTTCTCCTATTCGATGCAGTTCGAGAACGGCGCCGGCATGATGGACAAGACCTTTGATATGGACGGTCTCAAGGTGTACGTCGACGCCACCTCGGTCATGTACCTCAATGGCTGCGTTGTGGACTACGTCGAAACCCTCGAGGGAGCCGGGTTCAAATTCGAGAATCCCAACGTGAAGAGCACCTGCGGCTGCGGTTCCTCGTTCAGCGTGTAACAGCACCGGGATGCCGCCTCGCGTGCAAGACGCGGCTTTGCCCGAAGAAGTCAAAAGCGGCCTCATCCAACGATGAGGCCGTTTCTGTTTTACGGATGGAGAAGCCGCTCTGCGGAACTATTGTTGCACCGGCGTATCGCTCGGCTGATTTGGATTACCCAATCCGCTATTCGCCGGAGGGTTTGTATTCTGCATCCCGTTCGGCGACCCGAATCCAGAGTTGCCGCCCGCGTTGGGGCCATTAATCTGATTGTTCAAATTCGGTGTTCCCATAACTCCGAATCCTACCTGTTGTTGATACGGAGTCGTAATGAGCAATCCGCGATCCATCGTGGGATCGTAGACAAACTGCCACTCGTTGTATTTTTTCTTTTTATCGAAGATGCGGATCGTTGGATCCTTACTCAGGCTGGCGACTCCTACGATGGGTGCGCCGCCGAAGGTTACATTGCCAAGGCCACCAGAGCCGCTGCTGTTTTCGGCCGCCGTGCCTGGGGAGTTGGAGTCACCGGCGTCCGATCCAGTCTGGCTGGCGTCTCCGCTTGCGGGCTGGTTCTGCGTTTGGCCGAAGCCGGAATTTGAAGGGAACGCTTTGTTCCCGCCCGAAGCGGGACCCTGCGAAAATCCCGGTGCCCCGGTCAATGGCCCGGTGCTGCCGATCGGACTTGCGCCCGCAATCATTCCCATCCCGTTCAGCGACAATTTGGCCTCACCGAAATGCAGCAGGCGAAAGTCTTTGTTGGTCAGGGGATCTTTGTAGCGCTTGCGCAGAAAGCGAAGCTGGTTGGTGTTCTCCAGATCCTCGATCTTCGCCGGATAGCGTCCGAATTTCTTGTAATACGCCCGAATCGCCCGCGAATACTGTACGCCGCGGTGGATCATCTCCTCTTCGCGATCGCGCTTGATTTCGAAGGTAATCTCGGGCAAGATCGCTGCCGCGAAGATGGTCATCAGGGCAATCATGAGCAGCAGCGTCAGCATGATGTAACCCCGTTCACCGTGCCGGCGCGCGATTTTAGAAGTGAGTTTCATCAGACAAATCTTGTGGTTCGTTGGCCGGAGAGCTTTTCAATGACCCAATTACAGAATTGCTCAATTACAAAATACCTTCATCCCTGCGTGAGCGGAATGGTCTGCGGTGGCCCGCTGCTCACCACGTCCTGAATCTCTACAGTAGTGTTGGTGATGCGGATAACCTTGTAACGGCGGTCGACAATTTCACCTTCACCCGCCACGAAGACGTCGTCCCCATTCTTCAGGAATATTTTTTTCGGTTCACCCGGCGAACTGGCAAAGCCGTAAAACTTGAGAGGAATGGGTTGCGGCGGCGGCGGAGCCGGAGGATGCCACTGCTGAGGACCCATCTGATCGGGACTGACCGCAGCCACCGGCTTCGGAATCTGCACGTCCTCTGCCTGGGAAACGAAAATATTCCGTCCATTTCCCTGATATTCGGTCTTCTCGCTGGAGGCCAGCAGATCCAGTTTCAGCGTGGGGTCGAGACTCTCGGCCTTCGATGTTTTCTTGGTGCCCTTGGGAGCGGTAACCCGCACGCCAGGCTTCGGCGCTTTTAGCGCCGGGATTACCGGAGCGGCAGCCTGCGCGCTGGACTCTGGAATTGACGGAGTCGTGAGCATGGGGATGACTTCGTACGCAAAAGTCAGCACGGCCACCGCGCCAAGCACTGCGGCCCACGTCGCCTTCTTTTTGTTTTCGAGTCCGAGTTGCACTACGATCCCACCTTCAAATACGTTTCCATTTTCAACGTGAGCTTGACCGGTCCTTGAGGATCGTTTCCCAGCGTCACACTGTTAATGATAAAGAACATTTCATCACGCTCGAGAGCGTTGATGAACTTCGCCAGCGAGGTGTAAGTCCCGGCAAGGTCGGCATCGAGTTCCAACGGTTCCAGTCCTGCCAGGGAGGGCGCGGTCTCTTCTGCCTTGTAGTGTTCTTGCTGAATTCTTACGCCGTTGGCCGCGGCCAGCTTCCCAAGCTCAGTCGCAATTTGCGAATTTTGGGCGGGTAAGCGCCGCTTGTAAAAGTCAGTGATCTGCTCGTTCGCCAGTACAACTTTGTTGGGGAGATCTTTTAATGGCGCCACTTGCCGGGTCTTCAGCGTCAGCTCCGTTTGCAGGCGATTGAGGTCCATGCGCCGAGTCTCCGCGGAACCTATCAGGGGCGAAAAATACAGTGCGGCCCCGAGTAGATCCAGGCCCGCCATGGCTATTAGAGCGACGGTCAAATGCTTTCGGGTTTGCCGCAGGTCAGGCACTAGCGCGGTACCCCCTTCCCAGCTGCAGTTTTGCCTTTCCGGGCGGGCCGGGCCGGCGCGTTGCCGGGCGCGGGCGCCGTGGTGCGGGAATTATCGGCCGGAAGTTCGGGCACATAGATGGCTGCGATTTCGACCTGCTCCGTATCTCCAGTTTGGGAGTCGGCGTGAGCCGCTCGTAAAATCGCGGTCTGCGCGAAGCGTTTCGAGTCTTCCATGCGCCGCGCCAATTCGATGGCCCGATCTCTCGAGTCTCCTGCCACTACCATCTTCAGCGCCAGTTGATTGTCTTCGTCCAACTCAGGGCTGATCGAGACCACATGCACGCGCGGCGGCATCACTCGTTCCAGGCTCTCCAGGACCTTGGTCCAGGAAAACGCTTTGCGTTCGATGAGTTGATTCAGGAACTGCGAGTCATCGCGGGTGGTGCGGTTCTCGGGACGATTCAGAAACTGTTGTGCCTGGGTACGAAGTTGATCCCGTTGCGCGATCAACGCGCGCTTTTCGCTGATGGCCTGGCGATCCCGGCGCGCGTTGATAAATCCGGTAATCACCATGGTCATCAGAATCAAAGTCAGCAGACCCAGCGCGCCCACGGCCGTACCCCAGCGCATCCAGAACTGGCGCGCGTCCTCGTACGGCTGACTCGCGAGATTGATATCCAATCGCATATGTACTTCAAAACCTCATGCACTTCACGCATCGACTGCCGCTTGGCCGGTCAACGCTGTAAAACGGGTTGCTATGCCAACAGCGCTCCTACCACTCCAGCCATCCGCCACCGGGGCACTGGATCACCAGCGCTGTTTCCCAGTTGCCCAGAGGAAATCAGGTCCGCGACTTCAGTTCCAGTGGCCGCTTTCAAGGCCGGGGCAGCGCCTCCGGACTCCGGCAGTCCGGACACATAAATCTGTTCGATGTTCAACTGGTAGGTGTCCTGGAAGAAGACAATCGACGGATACACCTCTTCCGCCAATTGCTCGCCGCTGATGGTGACTCCGCGCGAATTCTCCAGTGTCCGGAATAACTGCAATTGATCTTCATTCAAGATGGCCAGGCTGGTCGTATGCGCGTCTACTTTGATGACCAGCGTAGGTTTTTTCCCCTCCGCTGCACCGAGCGCAGCCAAGGTCGAAGGCAGCACGACGCCGGGGTTGAAGCCGGCTTCCTTGAATGCCGCCTCGTAGTCGTCAATGACGGTGCCCAAAGCAACCGCGGCTACAACTTTGATCTCGTCGCGAACTTTTTGGGCGTGGTAGGAGACTTTTGCCTTGTCTACATCAAATGGCAGTGACTTCTTCAGGCGAAAGCGCACCACCCCGAGCGCCTCTTCCTGATCGGAAGGAAGCGTTTCAAAATCCACGAGCATGATGCGCACCGCCGCGTCGGGAACGATTGCGATCACATCCTTGGAGCGCCCGGCAACTCCGCCCAGCGCACTCGCGATGCCGTCTCGCACCGCCGCGCGTTGTCTGAGATTCGTTTCCACCAAGTCGGGAACCACGCTGCCCGGCGCGAGTTCCCGCGCGGCAGAGGCTTCCAGTCCGCCGCCGTGCTCCATTACACGGCCGGCAAGCACGCGGTCCGCCGCGATCTCACAGGCCAGTTTCGGCTTCGCTGTATTGGTTGAACTCATTCTCGAGTGCACCGCTGGAACACATCTCTACAAATCAGAAGCTTTCCGGACAATAAATGCAATAGCCGAAAGGGAACTTCAGGGACCAT
>Ga0157372_10007963_pt1 | contig 11267 bp, 12 predicted proteins | sample C55metaG_FD_115307 | JGI IMG/M metagenome (GOLD analysis project Ga0157372, IMG submission 115307) | Corn rhizosphere microbial communities from Kellogg Biological Station, Michigan, USA - C5-5 metaG | ecosystem: Host-associated > Plants > Roots > Rhizosphere > Soil | place: USA: Michigan...
AGCGGAGAGCACTTACTCGCCCGACTCGCGATCCAGGGAATGGCTGAAGATCAAAGCCCATAAACGGCAGGAGGTGGTGATAGGCGGCTTCACCAAAAACGAAGGAACAGCCAAGCAGTTCAGTTCGTTGCTGTTAGGTGTGTATCAGGATGGCAGATTGCATTATGCAGGCAAGGTAGGCACGGGCTTTAACGATAAGATGCAAAAAGAAATGATGGCACAGTTTAAACCACTGATCACCGATAAAAGCCCTTTTGAAGGTGATATCGATGTCAATAAACCTTCACGCTTCCGCCCCAACCCACCCAATGCCAAAGCTACCTGGCTGAAACCCCAACTGGTTGGCGAGATAACTTATGCCGAGGTAACCAGCGACGGCGTTTTCCGCCACCCGTCATTTCAGGGCATGCGCGATGATAAAAAGGCTAAAGATGTAGTGCGCGAAAGCGAGGCACACACTGCCGATGTAGTTAACGATATGGAAAAAGAAGAGAAACATCAGCTGATATCGGCACCCAAAAGCTCCGGCAAGAAGACCTTGCTTAACCCTACCGAAGAAACACAGGTTAAAAAAATATGCGGGCACGACCTCAAATTTACCCACCTGAGTAAAATTTACTGGCCCGAGGATAACGTTAGCAAGCGTGATATGTTTAACTATTATTACCAGGTTGCCGAGTATATTTTGCGCTACCTTAAAGACAGGCCGCAATCGCTCAACCGTTTTCCCAACGGTATTCATGGTTCGAGCTTTTATCAAAAAGACGTAAAGGGTAAATCGCCCGACTGGGTAAAAACCTTCCCCTACACTACCAGCGAGGGCGAACACAAGGAATATCTGGTAGGTAACGACGAAGCTACTTTACTATGGATGGCATCACTGGGTTGTATCGAGATGAATCCCTGGTTCAGCCGGGTACAATCGCCGGATAATCCCGATTTCTGTGTGATCGACCTCGACCCGGACAAAAACACGTTCGACCAGGTGATCGCCGCGGCGCTCGAGGTAAAAAAGGTGTTGGACGCTATCGACGTGCCCTCGTATCCAAAAACGTCCGGCTCAACCGGCATGCACATCTATATCCCGCTGGCGGCAAAATACAGTTATGATCAGTCTCAGATGTTTGCCCGGTTGATAGTTAACCTGGTACACAAACAAATACCCGATTATACCAGCCTGGAGCGTATGGTAGCTAAACGCAATGGCAAAATGTACCTGGATTTTTTACAGAACCGTCCCGGGGCAACTATCGCAGGCCCATACTCCCTACGGCCAAAAGTAGGCGCTACGGTATCTATGCCTTTAAGTTGGGATGAAGTAAAACCCGGCCTCACCATGAAGCATTTTACAATTTTTAATTCGATCGATCGGCTAAAAGATACCGGCGATCTGTTTAAAGGGGTGCTGGGTAAAGGCATTGACCTGGAGGCTACGGTAAAAAAAGCAAAGGCAATTTCTGGCACGTAAAATGTATATTAGTTGCGACTAACTATCTATAATGGAAAACAGTCCTATACGATCATCAAAAAGAAAGATCTGGAAATTTCTGAGCCTGCTTGGCCCTGGCCTCACCACTGGCGCTGCCGATGACGATCCATCAGGCATAGCTACTTATTCGCAAACCGGGGCGCAGTTCGGCTATGGTCAGTTATGGACGGCCTTGTACATGCTGCCTTTTATGGCGGCCGTGCAAGAAGCCTGCGCACGCATAGGCCTGGTAACCGGCAAGGGCATAGCCGCCGTGGTTAAACAACATTATAGCAAGCGGGTATTGTATTTTGTAGTAAGCCTCGTAGTTATTGCCAATACCATTAATATTGGAGCGGATATTGGCGCTATGGCATCGGCGGCGCAATTACTGATACCATTGCCGCTCATTGTGCTTACGCTGCTGTTTACTGTTATTATTTTGGTGCTTGAAATATTTACCAGCTATAAAGTTTACTCGCGCATACTTAAATGGCTGGCTATTACGCTGCTGGCTTATCCCATTACCGTATTTATCGTTCACCAGCCCTGGGACGAAGTTTTAAAAGCTACGGTGGTGCCGCATTTTGAGTTCAGCTTCGCGTTCCTGTTCATCATCACCGGCGTATTGGGCACTACTATTTCGCCCTATATGTTTTTTTGGGAAGCATCGCAGGAAGTTGAAGAAGAAAAAGAGAAAGGATTGATCCGCGATGGCAAACCACGTATCACCTGGGCACATATCCGCCAAATGCGTATCGACAATAATGCCGGCATGATCATTTCCGAGATCACTACCTGGTGCATTTTATTGGTAGCCGCCACTGTTTTGCATGGCAGCGGTGTTACCGATGTAAAAACCGCTGCGGATGCTGCTAAAGCGCTCGAGCCATTGGTGCATTCATTCCCAAACGCGGGCTTTTTGGCCAAACTTATCTTCTCGGTTGGCATTATTGGTTTAGGGTTGCTGGCAGTGCCGGTATTATCAGGCTCGGCGGCTTATGCCGTATCCGAAGCTTTTAACTGGCGCTCGGGCTTGAACCTAAAACTGCAAAAGGCGCATGGGTTTTATGGCATCATTACTATCTCAACACTCATCGGCCTCACGATTAACTTCATCGGTATCGACCCGGTAAAGGCGCTGGTTTATGCCGCGGTATTAAATGGCGTGGCTGCAGTACCATTATTATTCTTAATAGCACGCATTGCCGGTAATAAAGAGATTATGGGCGAGTACGCTAGTGGTATACTTTCAAAAAGCTTGTTATGGTTTACTTTTTTAGCGATGGGAGCAGCGGCCGTAGCTATGTTCTTTACACTTTAAAAATATTTTTCGAGCGTTAGGCCATAGGTAAACAACAGGTTTTCGCCCTGCGTACGGTTTTGCCGGTTATAGGTTAAGGCAGTAGTCAGATCGAGCCATTTATTGAGCTTGAACGAAAAGTTAGTGGTTGATTTAATGATATAATCTGAACTGTTTTGAAACGAGTTCTGCAAAAAGCTTTTGCTATTTAACTCAAACTTATCGTCGATGCCGAATTTAAACGATAGGCGGAACGAGTTGCGATAGGTTTGGTAAACATCGCGGTTATTGTCGGGCAGGGTCAAATCACTGGTATCATACAAAACGCCATCGCTTACATTTAAATAAGCATTTTTACGATCGATAATGCTGTAAGCAATGCCTGCACCGGCCAGTAATTCGTTGTTTACTTTTAGCGAGTAGCTGGTATTATAGTTAGCCAACCCCCAGTAAAAAAAGTGTGGGAAGGCGGCATAAACATTTACTTCGAAAACAGATGAATAATCGTTATTGGTGAGCGCCGAGTTTTGCTTGCCATAGGCCCAGTTATTATCAAAATTGAACCAAACCGATTTCTTTTTGATGATAAACTTAAAGCCATCGTTCATCAGGTAGGCAATATCACTGTTGGCCCTGTTGATAGAGCCTGAAGTGGTAAAATTGGTATAATAATGCGTACTATCGCTAAACTGGGCATAGGCCAATTGTACTAATAACATGGCTGCAAGCAATAACTTATATTTCATATTGCAAGTATAGGCAATGCAGTAATAAAGCGGTTTAGTTATTTTGCACGCATCTGAAACCCAGGTTCTCCATACCGCTGTCTTCGGTTGATTTCATACGGCGGGCTACACGGAAACCTGAGCAATAACTATCATTACATAAAAACGAGCCGCCGCGGGTAATCCGTTTGCGGGCATAAGGCTCGTCGGGATCGAAGCTTTTAGTTGGTCCCTGAGGATTTTTAACGCCTTGCGGCAAATTGATCTGGCTGTAGTATGTGTTATTGTACAAATCATTACACCACTCCCATACGTTGCCGGCCATATCATATAAACCATAACCATTGGCCGGGAATGACGCTACCGGCGCGGCATAATAAAACTTATCCTGCAAAGTATTTTTATCGGGGAAACTGCCTTGCCAGATATTGGCTTTTTGTTTACCCTCGTTCACCAGTTCATTACCCCAGGGATATATTTTATTTTGCAAACCACCACGCGCGGCCCATTCCCACTCGGCCTCGGTTGGTAAGCGTTTGCCTGCCCATTTACAATAGGCTTGCGCGTCATACCAGGATACCTGCACAACCGGCTGTTTCTGTTTACCTTTTATACTGCTGCCAGGGCCGTGCGGATGTTTCCAGTTGGCGCCTTTTTGCCAGCTCCACCATTGGGCCACGTTATTCAGATCCACCGGGTGGTTAGGCGGCGTAAATATTAAAGATGCCGGTACCAGCAGGCTCTCATCGGGCTTGGGTGTGCCGGGCGGCAACTGTTTTTTAAGTTCGTTCCAGTCGGGTTTTTGCTCAGCTGTGGTGATGTAGCCTGTAGCTTTTACAAAGACGGCAAACTGTTCGTTGGTTACTTCGGTGGCATCCATCCAAAAGCCGTCGACGGTAACTTTATGCCTGGGGTATTCGTCATCGGCAGCCTGTTTGTTGTCGGCGCCCATCATAAAGGTTCCGGCTTTTATCCAAACCATACCTTGGTGTGATGTATTTTTTTCAGGAGTTATTGCCCGATTGCCGGTCGCCGTGGCCTTAAACCTTGATGGTATGCCCGATTCGCAGCAAACAGCTTTTTTCTTCAATGGATTGTTAACCGGCGTGGTCGGCATTACAACCTTTGCTGGCCCAGGTTTAGGCTTACACCCCAATATGGCGACGGTCGCCATCAAAATAAAACTGTTTACTATTGTCCTTGCCGGCATCATACCATCACAATTGCCGCGCAATATACTATTTTCAACCAATATTGAGTTCGCGGGCTTTGGCTTCCAGCTTTGCCACCTGCTGTTTGTAAAAAAAGCCCCGATAGCGCTTAACCTCGCGCAAAAGGGCCAGCGCCTCTAAAATAATGGCTGACTCGGCCGATTTCGGCATCGATGAAAGTTCTTCTTCAAAAAAAAAATCCTTTGCATTTTCCATATTAGCACTCTTTGGGGATAACAAAAATATGCTAAAAATGTTAGTATTTTATTAAATGTTTATAAATTTTTTCTCACTTAAACTTTGGTGGTATATAGTTCTTCACCGGGTTCACCACAATCCACGACTGTCCCTGCTCAGTTAAACAGGCCGAAAAGAACGCGGTGATCTCACCTTTCTCATTCGGATATACAAAAGGGCGCTCCCGGCGCTTGAAGGTTTGGGTAGTACCATCATCATACGTAACCGTTTTAGTGTACACTGACTCTTTTGATACAGCCTTGTAATGGACACCATCAACCGAATAATACTGTCCGCCGTTTTTGGCAACACCGGTAAGCTTGCCTGCAAAATCGCTCAACAAAACATTATATTGATTTTGTGCCCACCAAATGGTCGGGTCTTCCAGTTGGCAGCTATCAGGCAATAAATTATTGCCGCCGTTTAACAGCGTGTATTTGCCATCAAACGCCGGAGCAGTATAAGCCTGCGCCACACGGATGTTATTAATAGATTTACGTCCAAAAACATAAATACTGCCATCGCTTTTTACCAATGGCGCAGGGTTTGAAAAAGGCATGGCCTCGGCATCAATGCGGTGCCATGGCCCGGTTATGTTATCGGCCCAGGCATAGCCGGTTTTATTAGCGGTCGAGATATAATATAACACATATTTATTACCGGCCTTAACTATTTTGGGGTTGTGCGCCCGCTCCTTATCCCACTGGCCGGGGCGTTTTTGGATCACTACTTCCTGAAAAGTATATGGGCCATACAGGTTATCTGACGTCGCGCGAACGATCTCTGAGTAGGTAGTCCAACCGCCCAGGCCATACTGCTCGGGCCAGCGTGAAGCAAACATATGATAGGTATTGCCCACCTTAATAACCGAAGGGCACCATAAAATATAACCTTCCATTTTAAAGCCCGCGTTTTTTATAGCAGGTTGTATGGCATCTTTTAAGGTTTGTGCATAGGCGCCGATAACTAACAAACTTAATATACTTTGCAGTAACAGGACGCGAAATATCTTCATGCTGCAATTAAGGCATAAAATCGCCTGTAATGTTCAAGCCAATTGGCCAAGTGTTCAATGATATTGTATCACCCCCACTATGCACGAAATGCCAGAGGGGTAGCAGCGGCGTGCTTCTTAAAATAATTGGAAAAATGGGCTACATCATCAAAACCAAGTGTGTAGGCAACCTCGGCTACTGTCCATTTAGTTTGCTTAAGCAATATTTTGGCCTCCTGGATAATTCTTTTGGTGATAATCTCGGTGGTAGTATTGCCCGTAACTTCTTTCAGTACCTTATTCAGGTGGTTAACATGTACGGCAAGCCTGTCGGCATAATCGTTAGGCGCACGCAAGGCTAATCGTTGGTGGGCCGATTCGAGCGGGAACTGCCGTTCCAGCAATTCGATAAATAAAGAAGATATACGCTGCGAGGCATTCTGCGTAGTGCTCAGGGCCGACATCGGCTGTAGTTTTTGCCCGTAATGGATCAGCTCCATCACCAGGTTGCGCAGCAGATCGTATTTGTATTTATAATCGGCGGCAAGTTCGCGGTGCATTTTTCTGAAGATATACTCCATCTCGCTAACCTCCTGATCTGAAAGCTCAAAAACCGGGACCTGTCCCGGCTGGAATATCGGCAGCTCATCCAAAGTTACACCCGATTTTCCTGAAGCGAGAAAATCGGGTGTAAAAATGCAAAACATACCGGTTTGGTTATCATTAACAGGTACCCAGTGGTATGGTATTTTAGGCGTGGCGAATATCAGCGCGTTTTGCTCGATATCAATCACTTTATCGGCATACTCGGCCCGGCTCCTGCCCCGCACCCAGCTTATTTTATAATAGGCGCGGCGGCTGTAGGGCATGGTGCGTTCCTCTGCCTTTTTACTGAACAGCTTTTCGGTATCGAAAACATTAAAATGCCCAATTTCCTTGGTTATCCCTTCGGGAAGCGGCGCGCCGCTATCCTGGTAAAATTCGTCGAGCGTGGTTGGGTTGGGCATTATTGTTTGTAAAATTCAAAGTTAGGTATTTGAGTTGCGCAAAGCAAAGCACAAAGTCATAGTCCTGAAAATCGCTTTGTTTTTAATTCCCCTCTTGAGAGGGGCCGTGCAGAATTGTGTACAGGGAGGGGTGTGTTATCTGCGATTGATCTTCATAGATAACACACCCCTCCGCCCCTCTCAAGAGGGGAATCGCTCAAGTCCTTTCTCGCCTTTTATAGCAACATACCGCCCGAAGCTTCAATACGCTGGCCGTTAACCCAACGGGCATCATCGGTGCATAAAAAGGCAACCACACCACCGATGTCTTCGGCTACGCCGGGCCTGCCTAACGCAGTAATGGAGCTAACCCGTTTTTGCGTTTCTTCGCTCGACCGTAAATGCCCACCGCCAAAATCTGTCATGATAGCACCGGGAGCAACGGTGTTGGCTCTGATTCCGCGTGCGCCATACTCGGCGGCAATGTAACGGGTAAATACCTCGATAGCGCCTTTCATAGCCGCATAAGCAGATGACCTTGGCATAGATACACGGGCCAGGCCACTGGATATGTTAACTACACCGCCGCCATCGTTCATCAACGGAAGCATTTTTTGCGTTAAAAAGTAAACGCCTTTAAAGTGGATGTTTAATAGTTCATCAAAGAACTCTTCGGTCACCTCTTCAATCAACTGATATCCGCCGGTGCCCGCGTTATTGATCAGAAAATCAATATGATCGGCATTGAATTTATTGGCTAAGATACCTTTCAGCTGATCAGCAAATGCGCCAAAACTTTTGATATCGCCTACGTTGAGTTGGAGTGAGGCAGCCTTTTGCCCGGATTGCTCAATTTGTGCCACTACATTGTTCGCTTCATCTACTTTGCTGTTGTAGGTCAGGATAACGTCGATCCCTTTTTCTGCAAGTCGCAAAGCCATATCTTTACCCAATCCACGGCTGCCGCCGGTAACCAGGGCTATTTTATTTTTCTTTTCCATTTTCTGCTTTTATTTTGTTGATACAAAGATGGTGCAGAAAATGCGGCGACTGTTTGTAGCAATCAATCCATTATTTGCAAAATTCAAACTATTCTAAATTTGGAAGCTTATCCCATCAGCTCTTTCATCAGTTTTTCAAAAGCTTCCTTCAGTTCGGCAAGTTCAGTTTCTACTTTAGATAAGCGGCCTTCCAGTTCTCCTACCGAGCGGCGGGCAGGTTCTTCCGGCTGATCATCCTCTGCAAAATCAATGGTGCCACCCAGCAAATGCATATAACGCACTTCCTTTTGGCCGCTGCGGCGGGGGAGTTGTTGCACAAAAGGCATCTCGGGCGATGATATACGCTCCAGTACCTGCTGTACTTCTTCCAGCGATTCGAACTCGTACAACCGGCCCGAATTGGTATTCAATTCGCCCGGTGTTTGCGGCCCGCGCAATATCAGCAAACAAATAATAGCCACCTCGGCCGGCACCACCGGGAACACAATGGCAAAGTTATGCTTGTACTTAGTAGCCCTGCTGGATCCACCCGTAGCGGTCGAGATCAACCCACGCTTTTTTAAACTATCCAGCGCTAAAACCACGGTTTCCTCGTCATAATCAACCACCGGCCGGCGCGATGTTTTTTGGTTGCAGGCCGTAGTAAGGCCATTCAGCGTCATGGGGTAATAGTCGGGCGTGGTTTTGCTTTTCTCCATCAAAGCGCCCAAAACACGTAATTCGGTATCGTCTAAAACAGGCAGGGTTATCGGGGTATCCATTGTTGATAATTAGTAGCGCAAGATGTAAATTTTAGGACAATTTTTTGTTAAAAATGAGGTTACTTTGTAGTTAAATGTCTTTATTCATCGCGTCATTAAATTCGGGCAGTAACGGCAATTGCTATTACCTTGGTAATGAGCACGAAGCCGTATTGATCGACGCCGGGATATCATGTCGCGAAACCGAAAAGCGCATGGCCCGCCTGGGTTTAACCATGCAAAAAATAAAAGCCATCTTTATCTCGCACGAACATTCGGACCATATCCGCGGCGTTGAAGTGCTGGCTAAAAAATATAAACTGCCGGTTTATATCACCTTGCATACCTTGCGAAACGGTGGTTTGTATCTGGATGAGAGCCAGGTTGTGCCTTTCTCGGCATACCAGCCCGTACAGATAGGCGACCTTGTTGTTTCGGCCTTCCCCAAACTGCATGACGCTATCGAACCGCATAGTTTTATCATTAGCTGCCGCGATGTTAAGGTTGGCGTATTTACCGATATCGGCGAAGCCTGCGAGCATGTGATATTTCATTTTGGGCAATGCCACGCCGCTTTTTTAGAAGCAAATTATGATGATGATATGCTAAACAGCGGGCGTTATCCTTATCATTTAAAAGCACGTATCCGCGGAAGTAAAGGGCATTTATCCAATAAACAGGCGCTGGATATTTTTACCGGGCATAAGGCTCCATATTTGAGCCATTTGCTGCTATCGCACTTATCAAAAGATAACAACGACCCTGCCCTGGTGCAGCAATTGTTTAATGCTTACGCAGATGAAACCCGTATCGTTGTGGCATCGCGTTATGAAGAAACTGCCGTTTACCATGTTAACGGTACCGGCCAACCATCCGCCCAGGATGCTACCCGCCTGCAGTTTACTTTGTTTTAACCTCGCTGTAGATACCTATTTTACCGCCGTTGCCTGCAAGTACAATGAATTTGCCGTGATGACCGCAAACATTAAAACTGGTACCATCAATTTTGGACCAGGTTACGCCTGCATCTTTACTAATATTAGTGCCTGATGTACCTGTAGAAAGATAAATTTTACCCGAAATGTATTGCACGCAGGATTGAAAACCCGGCGATATTTTAGCCAAAGCCCAGGTTTTGCCAGCATTGTTTGAGTAACAAACCGTCGAATCTGTACGCTGATCATGCTGGTAATCGCCGCCAACCACTACCCAATGCCTGCTATCCGAAGTAAACGAAAAAGCGCCCGAACTATTGGTACCATGGGCAATGGGCAAGGGCGTATATTGCCATTTTTTACCATTGATAAGTGAATAGATCAGATTAGCTGCGCTCCCGCCTGAAACGATCAGCAGTCCGTCGGTTTTCATTAAACCATTGTCGTAAATATTGTAGCAGGTGCCGCTAGCTGCAAAACAAGCCTCGCCTTCTCGTCCGACGGGCGATTTGGCTACATCGCGCTGTTTCCAGGTTTTGCCACGATCCTCGGTTTCAAAAATTACGAAATGGCCGTTTATCGGGTCGCCCATAATGCTGCCATACTTGCCGTTAAAATCCATCGCGTCAAAAAATACGGAGGTATCGCGGTTATGATATTTTACCTGCCAGTTTAATCCACCATCCATTGTTTTCAGGATGAGTGCCGGTGTACCCGAACTCATTATCACAGCTTCTTTATCCGAAAAAGCCTGTATATCTCTAAAGTCAGATTGTTCAAAACCTTTAACCTGCTGCCATTGCCAGGTTTTACCGGCATCCTTAGTAATAGCTACGGTGCCCTTGCTGCCACTTACCCAGGCAATTTTATCATTCACCACGCAAAGCCCACGTAAACTGGCGCTCCTGCCGGGTTGCTGAGTAACCGTAATTTTTTGTGCCGAGGCACCAGTAAGAAGAACGAACAACATCAATATCGAGGTACCGATGCCGGTTATGTAGTTTTGTTTCATTTAACCCTGGTCCATACCTCGGTGCGCCCAAACAGCGATATGCCGATGTATCCTCTTATTTTTAAAGTATTACCTGTAAGCGTCATTTTACAACTATACGTTTTCCCGCTTTTCGGGTCATAAATCGTGCCGTCTTCGTAGGTTTTTCCATCAAAAGTAAAATCTTTTAATAGCTCCAGGTTAAGATCAGGCCGGGTGCGCAGGGCTGGATCGGGGTTATTTTTATCCATTTTGGGATGCCCGTTCTCATCGGGCACCTTTATCCAGCCTAACTTGCCAAAATATTTATTGCCTACCTTGTATATCCATATCTGGTCCTCGCCCGATGGGTTTAACCATTTGCCGATTATAGCATCGCCGTTGGGCGCCTGTGCTAAAACACCTAACGATGCGATCAACAACACCGTTAAGATACTTGCTTTTTTCCTCATAACAGATCTGTATTAATTGGTAAACTAAAATAGCCTTTTGGCGATGGATCATCAAGTAAATATCAATTTTATATTTATTTTGACTGGCATAGATATTCGTGTATATTTGCAGCCCATTGCCTGCCCGGATGGCGAAATTGGTAAACGTTGCGGTCTCAGAAGCCGTTGAGAATTGTCTCTTGAGAGTTCGAGTCTCTCTTCGGGCACATCCTTTTTAGATATGA